>ERZ761592.61-NODE-61-length-61870-cov-7.821548_pt1 | contig 61870 bp, 49 predicted proteins | sample MGYA00433095_ERZ761592 | MGnify/ENA primary metagenome ERZ761592 (study PRJEB28899, sample SAMN03785554) | bioreactor sludge metagenome | biome: EBPR Sludge; feature: EBPR Bioreactor; material: 0.22µm filtered reactor supernatant | place: Saint Lucia: Queensland... | reverse complement strand
GGCTGGAAGAAGAGCTGCCGGTCTATGAACGGCTCGGCGATGTGCGCGAGAAGGCGGTGACGCAGGGCAGGATTGCCGACATCCTGCAGGCGCGCGGGCAGCTCGACGAGGCGCTGCGCATCCGGCTGGAAGAAGAGCTGCCGGTCTATGAACGGCTCGGCGATGTGCGCGAGAAGGCGGTGACACACTTCAAGATCGCTTCATTGCGTCTGGCGAGGAACGAGCAGCAGAGCGAAGGAGGTTTCCTGGCCATTTTCGAGAGCCTGCGCCAGGCCTACGACATCGCGGTGGAGATGCGCATCCCTGACGGGATCTCGGCCGTCGGGCCGCTCTATGCACAGTTCCTGGCAAGGGGGCAGGCGTTTACGCCCGCGCTGCAGGTGCTGGCGCGCGTGGATGAAGCCTGTGGGGTGCTCGCGGACGAGGCCGGGCGGCAGCGGGCGGCCGATCTGCGGCAGCAGATCGAGGCGACGCAGGGCGGGCAGGCCTGACGGCCCCGACTGCTCGGTCGGCACGCGCGGGAGCATCGTCTCGCCGCCCGGACGGCACCGACTGTTGCCGTCGACCGGGCGCTCGATCGGCCGCCGCTCGACTTGGCGCTGCTCCGGGTCGCGCGGATCGCGATCGGGGTCGCCGGCAATTCGCTTGCCGACGAGCCGCGGCCGGACCCCGTCGAAGAGCCGTTCGGCCGCCGCTCGTCTGGCCGCGGGAAGCCGCGTTGCCGGATCTTCGAGACCGCCGCGATCGCCAATCTGCCCGGATCGATGCGTTGGCTCGCGACCAGTGGCACGCAGGTTCTGTCCATCGCCGGCGAGTGCGAGCAGGCGCTGGCACTCGCCGAGCACTCCTTCGCCAAGACCGGGAACGCCGCCGGAATGGCGCAGGCACGCGATCTGCCCGCAACGATCGGCGCTGGCAGAGGCTGCTGCGGTGCGGCCCGAGTCACCGCTCCGGTCGAACCCGCTTTCGGCTCGGCAACCAGAGCTGGCGGTCGGAAAGTACCGCGCGCCGCGCCCCTGACGCACCCTACGGTGCTGACATTCGCACCCGGGGCTCCCCCAGCGCCGCTCCGACCGCGATCAGCGCCACTCGCAACGGGCCGATCGCAACGCGTCGCCGCGCCATCGCCGCGTTGCTCCGCTGCGCCATATCGCGGCGCTGGCGCACGGCCGTCAGCAACGGGCGGGCCGGACTTGTGAAACAATGACGGGCCTGCGGCGTTCTCCGATCGCGGGAACTCGCAGCGTTGCCGATGCGCCGCTGCGCCCGAACGTTCGTTCAACCACCGGAGCCGACGGCGCGACTCTGTCGTCCGGCCCACTGCCAAAGCTGAAAGGCCATTCCATGCGCTTGCGTCTGTCTGCCCTGGCCATCGCGGCCCTGCTTCCGATTCTCGCTGCCGCGCAGCCGAAATCCACTGCCGAAGACGACGAAGACCTGAAGTTCGAGGAGTCGATCCGCAACTTCGGTTTCGTTTCCGGCGCCACGTATCAGTGCCTGCCCGAGGCCGAGCGCAACGCGCACGACCGCGAGGTGCTCAAGGCCTATTCGGGCTTGGTGCGGCTCTTCGGCTCCGACCGCGCCTTCTTCTACGCCGCAGCCTTCGGCGCCGGCACCAGCATGACGATCGACAAGGCGAAGTGCAAGAGCTATGTCGAAGACTTCCGCGCCGCGATGAAGTCCGGCAGCCGTGGCCAGTAAGCGGGGTGCGATGACGACGAGACCGATTCGACTGGCCCGCGGGGCGCTGCACGCGACGCTCGTGCTGGCGGTGGTGGCGACCTCGCTGCCGGCGGCCGCCGGCAACTGGGGAGCGCGGCGTGAGTTTCGCGAGGGCATGCGGGAGATCGCTCGCGAGCGGCGCGAGATGCGCCGCGAAATTCTCAGCTCGGGTTCGCGTGCCGAGGCACGCCGTGAGTACCGCGAGGGCATGCGCGAGATCGCCCGTGAGCGGCGCGAGATGCGGCGGGAGGTGCGCCGTGAGGTCCGTTATGGCCGCTGGGACCGTGATCGCGATCGCCGGGGGGACATCGTCGCCGGCGTCGTGCTCGGCGCGGTGATCGCCGCCGCCGTGCGTGGCAGCACGCCGTCGCCGCCCGCGCCGGGACTGTGCTGGTACTGGTCCGACTCGTACCAGGAAAACGGCTACTGGGATCGCTGCGGCGCGTATTGAGCAAGAAGCTTGCCGACGGCACAACGCCGCGCCGAAGGCGCTGCAGGCGCCAGTGTCGTTTTCAGAAGACGGCTGCACTGAACGTCAGAAGCCGACTGCACTATAGCAGCGGAGGGGTTGGATCCATCAGGCAACGACGGGCTGCTGCCGGCCATCAGCGGACGCAGGGAGGACTTTCCGCAACCGGCCGTTCGATGCGGCACCGATGGCCTTCGCGCAGGGGTAGTGAATCCGCCAGGATTGACTTGCGCTGCCCTACCTCTCACTAGTGAGGGGCGGCAGCGCATCAAGCGGTGAGCGCACTCCGGCACCGCCAACTTTCAGCACATGCGTGTAAATCATCGTCGTAGAGACGTCGGAATGGCCGAGCAGATCCTGCACGGTTCGAATGTCGTAACCGCTGCGGAGCAAGGCCGTCGCGAACGAGTGGCGGAGGGTGTGCGGTGTGGCGGGCTTCGTGATGCCTGCTTGTTCTACGGCACGTTTGAAGGCGCGCTGAAAGGTCTGGTCATACATGTGATGGCGACGCACGACACCGCTCCGTGGATCGGTCGAATGCGTGTGCTGCGCAAAAACCCAGAACCACGGCCAGGAATGCCCGGCGCGCGGATACTTCCGCTCAAGGGCGTCGGGAAGCGCAACGCCGCTGCGGCCCTCGGCCTGGTCCTTCAGCCACCATGCCCGTGCACGCGACAGCTGCTCGCGCAGGCTGGGTGCCAAGCTCTCGGGTAACATCAAGGCCCGATCCTTGGAGCCCTTGCCCTCCCGCACGATGATCGTGCCGTGATCGAAATCCAGATCCTTGACCCGCAGTTGCAAACCCTCACTGATCCGCATGCCCGTTCCATACAGAAGCTGGGCGAACAAACGATGCTCGCCTTCCAGAAAACCGAGGATGCGAACCACTTCATCCGGGGTCAGCACCACCGGCAAGCGCCGCGACGGCCGAGGTCTTCCGATCTCCTGAAGCCAGGGCAGATCCGTGCACAGCACCTTGCCGTAGAAGAACAGCAAGGCCGCCAATGCCTGACGATGCGTGGAGACCGAAACCTTGCGCTCGTTCGCCAGCCAGGACAGAAATGCCTCGACTTCGCTGCTGCCCAAGGTTGCCGGGTGACGCACACCGTGGAAACGGATGAAGGCACGAACCCAGTGGACATAAGCCTGTTCGGTTCGTAAGCTGTAATGCAAGTAGCGTATGCGCTCACGCAACTGGTCCAGAACCTTGACCGAACGCAGCGGTGGTAACGGCGCAGTGGCGGTTTTCATGGCTTGTTATGACTGTTTTTTTGTACAGTCTATGCCTCGGGCATCCAAGCAGCAAGCGCGTTACGCCGTGGGTCGATGTTTGATGTTATGGAGCAGCAACGATGTTACGCAGCAGGGCAGTCGCCCTAAAACAAAGTTAGCGGCCTGTAGGGAGATAGGAATGCTCAAAAAGGACAAAGAGGACTTCCTTGCCTTAGTGTCTGGTGATGCGACGCTGACACAGAAGGCCGTTGAGAGCCTGAAATCCAGAGAGAGGGGGCATTTTGAAGACCATCCAATGTCTTCAAAATTCGTAAAGCAATATCTGAATGAACTAGTTGATGTCTGGAGAAATAGCCCTAACGACGGGGCTAGAGAGTGGACATTGCAATTCATCGCAGACGCCGGGGTTGCAAACGAACATACAAAGCCCCTTATCTGCGCTGCGCTATCTGATCGCTCCTGCATGTTTCTCCCAACGGTCATCTACCTGATGAGCACGTCGCCAGAATTGTTCGCAGATAGCGGAAGCTATCTAGTTCCCCTGACGTCACACCCGGACAGAGAAGTTCGCTGGCGGGTCGCGTATTTCATATCCAAGTTGAAGTCGCCGGATCAAGACATGAAGAAGTGCATCGAGTATCTGAAGAGCGACAGAGACGGAACCACGCAGCTCTATGTCAGAGCGTGCGCAGGCCGCTAACAATTCGCTGCAGGCTGACGGCCCTGTCGGGCCGCAGCCTGAGCTCAAACGTTAGTACCACTGAAACCCTCCTTTATTTCGCCCATGTTTATTCAAACGGCATTCAGTTTCTCAAACGCTGTGCAGCGCTGGGTTTGCCGTTTCTCTGGGCTTCGCCTGGTGGCGTTACGCTGGTTTGTGGTCTTTTTGGCCTCTGGCCCTTGTGTAGCAAGCGCGAGCAGCTATTTTTTTCGTAGTGCTGTGCCGCCTCGGTGGCACCGTGCCTTTTCGCAGTTAGCGCCCGTCGCCAAGTTACGGTTATCCGTTTTGGCTTCTGGCTCTAACATTTCGGTCAAGCCGACCCGCATTCTGCGGTCGGCTTAACTCGCCCGTTAGATGCACTAAGCACATAATTGCTCACAGCCAAACTATCAGGTCAAGTCTGCTTTTATTATTTTTAAGCGTGCATAATAAGCCCTACACAAATTGGGAGATATATCATGAAAGGCTGGCTTTTTCTTGTTATCGCAATAGTTGGCGAAGTAATCGCAACATCCGCATTAAAATCTAGCGAGGGCTTTACTAAGCTTGCCCCTTCCGCCGTTGTCATAATCGGTTATGGCATCGCATTTTATTTTCTTTCTCTGGTTCTGAAATCCATCCCTGTCGGTGTTGCTTATGCAGTCTGGTCGGGACTCGGCGTCGTCATAATTACAGCCATTGCCTGGTTGCTTCATGGGCAAAAGCTTGATGCGTGGGGCTTTGTAGGTATGGGGCTCATAATTGCTGCCTTTTTGCTCGCCCGATCCCCATCGTGGAAGTCGCTGCGGAGGCCGACGCCATGGTGACGGTGTTCGGCATTCTGAATCTCACCGAGGACTCCTTCTTCGATGAGAGCCGGCGGCTAGACCCCGCCGGCGCTGTCACCGCGGCGATCGAAATGCTGCGAGTCGGATCAGACGTCGTGGATGTCGGACCGGCCGCCAGCCATCCGGACGCGAGGCCTGTATCGCCGGCCGATGAGATCAGACGTATTGCGCCGCTCTTAGACGCCCTGTCCGATCAGATGCACCGTGTTTCAATCGACAGCTTCCAACCGGAAACCCAGCGCTATGCGCTCAAGCGCGGCGTGGGCTACCTGAACGATATCCAAGGATTTCCTGACCCTGCGCTCTATCCCGATATTGCTGAGGCGGACTGCAGGCTGGTGGTTATGCACTCAGCGCAGCGGGATGGCATCGCCACCCGCACCGGTCACCTTCGACCCGAAGACGCGCTCGACGAGATTGTGCGGTTCTTCGAGGCGCGGGTTTCCGCCTTGCGACGGAGCGGGGTCGCTGCCGACCGGCTCATCCTCGATCCGGGGATGGGATTTTTCTTGAGCCCCGCACCGGAAACATCGCTGCACGTGCTGTCGAACCTTCAAAAGCTGAAGTCGGCGTTGGGGCTTCCGCTATTGGTCTCGGTGTCGCGGAAATCCTTCTTGGGCGCCACCGTTGGCCTTCCTGTAAAGGATCTGGGTCCAGCGAGCCTTGCGGCGGAACTTCACGCGATCGGCAATGGCGCTGACTACGTCCGCACCCACGCGCCTGGAGATCTGCGAAGCGCAATCACCTTCTCGGAAACCCTCGCGAAATTTCGCAGTCGCGACGCCAGAGACCGAGGGTTAGATCATGCCTAGCATTCACCTTCCGGCCGCCCGCTAGCGGACCCTGGTCAGGTTCCGCGAAGGTGGGCGCAGACATGCTGGGCTCGTCAGGATCAAACTGCACTATGAGGCGGCGGTTCATACCGCGCCAGGGGAGCGAATGGACAGCGAGGAGCCTCCGAACGTTCGGGTCGCCTGCTCGGGTGATATCGACGAGGTTGTGCGGCTGATGCACGACGCTGCGGCGTGGATGTCCGCCAAGGGAACGCCCGCCTGGGACGTCGCGCGGATCGACCGGACATTCGCGGAGACCTTCGTCCTGAGATCCGAGCTCCTAGTCGCGAGTTGCAGCGACGGCATCGTCGGCTGTTGCACCTTGTCGGCCGAGGATCCCGAGTTCTGGCCCGACGCCCTCAAGGGGGAGGCCGCATATCTGCACAAGCTCGCGGTGCGACGGACACATGCGGGCCGGGGTGTCAGCTCCGCGCTGATCGAGGCTTGCCGCCATGCCGCGCGAACGCAGGGGTGCGCCAAGCTGCGGCTCGACTGCCACCCGAACCTGCGTGGCCTATACGAGCGGCTCGGATTCACCCACGTCGACACTTTCAATCCCGGCTGGGATCCAACCTTCATCGCAGAACGCCTAGAACTCGAAATCTAACGTCCGTTCGGGCATCGAGGTCCATGTCGGGGTGGGACGGGCCCGTGGCTTCAAGATCACTTGCAGTCCGACCGCGATGTCTTGGTTGCGCGAGAGGTTGTCGACAGGCCATGCTGAGTGTGCGATGGTTGATCGCTTCCTCGCCGCTCTCCACGGCGACGATGGCCGCCGCCATCAGCAAGTGCGCCAGTTCCCCTATGGTGCCCTCGCTGCGTGTGAGCAGGTAGCGAGCCATGTCCAGCGTGGCAATTGGGGAAGGCCGGCGCAGCGGGAGCGAAGCGGCGAAGCTGGCCAGCAGTGAGCAGCAATCGTCGTTGGCCTCCCATACCGGCAGCATCATCGGCTCGAAGCGATTTTCCAACTGGTCATCGGAGCGGATGGCTAGGTAGGCGTCGCGCGTGCCTACCCCAACCAACGGGATGCGCAGTTCGTTGCCGAGGAAGCGCAGCAGGTTGAGGAATTCCCGGCGGTTGACGCTGTTGCCGGCCAGCACGTTGTGCAGCTCGTCGATCACCAGCATGCGCACGCCGACCTTGCGCAGCAGTGCCAGAGCCAGTTGCTCCATTTCCGGCAACCGTGGGCGTGGGCGCAGCGGCGCGCCCATCGCGGCGAGCAGCGCGACGTAGAAGCGGATCACGGACGGCTCGGACGGCATCTGCACGACCAACACCGGGATGTGCTCCTGGTCGGCGTCGGAGCTGGCCGGGTGGGTGCGGCGGAACTTCTCGACGATCATCGACTTGCCATTGTTGGTCGGGCCAACCAGCAGCAGGTTGGGCATGCGTTGCTTGTTTGGCCACGCATAAAGGGCTTCCAGCCGGTTCAGCGCCTCGACTGCGCGCGGATAGCCGATCCAGCGGTCGGCGCGAAGGCGCTGGATGCGCTCGTCCGCCGGAAGACGGGCCAAGCCCTGGGCCGCCGGCAGCAGGTGGGACAGGTCGATGATGGGATATTCGTCCACGGCTACCACTCCTCAATCTGGTCGAACGGTTTGGCGGGTGGCAAGTTGTCTGCCTGCGGGTCGGCAATATCCGTATCCGGCGGAACGGGCTTGTCCGGCCGAGCTGATGTCTTGAGGTGCTGGCGGCGATCCGCGTCACGCCGCGCCTTGCGTGTGGCCTTCTGCGCGCTGGTCACAATCTCACGCATCTGGCCGATCATGCGGAACAGCGCCGACTCATCCACCTGTTCGCGCCCTTGCTGCCGCAGTTTCGCCAGCGCCTGCCGTTGTTCCCAGAGGGTGACAGCCGGATGCGACAAGGTACGGTAGGGAATTTCCAGGTAATGCTGTCCCTCCGGTTCCAGGACCCAGATACGGCTGATGTCGCGCGGATCGCGCCGGATCAGAAAGGACGGCCAGCGTTCACGCCGCGCAATCCACGGCTTGAGCGCATCGGCGTAGTAGTGGATGTGGTCGATGACAAAGCCGGTGCGGGTCAGCGTGCGCCGGAGGATCGGCAGAAAATCGACCAGGAACGAAGTAGCGCGTGTGACGACGGCCGGTACGCCGACACGCGCCACGGCCTCGGCCCAGCGCGCGGCCGGCGGTTGGAGCAGGCCGTTGTGCACCGAACCGTGGTAGGTGCCGACCGCCAATGTGAGCCAGCGTGTCGGCGCCGATCCAAATCTGAGCCACCGTGCCGACCGAATATTGAGCCAGGGGTGGGGGCCGGCCTTCAGAGGGCCGGCGGTGGATAAGTGTAGGTCTGTCCTGGCTCTTTGACCTCCTCGATGTTGAGTTGAGCGCGCGGGGGAAGCCGCGCAGGGCGTAGCCCGTAGCGGATTTCCCCGCGCGGCGCCGCTTCAGAAGTCGTCCTGCGGCAGCTCGGACTTGCTGCCCTTGCGGGCCTGCTCGCGCGCCTTGATGCGCTTCTTGGCCTCTGCCGTACTGCGGCTGAAGCGGATCGACTCGTTGCCCGTCTCCACGATGTGGCAGTGGTGCGTGAGCCGGTCCAGCAACGCGGTGGTCATCTTCGCGTCGCCGAACACGCTGGACCACTCCGCGAAGTCCAGGTTGGTCGTGATCATCACGCTGGTGTGTTCATACAGGCGACTGAGCAGGTGGAACAGCAACGCCCCGCCGGCCTGGCTGAACGGCAGGTAGCCCAACTCGTCCAGGATGACGAGGTCCATGCGCAGCAAGCTCAATGCAATGCGCCCGGCCTTGCCTTGCGCCTTCTCCTGCTCCAGTGCATTGACCAGGTCGACCGTCGAGAAGAACCGCACGCGCTTGCCATGCCGGGTGATGCCCGATACGCCGATGGCCGTGGCCAGATGCGTCTTGCCCGTGCCCGGCCCACCCACCAACACGACGTTGTGTGCGTCGTCTGTGAAGTTGGTTGCGGCCAGTGTGCTCACAAGCTTGCGATCTACCGGCGAGACCTCGAAGTCGAAGCCGGCGATGTCGCGATGCACCGGGAACTTCGCGGCGTGCATCTGGTGGCTGACCGAGCGCATGGCGCGATCCGTGCCCTCGGCCTGCAGCAAGTGCTCGATCAACCAGCGCGAGGAGTCCACCCCTGCGTTCGTTCCTTGCTCCACCAGGTCGGCCCAGGCGCCGGCCATGCCATGCAGACGCAACGCCTTGAGTTCAACCGTCACGTCACGCGTCATGGCCGGCCTCCTCGGTGGCGTTGTCGGCACGCAGGCTGTCGTAGCGCGCCGTGTTGGCCAGCGGCGGTGTGCTCACCTTCAGCTGCGTCGCAGCCGTCTGCGGCATCGGCACCGCATTCAGGCGCCCCAGCACGTTGACCACGTGCTCCACGCTCACCTTGCCGGGCGGCCCGGTCTCCAGCGCCAGTTCCACCGCCACCAGCACCGCGTCCAGCCCGGCGCTCAGCACGATGGCCAGCACCTGCGCCATCACGCGGTCGCCGCCCGGGTTGCGCAGCAGCCCACGGCGCAGCCTCTGCAGCGGCTCGGGCATGTCGGCGAACGGCGCGCCATTCCTCAGCGCGCCGGGCTTCCTCTGCAGCAGCGGGATGTAGTGCTGCCAGTCATACCGCGTCTCGCCGGCGTTGCTCAGGCGGTCGTGGCGCGCGACGATGTGGTCGTTGGCCACCACGACGACGCTGCCCGGGTACAGCCTGGTGCTGACCATTTGCCCGAACAGCTCGCACGGCACCGAGTAGCGGTTGCGCGCCACCGATACCAGGCAGGTGCTGGACACGCGCGCGGGCTTCTCGACGTAGCCATCGAACGGCGCCGGCATGGGCATCAGATGCGCCCGCTCGTGTTCGAGCATCTCGGCCACGCTGAACTGCTCGTGCTCGGGGTGGCGCACCTCGTCCCACAACGCCCGGCACCGCTGGCCCAGCCAGGCGTTGAGTTCGCTGAAGCTGCCGAAGCGCTGCTTGGCCGCGTCGATCCAGATGCGCCGGCGGCTGTCCTGCACGTTCTTCTCGACGACGCCCTTCTCCCAGCCGCTGGCGACGTTGCAGAAGTCCGGGTCGTACAGGTAGTGCGCACACATGGTCGCGAAGCGCTCATTGACGATCCGGCCCTTACCCTTCTTGACCTTGTCCACCGCGGTCTTCATGTTGTCGTAGATGCCGCGCCGGGCCACGCCGCCCAGGGCTGCAAAGCTGCGGGTATGGGCATCGAACAACATCTCATGGCCTTGGCTCGGATAGGCCACCAGCCAGAAGGCCCGCGAAGCGCATAGCTTCATGTGCGAGACCTGCATGCGGTAGTAGATCCCGCCCACCACCAGCCCTTCCTCGCTCCAGTCGAACTGGAAGGCTTCGCCGAGCTCGAAGGCCAGCGGCACGAAGGCGTTGGCGCTCGCAGATTGACCTTCGCCCTGGCGCCACGCCCGGATGAAGTCGGTCACCCGCGTGTAGCCACCGTCGTAGCCAGCGCCCCTGATCTCGGCGTACAGCGCCTTGGCCGTGCGACGCTCGCGCTTGGGCCGCCGGGCGTCGGCCTTCAACGCCTGCCTGAGCGCCTCGTGGAACGCAGTGAGCTTGTTCGGCTGCTCCCCGCGCCGGTACTTCGGCGGGCCATCCACCTCGCCGTGCAGCCACTTCGCAACCGTGTTGCGCGACAGCCCCGTCATGCGCGAGATCTCGCGCTCCGATTTGTTCTTCCGGGCATGCAAACGCCGGATCCTGCCAATCATGTCCATGGTGATCACTCCTCGTCCTCTGCTGCACAAAAAAACAGCAGAGTAGGTTGAACACCTGGCTCAATTTTGGGTCGGCACAACCCTCATAAGTGGCTCAGTTTTCGGTCGGCGCCAACATTCGTTCACCGCTTGCGCGCCGGCATGCGCAAGCTGCGACAGTGGCGCTGCGCCGCTGTGCATGCCGCCACCGAGTCTGGCGCGGCCCTGAAGTCAGGCCGGCTCCTCACCTTTGGCGCTTCTGCCCACGCCGTGCAGCCGGCCGGGCCGCTCCAGGGCTGCGCCGTGCTGCGCGCTATTGCGCCACCGCTGGAGCGTGCGCCGGGCCCTCGCGCCATCCGCCCTATGCTCTGCCCCGTTCGTTGTCCGTTTCGGCTCTGCCGCTGCTCACCGCCTCGCCTAACCCTTCGCTGGAGCGGACGGCCACCGGCAAGCCAGCTTGGCCGCGAGGCTCTTGCTGTCTATCATCCGCCTCACGGCCAAGCCGGCTCACCGGCGTCCGCCTCTCAGCTCAAACGTTAGATGCTTTGCTGTGCGCACAAATTTCGGCCAGCAACAAGACTGTTTTTTTTCTTAAATCGAACCTAAAATTTCTTCGCGGAACTCCATGGAGAAATATTTTGAAAAATTGGTTATTTCTGGCTACGGCCATTATTTCTGAGGTCATTGCAACCTCTGCGCTCAAGTCTAGTGAGGGCTTTACTAGGTTAGTACCGTCTTTTATCGTCGTAGCGGGATACGCTGCTGCTTTTTATTTCCTGTCGCTGACACTCAAATCGATTCCTGTTGGAATCGCCTACGCAGTTTGGTCGGGCCTCGGGATCGTCTTGGTCACTGCGATTGCATGGGTTTTGCATGGTCAAAAACTAGATATGTGGGGATTTGTTGGTGTCGGCTTCATTATCAGCGGCGTTGCTGTGCTCAACTTGCTATCTAAGGCAAGTGTTCACTAAAACGGTCGCATCTAACCATTCCGTCGAGAGGGACCGCCCACAAGCTGCGCTTGCGGGTTCCCTTCGCGGCTTCGCCGCTACGGCGGCCCCTCACGTCAAACGTTGAACGACAGCTTTCCCAAAAGCTCTACGGCTGCTCTGGGTCGACACCGGTAATCGGATCGTTGCCGCACTGAACAGCGCCCCGTTCCAGGTCGCCTCCATTTATGCGGCTGAACCGAGGGAGAGCAGCTTTACGCCGTCTGGCCGCAGTTCGCCCTTGGGCGACACGTGCCGGTAGAGCGTCTGCCGGGTAATCCCGAGTTCTTCGCAGAGATCGCCCACCTTGGTTTCCGGTTGCCCCATGCTGGCCATCGCCAGGCGTAGCTTGGCGGCGGTCATCTTGAAGGGGCGCCCCCCTTTCCTGCCGCGAGCGCGCGCCGAGATAAGTCCAGCGACTGTTCGCTCGGAAATCAACTCACGCTCGAACTCGGCCAGCGCGGCAAAAATACCGAACACAAGCTTGCCGGCGGCAGTCGTCGTGTCGACCGCCGCACCGTGACCGGTCAGGACCTTCAGGCCCACGCTACGCGCAGTTAGGTCGTGCACGGTGTTGATCAGGTGGCGCAGATCACGGCCAAGCCGATCGAGCTTCCACACGATCAGCGTGTCCCCTTCACGAAGCGCCTTCAGGCAAGCAGCCAACCCTGGGCGATCATCGCGCCTGCCCGAGGCCAGATCCTCGTAAAGGTGCGCAAGGCTCACACCAGCGGCGATGAGCGCATCGCGTTGCAAATTGGTGGACTGGGATCCGTCCGCCTTCGATACCCGCATGTAGCCGATCAGCACCTTTTCACCCGTCACGTATACGTTCGATTATGTGACAGTTTGCATCGGGAAGCTCTGCACGTCAAAATTTGTCACTTAACCCGTCATTCTGTCTAAGGCATGCAAAGGGTAGGCTAGGCTCATAATGTGACAGAAATTCCGGGGGGATGCCTTCCTTCGCGAAGGTGGCGCGCAACTGTTCCAAGGAAGCGGGGTCGCGCCGACCATAGGAAGCCAACGCGAACAGCGAGCGTGCCGTCTCGGGGTTGTGTCGTGCTTCAATGATGGCCTCATCAATGGCCTGGATTGCACGCTGCCAGTGATCGACGGGTTCGGGCTTCGGCGCTTTCGCCGGCAGGCCACTGGTGAACCCGGTTTGGGGCTCGGACCAGAATAGCTTTGCGTGCTCGCCTGGCGGGCTTATATCCCTCACCTCAATCAAGCTGATTGCCGTTGCCGCCGCCTCCAGCATCTGCAACCGTACTGCCGGGTTCAGGGTTTCATACGGTCGCCACAGACTTTGCCCAGCACGCAGCGGATGCCCGCAGCATTCCCAGATTTGGCGGAGATACCCCGCGTAGGTGCCGCACGTCGAAAGCGGGGTGTTCAGCTCATCGAGCAGCGTGCGTAGCAGCCTAAACCACAATCCGGCGTGGATGCGTCGGCGCGGCAACTCCACGTGGCCGGTCGTCAGTGCCTGCCAGGTACGCTGGTCCATCGCCGCAATCGCGTCGCTGGCAGTGCGCGGTTCGGCGTCGGCGTTCTCCCAGCCGAGAAACCGCCCTGGCACGCCCCAATAGGATTCCAGCCAGCAGCCATGCAGTGGGCAGCTCAGCATCAGGGGCAGCTTCCACGCGAGCAGTATGACCCTGCCTCGATTTCACGTACAGCAGGAAGTTGATAACTTCAGAGGTACGGAGAATCGAAATGAGAGAAGGCAAGCTGCCCAAGAGGCAGTACACACAGGAGTTCAAGGCTGAGGCTGTCAGGCTCGCGGCGTCGGTAGGAGGGCATGAGGCCGCACGGCGCCTCGGCGTGCCGGTGGCGACGCTGGGCAACTGGTCCAGGCGTGGCACTGCATCGGCCGGCGCCAGCGGCGCGGTGGCGCCGCCCAGTGAGGCACCCACGCGGCGCCCGGTGAGCGAATTGGAGGCGGAGAACAGCCGCCTGCGCAGGGAGTTGGCCGACGCGAAGCTGGACGTGGAAGTCCTTCGAAAAGCGACGGCGTACTTCGCCAGGGGGTCGCGATGAAGTACGCCTGGATCGATGAGCATCGCGACCAGTACACCGTCAGCCGGCTGTGCCGCGTGCTGCAGGTGTCCCGCAGCGGCTACTGCCAATGGCGCGTGCGCCCGCCCAGTGCCGGCACACTGGCCAACCAGGCTCTAGATGCCAAGGTGGCCGCCATCCACGATGCCAGCCGCCGAAGCTATGGCCGCCCTCGGATCGTCCACAAGCTGCGCCAGCAGGGCGAAGTCGTTAGCGCCGAGCGAGTGCGAAAGAGCCTGCGGCGCCAAGGCCTGCGCCCGGTGTACAGAAGGCCGTTCGTGGTGACCACCGATTCGGCGCACCGCTTGCCAGTGGCACCGAATCTGCTGGACCGGCGCTTTGATGGCTGGCAGCGCGACCAGGCCTGGGTGGCAGACATCACGTACGTGCCCACCGGCGAGGGCTGGCTGTACTTGGCGGCCGTGATGGACCTGGCCGGCCGGCGCATCGTGGGCTGGTCGATGTCCGAGAACATTGACGCCACGCTGGTGTGCACCGCCTTGAAGTCGGCATGGTGGCTGCGCAAGCCTGCCAAGGGGCTGCTGGTCCACACCGACCGCGGATCCCAGTACGCAGGCGGGCGCTACCGAGCGTTGGCCGCCGAGTTGGGCATCACGATGTCCATGAGCAGGAGGGCCAATGCCTGGGACAACGCGCCGATGGAAAGCTTCTTCAAAACGCTGAAGGTCGAGCGCATCCATCAGGTACGCTACGACACGCGGGCGCAGGCCAGGCTGGACATCGTCGATTGGATCGAAGGCTGGTACAACCGCCAGCGCTTGCACTCGGCCAACGGCTTCCTGCCCCCAGTGATCTGGGAGAGCACCCGCTTGGCTGCATGACTTGATGTACGTGGAAACGAGGCAGGGTCAGTACGGCTTGGTTCTCCGGATCGTTCAGGCAGAGCGGACAGGCGCGGTGTATCGGTTGGGTGGGCAGCCAGGCACGCCAGCTCGTGATGGATCGCGTCTTACGGCGGAGTCTCGGCAGCAGTACCGAGAGCTGGAACGCATAGGTTTCCAATGCGGCTGGAATCTGATCATCAAGGCTGTCCAGTAGCCAAGGCACCCAGCCGGCGAAACTCATGCAGCGCAGCCGATCCAGCTCGATACCGCTCCGCTGGGAGAGCATCGCCAGCAGCGCCAGTGGTGGCGCGGTGTCCAGGTCATCAACCTGGCCGTGACCAAGATCGTGCTCCAGCAGCTCGGACACTTCCATGTGATAGCAAAGGGCCACGCGGTTGAGCCACGAAGACAGGGCTTCGGCTTCCCTGGGTGCCGGATGCAGTGGCCAGCGTGGCGCTGGCTTCACATCAGTTCCCGCTCGAATTGCCGCCGCCGCTCGCTGGGACCGGTGTAATCGGCCATGCTGAGCGTGCGGTGGTTGATCGCTTCCTCACTACTCTCCACGGCGGCCACGGCCGCCGCCATCAATAGGTGCGCCAGCTCGCCAATAGTGCCCTCGCTGCGCGTGAGCAGGTAGCGAGCCATGTCCAGCGTGGCAATCGACGAAGGTCGCCGCAGCGGGAGCGAAGCCGCGAAGCTGGCCAGCAGTGAACAGCAATCGTCGTTGGCCTCCCACACCGGCAGCATCATCGGCTCGAAGCGATTTTCCAACTGGTCATCCGAGCGGATGGCCAGGTAGGCGTCGCGTGTGCCCACACCGACCAGCGGGATGCGCAATTCGTTGCCGAGGAAGCGCAGCAGGTTGAGGAATTCCCGGCGGTTGACGCTGTTGCCGGCCAGGACGTTGTGCAGCTCGTCGATCACCAGCAAACGCACACCGAGCTTGCGCAGCAGTGTCAGCGCCAGTTGCTCTATTTCCGGCAGCCGTGGGCGCGGTCGCAATGGTGCTCCCATCGCCGCGAGCAGCGCGACGTAGAAGCGGATCACCGATGGCTCGGACGGCATCTGCACGACCAATACCGGGATGTGCTCCTGGTCGGCGTCGGAGCTGGCCGGGTGGGCGCGGCGGAACTTCTCGACGATCATCGACTTGCCGTTGTTGGTTGGACCGACCAACAGCAGGTTGGGCATGCGTTGTTTGTTTGGCCACGTATACAGGGCTTCCAGCCGGTTCAACGCCTCGACTGCTCGCGGATAGCCGATCCAGCGGTCGGCGCGAAGGCGATGGATGCGCTCGTCCGCCGGGAGACGGGCCAAGCCCTGGGCCGCCGGCAGCAGGTGGGACAGGTCGATGATGGGATATTCGTCCACGGCTACCACTCCTCAATCTGGTCGAACGGTTTGGCGGGTGGCAAGTTGTCTGCCTGCGGGTCGGCAATATCCGTATCCGGCGGAACGGGCTTGTCCGGCCGAGCTGATGTCTTGAGGTGCTGGCGGCGATCCGCGTCACGCCGCGCCTTGCGTGTGGCCTTCTGCGCGCTGGTCACAATCTCACGCATCTGGCCGATCATGCGGAACAGCGCCGACTCATCCACCTGTTCGCGCCCTTGCTGCCGCAATTTCGCCAGCGCCTGCCGTTGTTCCCAGAGGGTGACAGCCGGGTGCGACAAGGTACGGTATGGAATTTCCAGATAGTGCTGCCCCTCCGGCTCCAGCACCCAAATGCGGCTGATGTCGCGTGGGTCGCGCCGGATCAGGAACGCAGGCAGGCGGTCGCGCCGAGCTATCCACGGCTTGAGCGCATCGGCGTAGTAGTGGATGTGGTCGATGACGAAGCCAGTGCGGGTCAGGGTGCGGCGGAGGACGGGCAGGAAATCGACCAGAAAAGCCGTGGTGCGAGTGATGACGGTTGGAACGCCGGTACGCGCGACAGCTTCGGCCCAGCGTGCGGCCGGCGGTTGGAGCAGGCCGTTGTGCACGGAGCCGTGATAGGTGCCAACCGCCAATGCGAGCCAGCGTTCCAGCTCGCGCAGTGTCAGGGCGGCCATCTTCTCGGAGGCGTATTCCCCGCGCTGGTCAGGGTTGGAGAAGGTCGTCCCCGGCAATTCGTCGTGGATCATTTGCATCGCCGTGCCGATGATCCGTTCCACGATGCCGCCATAGTGCGGCTGCCCGAGAGGCCGATAGTCCAACCGGATGCCATGCTGCTCGCAGCCACGGCGTAGCGCCTCGCTCTTGAATTCGGCCGCGTTGTCCAGGTAGAGCAGCGCGGGCTTGCCGCTCATCGGCCAGTCCATTTCCACGTCCAACCTTTCCAACCAAGGGCGCTTGTCGCAACCGGCGTGTGCGAGGCACAGGCCGACCGAGACGGCAGATGGCGCTTCTAACGTGACCACCATGCCAACCACGCAGCGGGTGAACACGTCGATGGCGAGGGTCAGGTACGGACGGCCAATCGGTTGCCGGTCGCGCTCGTCCACCACGATCAGGTCGATGACTGTGTGGTCGATCTGTACCTGCTCCAGCGGTGCGGAGACTGGCGGAGGAACACCGCCAACACCTTGCAGGATGCGGGACGCATCCTGGCCTTCCCGAAGTCGAGTGGTCTTGAGTGGATCAAGGCTGGCGATCCGCAACGCGACCGTGTTGCGCGCCGGCATCCGCAGCTTTTGCAGCTTGCACACCCGCGCAACTTCACGGTGGAACGCCGCCAAGCTGCGCTTCTGCTTGGTCAGGAAGCGCTTTTGCAGTAGCTCGCGGATGATTCGTTCGACCGACTCCGGCAAGCGGCCTTTACCTTTGCCACCGCTCGACTGTCCAAGAGCCAAATCAGTGACCAGCCCCGAACCTTGCCGGGCACGGCGGATCAGGACGTAGACCTGCCGCCGGGACAGACCCAGCGCCTGGGCTGCTGCGTCGGCCGCTTCATGCCCGACCGTCTCCGACTGCGCCAACGGCCCAATGATCTCCGCGCGGCAGCGAGCACGCTCCCATGCCTGTTCTGACAGGGTGGCTACGCCGCGCTCGGCAATCGGTACGGTATCGGTCGCCATGCTCGCCTCGCTTTGGTGCACACGAGTATTGAGCATAGACGAGTTTCGTGCAGAGGAGTCCTGATATCGGGCTGTCAGGAGCCGTATGCACAGCAGGCTTCATGTCTCGTTGATTGGTGCAGTCGTCTTCTGAAAATGACAGCCAGCCCGTCCGCAGCCACGCCGTCGCTTCTGAGGACTCGTCTCAGCGTTGCCCGGTGCGTGGCAATGGCGGTTCGCGAACCGCGTTTCTCCCGGCCATGCGGCCAGGGCAGGGGTCGAGCTTTGTCAGCGCATGCCAAAGCTCAACACCACACGGCCCCTTTTTTCGCGGCAATCGGCCGTCGCGCACGTGGGCGCCGGTCTACCGCGGGCAACCCCGTAGCGACGCAGAGGATGCATCTGCCTCGTGGCGACGCCGTAGCTGCGCAGGAGCCTGGCCACGGCTTCGATGCGCTGGTTCGCGATGGCCAGTTCGTATGAGGCGCTGCCAAGGTCCTCGGCGTAGGCGGCCAGGTAGACCACCTGCTTCGGATGCTCCTTCAACCGCGCCGCATGCAGGCGCAGCTTTTCCTGTCCGGCGGGGTCGACCTGCGTGCTGCGTCGCGCGAAGTAAATGTGATTGGCTTCGTCGGCTTCGACGGCGTCGGCGTTTCGGTCCGGCGGCTGCGCCACTGGCGCGTTGGTGGCGGGAGCGGATCCGGCTGCTGCTGCCGGGAGCGCTTCGGACGGCGGCAGCGTGGGACATCCGGCGAGGGCGACGCAGAGGAGCAGCAGGGTAGCATGCGAACTCCACCGACCGATCGGTCCGCTCCTCATGTCACCTTCCCTACGATTTCGGCGAGCGGCACGCTGGCGAAGGCGTCGTCTCTTCCCGGGAGATGCCGTATCAGTTCGGATAGATTGATTTCCAATGTTTTCAGTGCGACTTCCGGCATCGCGGTGAGCGCTTCGGGCAGGGCTCCTTCTGCCGATCCCGGCAGTGCCGCGATCGCCGTCTCGCCGTCCGGCGCGAGGTGCAGTCCAAGCCGGCGGTGATCCTCCGGCCGGCGCGTCTTGACGAGGCATCCGCGCACGGCCAGCCGGTCGACGAGTTGACTGCAGGTGGACTGGTGTATGGCCAGGCGCGCCGCCAGTTCGGTGACGCCAATTCCTGGCCGGCGCTGCACCTCCTGCAGGATCCACATCTGCGAACCGGGAAGTCCGCAGCGCTCCTCCACCACGCGGAAATACTGCCGCATCGTGCCGTAGATCACGCGGAACTGTTGCAGCACCGCCAGATGGGTCTGCGGCACGTCGGGCGGCAAGGGCAGCGTCATCGGGCGTCACCTGTTGCTATCGTCGAGAAAGGCAATTATATTGTGGAGCAATGTTTTGTCGAGGAGTACTTTGATGCAGGCTCTCGTGGAGCGGAAGTCGTGCCGGGTGACTGCCCGGCTTGTGCCGACAACCTGAGAGCGCTGGCGGGGAGTCACGACTCGATGTTCAATTCGATCCAGATCTTCGGCATGGCGCTGCTTGGCGGTCTGGGAGCAGGCGAACTCGCGCGTCGCGCCCTCTCCGTGCCACGGACGACAGGCTACGTGGTGTTTGGACTGTTGGTCGGGCAGAGCGGGCTGGGATGGATCGCACCCTACGACATCGAGGCCAATCAGCTCTTCATCGATCTGGCGCTGGGCCTGATCCTCTTCGAGCTCGGTTACCAGGTGCCGCCCGTCGCAGCCAGCGAAGCCAGGAACCGACTGTGCGCGGCTCTGCAGATTTCGCTGATCACGGGCTCAGCGATCGCCTGCGCCATCCTGCTGCTCGACTTCTCCGTTCCTTCGGCGTTTTTTGTCGCAGCCCTGTGTCTCGCCACCTCACCGGCGATCACCATCGCGACCTGCAGCGACGTCGGCGCCAGGGGCGAGCGGACCGGCCTGCTGTTTACCATGGTGGCGATCAATGGCTGTGTCGCCTTCGTCGCCGCCGTGTGTTCGCTGCCGTTCCTGGGTGCGGACGAGCCAGTCCTCGGTCTTGCCGGCGCCTGGGCGCTCAGCCGCGAACTTGCTGTCGCCGTCGTCCTCGGTGGTGCGTGTGCCGTGCTGGTGCTGCTCGGAGCGCGGCTGCTGGGGCGGCGTCCGGAACATCAGCACCTGCTGATCCTCGGCACCATCGTCGTCGGTGTCGGCAACGCCATCTACCTCGATGTCTCGGTGCTGCTGCCGATGCTGCTCTTCGGCTATCTGACGCGCGCTCTCGACCGGAGCAATCAGGTCGTCGCCATCCGCATCGCCAGTGATGCCCGGATTTTTCTCGTCGTCACCTTCGTTCTTGCCGGCGCCGTCCTCGATGTCGGCGTGCTCGCGGGCCACTGGCTGGAGGCGGTCGTCCTGGTGATCGCCCGCGCCGCCGGACAGTTCACGGGCGTGTGGTGGAACCGTCGTCGCCTGCGCCTGGACACTCGATCCGCCGCCCATCTGTCGCTCGGCTTGCAGCCGATGTCGAGCGTGGCCCTGGTGCTCCTGGCCAACGTGCACACGCTCGATGCCGGCCTCGAGCCGCGACTGACGGGCGCCTTGCTGGCGACGATTCTCCTCATGCAGTTGTTTGGCCCCCTGGCGACCCAGACGGCGATCAAGGGGTTTGGCGAGGCGACCGGTCTGCAGTCGCGCGAGCCGGCGATCGAGCAGCCGGCCGCCAACGGGCGTTCCTGCGGCGGCGACCGATGAGCAGACGGCCGCTGCGCATCGGTCTCTCGGCACGCATCTACCATCCGCTGGTCGGTGCGACCGGCCTGCAGTCCAAATCACTGCAGTACCTCGAGCAGTCCGTCGCGCACTGGGTGATGTCCCGCAACGTGATGGTCTTCATGATCCCGGCAGTGAGTGGCGACGCCATTGTTCATCGCAGCAGCATCCGTCTCTCGGACTACCCGGATCATCTCGATGGCCTGATATTGCAAGGGGGGGCGGATGTCAGCCCGCAGAGTTACGGCGAGGAGCCCCTGCACCCCGACTGGGCTGGCGACCGGGTCCGTGACGCTTACGAAATGGAGCTTCTGCACGAATTCATGGAGGCGGGAAAGGCGGTACTGGGCATCTGTCGCGGCGCGCAACTGATCAACGTCGCGCTGGGCGGGACACTGCATCAGGACATCGCGACGCAGATCGAAACGGCGGGCGAGCATGTGCACGGGGATTACGACCGGCACAGCCATGCCGTCGAGTGGGTCGCCGGCTCCGGCCTGGCGAAGCTCTATCCGGGCGCGGGCGGCGGGCGGGTGGTGTCGATCCATCATCAGGCGATCCGGGCATTGGGCCGGGAACTGCGGGTCGAAGCACGCAGCAGCGGCGACGGCGTGATCGAGGCCATCCGCCTGCAAGGCCGGCCGTACGTTCTCGGCCTGCAGTGGCACCCGGAGTTCCATCCACCTGGTAGCGAGGAGTTGCTGGACTGCACGCCGATACTCGACGAGTTTCTCGCGGCTGCCCGCGGCCGGCTCTGGTGAGCGGGGCGCAGTGATGCTCGAAGATGTGCTGTCGCCGGCACGGTCTGCCTGGGAGGATCTGCAGGAGCGCCTGCACTTCCTGCCACCCTTTCCCGATGAACTCGATTCGCTGGCGCTGTTCAGCATGCTGCTGATCGTCGGTCTGCTGATCGGCGAGTGGTTGCGCGCGCGACTGGGCTGGCCGAAGGTCGTCGGCTACGTCCTGGCAGGAACGCTGTTCGGGCCTTCCGTGCTCGGCTGGATCAGCATCGAGGCACTGGCGCAGGCGCGACCGATTGCCGATGCCGCACTCGGACTGCTGATGCTCGAGATCGGGCGCCGCCTCGATCTGCGCTGGCTGGCTCAGCAGCGCGAACTGCTGCGGGCAGCGCTGGCCGAGATCAGCCTGTCCTTTGCCGCCGTCTTCCTCTTCGCCTGGGGGGTGGTGGGACTGATACCGGCCTGGGCGGCCGCAGCCGCGGCCGTCACCATGGCCGCAGCGCCCGCCGTCGTCCTGCTGATCGTCGAGGAATCGGGCGCGCAGGGGCAGGTCACCGAACGAACGATCATGCACACGGCGCTGAGTGCAGCGGCATCATTCGTCGTCTTTGCCGTCGTCGTCGGCGTGGTGCATGCCGAGTACAGCGACGACTGGCTGAGTTGCGTGGTCCATCCATTGTGGGTTGTGGCCGGTGCCTTGATCGTCGCCTGGCCGATGGTGCTGCTCGCGTTGCTCGCCGCGTCCCGTTTGCCGAAGCGTTCGCTGGCGCAGATCTTCGTTCTCGTCGCGACGGCGCTGCTCGCCGTCGGCACCGCCCGCACGCTCGCGGTGCCGGTCTTTCTGACGCTTTTCCTGATGGGGGCGATTCTGTCGTTCAGCGACCGCGAGCGAACACTGAGCTATACCGCACTGCCGGAAGGACACTGGTTGCTCGCCATCATCCTCTTCGTCGTCGTCGGCGCCTCGCTGCCGTGGCAGGACTTCACCTGGCTGATCGGGCTGCAGGCGCTTGGCCTGTTGCTCGTCCGGGCGGCGGCCAAGGTGGCTGCCCTGGTCTGGTCTGGCGGCGGACTGGGCAGCGAAAGGCGCCTTCTGGTGGGAATCGGCATTCAGCCGTTGTCGGCAACCGCCGTCTTCATGGCTTATGAGATCGCCGGACTCTATCCGGAAATCGGCCGTTCGTCGCTGTCGCTGCCGCTGTTCGCGGCGGCCATCATGGAACTGGTCGGCCCGGCGCTCTGCCGCTTCGCCCTCGTGCGCGCCGGTGAGACCGTGGCGACCGCGGGTGGCGAGAGAGGAGTGGCATGAGCCAGGCCATCGCGGCATTCAAGCAGAGCCAGCCACTGAGCCTGGGGGTCGAACTCGAGTTGCAGCTGCTCTCCGTGCGTGATTTCGATCTGACCCGCGGCGCGACCGATCTGCTCGGCAGCATGGACTACGACGGCTGCTTCGGTGACATCAAGCTCGAGATCACCGAAAGCATGATCGAGGTCAGCACGCTGCCGCGGACATTCGTCGACGGCATCGCCGGCGATCTGGTGGGTTTGCGGCAGACACTCGTCAGGCAGTGCGCGCGCAACCATATCGCCGTCTGCGGCGGCGGCACGCATCCCTTTCATCGCTGGTCGGAGCGCCGCATCTGCCCGGGTGACCGCTTCGCCGAGATCTACCAACGATATGGCTACCTCGCCAAGCAATTCACGGTCTTCGGCCAGCACATCCATGTCGGCTGCGCGTCAGGCGACGATGCGATCTGGTTGACCCAGGCGCTGGCACCCTATTTGCCGCTGTTCATCGCCCTGTCGGCGTCATCGCCCTTTGTCGATGGCGAAGACACGCTGTTCCAGTCCGCCCGCCTGAACGCCGTATCGGCCTTTCCGTTGAGTGGTCAATGCCCGGCCTTGCGCGACTGGGGCGAGTTCCTGGAACACTTCTCGCTGCTGCAGTCCTGTGGCATCGCGCGCAGCATCAAGGACCTCTACTGGGACGTTCGTCCCAAGCCGGAGTTCGGCACGGTGGAAATCCGCGTCTGCGATACGCCATTGACCGTCGAGCGAGCGGCGGCACTGGCAGCGCTGGCACAGTCCCTGGTGCGCCATCTGCTGCGCACCCGTCCCGCGCTCGACACCCAGCGGCACCTGCATGTCGCCCGCTACAACAAGTTCCAGGCTTGCCGCTATGGTCTCGACGCCCTGATCTCGGATCCGGTTGGTCGGCGACAGCTCCCGTTGCGCCAGATTGGCCGCCAGTTGCTTGCCGTCTTGGCGGAGGATGCGGGCGAACTGGGTTGTTCCGCGTGGCTGGAACTGCTCGACGCCTCCCTGTCGGTGGAGGTCTCGGACGCCAACTGGTTGCGCCGGCGTCAGGCTTGCCACGGCAACCTGAACGAGGTCGTTCGCGAAGCAGCGATGCGCTTTGGCAGACCGGAGCACACGCCGCGTGCCGAGGGGTCGCGATGAAGTACTGGCTGACGGTGCTGCTGGTGTCGATGCTGTCCGGGGCGTGGCCATTGCTGGCGGCAGAGACCTGCGTCATCGAGTCGGTGGCGCGCGACTCACGCAGTCTTGGCCCATGGATCGATCAGGACAACTGGCTGGCAGCGGAAAATCTCCGCATCGGCCTGCAGTCGCCGGGCCATTTCATGCCCTTGCTGCGGATCGATGCGACGACCGCCGGCGCCGTCCTCCGCCCGGCGTCGCGCATGCTCGAACTCGAGCGGATCAGGGCACGCGATCCGCTCGATCAGCAGCAACGCGATGTCGCGTTCCTGCTGGCGACGAGACTCTATGCCGACGGGGTGGTGGTGCTGCGCGACGGCAGAGTGGCGAGTGAGCGCTACTGGAACGGACTGGCGGCGCGCGACCAGCGCCTGCTGCTCGGTGGTACTCGGCCGTTGCTCTCGCTTCTCGGTGCCATCGCCGTCGCCCAAGGCAAGATGGCCCCGGATCGGGCGATCAGTCGGTACATCCCTGCCCTGAGTGGGCAGAGCGGTCTGCGCAAGTTGTCGGTGCGGCGCTTGCTGGAAGGCGAGGGGCGTTTCGAATGGTCGCCAGAGGAGCTCGGCGACTGGCTGGCCGCCGCTGGCTGGCGCTCGGGAGCGGGCGCCGGCGGCGTTCGCTCGTGGCTCAGCGTGCCAGGCCGCTGGGAAAGGGACCTTGCCAGCGCCGCCACGTCCGGTGAGGCCGGACCCGAAGGGGAGCTCCTGCTGTGGGCGATCGCCGAGAGCTACCGCATGCCGCTGGCGCAGGTTTTTTGCCAGGAAATCCTGCGCAAGCTGCGGCCAGAGCATGGCGCCCTCTGGCTGACCGATGCTCGGGGAAGCGAGCTGTCGACCGGGTTGGCGCTCTCGCTGCGCGATTTTGCCCGTCTCGGCCAACTGCTGATCGACGCTCGGAGCAACAGCCGGCGCAGCCGGATTCCGTCGTGGTTCATCGAAACCCTGACCGCCTCGGCCGGGCTGCGAACAGCGAAGACTGCGGAACTGGCAGGCCTGCGAAACGGCAGCGAACTGCGCTACGGCTTTGTCCATCTGGGTGGCGCACAGAACCGAATCGCCATCATCGGTCCATACGGCAACAGCCTGTATGTCGATTTCGATCGTCGACTCGTGATCGCCGTCTATGCGGCCTATCCGAGGGAGCACACTGCCGCGATGCGGGCCACGCTCGAGCAGGTCTGGGATGCCCTGGCTGTGGCGGCGCAACCGCCGGGCAAACGTTGAGCGTCCGCAGTCGAAGTCATCGCGGCATTCCGGGTGGGCCGGGGCGCGGCTTCGCGAGCGGCTCTGGGGCAGCTGCGAATGAGCACCAACGGCGGCTTCCCTGCCGCTACGGCGCGCACGCGCAGTCGTCCGCGCAGCGAGCATGGATGAGCGAGGTCGTGCGCCTGGTGGCAGCCGCGGAATTTCCGTGGATGCCTGCATGACTTGGGAGATCCGCCCCGCCGGCGATGCCTTTCCGTCTTTCGCCACGGACTGGGACCACCTGAATGGGCAGCTGTATGGCGGCCACCCGGCATTCGACAGCCGTTTCGTCGGCGCACTGCTCACCCACTTCGGCAACGGCAGCGAATCGCTGTGCATCCACCGCAGCGGTGAGGCGGTCGATGGCGCGCTGATCCTCTGCGCCCGCGGCTTCGGCCGCTGGGCGCTCTTCCTGCCGGCGCAGGCGCCCGCAGGCGCGCTGCTGATCGCGGACGCAAGCTGCCTCGAAACGTTGATGCCGGCGCTGCCCGGTTACGCGTGGACGATCGATCTGCTCGCCATCGACCCCGCTTTCGAGCCGGACTGGAGCCCGCTCCTCCTGCCGCGCACCGTGGTCCGCCACCAGCTGACGATGGCGGTCGCAACCGGCGGCGATTTTCCGGCCTATTGGCAGGCGCGCCCGGGCAAGCTGCGCAGCAACCTGCGCCGCTACCAGCGCCGGAGCGACGATCATGCGGCCAGCGTCCGGGTCATCGCTGAGCCGCAGGAGATCGGCGCCGCGGTCAGTCGTTACGCCGCCGTCGAAAGCGCCGGCTGGAAGGCGGTGGGCGGTACGGCGATCGGCAGCGACAACCCGCAGGGACTCTTCTACGAGCAGCTGCTGTGCGACTTCGCTGCCTCGGGCCAGGCGCGGATCGTCGAACTCTGGTTCGACGACCGGCTCGCCGCCTCGCGCCTGGTCGTCTGTCATCAGCGCATGTGGATCATGCTGAAGACCACCTATGACGAGTCGCTCGCCGCCATGGCCCCCGGGCGGCAGCTGCTCTACGAGGCCCTGCAGCTCGCCTTTGCCGACATGCCCGCCGGCGCCGTCGAGTTCTATACCAATGCGACGCGCGACCAGGCCGAGTGGGCGACGCATCTGCGCCATGTCTGCCACCACCAGCTCTACCGCAACACGACCGTCGCCAACTTCCACGGCATCGCCCGCGCGCTGCGCTGCCGTTTCGCCGGGGGCGAGACGGCGGAGGATTCGCTGGCCTTCGATGCGACCAGCGTCGCCGCCTACCACAGCCCGGCGGCGATGCCGCCGGCGATGCGATCGCTTTTCGAGGCAGCCGCCGGCCGCGAAGTGGAGCTGTCGCCGGATTGGTTCGCCAACCTGCAGGCGGCGGTCTTCGGCGACGACGATTCCGTCCGTTACTACGGCGCCGAGCTGTACGGCTCACCGACGGCCATCCTGCCCGTGCACGCCAGCCGGCGAAGCGGACGCCGCGCGGCGGAGATCGAAGCGCTGGCGAACTTCTACACCGCCCTGTACGCGCCACTCGCCAGCCCGGGCGCCGACCCGACCGACCTCGGCCGGCTGCTGCAGGCGGCGCGTGCCGACTGCGCGCGCGCGCGCGTCATGAACTTTCATCCCATGGCGGTCGATTCGCCGGTGTACGAGGCGATGGTCGTCGCCCTGCGCAGCACCGGCTGGATCCCGTTCCGCTACTTCTGCTTCGGCAACTGGTACCTCGAGGTCGACGGTTCCTGGTCCGCCTATCTGGAACAGCGCGACGGCATCCTGCGCCACACCCTGAGACGCAAGCGGCGGCGCTTTCTCGCCGCCGGCGGCAGCTTCGAGATCGTCACCGGCACGGCCGCGCTCGAGCCGGCGATTGCCGAGTTCAATGCCCTGTACCGTCAGCGCTGGAAGAAGAGCGAGCCCTACGCCGCCTTCGTTCCCGGCTTGATGCGTTGGCTCGCCGCCAGCGGCAAGTTGCGCCTGGGCATTGCACGCCTCGCCGGCGAGGCGGTTGCGGCCCAGCTCTGGATCGTCAGTGGCGACAAGGCGAGCATCTACAAGATGGCCTACGATGAGGCGCATTCCAGCCATGCGCCGGGCACGCTGCTGACGGCCCACCTGATGGAGCAGGTCATCGACGTGGACCGCGTGAGCGAAGTGGACTACCTGATCGGCGACGATCCATACAAGCAGGCCTGGATGAGCCACCGCCGCGAACGCTGGGGCATCGTCGCGTATCGTGCCGACCGCTTCGCCGGCATCGCCCGGTTGCTGCTCGAGATCATCGGCCGGGTGATCCGGCGAACGCCAGCCCGTATCGTCGGCAAGCAGGGTCGATTCTCGGTCAGGCCGACCCAGCGCTAGATCGGCTCGCGGCGGCGTTGCTGGCGGCAGCGTCTTCCGGCGCTGACGCCGACGCTGGCAGCCGAATCGCACGTCGCGTCGGTGACGACTGACGAGGCAGGCCGATCGTGGACCGGCGCGGTGGCGTGCGCGGCTTCGCCGGGGTCGCCAGCCGAAGGTATCACTCACTGCCTCGATCGCGCCCTGGCTTTGCGACTGTCGCCGAGTGCCGGCGTGAGCTCGGCTTGGACGGCGCAGCGGTCACCTGAATCGACCAGCCCGCTGGCCAGGGAAAACTGGCGGACCGGCGCCCGCTGTCGTGTCTGCCCGGAAGCGCCGCAACGCGGGCCGCGGGCCGCCCGCGGCAGCGCCGCCATGATAGAATCCCGGGCTCGAAGAAGACGCCGACAGGGCCCCCGAAGTCGCGTCGCCAGCGGAAAGAAGATGGAAGCCTTCGCCAAGGAAACCCTCCCGATCAGTCTCGAAGACGAGATGCGTCGTTCGTATCTCGACTACGCGATGAGTGTCATCGTCGGGCGTGCGCTGCCCGACGCGCGCGATGGCCTGAAGCCGGTGCACCGGCGCGTGCTGTTCGCCATGCACGAGCTGTCGAACGACTGGAACAAGCCGTACAAGAAGTCGGCACGCGTCGTCGGCGACGTCATCGGCAAGTACCATCCGCACGGCGACACGGCGGTGTACGACACCATCGTGCGCATGGCGCAGGACTTCTCGCTGCGCTACATGCTGATCGACGGGCAGGGCAACTTCGGCTCGGTCGATGGCGACAACGCGGCGGCGATGCGCTACACCGAAGTGCGCATGGCGCGCATCGGCCACGAGCTGCTCGCCGACATCGACAAGGAGACGGTCGATTTCGGGCCGAACTACGATGGCGCCGAGGAGGAGCCGCTGGTCCTGCCGGCGCGCATCCCGAACCTGCTGATCAACGGCTCGTCGGGCATTGCCGTCGGCATGGCGACGAACATCCCGCCGCACAATCTCGGCGAGGTGATCGATGCCAGCCTGGCGCTGCTCGACAATCCGGCGGTGACGATCGACGAGCTGATCGACCTGCTGCCGGCGCCCGATTTCCCGACTGCCGGCATCATCTACGGCGTCGCCGGCGTGCGCGAGGGCTACCGCAGCGGCCGCGGCCGCGTCATCATGCGCGCCAAGGTGCACTTCGAGGACATCGACCGCGGCCATCGGCAGGCGATCATCGTCGACGAGCTGCCCTACCAGGTGAACAAGCGCACCCTGCTCGAGAAGATCGGCGAGCTGGTCAACGAGAAGCGCATCGAGGGCATCTCCGACCTGCGCGACGAGTCCGACAAGTCGGGCATGCGCGTCGTCATCGAGCTCAAGCGCGGCGAGGTGGCCGAGGTGGTGCTCAACTGCCTGTACAAGCAGACGCAGTTGCAGGACACCTTCGGCATGAACATGGTGGCGCTGGTCGATGGCCAGCCGCGCCTGCTCAACCTGAAGCAGATGCTGGAGTGTTTCCTCTGGCACCGGCGCGAAGTGCTGACGCGGCGCAGCGTCTTCGAGCTGCGCAAGGCGCGCGAGCGGGCGCACATCCAGGAAGGGCTGGCGGTGGCGCTCGACAACGTGGACGAGATCATCGCCCTGATCAAGTCCTCGCCGACGCCGGCCGACGCGCGTCGCGGGCTGATGGGCCGCCTCTGGCAGTCGCCGACGGTGGCCGAGATGCTGGCGCGGGCGGCGCTCGACGCGACGCGGCCGGACGGGCTCGGTCTCGAGTACGGCCTGTCGCAGAGCGGCTACCTGCTGTCGGAAGTGCAGGCGCAGGCGATCCTCGACCTGCGGCTGCAGCGCCTGACCGGCCTCGAGCGCGAGAAGATCGTCGGCGACTACGCCGAGCTGCTCGAGCGCATCGCCGACCTGATGGACATCCTGGCGCGGCCGGAACGGATCACCGAGATGATCCGCGACGAGCTGACGGCGATCCGCGCCCAGTTCGGCGACCGGCGGCGGTCGGAGATCGTCGTCAGCACGCAGGACCTGGCGATCGAGGACTTCATCACGCCGCTCGACATGGTGGTGACGCTGTCGCACACCGGCTACATCAAGTCGCAGCCGCTCGCCGACTATCGCTCGCAGCGCCGCGGCGGCCGCGGCAAGCAGGCGGCGGCGATGAAGACCGACGATTTCATCGACCACCTGTTCGTCGCCAATACGCACGATTTCATCCTCTGCTTCACCAACCGCGGCCGCGTCTACTGGCTGAAGGTCTACGAGGTGCCGCAGGGGACGCGTACCAGCCGCGGCAAGCCGATCGTCAACCTCTTCCCCTTCGAGGACGGCGAGAAGATCAGCGCCATCCTGCCGGTGAAGGAGTTCACGGACGACCGCTTCATATTCATGTGCACGGCGCAGGGGACGGTGAAGAAGACGCCGCTGTCGGATTTCTCGAATCCGCGGCGCAGCGGCATCATCGCCGTCGCGCTCGATGCCGACGATTTCCTGATCGGCGCCGAGATCACCAACGGCCGGCAGGACGTGGTGTTGGTTTCCGACTCCGGCAAGGCGGTGTGGTTCGACGAGGAGGACGTGCGGCCGATGGGACGCACGGCGCGCGGCGTCCGCGGCATGAAGCTCGGCGAGCAGCAGCAGGTGCTGTCGCTGCTGGTCGCCGACAACGAGCAGCAGACCGTGCTGGTGGCGACCGAGAATGGTTATGGCAAGCGCACGGCGCTGGCCGATTTCCGCCACTCGGGCCGCGGCACGCAGGGGGTGATCGCGATCGCCGCCAGCGAGCGCAACGGTCGCGTCGTCGCCGCGCGTCTCGTGCGCGACGACGACGAGATCATGCTGATCACCACCGGCGGTGTGCTGATCCGCACGCGCGTGCGCGAGATCCGCGAACTCGGGCGGGCGACGCAGGGGGTGACGCTGATCGCGCTCGACGCCGGCGAGAAGCTCGCCGGTCTCGAGAAGGTCGTCGAGAGCGAGGACGAGGCGGCGCCGGGCGAAGCGGCGGCGCCAGAGCCGGTGGCGGCGCCCGAAGCCCCGGCGGCGGATCCGGACACGCCGGCGGCGGAATGATCAGGCTGCTGCTGCCGCCCGCGTGCCGCCGGCGGATGTCGCGGGCGGGCGCATGAGCGACGATCTGCAACGCGAGCTGGCGCTCGTCCGGCGGCAGATCGACGAGGTCGACGACGAGCTGCTGGCGCTGCTCAACCGGCGTGCGCGGCTGGCGCAGCAGGTCGGCGAGATCAAGGCGCGGCACGGCGAGGCGGGTTTCATCTACCGCCCGGAGCGCGAGGCGCAGGTGCTGCAGCGGATCCAGGGGATGAACACCGGACCGCTGTCGAACGAGAGCCTGACCTGGTTCTTCCGCGAGGTGATGTCGGCCTGCCTGTCGCTCGAGCAGCCGCTCGGCATCGCTTTCCTCGGCCCGCTCGGCACCTTTTCCGAGAGCGCGGCGGTGAAGCATTTCGGGCATGCGGCACGGCTGCTGCCGCAGGTCTCGATCGACGACGTCTTCCGCGAGGTCGAGGCGCAGCACGCCGACTACGCCGTGGTGCCGATCGAGAATTCGACCGAGGGTGCCGTCGGGCGGACGCTCGACCTGCTGCTGACCACGCCGCTGAAGATCTGCGGCGAGGTCGTCCTGCGCATCCACCAGCATCTGCTGTCTAACGAGACGGCGCTCGCCGGGGTGCACAAGGTGTACTCGCACGCGCAGTCGCTGGCGCAGTGCCACGAGTGGCTCAACCGCTCGCTGCCGCTGGCGCAGCGGGTGCCGGTCGGCAGCAACGCGCAGGCGGCGCAACTGGCGGCGGCCGAGGCCGGTGCGGCGGCGATCGCCGGGCAGGCGGCGGCGGAACGCTACCGGCTGCCCGAGCTGGCGAGCAACATCGAGGACGAGCCGAACAACACCACCCGCTTCGCCGTCCTCGGCCGGCACGACGCCGGTCGTTCCGGACGCGACAAGACCTCGCTGATCATGTCGGCGCAGAACCAGACGGGCGCCCTCAGCGGCCTGCTGGCCCCGTTCGCTGATGCCGGCGTGTCGATGACGCGGCTGGAGTCGCGGCCGGCGCGGCACACGCTGTGGGAGTACGTCTTCTTCGTCGACCTCGACGGTCACCGCGACGACGAGTCGCTGCGCCGCGCGCTCGCCGAGCTGGCGCAGCGGGCGCCGTACCTGAAGCTGCTGGGCTCGTACCCGGTGGCCGCCTATTGACCGGCGGCCCGCTCCGCGCGCGCAAAGCGGTCACTGGCCGCCGGCGCGGCGGGCCCACTTGATCGAGGACCGATGATGGCACTCAGCGAGCAGTCCCTGCCCTATGTGCGGGCGATTTCACCCTATCAGCCGGGCAAGCCGATCACCGAGCTGGCGCGCGAGATGGGGCTGGCGGTCGACCGGATCGTCAAGCTGGCATCGAACGAGAACCCGCTCGGCATGAGCCCGAAGGCGCGCGCGGCGGTGCTGGCGGCGATCGACGATCTGGCGCGCTATCCCGACCAGTTCGCCCTGCTGCAGGCGCTGGCCGAGCGCAGCGGTCTCGACGCCGGGCAGATCGTCCTCGGCAACGGTTCGAACGACGTCCTCGACCTCGTCGCACGGGTGTTCCTGGCGCCGGGACGATCGGCGGTCTTCGCGCAGTATGCCTTCGCCGTCTATCCGCTGGCGACGCTCGCCGCCGGCGCCGAGCCGATCGCCGTCGCCGCGCGTGACTACGGGCACGATCCGGCGGCGATGCGGGCGGCGATCCGGGCGGACACGCGGGTGCTGTGGATCGCCAATCCGAACAACCCGACCGGCACCTTCCTGCCGGCGGCGGTACTGCGCGATTTCATCGTCTCGCTGCCGCGCGACGTGGTGGTCGTGCTCGACGAGGCGTACAACGAGTACCTGCCACCGGCCGAACGCGTCGAGACGAGCAGCTGGCTGGCCGACCTGCCCAATCTGGTGATCACCCGCACCTTCTCGAAGATCTATGGTCTCGCCGGGTTGCGCATCGGCTACGCGCTGGCCTCGCCGGCCATCGCCGACCTGCTGAACCGGGTGCGGCAGCCGTTCAACTGCAACAACCTGGCGCTGGCGGCGGCGCGGGCGGCACTCGACGACCACCGCTTCGTCGCCGACAGTTACGCGTTGAACCGGGCGGGCATGGAACAGATCGTCGCCGGCCTGAAGCGGCTCGGCCTGACGCACATCCCGTCGCACGGCAACTTCGTCAGCTTCCGTCTCGCCGACGCGGCACGGACGAACGAGAAGCTGCTGCGGCAGGGGGTGATCGTGCGGCCGATCGCCGGCTACGGGCTGCCCGACTGGCTGCGGGTGACGATCGGCAGCGAGGGTGAGAACGCCCGCTTCCTGGCGGCGCTCGAGGGGGCGCTGTGAACGCCGGCAGCGGGGTGCGGCGATGAGCGGCGCGGCGCCGTTCGGGCGCGTCGTGGTCTTCGGCGCCGGTCTGATCGGCGGCTCTTTCGCGCTGGCGCTGAAGGCGGCCGGCCAGGTCGGCGAGGTGGTCGGTTTCGGCCGTACCCTGGGCTCGCTGAACCAGGCGTTGCGACTCGGGATTCTCGATCGCGTCGGCTTCAACATCGGCCAGGAGGTGTACAGCGCCGATCTGGTCCTGATCGCTGCGCCGGTCGGCATGAGCGGCGAGATCATGGCGCGCATCGCGCCCTGTCTCGGCCCGCAGACCGTCGTCACCGACGCCGGCAGCACCAAGGAAGACGTCGTCGCGGCGGCGCGCGAACACTTCGGCGGGCGCATCGGCCAGTTCGTCCCGGCGCATCCGATCGCCGGTGCGGAGAACAGCGGCGCGGCGGCGGCGCGCGCCGACCTGTACCGCGATCGGCAGGTGGTGCTGACGCCACTGCCGGAGAACGACGCCGCCAGCATCGCCTGTGTCCGCGCCGCCTGGGCGGCTTGCGGCGCGATCATCCGCGAACTGAGTGCCGCCGAGCACGACCGCATCTTCGCTGCCGTCAGCCACCTGCCGCACCTGCTGTCCTTCGCTCTGGTGCATGAACTGGCGGGGCGCGACAACCGCGAACTGCTGTTCGATTTTGCCGCCAGCGGTTTCCGTGATTTCACGCGCATCGCCGCCAGCCATCCCGAGATGTGGCGCGACATCTGCCTCGCCAATCGGCTGGCGCTGCTCGAGGAACTCGATCGCTACCGCGCGCAGCTCGACGCCCTGCGCGATTCGCTGCAGGCGGCCGACGGCGCGCGGCTGGAAGAGGTCTTCGACATCGCGCGGCGGGCACGGCGCGACTGGGGCGAGCGCCGGGGTGGCCGATGAGCGCCGCTTTCCTCGACCTGCCACAGTTCGTCTCGGCCGCCGGCACGCTGCGCCTGCCGGGGTCGAAGAGCCTCTCCAACCGCGTCCTGCTGCTGGCGGCGCTGGCCAGTGGGCGCAGCGAGATCCGCGATCTGCTCGCCTCGGATGACACCGCGCGCATGCTCGACGCACTGCGCACGCTGGGCGTCGGCATCGCGCCGGCAGGTGACGGCGCGTTCGTCGTCGATGGCGTCGCCGGAGCGCTGCCGGTGCGCACGGCCGAACTCTTCCTCGGCAACGCCGGCACCGCTTTCCGGCCGCTGACGGCGGTGCTGGCGCTGGCCGGCGGCACCTATCGCCTGTCGGGCGTGCCGCGCATGCACGAGCGGCCGATTGCCGATCTCGTCGATGGCCTGCGGCAGCTCGGCGCGGAGATCGACTACCTGGCGGGCGAGGGTTTCCCGCCGCTGCTGATCCGGCCGCCGCGCGCTTCCGCCGCTGCCGTCGTCCGCCTGCGCGGCGATGTCTCGAGCCAGTTCCTCAGCGGGCTGCTGATGGCGCTGCCGCTGCGCGGCGCCGAGACGACGGTCGAGATCGTCGGCGAGCTGATCTCGCGGCCCTACGTCGAGATGACGCTGGCGACGATGGCGCGCTTCGGTGTGCTCGTGCAGCGCGACGGCTGGCAACGCTTCAGTGTCGCCGCCGGCAGCGTCTACCGTTCGCCCGGGGTGCTGCCTGTCGAGGGCGACGCGTCGTCGGCGTCGTATTTCCTGGCGCTGGGGGCCATCGGCGGCGGGCCGGTGCGCGTCGAAGGAGTGGGACGGGATTCGATCCAGGGCGACGTCCGCTTCGCCGACGCGCTGGCGGCGATGGGCGCGCGCATCACGCACGGCGAAAACTGGATCGAGGCTGCGGCCCCCGGCGCCGGCAACCTGCGTGGCATCGATCTCGACTGCAACCACATCCCGGACGCGGCGATGACGCTGGCGACGGTGGCGCTTTTCGCCCGCGGGCCGACGACGCTCGGCAACATCGCCAGCTGGCGCGTCAAGGAGACCGACCGCATCGCCGCGATGGCGAGCGAACTCGGCAAGCTCGGCGTGCGCGTCGACAGCGGCGAGGATTTCATCCGTGTTCATCCGCCGGGCCCGACGGAGTCGCTGCTGCCGGCGGTGATCGACACCTACGACGATCACCGCATCGCCATGTGCCTGTCGCTCGCCGCCCGCGGCGCACCGCTGCGGATCAACGATCCGCGCACCGTCGGCAAGACCTTTCCCGACTATTTCGAGCGCTTCGCGGCGATGACGCGACCGGTGCCGGTGGTTGCGGTCGATGGCACCTCGGCCTCGGGCAAGGGAACGATCGCCGCGCGCGTGGCGCAGGCGCTCGGCTGGCACTATCTCGATTCGGGCGCCCTTTACCGCTTGACGGCGCTCGCCGCGCTGCGCGCCGGCGCCGCCGGCGACGATGAGGCAGCGGTGGCGGCGATCGCCGCGACGCTCGACGTCGAGTTTGCCGGGACGTCGATCCGCCTCGCCGGCGACGAGGTCGGCGATGCCATCCGCAGCGAGGAGATCTCGCGTGCGGCGTCGCTGGTGGCGGCGCTGCCGGCCGTGCGCAGCGCGCTTCTCTTCCGGCAGCGCGCATTCCGGCGCCCGCCGGGGTTGGTGGCCGACGGGCGCGACATGGGCACGGTGGTCTTCCCGGATGCGACGAGCAAGGTGTTTCTCACCGCCAGTCTCGAAAAGCGCGCGGAGAGGCGTCTTAAGCAGTTGATCGACAAAGGAATCGCTGCTAATATCCGCGATCTCGTGCAGGACCTCGGGGAGCGCGACGCCAGGGATGGCCAGCGCAGCGTTGCACCGATGCTGCCGAGTTCGGATGCCGACTTGCTCGACACGACGGACCTGACCATCGAAACAGCGGTGGCGCAGGTACTGGACTGGGTCAACGAGGTTCCGGAAAAAGGGTGAAACGGCAGCCGCCGTTCGCCAGCAGGTGTCACCAGCCAGATGCGTCGTTGCTGCGGCCGCGGTCGGCAGGGGCTTGCCCCGCCCCTGCGTGCCAAGCGTTGGCCTGCCGTCGCAGGGAACGCGCGGCAACGGGCAGGGCGGGTGATCGTCATCAACTTACCCCGCAGCCATGCGGTCAGGTCAGTCAATCCATATGTCAGCCAATCCCACCATGCAGGAAAGCTTTGCCCAACTTTTCGAAGAGAGCCTCGGTCGCCAGGAAATGCGGCCCGGCGAGGTCATCACCGCGGAAGTCGTGCGCATCGACCAGAACTTCGTCGTCGTCAATGCCGGCCTCAAGTCCGAGAGCTACATCGAACTTGCGGAATTCCTCAACGACCAGGGCGCCATCGAAGTCAAGGTCGGCGATTTCGTCCAAGTCGCGATCGAGCAGCTCGAGAACGGTTTCGGCGAGACGCGTCTGTCGCGCGACCGGGCGAAGCGGGTCGCCGCCTGGAACGCGCTCGAGCAGGCACTCAACGACGGCAGCCTGGTCTCCGGCACGATCACCGGCAAGGTCAAGGGTGGCCTGACGGTGATGACCAACAGCGTGCGCGCCTTCCTGCCGGGTTCGCTGGTCGACATGCGTCCGGTCAAGGACACGACGCCGTACGAAGGCAAGACCTACGAGTTCAAGGTCATCAAGCTCGACCGCAAGCGCAACAACGTGGTGGTGTCGCGCCGCGCCGTCCTCGAGGCGAGCGTCGGCGAAGAGCGCGAAGCGCTGCTCGCGGCGCTGCGCGAAGGCAGCGTCGTCAAGGGCGTGGTCAAGAACATCACCGATTACGGCGCCTTCGTCGACCTCGGCGGCATCGATGGCCTGCTGCACATCACCGATCTCGCGTGGCGTCGTGTCCGCCACCCGTCCGAGGTGCTGGCAGTCGGCGACGAAGTGCAGGCCAAGATTCTCAAGTTCGACCAGGAAAAGAACCGCGTGTCGCTCGGCCTCAAGCAACTCGGCGAGGATCCGTGGGTCGGCATCTCGCGCCGTTACCCGCCGACGACCCGCCTCTTCGGCAAGGTGACCAACCTGACCGACTACGGCGCCTTCGTCGAGATCGAGCAGGGTATCGAGGGTCTGGTGCATGTCTCCGAAATGGACTGGACGAACAAGAACGTCCACCCGTCGAAGGTCGTCCAGCTCGGCGACGAGGTCGAGGTGATGATCCTCGAGATCGACGAGGACCGCCGCCGCATCTCGCTCGGCATGAAGCAGTGCGCCGCCAATCCGTGGGACGAGTTCTCGATGAACTACAAGAAGGGCGACCGGGTGCGCGGGGCGATCAAGTCGATCACCGACTTCGGCGTCTTCATCGGCCTGCCCGGCGGCATCGATGGTCTGGTTCACCTCTCCGATCTGTCGTGGTCGGTTCCCGGCGAGGAAGCGATCCGCAACTTCCGCAAGGGCGACGAGGTGGACGCGGTGGTGCTGGCGATCGATACCGACAAGGAGCGCATCTCGCTTGGCATCAAGCAGCTCGACGGCGATCCCTACACCAGCTACATCGCGACGCACGACAAGAACAGCATCGCCCGCGGCGTCATCAAGTCGGTCGATGCGCGTGGCGCAGTGGTCATGCTCGAAGGCGACATCGAAGCCTACCTGCGCGCCTCCGAGGTCTCGCGCGAGCGCATCGACGACCTCACCAAGGTGTACAAGGAAGGCGACCGCATCGAGGCGATGATCATCAACGTCGATCGCAAGACGCGTTCGATCAGTCTCTCGATCAGGGCCCGCGAACAGGCGGAACAGCACGAGGCGATGCAGAAGTTTTCGGCCGACAGCAGCGCCAGTTCGGGAACGACGAACCTCGGTGCCTTGCTCAAGGCCAAGCTGAACAATCCGCAGTAAGGCTGGAGGATGACCAAGTCGGACCTGATCGCCGAACTGGCCCGGCGCTTCCCGCAGCTCGTTGCCAAGGACGCCGACCTGTCGGTGAAGATGATTCTCGAGGCGATGGCCGATGCGCTGGCCAGGGGCGACCGGATCGAGATTCGCGGTTTCGGCAGCTTTGCCCTGAACTACCGGCCGCCGCGTGTCGGACGCAACCCGAAGTCCGGCGAGAAGGTCGATGTGCCGGAGAAATGGGTCCCGCATTTCAAGGCCGGAAAGGAGTTGCGTGAGCGCGTGGACGCCGCGCCGGAGTGAAGCATGACCCCGGCTCGCCGGGCCGTGGCAGCTGACGGGCGGCGACGAGAGTCGCCGCCCGTTTCTGTGTCCGTGGGAGCTGATCGATGCACTTGTGGCAAGGGGTCTGCCGGATCCGCATGTCCCCCTGCCGGCCGGCCATCGCGTGGCACCTGGAAAGCCTGATCAATGATTGAGTTCGACTACTGGCAGCTGCTGCTCTTCCCGCTCTTCTTCGGCCTCGGCTGGCTGGCGGCACGGATCGACATCCGCCACTTGGTGCGCGAGTCGCGCACACTGCCGCGTTCGTACTTCCAGGGTCTCAACTTTCTCCTCAATGCGCAGCCCGACCGCGCCATCGAGGCTTTCGTCGAGGCGGTCAAGGTCGATCCGCAGACGATCGAGCTGCACTTCGCGCTCGGCAGCCTGTTCCGCCGGCGCGGCGAGACCGATCGCGCGATCCGCATGCACCAGAATCTCATCGAGCGCGAAGACCTGAAGCAGGAGCTGAAACTGCAGGCGCTGGCCGAGCTCGGGCAGGACTATCTCAAGGCAGGCCTGCTCGATCGCGCCGAAGCGGTCTTCGACAAGCTACGTGACTCCGAGCTCGGCGAGGAGGCGAAGCGCAACCTGCTCGAGATCTATCAGCTCGAGAAGCATTGGGAGAAGGCGATCGCGATCGCTTCGGAGCTGCCGGATTTTGCTTCGCACAAGGAAATCGCCGAGTACCATTGCGAGCTGGCGGCAGCCGAGATGATCCGTTCACGCCGCGATCTCGCCGCCGGCTACCTGCAGACGGCGCTCGAGCGCAATCGCAAGTGTGTTCGCGCCAGCCTGCTGTGGGGTGACATGCTGTTGCAGGAGGAGCAGTGGGAGGCAGCCATCGCGTCCTGGCAGCGGATCGAGCAGCAGGACCCGGCCTATCTGGCACTGGTGGCGCAGCGTCTGCTCGGCGCCTTCCGCAAGCTCGACCGGCGGGATGCCGGTCTCAGGCTGCTGCGCGGCTATCTCGAGCACTATCCGTCGCTCGACCTGCTGGATGTGGTCTTCCAGCTCGTCCTCGAGGGCGATGGCGCCGAGGCCGCCTACGAGCTGGTGCGTGACGAACTGAAGCGGAACCCGACGCTGCTCGGCTTCGACAAGCTTCTCGAGGCGAGACTGTTGCTCGCCAGTGCCGAGAGTCGTCCCGACCTCGAGCTGGCGAAAGGTATCGTGCAGACCTACACGCGCCGCCTGGCGCGCTATCGGTGCGATAATTGCGGCTTCAAGGCGCGCCAGTTCTACTGGCGCTGTCCGGCCTGCGGCGGCTGGGAGACCTATTCCCCCAAGCGCAGCGAAGAGTTCGACCTGACACCCTAGGAGTCTCCCTTGCATTCATCGTTGCCTGCTGCGCGCGGCGCCAGGCTGGCATGGCATCCGGCGGCGCCCGATCGGAGCGTCGATGCGGCTGCCTGATCTGTCGGCGGCGCACCTGCTGATCGTCGGCGACGTCATGCTCGACCGCTACTGGTTCGGCGATGTCGCGCGCATCTCGCCCGAGGCGCCGGTGCCGGTGGTCCGCATCGGCCGCAGCGAAGAGCGGCCGGGTGGTGCGGCGAACGTCGCGCGCAACGTCGCTGCGCTGGGGGCGCACGCCACGCTGCTGTCGGTCGTCGGCGATGACGAGGCGGGCCGCAGCCTGCAGCAGTTGCTGGCAGCCAGCGGTATCGACGTCAGCCTGCATGTCGATCCGGCGATCAGCACGACGGTCAAGCTGCGTGTGATCGGCCGCCAGCAGCAGTTGTTGCGCATCGACTTCGAGACCTGGCCATCGCACGAGGTCCTGCGTGCAAAACTGGCGGAGTTCGCTGTCCGGCTGGCGGACTGTGACGCGGTGATCCTCTCCGACTACGGCAAGGGAGGCCTGACACACATCGGCGAGATGATCCGGCTGGCGAACGCAGCCGGCAAGCAGGTTCTGGTCGACCCGAAGGGCGACGATTTCTCGAAGTATTCCGGCGCAACGGTGGTGACGCCGAACCGTGCCGAGTTGCGGACGGTCGTCGGCCGCTGGCAGGACGAGGAGGAACTGGCGCGCAAGGCGGCCGCCTTGCGTGAGCAGTTGCAGCTCGACGCCTTGCTGGTGACACGCAGTGAAGAAGGGATGTCGCTCTTCCACCGCTCGGGGCTGATCCACGAGAAGGCGGTGGCGCGGGAAGTCTTCGACGTCTCGGGTGCCGGTGACACGGTGATCGCCACCCTGGCCGTGATGCTCGCCTGCGACGCCGGCTGGCCGGACGCGGTGCATGCGGCGAACGTCGCCGCTGGGCTGGTCGTCGGCAAGCTGGGGACTGCCGTTGTCGAGGGCGGCGAACTGGCGGCCGCGGTGCAATGAATTGAGGTGATTCCATGTACACCATCGTCACCGGCGCCGCCGGCTTCATTGGCGCCAATCTCGTCAGGGCGCTGAACGAACGCGGCGTGCGCCGGATCATCGCCGTCGACAACCTGACACGGGCCGACAAGTTCCGCAACCTGGTCGATTGCGACATCGCCGATTACCTCGACAAGCAGGAGTTCATCGATCGCCTGCTGGCCGGCCATTTCGACGGCGACGTCGACGCCATCCTGCATCAGGGCGCATGTTCGGACACCATGGAAGGCGATGGTCGCTACATGATGGAGAACAATTACCGCTACTCGCTCGGCATCCTCGACTGGTGCCTCGACCAGGAGGTGCCATTGCTCTATGCCTCGAGCGCGGCAACCTACGGCGGTGGCCGGGTTTTCCGCGAGGAGCGGGCGCACGAGGCGCCGCTGAACGTCTACGGTTACTCGAAGTTCCTCTTCGATCAGATCGTCCGTCAGAGGTTGACCGTGAATGGCTCGTCGAGCTCGCAGGTGGTCGGTTTCCGCTACTTCAACGTCTATGGCCCGCGCGAGTCGCACAAGGGGCGGATGGCGTCGGTGGCTTTCCATCACTACCACCAGTTTCGCGGTGACGGCAAGGTCAGACTCTTCGCCGGTTGTGACGGTCATGCCGACGGCGAGCAGCGGCGCGACTTCGTGTTCGTCGACGACGTCGTCCGGGTCAACCTCTTCTTCCTCGATCACCCCGAAAGGTCGGGTATCTACAACGTCGGTACGGGGCGCGCGCAGACCTTCAACGAGCTGGCGGTGGCGAACGTCAATGCCTGCCGGGCGCTTGCCGGTGAAAGCCCGCTGCCGCTGGCGGAACTGGTCGCGCGGGGTTTGATCGAATACATCCCGTTTCCGGCTGATCTCAGGGGCAGGTATCAGAGCTTCACCGAGGCCGATCTCACGAAGCTGCGCCGGGCGGGTTACCAGGCTCCCTTCGCCGACGTCGGCGAAGCCGTTCCACGCTACGTTGACTGGCTGAATGCACATGGCTGAAACCCTCGAGGACCAGGTTGGCGGTACGCCGCTGGTGATCCTGAAACGTCTCCCGGGCGCGCTTGGCGAGGCGCGCGGCAACCGCATCCTGGCGAAACTCGAGGGCAACAATCCGGCCGGATCGGTCAAGGATCGCCCGGCTCTGTCGATGATCGCGCGCGCCGAGCGACGTGGCGACATCCGGCCCGGCGATACGCTGATCGAGGCAACCTCGGGCAACACGGGCATCGCGCTGGCGATGGTCGCCGCCGCGCGCGGTTACCGGATGCTGCTGGTGATGCCCGAAAACCAGAGCGTCGAGCGGCGGCAGACGATGCGCGCCTTTGGCGCCGAACTGGTGCTGACGCCGCGCGACGGCGGCATGGAACTGGCACGCGATATCGCCGAGGGCATGCAGAGGGACGGTCGCGGCATCATCCTCGACCAGTTTGCCAACCCGGACAATCCGCTGGCGCATTATGAGGGCACCGGACCGGAGCTTTGGCGGCAGACGGCAGGTGGCATCACCCATTTCGTCAGCAGCATGGGAACCACCGGGACGATCATGGGTGTCTCGCGTTATCTCAAGGAACGGAACGCGGCGATCTGCATCGTCGGTTGCCAGCCGGAGGAGGGTTCGCAGATCCCGGGGATCCGCAAGTGGCCGGAGGCCTACCTGCCGAAGATCTTCGACCGCACGCGGGTTGATCGTGTCGAGTCGGTGTCACAGGACGCAGCGGAAGAGATGACCCGCCGCCTGGCGCGCGAGGAGGGCATCTTCGCCGGCATCTCCTCGGGTGGCGGGCTCACCGTCGCGCTGCGGCTGGCAGCCGAAGTCGAGAATGCAACGATCGTCAGCATCGTCTGCGACCGCGGTGACCGCTACCTGTCGACCGGCGTCTTCCCGGCCTGAACGCGGTCGATGAAACCGGTTCTCGCTTTTGACATCGAGACCGTTCCGGACGTTGCTGGTCTGCGCCGCCTGCACCGGCTTGATCCGGGCCTGTCCGACGAGGAAGTCGCCGAACTTGCCTTCCAGCGGCGGCGGGCGGCGACCGGCAACGACTTCCTGCCCCTGCACCTGCAGCGGGTGGTGGTGATTTCCTGTGCGCTGCGTTTGGGCAGGGATTTCCGTGTCTGGTCTCTGGCTGCACCCGAGCTCGGCGAGGCGGAGATCATCCAGCGTTTCTTCGACGGTGTGGAGAAGTTCACGCCGCAACTGTTGTCCTGGAATGGCGGTGGCTTCGACCTGCCCGTACTGCATTACCGGGGGCTGATTCACGGGCTGGTCGCTCCTCGCTATTGGGACCTCGGCGATGGTGATCACGCCGACAGTCGCGATTTCAAGTGGAACAACTACATCAGCCGCTATCACACCCGTCACCTCGATCTGATGGACCTTCTGGCACTCTACCAGCCGCGCGCCGCCGTCCCGTTGGACGAACTGGCGCGGCTGATCGGTTTTCCCGGCAAGCTCGGGATGGATGGCAGCAAGGTGTGGCAGGCGTGGCAGGAAGGTCGCAGTGCCGAGATTCGCGACTACTGCGAGACCGACGCCGTCAATACCTATCTCGTCGGAGTCCGCTTTCGCTTGATGCGCGGCGAGATCTCCGCCAGCGAATACGAGCAGGAGCAGCTTTGCGTGCGCGCTGCCGTGCAGCGCCTCGACAAGCTGCACTGGCGCGAGTTCCTCGCTGCGTGGACGTAGGGAGGGTGCAGCCGTCTGCAGCGCTACTGATGCGGATCAGGGGGGTCTCTGGCAAGGCGCCGCCGATCTCATCTCGCGGTCGTGGTTGCCGCGTGTGAATCGTCACACGCGGCGTGCTTCCTTTCTCTTATCGTTGCGTTTTCGGGAGGAATCCGATGCGGTTGCATCACTCGTGGCGTTGGCTCGTGGCGAGCCTGCTCCTGTCGCTGATGCCGCTGGTGCAGGCGGCGGGGACTCTGGACAAGATCAAGGCGAGCCGGACCATCGCGCTCGGTTACCGGGACTCGTCGATCCCCTTTTCGTACACCGGCAACGACAACCAGCCCTGGGGCTACTCGGTGGACCTCTGCACGCGTGTCGCCGCCGCGGTCGCCCGGCAATTGGGTATCGAGGAACTGCAGCTACTCTGGGTGGCGGTGACGCCGGAGACGCGGATCGCGAAACTGAAGTCCGGCGAGATCGACCTCGAATGCGGTTCGACGACGGCGTCCCTGTCGCGCATGCAGGAGGTGGACTTCAGTCTGCCGATCTTCGTCGATGGCGCTGCGTATCTCTCGCGGCGCGCGGTGGGAATCAGGCGCCTCGAGGACTTGGCGGGGAGGAAGATCGCCGTTGCCGGCGGAACGACCAGCGAGCGTATGCTCGCCACGGCACTGGCACAGCATCGCATCAGTGCCGAGCTGGTCCTGGTCAGCGACCACCAGCACGGTCTGGCCGCGCTCTTGCAGGGCAGGGCAGACGCCTATGCCTCGGACCGCTCGCTGCTGATCGGGCTGGCGCTCGATTCCGGCAACCAGACCGACTGGACGATCGGTCCCGAGACCCTCTCCTATGAGCCCTATGCGCTGGTGACGCGGCGCAACGACGCCGATTTTCGTCTGGTGGTCAACTCGGTACTGGCCCGGCTGTCGCGCAGCCGCGAGATCTACGACATTTACGATCGGTGGTTCGGTCATCTTGCCAAACCGGGCGCGCGGCTCGACAACCTGTATTATCTGAACGGTCTGCCGGAGTAGCCCGGCGCCCTGCACGATGCAGTGTCCGAGCCGGAGGGTGTCGTGGTCCGAAGGAGCGCCCGAGAGCTCTGGTCCGAGGGCGATCCGGTGCCGACCGGCTGCCACATTCTTGGTGAAATGGGGGTTGCAAATGGAAGCTCTTCTGATCTGGCTTGGACGTGCCGTCGGCAGCGGCGGTCTGCTGGCGTGCGTCGTTGCGGTGCTGACGCGCTTGACGGGAAAGCACTATCTCGCAGGCTTCGAGCTGCTGACCTTGCTGCAGGGTGGGATGGCGGCGCTGGGCGCCGGCTGCTTCCTGTTGCTCGTGGCGCTCAGCGGACGCGGCAGGACTGGCGGAGCCGGTCTCTTCCGGGACCGATAGCTGCTTTGCTTCCTGCGGGCAGCGGTGGCATGCATGCTTCGTCTTGCCAGGCGAGGCGCCGACCCGTGGCAAGGGTGCAAACGCCGCGTGGTGGGGAAGGATGCGCTGAAGCGCGACCGGTTCGGCGCAACGAACAGCCCGACGGGCGAGGCACCCGCAACTGCAACGCTGGCTGTCGACTGGCGATTCTGTCATCATTGCCCCCTGCGGCAGAGCAGGTTCCCGGCCCAGGCGCCGTGGGCCCAGCCGGTCAGTGGCAGTTGAGGTTCGGACAGGCAAGGAGATGCCGCGTGTTTTCAGGGAATGGAGGCGATGAGTAGGCCAGCACAGCAACGCAGCGAGCTTGCCGAGGTGCTGCTGTCTTTCCGCCGGGCGTTCCTGACCGTCGGCAGCTTCAGCTTCTTCATCAACCTGCTGATGCTGACGCCGGCCATCTAAATGCTGCAGATCTACGATCGTGCGCTCGGCAGCCGCAACGTCACGACGCTGCTGATGCTGACGCTGATCACGCTCGGCCTGTTCGGACTCATGTCGCTGCTCGAGTGGATCAGGTCGATGGTACTGGTTCGGGTCGGGGCGCGTCTCGATCTGGACATCAATTCGCGTGTCTTCGACGCGACTTTCGAGCGCAATCTGCGCCAGGCGGGCCAGAATCCGGCGCAGGCACTGAGTGACCTCGCCTCGATGCGGCAGACGCTGACGGGTGCCGGCCTGATTGCGCTGACCGATGCGCCGTGGATGCCGATCTACGTCCTGGTGATCTTCATGCTGCACGTGCAGCTCGGTATCTTTGCGCTGATCGGCGTGCTGCTGTTGGTGATCCTCGCGGTCATCAATGAGCGGGTTTCGGCCGGGCCTCTGGGCGAGGCCCAGAAGCTCGCGATGGCCGCCAATGCGCAAGCCAACAACAATCTGCGCAACGCCGAGGTGATCGAGGCGATGGGGATGCTGCCGGCCATTCGCAGCCGCTGGTTCAAGCTGCACCAGAAGTTCCTGATGCAGCAGGCAGTGGCCAGCGATCGTGCGGGTGTGCTCAACGCCATCACCCGTTTCGTGCGCATTTCGATGCAGTCTCTGGCGCTCGGTTATGGTGCGTTGCTGGCGATCGAGGGTGAGATCACGCCCGGCATGATGATCGCCGGCTCGATCATCATCGGCCGTGCCCTGGCGCCGGTCGAGGTGCTGATCGCCAACTGGAAGCAGCTCGTGTCGGCGCGCGCTGCCTACGGGCGCCTGGCCGAACTGCTGCAGGTCTATCCGGCGCGCGTTGCCGGCATGCCGCTGCCGCGACCCGAGGGCGTCGTGCTGGTCGAGAATGCGGCGACCGCGGCTCCCGGCAGTCGGGTACTGATCCTGAAGAATGTCAGCTTCAGCCTGAAAGCCGGCGAGGTCGTGGCGGTGATCGGCCCGAGTGCCTCCGGGAAGTCCACTCTGGCGCGCCTGCTGGTTGGCGTATGGCCACCGTTGGCCGGCTCCGTACGGCTCGATGGTGCCGAGGTGTTCAAGTGGAACAAGGACGAGCTCGGCCGTCATCTCGGTTACCTGCCGCAGGACATCGAGTTGTTCGACGGGACGGTCGCCGAGAACATCGCCCGTTTTGGCGAGCTCGATTCCGAGAAGATTCTGGCGGCGGCGCAGGCTGCCGGTGTCCATGACCTCGTCCTGATGCTGCCGATGGGCTATGACACGCCGTTGGGCGACGGCGGCAACGCCCTTTCAGGTGGGCAGAAGCAGCGGATCGGGCTGGCCCGGGCGCTCTACGGCGACCCGGCGCTGATCGTCCTCGACGAGCCGAATTCGAATCTGGACGACCAGGGTGAAGCGGCGCTGGCGGAGACGCTGCGGCGCCTGAAGGCCGCCAGGCGGACGGTGGTGATCATCACCCACCGCATGAGCACGCTGGCCGTCGCCGACAGCATTCTGGTGATGCATGAAGGGACGGTGAAGCTGCACGGGCCGCGTGATCAGGTCCTGGCGGCATTGCGCTCGGGCAACCAGGCCGGCGCCGAGCGGCAGCCCGCTGCCGGCCGGCCGGCAGCGGTGGCGGTTGCCGGCAGCACGCCGGCGACACCGCGCTTTGGCGCCTGAGGGCACAGACAAGGAGATGTCGATCAGGATGTTTGCGCGCAAGAAGGTGTCCGACGCCGACATCACCGATGTCAGCGAAGTTGCCGAGGCCGGCGGGCAGCGGCCGGCAGCGGTCGATATCGATCATGGCCGCGCCTCTCGTTTCGGCTGGCTGGTTCTCGCCATCGGCTTCGGCGGCTTCATGTTGTGGGCGGCCCTGGCGCCTCTCGACCAAGGGGTGCCGGCGGGTGGTCAGGTCGTCGTGACTGGCAACCGCAAGACGGTACAGAACCTCGGTGCAGGCAAGATCGAGGCGATTCTGGTCAAGGACGGGGACGAGGTGCAGAGCGGGCAGGTACTCGTGCGTCTCGACCCGACTCTGGCGAGTTCGCAGTACGAGGTGGCACGCAGTCAATGGTTCGTGGCCAAGGCGGCCGAAGCGAGGCTCCTGGCGGAGGCGCAGGGCAAGTCGGAAATCGTCTTTGCCGACGAACTGCTGCAGGCACGGGATGATCCCCGGGCGACGAGTGCGATGGCGGTGCAGGCGCAGTTGTTGCGCTCCCGCCAGGCGGCGCTGCAAGCGGAGTTGGGAGCGATGCGCAGCATGCTTGCCGGGCTGCAGTCGTCGGCGAAAGGTCTCGAAGCGACGCGACGGGCCAAGGAAGAGCAGAGCAAGCTGCTGCTCGATGAGCTCAAGGGCTTGCGTGATCTGGCTGCTGAAGGCTATCTGCCGCGCAATCGCCTGTCCGAACAGGAACGCCTGCAGGCCCAGCTCAGTGGCGCCATTTCCGAGGACATCGGCAATCTCGGGCGGACACAGCAGAGCATTGCCGAGGTCCGGATGCGCATGAGCGCGCGCCAACAGGAATACGACAAGGACGTCGAGACCGGCCTTGCCGAGGTGCAAAAGGAGGTGACATCGCTCGACAGCCGCCTCGCCGGGCTGGCCTTCGAGCTGGCCAACACCGATATCCGTGCGCCGGCGGAGGGAATCGTCGTCGGACTGAGCGTGCACACGGTTGGCGGCGTGCTGGCGCCGGGGACGCCGCTGATGGACGTGGTGCCGCGAAATGAGCCGCTGCGCATCGATGTCCAGATTCCGACGACGCTGATCGACAAGGTTCGCATCGGTTCGCCGGTCGACATCACCTTTCCCGCCTTCAACCAGCGCACGACGCCGCAGATTCCGGGCGACTTCGTGCAGGTGGCGGCCGATGCCACCACCGACCCGCAGGGCAAGGTACCACCCTTCTACCGGGGCCAGGTGGTCGTCAGCGAAGACGGGATGAAGAAGCTCAAGCACTACGAGATCAAGGCCGGGATGCCCGCTGAGGTGTTCATCAAGACCGGCGAACGGACGATGCTGAACTACCTGTTCAAGCCGATCCTCGATCGCATGAAGACGGCATTGACCGAGGAGTGAGCAGGGTGCGGGGGACTGTCGGGCTGGTGGGGTGCGCGCTGGCACTCTGGTCGTCCGGGGCGCTGGCGGCCGGTCTGATGGATGCCTATCAGGCCGCGCGGCAGAACGATCCGTCTTTCCGCGCCGCGCGCCACGAGCGTGACGCCGGGCAGTATGCGGTTGCCATCGGCCGGGCCGGATTGCTGCCGAACGTCGGCATCACCGGCGCCTATTCGAGAAACAGGGGCGAGCGGACCTATTTCACGCGCGCGGGCAGCCCGACCGAGGATCTCGACTACCGCGAGGAGGCGAGCGCGATCGCCTTGCGGCAGCCGTTGTTCAACTACGACAGTATCGTCCGTTATCGCCAGGGGGGGGTGCAGGCTGCCTTCAGCGATGCCGTCTTCGATCGCAAGGAGGCAGAGTTCGCCGTCAAGCTGGCGTCAGCCTACTTCGAGGTGCTCTTCTCGCTCGAGAGGCTGGCCCTGAGTGACGCCGAGATCGCCGCCTATCGCGTCGATCGCGAGACCTCAGAGCGTCGGCGCAAGGGCGGTGAGGGAACGGTGACCGAGGTGGCTGAGGCCGAATCGAGGCTGCAGCTCGCTCGCGCCGGTCGCGCCGATGCCATCGACCGGCTCTCGGTGGCCAACCTCAGGCTGGAAAGCATGACCGGCAAGGCGATGGCACCACTCTGGCCGCTGCGCCCGGATTTCGCGCCGAGCGCCGTCCAGTCCGTCAGTCTCGACCAGTGGTCGGCGCTGGCCGAGGAGAGCAGCCCGGAGATTCGTGCGCGGCGCAAGTCCTTCGAGTTTGCCAGCCTCGAGGTCGAGCGCAATCGGGCAGGTCATTATCCACAACTCGACTTCGTCGCCCGTTCCTCGCGCACGCAAGGCGAATCGCTGTCCACCGTCGATCAGAAGAACGTCATCAATTCGGTCGGTGTGCAGCTCAACATCCCGTTGTTCGCCGGCGGCCGGGTCGACGCGTTGACCGGCCAAGCGGTCGCCAACCGGGCGCGCGCCCAGGCCGAGCTGGATGCCGCCGTGAACGAGGTGCTGATCGAGGTCAGGAAGCAGTTCATGGCCGTCGAGACCGGTGCCAGCAAGATAGCGGCCTATCAGAAAGCCGTCGATGCCAGTGTGGTCGCCGTCGAGGGAACGCTGCGCGGCATGCGTGGCGGCATCAGGAGCAACGTCGATGTGCTCAACGCCGAACGGGTGATGTTCGTTGCCAGGCGTGACCTCGCGCAGGCGCGCTACGAGTACCTGCTCAGCCTGCTGCAGCTGCGGGCGGCGGCGGGTGTCCTGTCGGAAAAGGATCTGCAGGAGGTCGCCAGCCTGCTGTTGCCGCCCGAGTGATGCCCGCGGGCGGCGGTGCAGCCTTCGCGAAACCGCAGTTTGGCGTGCCCGGATGCGGCCGGCGCCGGTCACGTCAGGACGGCGGTGGCGGGCAGACGATTGCCGGCAACTGCGTGAGATCGCTGATTTCTCCGTCGGGGGCGGCCGGCAGCCGTTCCGCCGCCTGCGCGAAGCGGTTGCACCAGAGGACGCGGAGGCCGCTGGCCTTGGCGCACCAGGCATCCCAGGCATTCGCTGAAAGGAAGCAGATGGCCTCCGGTGTGAGCTGCAGTCGTTCCGGCGCCAGGCGATACACCGCCGGGTGCGGCTTGAAGACGCCGACTTCCTCCACTGACAGGACGGCGTCAAAGAACCCGTCGAGCCCGCTGTTGCGGACGACCGCGGCGAGCATCGCCGGCGTACCGTTGGAGAGGATGGCCAGTCGCATCCCGCGTGCGTGCAGCTGCCGCAGCGTGGCCGGCACGTCGGGATAACAGCCAAGCTGCAGGTAGAGGTCGAGCAGGCGCGCGTGCAGGCCGGGCCGTTCGAGGCCGAGCGTACTCAACGCATAGTCGAGCGCGTCGCCGGTGACCTGCCAGAAATCGGCGTGTCGGCCAGCCAGTCCGCGCAGCCAGGTGTATTGCAACTGCTTCTGCCGCCAGATCTCGGAGAGCTTCTGCCAGTCGTCGCCGAGTTCGCCACTGACGGCGCGCGCGGCGCTGTTGAAGTCGAAAAGCGTTCCGTAAGCGTCGAAGACACACGCTTCGATGCCGGCGAGTCGTCCGTCTTTCATTGTCCTGTGCTCCGCTCGGGTTGTGACCGTATGACCAGGCAGGGGGTCAGGTACCGCAGGTCGGCGCTGGTGCCGGCTTGTCGCCGAGAGCGCCGCCACAGCCCGATCCCTGCCCGGCGGTGCAGCCGAAACAGTGTTCGGCAACACGGATGGCATGGCCCTCCAGCGCGGCAGCGTCGATTTCGCTGATGTGCCAGCGCGAGGTGCCGCTTCTGCTGATCGGCAGGCCGAGTTGCTGATTGAAGTCGCAGTCGTGGAGATAACCTTGCCAATCGACTGACAGGAGGTTGCGGCACATCACGTGCTCGAGGTTTTCATCGCGATGGGCTGCCCGCAGCAGCTGCAGGTAGTCGTTGAACTGGCCCCGCGAGACGAGAACGGAACCGAAGCGCTGGATCGGCATGTTCGTCAGGGTGAACAGTTGGTTGAATGTGATGCCGAACTCATGCCCGAGATGTTCCCGGTAGGCTGCAGTGAGCGCTGCCTGCGGTGGTGGCAGGGAGGGTCCCTGTGGATTGAAGACCAGGTTGAGTTGCAGCCCGCTGTCGGCCATGCCGTAGCCGAGTGCGTTCAGCCGCTGCAAGCCGCGGATGCTGCCGGCAAAGCTGCCTTTGCCGCGCTGCCGGTCTACGTTGTCCTCGATGTAGCAGGGCAGCGAGGCGACCACATCGATGTGGTGCGCCGCGAGGAACTCTGCCAGATCCTCGTGCCCGGGTTCCTCGAGGATGGTGAGGTTGCAGCGATCGATCACGCGCAAGCCGCGCTGGCGGCCGGCGACAGCCAGCCGCCGGAAATGTGGATTGAGCTCGGGCGCTCCTCCCGTCAGGTCGAGCGTCGTGACTCCCGGGCTGACCGAGAGGAAGTCCAGGACGGCGTCGACCGTCTCGGCGGTCATCTCCTCTCGTCGCTGCGGACCGGCATTGACGTGACAATGGAGACAACTCTGGTTGCAGCGGTAGCCGAGATTGACCTGCAGGATGTCGACCGAGCGGCGAACGAGCGCCGGGAAGGTGGTTGCCGAGAGCAGGGGCAGGGTGGCGTGCATCGGTCGTTCTCCAGTGATGTCCGTGGTTGTTGTCGCCGCGGGCGCGCCTTTCCTTACACGTGACCGCCGTCGTGCACGCGGCGGCCGGTGCTGGCTGTCTGCAGCCGGATCGTCTGCCGAGGGCGCTGCCGGCAGTGCGAAACGCCCGCGAATACCGGCTGGCGTGTGAACCGCTTCGGGCCGAGGGTCAGCCAGTTCTCGCCACACAAGGGTGTGCCACACATCGCGGGTTTCGAGGCGCCCAATAATACTGTAGAATCGCTCGCTTTCCGCGCACACCGATGCGGCAGGATGGCTGGCTGCGGGTCTGCCGGTTGCTCCCGATGCCGTCCGAGGCCGCGTGTGGCGGCGCGTTGCCTGTCCCGCTTGCGGGCGGCAGTCTGGCGATTCGGTCGGCGCTCACATCGGCTGCCCGCGCGGCACTGTCTGGAGACGCCTGGGGTGGTTCGCAGCGGTCTCCGCTCTGGACCACATTTCAGCCTGTATCACAAGGATTGTGAATGGAAACTAACGCTGCTAACCCTGTTGCACCCGCTGCAAGTGCGCTTGAGCGCCGTCTCGAACTGTCGGTGGCGATAGCCGAACTCGAGCAGGATGTCGACCAGCGCCTGCGGCGCTTGGGCAAGAACATGAAACTGCCGGGTTTCCGCCCGGGCAAGGTGCCGGCAAGCATCGTCAGGCAACAGTACGGCGATCAGGCCCGCATGGATGCTCTGCAGGAGGCGTTGGGGCGTCTGTTCGGCGAGGCGGTCAGGGTGCAGAACCTGCGCGTCGCCGGCGCACCGAAGATCGAGGCGAGCGAGAGTGGCAGTACGACGCATATGGACTTCTCGGCGACCTTCGAGGTTTACCCGGACATCACTCTGAGTGACCTGGCTGGCGTCGAGGTCGAGCGGCCAGTGCTCGAGGTCGGTGCGGAGGAGATCGACAGCACACTCGAGATTCTGCGCAAGCAGCGCGTGCGCTACGAGCCGGTGGATCGTGCGGCGGCTCTGGCCGACCGTGTCACGATCGACTTCCTTGGCAAGAAGGATGGCGAACCGTTTGCCGGTGGGCAGGGCCAGGACTACCGCTTCGTTCTCGGGGAAGGAAAGATGCTGTCCGACTTCGAGAATGCGGTGATCGGCACGCGCGCCGGCGAAGCCAAGTCGTTCGACATGACCTTTCCGGCCGAGTACTTCTCGAAGGATCTGGCCGGCCAGTCGGTGACCTTCGACATCGTGCTGAAGGAGGTCTGCGAACCGGTGCTGCCGGAGCTCGACGGGGATTTTGCCCGTGCTCTGGGCGTCGAGGACGGGGATCTGACGCAGATGCGGGCCGAGATCGAGGCCAACCTCAGGCGCGAGGTGAAGAAACGTCTGCAGGGCCGGATCACCGCACAGGTGATGGACGTGCTGTTGCAGGCCAACCCGCTGCAGGTGCCGGAGGCGTTGATCCAGAAGGAGGTCGAGCGACTGATGCAGGTGGCACGCCAGGACATGGAGCAGCGCGGCATGAAGGTCAAGGACCTGCCGATGCGACCGGAGTGGTTCAGCGACCAGGCCAGGCGGCGCGTATCGATTGGCCTCATCCTCTCGGAGATCGTCAAGCTCAACGATCTGCGGGCACAGCCGGCGCAAGTGCGGGAACTGGTGGAGGATGCAGCGCAAAGCTACGACAATCCGCCGGAGGTTGTTCGCTGGTACTATGCCAAGGCCGAGCGCCTGAGCGACTTCGAAGGGGCGGCCATCGAGGCGAACGTGGTCGACTGGGTTCTGCAGCGGGTGAAGGTCAGCGAAAAGCCAGTGGCCTTCGCCGAGCTGATGGGGCAACAAGCCTGACGCGGGAATCGAAGCGGCTGGCGGCAAGGCGGCCGTAGTGGCGGCGCGCCCACGGGCCGTATCCTCTACGCCGACACCTCGCGCTCCTCGATCCATCCCGGGGCGTCGTGAGTCGCGGCAGCGGTTTTCAGGGTAACAAGGGAAACGAAATGGGAATTGACCACGCGGGCAGTTGGGTTCCGCAGGCACTTGGTCTGGTGCCGATGGTGATCGAGCAAAGCGGTCGTGGCGAGCGGGCCTACGACATCTACTCGCGCCTCCTGAAGGAGCGCGTGATCTTTCTCGTAGGCCCCGTCAATGACGTGACGGCGAATCTGGTGGTCGCCCAGCTCCTGTTTCTCGAAGCAGAGAACCCGGACAAGGACGTTCACTTCTACATCAACTCGCCGGGTGGTGCGGTGTCGGCCGGGCTGTCGATCTACGACACGATGCAGTTCATCAAGCCCGATGTGTCGACCCTGTGCATGGGGCAGGCGTGCTCGATGGGCGCCTTCCTGCTGGCTGCAGGTGCTGCCGGCAAGCGTTTTGCCCTGCCGAACTCACGGGTGATGATTCACCAGCCGATGGGTGGCTTTCAGGGACAGGCTTCGGATATTGCGATTCATGCCAAGGAGATCCTGTCGCTGCGCGCCAAGCTCAATGAACTCATGGCGCGGCACACCGGTCAGGCGATCGACCGGATCGAGCGCGATACCGATCGCGACAATTTCCTTTCGGCGCAGGAAGCGGCAGAATACGGCTTGATCGACAAGGTACTGGCCAATCGGCAGGCGGCGCTCTGAGGGTGCATCCGGGCAGCTCCGGTCGGGCTCGATTGTGAGGTGGACGACATGTCGGAAAAGAAAAGTGGTACCGAGAAACTCCTCTACTGCTCGTTCTGCGGCAAAAGTCAGCACGAGGTCAAGAAACTGATCGCCGGGCCATCGGTCTTCATCTGCGACGAGTGCATCGAGCTGTGCAACGATATCGTTCGCGACGAGATTGCTGCGGACCAGGGTGGTGGCAAGGGCGGCAAGGTGGAACTGCCGACGCCGCGGGAGATCTCGGCGCTTCTCGACCAGTACGTGATCGGGCAGGACCAGGCGAAGCGAATCCTGTCGGTGGCCGTTTACAATCATTACAAGCGGCTGCGGCACTTCAGCAAGACGAGCGACGAGATCGAGCTTGCCAAGAGCAACATCCTGCTGATCGGACCGACCGGTTCGGGCAAGACCCTGTTGGCGCAGACGCTCGCCCGCATGCTCGACGTGCCTTTCGTCATGGCTGATGCGACGACGCTGACCGAAGCCGGCTACGTCGGTGAGGATGTCGAGAACATTATTCAAAAACTGCTGCAGAAGGCGGATTACGATACCGAGAAGGCGCAGCGGGGAATCGTCTATATCGACGAGATCGACAAGATCTCGCGCAAGTCGGACAATCCGTCGATCACGCGCGACGTGTCGGGCGAAGGCGTGCAGCAGGCGCTGCTGAAATTGATCGAAGGGACGATCGCCTCGGTACCACCGCAGGGCGGACGCAAGCATCCCAACCAGGACTTCGTACAGGTCGACACGACCAACATCCTGTTTGTCTGCGGTGGCGCCTTCGATGGCCTCGACAAGGTGATTCGCAATCGTTCCGAGCGAGGTGGCATCGGCTTCGGGGCCGAGGTTCGCAGCAAGGACAACAAGCGTGCGATCGGCGAGGTCCTGCGCACAGTGGAGCCCGAGGACCTGATCAAGTTCGGTCTGATACCCGAACTCATCGGACGGCTGCCGGTGATCGCCACTCTTGAGGAACTGTCGGCTGCGGCGCTGGTGGAAATCCTCGTCGAACCGAAGAACGCTCTGGTGAAGCAGTACCAGAAGTTGTTCGCCATGGAGGGGGTCGCGCTCGAGATCCGGCCGGCAGCGATGATGGCGATTGCTCGCAAGGCGCTCGAACGGAAGACCGGAGCACGGGGTTTGCGCTCGATCCTCGAGGGGATCCTGCTCGACACGATGTATGAACTTCCCGGCATGGAGAATGTCACGGAAGTCGTCATCGACGAGGGGGTGATCGTTGGTGATGCCAAGCCACTGCTGATCTACGCCGATCAGCCGAAGGTGTCCGGCGGCAACTGACGTCCTGGCCGCTTCTGCTGCGGCTTGAAATTCGGGGTCTTGCCACCATCTGTGGCAAGACCCATAACCTACGGGACACAATCCATGTCTGCACCCCCGAAGCTGTCCGCCGAGCCGGTTGAACTGCCGCTGTTGCCGCTGCGCGATGTGGTCGTGTTCCCGCATATGGTCATCCCGCTCTTCGTCGGGCGTCCAAAGTCGATCAAGGCCCTCGAAACGGCGATGCAGGGAGGGAAGAGCATTCTCCTCGTGGCCCAGAAGTCTGCGGTCAAGGACGAGCCCGAAGCGGAGGATCTGTATGGCGTCGGTTGTCTCGCCAGTATCCTGCAGATGCTCAAGTTGCCCGACGGGACGGTCAAGGTCCTGGTGGAGGGAGCGCAGCGCGCTCGTCTGCAGGCCATCGATTCGCGATCGGACATGTTCTTTGCCGAAGCACGTCCGGTGACGGCCGAGGATGGCGTGAACCACGAGGTGGAGGCCCTGCGTCGTGCGGTCATCGCGCAGTTCGATCAGTATGTCAAGCTGAACAAGAAGATACCCCCCGAGATCCTGACGTCGATCGCCGGCATTGAAGAGGCCGGACGTCTTGCCGACACGATTGCCGCCCACCTGCCGCTGAAGCTTGAGCAGAAGCAGGAAATCCTCGAGATGTTCGATGTCCGTGCCCGCATCGAGCGGCTGCTGGCGCAGCTCGAGGCGGAAATCGACATCCTGCAGGTGGAGAAGCGGATTCGCGGCCGCGTCAAGCGCCAGATGGAGAAGAGTCAGCGCGAGTACTATCTCAACGAGCAGGTCAAGGCGATCCAAAAGGAGCTCGGGGAAGGCGAGGATGGGGCGGACCTTGAGGAACTCGACCGCAAGGTCAAGGCTGCCGGGATGAGCAAGGAAGGGCTTGCCAAGGCGCAGTCGGAGTTTCGCAAGCTGCGGCTGATGTCGCCCATGTCGGCAGAAGCGACGGTCGTGCGCAACTTCATCGAGACGCTGATCGCCCTCCCGTGGCGCAAACGGACGCGCATCAGCAAGGATCTCGCGGCTGCCGGCAGGATTCTCGACGCTGATCACTGGGGTCTCGAGAAGGTCAAGGAACGGATCATCGAATACCTCGCCGTGCAGCAGCGGGTCGATCGCCTGAAGGCACCGATCCTCTGCCTGGTCGGGCCGCCTGGGGTGGGCAAGACATCGCTCGGCCAGTCGATAGCGCGTGCGACCGGCCGCAAGTTCGTTCGCATGAGTCTCGGCGGCGTGCGCGACGAAGCGGAAATCCGCGGTCACCGGCGAACGTACATCGGTTCGATGCCGGGCAAGATCCTGCAGAACATGAGCAAGATCGGCGTCCGCAATCCGCTGTTCCTGCTCGACGAAGTTGACAAGATGGGACAGGATTTTCGTGGCGATCCGAGTTCCGCGCTGCTCGAGGTGCTCGATCCTGAGCAGAACTCGACCTTCGTCGACCATTACGTCGAGGTCGAGTACGATCTGTCGGAAGTGATGTTCGTGGCGACGGCGAACACCTTGAACATTCCACCGCCGTTGCTCGATCGCATGGAGGTGATCCGGCTCTCGGGCTACACCGAGGACGAGAAGGTCAACATTGCGCAGCGCTACCTGTTGCCCAAGCAGATGAAGAACAACGGGTTGAAGACGACCGAGCTGACGGTGGCAGAAAGCGCGCTGCGTGACATCGTCCGCTACTACACGCGCGAGGCCGGTGTCCGTTCACTCGAGCGCGATATCTCGAAGATCTGTCGCAAGGTGGTCAAGACCCTTCTGTTGCGGAAGAGTCAGGGCAAGGTTGCGGTCAGTGCACGCAATCTCGACAAGTTCCTCGGCGTCCGTCGCTACAACTTCGGTGTTGCCGAGCGCGAGAACCAGATCGGTCAGGTCACGGGCCTGGCGTGGACCGAGGTTGGCGGGGAGCTGCTGACGATCGAGGCAGTGGTCCTGTCCGGCAAAGGGAAGACGACGACCACCGGCAAGCTCGGCGAAGTCATGCAGGAGTCGGTTCAGGCGGCGCTGTCGGTGGTCCGCAAGCGCGCGCAGTCGCTGGGTGTCGACCACGATTTCTACCAGAAGAGCGATATTCACATCCATCTCCCGGAGGGGGCGATTCCGAAGGATGGCCCGTCGGCAGGCGTCGGCATCTGCACGGCTCTGGTGTCCGTGTTGACCGGCATCCCGGTGTGTTGTGATGTGGCGATGACCGGCGAGATCACTCTGCGCGGCGAAGTGCTACCGATCGGCGGTCTCAAGGAGAAGCTGCTGGCGGCCGTCCGCGGCGGGCTGGCCAGGGTTCTGATTCCGGAAGAGAACGTCCGGGATCTGGCCGAGATTCCGGATACCATCAAGAACAGGCTCGAGATCATTCCGGTGCGCTGGATCGATCAGGTGCTCGAGTACGCTCTCGAGCGCAAACCTGAGCCCTCTGTGGTCGACGATGCCGGAGTGCCGCCAGGGGTGGAGACGAGCACTCCAGATGCTGCTGCGGCTGCGTCCGCCGGGCTTACTCACTGAACACTCCTTGTGGTGGCGGTGTGGGCTCTGCCGCACCGTCTGCCGCTCTGGCCAAGTGCTGCCGGATGCGTTAGACTCGCGCCTCCAGTGCTTGATCACGCCAAGGGTGCTTAGCTCAGTTGGTAGAGCGCTAGCCTTACAAGCTGGATGTCGGCGGTTCGAGCCCGTCAGCACCCACCAGGAGCAGCCAGAGCGATTGTGCAGCGAGTATTTTGGAGTGGTAGTTCAGTTGGTCAGAATACCGGCCTGTCACGCCGGGGGTCGCGGGTTCGAGCCCCGTCCACTCCGCCAACATCGAAAGGCGAACACTAGTTCGCCTTTTTTCTTTTGGCTTCAACACGTTTCAAAGAGTTAGCGACCTACCACCATGTTCTTTGACACCGTTCGCAACAACAAGAGGGTCGTCCAGGTCTTTCTTGCCCTGATCGCCCTGCCTTTCGCCTTCTGGGGCGTCGACTCCTACGTTCGCGGCGGGGGGGCGGGGGCCGACCTGGCCAGTGTCGGCGACAGCAAGATCACCCAACAGCAGTTCGATCAGGCCTGGCGCGTGCAGCAGGACCGCATGCGCCAGGTTCTTGGTGACAGCTTTCGTCCCGAGTCGATGAATACCCCGGCGGCACGCCTTGCCGTCCTGAACTCGTTGGTCGACCAGCGCCTGCTGCTTCTCGAAGCGGCCAAGGGCAAGCTGGGCGCGAGCGATGAAGCGCTGCGCGAAATGATCGGCAGCATTCCGGCTTTGCAGGAGAACGGCCGCTTCTCCATGGCTCGCTACCAGTCGGCGTTGGCGGCGCAGGGTCTGTCGCAGGCGCAGTTCGAGGCGCAGATCCGGCAGGATCTGACTCTGCAGGAGCTGGTTTCGGCCATTGGCGATACGGGCGTCGCCGCCCGCAGCGAGACCGAGAGGATTCTGGCCATCCGCTCCGAGGAAAGGCAGGTTGCCGAGTTCCGAATCGCTCCGGGACAGTTTGCCGGACAGGTCCGGATCGACGAGGAGGCTCTGCGCAAGTTCTACGACGAGAACGGCAAGCGCTTCGAGATTGCCGAACAGGCCAGGGTCGAGTACGTAGTGCTGTCACTTGCCGCGCGGATCAACCAGACTGCGGTCAAGGATGCCGATCTGCAGGACTGGTACGAGAGCCACCGGGATCGCTACCAACAGGGCGAAGAAAGGCGGGTGAGTCACATCCTGTTCCTGGCGCAGGGCGGTGAGTCCGAGCAGGGCAAGGCCAGGGCAAGGGCTGAGGAGCTTCTCGAGGAAGTACGGAAATCGCCAGCACGATTTGCAGATCTCGCGAGAAAGCATTCGCAGGATCCGGGCTCGGCGGCCAAGGGTGGCGATCTGGGCGTCGTCGCGCGCGGGACGATGGTCAAGCCGTTCGAGGAGGCTGTCTTCAGCCTGCGCGAGAACGAGGTTTCGGGCGTCGTACAGTCGGAGTTCGGCTACCACATCATCATCGTAACGGGCATCAAGGCCGCCAAGCAGCGGACTTTCGCCGAGGTGCGCCCGGAAATCGAGGCCGAACTCAAGCAACAGGCAGCGCAGCGCAGATTTGCCGAAGATGCCGAAGCATTCAGCAACATCGTCTACGAACAACCGGACAGTCTGCAACCGGCTGCCGAACGCTTCAATCTGAAGCTGCAGACATCCGACTGGTTGCCACGCAACCCAGCTCCCGCGGCGGTGGCGAGCCTGGGGCACCTGGCTAATGCAAAGATTCTTGCAGCGATCTTCTCGGATGACTCTGTTCGCAACAAGCGCAACACCGAAGCGATCGAGGTGGCTCCGAACACCCTTTTGGCGGCGCGCGTCGTCGAGCACCGGCCGGCGAGTGTGCGACCTTTCGCGGAGGTGAAGGCCGATATCCAGGCAGCGTTGATCCTGCAGGGCGAGGCCGCTCTGGCACGCTCCGCGGGCGAGGCGCGCTTGGCCGAGTTGCGGCAGGGCGCCACAGACAGCGTTGCCTGGACGCCGCCACGCAAACTCTCGCGGCAGGATGCACGACAACTACCGCCAGCGGCAGCGAAAGCCATCTTCAGCGCCGACGTGCACAAGTTGCCGGTCTTCGTCGGCGCTGCGGCTGGCGACGGGGGGTATGTGCTGTACAAGATTGTCAGCGTGACGCAACCGGATCGCGTCGACGAGGCGCGGCGGCAGGCGCTGCAGCGCGAGTACGCGCAAATTCTGGGGCAGGAGGATTTCGCGGCCTATCTCGCCGGTCTGCGCCAGCGCTACAGGATCGACATCAACAGGGCGGCGCTGGAGCGCAAGGAGCGCTAGATGCATGTGCGGGACGGGGGCCGTAGCGCCGGTCGCTTCCGTATCGCGCCGCACCGCCAGCACGACACAAGAAAAACCCCGCCGTGGCGGGGTTTTTCTTGTCCGGAGGTGTCGCTTGCCCGGGCAGGGGTCACATATCCATGCCGCCCATGCCGCCCATGCCACCCATGCCACCGCCCATGCCGCCGCCCATCGGCGGCTTCTCTTCCGCCAGTTCAGCGACCATGCAATCGGTGGTGAGCATCAGGCCGGCAATCGAGGCTGCGTTCTGCAGCGCCGTCCGAGTGACCTTGGTCGGGTCGAGAACACCCATTTCGACCAGATCGCCGTAGTCTCCGGTCGCTGCGTTGTAGCCGAAGTTGCCGCTTCCCTGCAGGACCGCATTGACCACTACCGAGGGCTCGTCACCGGCGTTGGCGACGATCTCGCGCAGCGGCTGTTCCATCGCGCGCAGGACGATCTTGATGCCTGCATCCTGATCGTGGTTGTCGCCCTTGAGCGTGCTCAGCCCGGCACGAGCGCGCAGCAGTGCGACGCCACCGCCGGCGACGATGCCTTCCTCGACCGCCGCGCGGGTCGCATGCAAGGCATCCTCGACGCGCGCCTTCTTCTCCTTCATCTCCACTTCGGTTGCCGCCCCGACCTTGATCAGTGCGACACCGCCAGCCAGCTTGGCAACGCGCTCCTGCAGCTTCTCCTTGTCGTAATCGCTGGTCGCCGTCTCGATCTGGGCGCGGATCTGCTTGACGCGTGCCTCGATGTTGGCGCTGACGCCAGCGCCATCGATGATCGTCGTGTTCTCCTTGCCGATCTCGATGCGCTTCGCCTGACCCAGATCTGCCAGGGTTGCCTTCTCGAGCGTCAGGCCGACCTCTTCGGCGATCACTTGGCCGCCGGTGAGGATCGCGATGTCCTCGAGCATGGCCTTGCGGCGGTCGCCGAAGCCGGGAGCCTTGACGGCGCAGGTCTTCAGGATGCCGCGAATGTTGTTCACCACCAAGGTCGCGAGTGCCTCGCCGTCGACGTCTTCAGCGACGATCAGCAGCGGCCGGCTTGACTTCGCGACCTGTTCGAGGACCGGCAGCAGGTCGCGGATGTTCGAGATCTTCTTGTCGAAAATCAGGATGAACGGGTTCTCGAGGATCGCATTCTGTTTCTCGTTGTTGTTGATGAAGTATGGGCTCAGGTAGCCACGATCGAACTGCATCCCCTCGACGACGTCGAGTTCGTTGTTCAGCGACTTGCCATCCTCGACGGTGATGACGCCTTCCTTGCCGACCTTGTCCATCGCCTTGGCGATGATGTCGCCAATGTCGGCGTCGGCGTTGGCGGAAATGGCGCCCACCTGAGCAATCTCTTTGCTCGTCGAGCAGGGCTTCGAGAGCGCCTTCAGTTCCTCGACGGTCGCGACGACGGCCTTGTCGATACCGCGCTTGAGGTCCATCGGGTTCATCCCGGCGGCGACGTACTTCATGCCTTCGCGCACGATCGATTGCGCCAGAACGGTAGCGGTCGTGGTACCGTCACCAGCGATGTCGGAGGTCTTGGAAGCGACTTCCTTCAGCATCTGGGCGCCCATGTTGGCGAACTTGTCTTTCAGTTCGATTTCCTTGGCGACCGAAACACCGTCCTTGGTGACTGTCGGGGAACCATAGGAACGCTCGAGAACGACGTTGCGTCCTTTTGGGCCGAGGGTGATCTTCACCGCGTCGGCGAGGATGTTTACGCCCTCGACCATGCGTGCACGTGCGGTGTCGCCAAACTTGACGTCTTTAGCTGCCATAGAGTTAACTCCTGTGTATCTTCAATGATTTATGTCTGAAACGGGCGAACTGCGGGACGACCGGCCAAGCGCGGGAGGCGCCTTCCGGGCCTGGCCCATCAGCCTTCGATGACGCCCATGATGTCTTCCTCGCGCATGACGAGCAGTTCCTCACCCTCGACCTTGACGGTCTGGCCGGCGTACTTGCCAAAGAGGACGCGGTCGCCAACCTTGACGGCGAGGGCGCGGACGCTGCCATCATCGAGGATCTTGCCGTTGCCGACGGCGCGAACTTCGCCTTGGTCCGGCTTCTCTGCGGCGGTATCCGGGATGACGATGCCGGATGCGGTACGGCGCTCCTCTTCGAGACGTTTGACGATCACGCGATCATGCAGCGGACGAATCTTCATGCAGTTTCTCCTAGGTTGGATGACAAGTCAGAACATCGGCTAGCCTGTTGAACCCCTCGCAGCCGAGGCCCGAGGGGACGAGTGTGTTGGCACTCGTCGCTAACGAGTGCTAATAATAGGGTTCCTTCATTCGGATTTCAAGAGCCGACGGTGCAGCAGCCCGCCGCCCCGGCGGCCGGACCGTGACGAGAGGGCCCTGGCCAGCCGGCCGGCCGGGGGATGGAAGGAATTCGACGATTCTCCTCGGAGTGGGTTGACGCGGCTGGCCTCCGTTGCTAGAATGCTCGTTCTTCGCAGCCAGAACGTGTTCAAACCATCGGGATTCGCCCCGGTCGGACGTGCTGATTGGGGGGGTGGCCGGGTACTTCCCGGCGTGTCGCGGGGTGGAGCAGTCTGGCAGCTCGTCGGGCTCATAACCCGAAGGTCACAGGTTCAAATCCTGTCCCCGCAACCAGCTCTTTAAAAACGAGACAACCGATAGGTGTGGGTTCTTGATCTGGTGGTGGC
>ERZ761592.60-NODE-60-length-62085-cov-10.435596_pt1 | contig 62085 bp, 85 predicted proteins | sample MGYA00433095_ERZ761592 | MGnify/ENA primary metagenome ERZ761592 (study PRJEB28899, sample SAMN03785554) | bioreactor sludge metagenome | biome: EBPR Sludge; feature: EBPR Bioreactor; material: 0.22µm filtered reactor supernatant | place: Saint Lucia: Queensland... | reverse complement strand
GTCGCCGGGATTGGCCTCGTCGAACGTGAACGCGTCATCCTGCCGGGCCGGCGGCATCGGCGGCATGACCTCTCCCTCGATCGGAGACCCTGACGCCTCGACATCCGGCTTCGGCGCATCGAGCGCCTCGTTCCCCCACGTCGTCCAGCCTCGTGGACGAGCCTCGCAGGCGCGAGCGAACAATTCGATCTTCGGCACGCCCGGGAACATGGCCTCGATCTCCGCGTAGAGTTCGTCCGGCTTCTGGGAATGCCCGCGCCGAGGCGATTGCAGCACCGAATCCGGCCGCACGTCTTCGAGCGGGGTGGCGGGTGAGCCCTTCGTCGCCAGCAGCAGCAGTTCATGCCGCCCGCGATACCAGTGGCCCATCCCGATCGAATCCTTAACCCAGACCTTGCCGGACTTGAGTTCGAAGCCCCACGCCCTGATCAGATCCACGGCCTCGTCGAGTTTCTGCGCCACCGCCCACATCAGCAGGACGCAATCCGAGGCGGCCACCGACGCGATGCGCTCGGCCATCGCCGCCAGTTCTTCCGCGCTCATCGTCGGGTACTGGTTCTCCGCCTCGCGCGAGGCGTCCGTCACCCCGTCATCGAACCGCCACGGCGGGTCGCAGTAGATCACCCCGTGCCGCCCGGCCGGCCATGCCCGCTCGACGGTTCGCGCCCGGTGGTTGCTCTCCCGCAGGAGTTCGCGCACCTGCTTAATCGAGAGCCCCTCCGTCGAGATCCGACGCAGCATCGCGTCGCGGTCAGGCGCCGGCAGCGCGGCCACCTCGCGGTGATGGCTCCATGAAACGTCGCGGTACCGCGACGGTCTCGGAATTGAGCCCGAAACCCACGCCATGTCCTTCAGCGCCTGCTTCGAGTACTCGGTCTCCGCGATCGCGTCCGCGTACTTTTCCCCGTACGCGTGCTCCCCGTACGCGAGCCAGTCTCCCAGCGCCCAGCACGTGGCGTTGCCGAGCCGATACAGCGACCCGCCGACGCCCCGCCACACCTCGTAGTCTGGCGCCGTCGTCGGGCCCTGCAGCCCGGTCGCGTAGACCACGAACCCTTCATGCTGGAAGAGCGGTCCCTGATCGGCCTGCACCAACCGGCCTTCGGGCTCTGAGCCCGCCGACGCCTCCGGTGGCGCCCCTCTCCGTCCCCGTGTTGCCATGCGTTACCCTCGCTTCCTTGGTGGGCTGACGTATTAACTCGCGGGCCCCACTATCTCGCGAGCGCGGCCGGGAATCAATCGATTTTCAGCCGACGTCGCCGGCATCCAGCCAGATACCGCTCGTGACACCGCGAACACCGCGCGTGGTCTTCGGCAATCGCAGGACACTCGACGCAGAGCCCCTCGCGAGCCCGCCTCCGTCGACGACGCCGATGATACCGAGCCCACCCCGCGCGGCAACGCGTACAGCGACACCCGCGCCGATAGCCGGCCGTGGTCCCGTGTTTCATTCCTCTGCCGCCAGTTCGTGAAATTGCATCGTCACCGGGTCGAACTGGATGTCGATCGTCCCCACCGGCCCGAATCGGTTCTTGGCCACGGAGAGCTTCACCGGACGCCATCCCGGGACAATCGTCCGCTCGGTCGCAGACGGGTCGAGCCCCTTCGCCTTCCGCCGCCGCTCCTTCCAGACGAACCAGACGTGGTCGGCATCCTGTTCGAGGTTGCCCGATTCGCGGAGGTCTGACAGCCGAGGAGCCTGATCGGCCCCGGTGCGGTCTTCAACGGACCGCCCCACCTGTGCAGGCGCGAACACGATGCAGTTCAGGGCGGCCCCGAGATCCTTCAACTCGGTAGAGATGCGCCCGACCGCCTGATACCGCGACTCGTCGATCCGCTGCACCGGGTCCACCAACTGCACGTAGTCCACGATCAGCGCGTCGATCCCGCCCATCAGCCGCGCGTGCTGGTGCGCCCGGGCCTTGAGAATCGGCAGCGTGACCCCGCCCATCTTCCGCCGGTCTGCGAGATGCAGCGCGGCGCCCTGCACCACCTGCTCGGTCACGTCCGCCGCGCGCCGATGGACGTCCATGACCGGGATCCCCGTCATCGAGCCGGCGAACCGCGCCACGACCTCCCGCGCGGACATCTCCAGCGAGAGGAACGAGACCCGGCGCCCGGCCTTGACCCACTTCGTCGCGAGGTCCACCGCGAGCGCGGTCTTCCCCACGCTCGTCCGCGCGCCGATGATGACCAGCGACCCGCGCGGCACGCCGTAGATCCGGTCGTCGACGCCATCGATCAGCGTCCGCACGTAGTCAGTGGGCTCAGTCAACGCCTTGGTCAGCACCCGATCAAAGCGATCTTCCTCGGGTGGGGCATGCCCCGTGTCGTGTTCGAGCGTCGCGTACATCCCCGCGCGCAACTCGTCGATTTCCTCGTACGCGATGTTGTCGAGCATCGCCTGCGCGGCGTAGTAGAGCCGTCGCCGCGCGGCGCCCTCGCGCACGAGGTGTTGGTACCCCTGCCAGCGCGCGCCCCTGAACGACGCGTCTGAGAGCGCCGAGACCTCAGCCGGCGAGATACCGAACTGCTGCACGGCCGCCGTGATGGCTGGGAACGTGACGACGCAGCCGCTCTCCGTGATCGAGCGAATCGCCTCGAAGACCTTGCGCGGCACCATCGAGTGCAGATCCCCGGCCGGCAGCGTGACCTCTGTGAGCGCCGCCGGGTGGAGGATGAGATGCCCGATCAGCGCGCGCTCGGCCGCGATCGGGAACAACTTCTCGGACGCCTGCGGGTCGATCCCCGGCTGGGCGATCTCGCGCGAGTCTGCGCCTCGCGTGCGTTTCTTCGGGTCACGTCGTGGGGTCATAGGCCGAGATCCTCCCGGTTCGCGAGGTCTCGTCGCGCGATGTCGAGGAGGTCGTAGAACCGCCCCTGCGTCATCAGGTAGCGCAGCAGGTGCCGATTCCGGATGAGGAACGGATCCCGCTGCTGAGCGTAGAGTTCGAGCAGAGTCTTCCGCTCGGCCTCATCCGGCACCTGCGCCCGCAGCCACTTCAGCTTGCCGCGCTCCTCTCGCCACGCCTCGTCAGTCAGCCGCTCCAGCGGCTCGCCTCTGACCTCAGCGTAGATCTCGCGCCACTGCGCGAGGTCGCGATCGTTCTGAGACGGGGTGCGGGGCTTGCGCGGCTTCGGCGGCTTCGGAGGCAGCAGGCTCAACTGCGCTGAGGCCGGCGGGGTCTGCCGGGCTGTACCACCCGTTAGGGTGGTACCTGTACTTTGTACTTTGTTCTTGATCCCAAGTTCACGCGGACCCTGTAAGTCATTGGATCCACGCGACGTCTGATCACCCGCCCCAAGTTCACACGGGACCGGGAACACGTACCGGTTCGGCAGCCGACCGGCGCGACGATTTCGCCGCTGCACGGTCAGCAGGGACCATGATGCGAGCCGAGCCGTGGCCCGGTAGAAGACCGCGCGCGATGGCGCACGACGGCCGGCCTCGTGTTCGAGGCGGACGTACGTGTCGTACGCGTGCGAATCGTAGTGGTCGGTGGCACGACGCCGATGGCGCCGCAGGAGAGCTAGGACCGCAAGGTCCGTCGTCGTCAACGCGCGTGGAGCCATGTCACTTGGCTCCCGCAGCGATTCTGGTAGGATGCTCGCACGGCATCGAACTCGCTCCTCGATCGCCTCGGGCCGGTGACGTTTCTCGGGTTCTGTCGGGTTCCCGAGTTTCCCAGCGTCACCGGCCTTCGTTTGTACGGAATCACCCGCCGCGCTCCTGAGACCCGACGCCCTCAGCACAGCGGGCCCGGATGATAGCCGATCAGCCCATCATGCCGGCTTGGTCAAAGCACTCGGCGAGGGCCAGCGCATCCCCCTCCTCGTCGTCGTCTTCCGCCGCGTCCACCTGCAGCAGCAGCGCGATCGCCTGCTCGTCAGCCTCACGCCTCGCGTCGTCCGCCCGCGCGCGATCGCGTTCCAGTCCCCGATCAACCGGGCCATGAAGTAGAGCCACCGACGAAGATTCACCGCCGGCCCGCCTTCCGAGCCGTGCCTTCCTCACTGACCGCACGCACCCCGGGCAGATCCCACGTCGTCGTGAACTGGCGAGCCTGATCGTTCAGCCACGGCATCGCCGGCTCGATCGCCTCGATCGGGACCGCCCGGATCCCTTTCCGGTCGAAGAAGGCCAACACCGCCTGCGGCACGCGCCTTCCGTCGATCCATCGCTCAGCGAGGATGCCGACCGCCACGCCGAGCACCAGCCGCTGCAGATCGGTGACCTCTGCGCGCCATGTCGTCCGGAACGTGACCCCGCCGGCCTGATTGGACGGGCGGCTCACCGCCGTCGTCGCCGGCTGCGGCCCGGCCGCGCGAATCGCCTCCAAGGTCGGGGCAATCTCGGGCAACGCCTGCGCGGCTTCCTCGAAGGCCGCCACCACCTCGCGGTGCTCCGCCTCTGCCTGCAGCGCGGCCTCTCGCTCGGCTCGCTCTGCCGCCTCCCGGGCCTCCCGCCGGAAGGCCAAGACCTTGCCCTCGACGAGGTCATGCGCGGCCTGCACCGGCTCGGTATCGGTCGCCTCCATCGCCCGCACCTGCTTCAAGGCGTCATTGAAGGGCCGGCGGACCGCCGCGTAGTGGTCCGCGATGACCTTCAGCCGGCGCTTCAGGGCCGCCAGCAGGCCGCTCTCCCCGCACACCGCCTCGCAGGCGGCCTGATCAGCGATGACCAGTCCCTGCGCCATGCCGACCACGTCCATCGGCGGCAGCCGGGGCACCGAGGCGGTGACCGTCAGTTCCGTCGCCACGCGCGCGGTCAGGGCCGGCTGAGCCTCAGCCGGATCGTTCTGGGTCTCCATTGGGCGTTCTCCTTGGGAATCGGCGGCCTCGAATCTGCCCCCGCCGGCCGCCACAGCGCCGGCAGGCGGCCTTGACGGGCCCCGGGGCGGCCACCTGATCCCCCCGGAGCCCCTCAGCGCCTCTCAGGGCCGCTCAGAGCGGCCGGTCGTCCGTCACCAGCACCCTACGGACGTGCTGCCGGGCCTTGTCGACGCAGGCGGCATGGAGGCCCCGGGCCGCGTCCAAGGTGACCGCCTGCCATTCCGTCTGGGATCCGTCCGGAGAGGTCAGCACCGTGACGAAGCGCCGGGCGTCCTGCCCCACCGGCCGGAACGTGGTGGACACCTGCCATCCGTTCGGCAGGAAGTCTCGGGCTACCAGCCCGCCGCCCTCTGACACGTAGTGCCCGAGTTGCGAGAGCCGCTCGACCGCCGCCTCCTGCGTGGTCGGCACGGCCCGTCCGCCGTGATCGATGCCCCAGAATCCCATCTCAGTCCCACCCCTCTCCGTCATCCCAGATCGCGTCGGTGTCATCGATCCAGTTCGCCAGCGCGGTCAGGAAGACCCCTTGCGACTCCAGAATCTGCACCGGGGTGAACTCGACCACCCGAATCTTGCCATCGGGCCGCAGGTAGACCGCGATCGCGCGACGCGCGTTGACGCGCAGCGCGTACGCGGCCAGTTGGCGCGCGTGCCCCACGCTGGGCGACCCGGCCTTGAGTTCGACCACCGTGACCACGCCACCGATCACCGCGACGCGATCGATCGTGCCTGCGTAACAGCGGCCATCGACGCGGCACCCGAACGGCCACTCGACGTGCGTGAACGTCGGCCGCGTCATCGCGACCCACCGACGCCAGCCGGCGATCGGCGCCTCCAGCATCATCGGGACATCCACGCGCTCGCCGCGATCGAGACGCGCGGTCAGGAGATGCACGCGTCGTCCGTACTCACGCGGCCCGGGGTTGGGAAACCGCGACCACCCGGAGACCCCGGCGGCCCGCAGGATCGTCGTCACGGACGGAACGCGCCGGGCCTCACCATGCAGCGAGACCCGGTACTCGTGCGCCGACTCGTCCAGCGTGACTGGAAGAGCCTCGACCACCATCAGTCGAAGTCCTCCGGCTCCGACCCGCGCGCCCGGTGCTGCTCCTGACAGTAGACCAGCAGCGGGTCGACGTACATGCGCGGCAGCTTCGAGAGATCCGTGAGGTCTGCCGGGCCGCCCTGCTCATGCACCCACGCAAGCACCTGCTCCTCGGTCAGCCCCGAGGCCCGAATCGCCGGCCGCAGCAACCGGTTCCACTGCGGGTCCGTGATCGGCCGCGTGTCGGTCGCGCGGTCCTGACCACCACCGCGTGGGGCCGACGACCGCTCCGCCGCCGCCGGCTGCTGGCGAGCCGCAGGCGTCGCCTGCTGACGCTCACCCCGTGGCCGGGGCGCCGCGTTCTCGCGCTCGGTCACCGCCTGCGATTGCAGGCCGGGCACCGTGTCGGCCGCGTCGTTGTCCTCCTCGGATGCGATGCCGAGCAGGTTCTGCACCGTGTAGCGCCGCAGGTACGTGATGGTCGACCCGAGGCGTTGCGGCTGCGTGGCGTCCGTCTGCGCGGTGAGCGCCGTCGAGATCCACTGCTCACCCTTGAACAGCAAGCACTGGATCTTGATGAGGTCTCCGCGCTGACGGGTGTCCCAGAACAGCGTCAGCCCGTGCTGCGCCAGCACCGGGGTGACCGCGTTCAGGATGGCGTCCAGCGTGGCGTAGTCGTACCCGTACGACCCCCGCCCCTGCGTCTGCACTTCGACGTGGCGGTTGCGCGGGATGATCGGAAACGCGCCCTGCGCCTGCGCCAGCGCGACCACCACCTCCGTAACGTTGGGACTGCGCGGTTCGAACGTGACGCGCTCGGGGCGTTCGGGGCGTTCCTCGGTAAGAGTGTCGGTCATCGGCTCACGGCTCCTGCTCGCTGACGACGGGCCTCGTCACGAAGGCACGCGTCCTTGGTCAGTTTCGAACCGAACAGCCGCAGCAGCCCCTCGACGACCTCTCCCGAGCGCATCTCGATCCGCTCGCAGAGTTCTTCGAGCAACTGGTGACCCAGCGGCGTCAGCTTCATGCTCCGCACGTCTCCCTTGCCCGGAAACACGGAGGGCCACGTGCCGTGGCCGTTCGCGGGCTTGTCCTTCTTCGCCATCTCTCCCTTCCGTTTCCGTCGGGTTCTACTGCACGCGCATCCGACCCAGCTTCAGCGCGCGCGCCATGTCGATATGCGCGACGATCGCCGCCTTGAACCCCGCGTGCGTGAGGTTCGGGTCTCCGGTCTGCTCTCGCAGCCATGCCCGCACCACCGACGATTCCTCGTCGGTCCATGCGGCCTGATCCATCCGCTGATTCAGATCCCGCAGCGCCTCGGGGCTAAAGGCGTCATTGCCAACGTCCACCAACCAGAGCGCGTGCAGTTCGTACGCGACCGCCTCGATCGCGGAGATGCCGATCACCCCCACCCCGGTGCCGAGGCGATAGCACGCGACATAGAACTCCTCCGGGCCCGTCATCGCCGGGTCCATCTTCCGCGCGCGCACCACCCCGCTCCCGGCGCCTTCCGGCATCGGCACCACGTACCCGGCCAGATCAAGATCCTGTCGAACGTTGTCCGTCATCGCTCCTCCTTCAGTCCCGCGAGATATTACCTCTAATTCTGGGCATACCGGCCGGCTCGAACCAACTCGCGTTGGCAGTCGTTCGAGCAGACGTGCCGCTTCTGCCAGCCGATCGGAGACTCTCCCGGCTTCGGCGTGAACGGCTCCTGACACCCGTCGCAGACCTTCGACTGCCCCGCGATCGCCGGATGGATCCGACGCGTCCGACAGTTCGGGTTCAGGCAGATCCCCGTGATCGGGGCCGTCCGCCCTCCGCATTGCGCGCACTTCTTCATCGCTCCTCCTCATCAGGGTCCGGTAACACGTTTCGCCGCCGCCCCACCACCGGGACATGCGCCTGCTCGATCGCCGCAATCATCGGCGGAGGCGTCGCCGGGGCTTCCGGCTCAGAGCGGCGGACCGGCCGTCGACGCCCACGCGACCGATTCGCGGCCCGCAGCAGTTCCGCCGCCGTTGGAATGCCGGCCAGTCGATCGCGCCGATCGCGTTCGGCCAGCAGGATGGTGCCCCACTTCGCTCGCAACCCTTCGCGGTCCGCGATGAATCGAATCGCGGAGTTCAAGTGGGCGTCGGTCATCTCCGTGATCGGAACCTGCCGCCCCTCGCGCGTGGTCCAGACGTGAATCGGCAAGGGCGCTTCCGCCGCCTCCGCTGGCTGACGAGAGCGTTTCGCCATCTCAGTCCCGCTCCAGCAACCCGACGATCAGGAGCCCGCTGATCGCGAACCCCACCCACGCCGAGAACCAACTCTCCATCTCGATCGCAGTCACCGTGTAGAGCACCGCGAGCCCCAACGTCACCACCAGCAGCCCCTTGACGATCCCTCGCATCTCAGTCCTCCCGTGGCGCAATGCGCCGAGTCCGCCTCGGCGCCGCCGAGGTCTCCGCCGCCTGACCGTCGTCCCACTCCTCGTCTTCGAACGCGTTGAACCGCCGGATCAACTCCTGCCGCGCGCGAGCATCGCGCCGCGCCAGTTTGGCCAGCTCTCGCTCCGGCGCATCACGCAGGGTGTTGTCGGCCCCGCAGTGCTGACAGACCAATCCCGTGAACAGGATGTCGAGCGCATCGATCGCCCGCCCGCACCTGAAACATGCCCGCGCAGCCACGGATGCCTCAGTCGATCGCGATGCGCCGAACCCCGAGGTTCGACGCGGGCAGGACCAACTGCGTGGTGGTGACGCTCGGCCCGCCGCCGCTCACCGGCCGCACCCGGTCGACGCGCTCGATGAACTGCGCCCAGAGGTCTGGATAGCGGTGCGGAAGGTCATGCACCTGATTGCGCTGGCAGAGCGGCGTCGTGAAGACCACCCGCCATGCCTGCGCGAGCACCTGCGCCAGCGTCTCCGGCGGAATCGCGGCGGCCGTCGTGGCGCGCGTCACCGGGTCCGCGAGGTACATCAGGATGTGGCGGCAGGCTCGCTGCACCGACCCGCCCGGCTGGATGGCCCCGTGCATGTCGCAATGCAGCCGGCTGCCCCGCGCCTGCTCCGCGCGGTCCGCACCTCGCCCGAGATCCACCCCCGCCCCGGCGGTCAGCTTGCGCGAGCAGTATCGCTGCGGCCCGGTCTCGACCCCGCAGACCGGGGTGAAGATGAACCCCGGGCAATTACACCGAAGGTGCCCGTCGCGATGCTGGCTGACCACCCACGGCTTCCCGGTCGGATCCTTGCGCGGCACGTACTCGGTCATCGGCGTCCACTCGCTCACGCGCGGCGTCGCTTGTCTTCTGGCCATCGGTCTGCTCCTCTTCTCGGTGTCGGCCGAGATGCCACCCGTCGCAATGCGGGCAACGGTACGGGGTCAATCGATCATCGAGGTACCCGAATCGTCCGATGAGTTCGACGGCATGCGCGAGCGCGCCGTTGATCGTGGCGTGACGACGCTTCTCGGCACACCGTCGAACCTGCGCCGACCGGGCCTGTAGCGCCGGATCCGTCCAGCGCGCGTGGTTCCCGAATCGGCGGCTGCTCATGACCTCAACTCGCCTTCCGCCGGCTCGTCGCCTTGCCCGTCAGCGTGACCGACTTCTCGGCCGGCAGCGGAAACAACTCCGAGTTGGCTGCGTAGAGCGTCGAGAGCCGCTCGCCGTGGAGGTAGGCGGTCAGGGCCCGGGCCGTCTTCCCGTAGATCACCTCGTCGGATGACGTCGCGACCTTGGCGCGCGTCACCGGCCGCTCCAGCAGGTAGTTGCGGAGGAGCAGGATCGGCTGCTCATCATCCCCCACCTGCCCGTCGCACAGCCGGGCGCAGAAGGTCTCCAGCCGCTCGTGGTTCTGCGTGTAGAACGCCCGCGTGACCACCGCCATCACCGGAGTGATCGTGATGCCGCGCACCCGCCGGGTGAAGGCGGAGACCGTGAAGTCGAGCGCGGCCTTGTGAGTCTTGAGCAGCGTGAAGACCTCAGCGGAGGTCAGCGCCCCTCGCACCGAGTGCCGCGCCAGTCGCTTCACGATCGCGACGTGAGTGTTCGTGGCGCCCTCGTAGTTGTGCCCCAGCTTGATCTGGTCGACCGCTGACCGCACCAGCCCGCCATCGATGACCGCCTGCGCTTCGTCGACGACGCCCCACGCGACCATCATCGACACCGTGACCCCGGCCTCGATGACCGCGAACAGCCGGTGCTGCCCGTCGATCAGCACGCCCTCGTCATTGAACGCGATCGCTTGGTGCGTCAGCAGCCACTTCCCGGCCTTCATGTCTCGCGCGTAACGCATCACCGTCGAATCGCGCAGCGCCCGGTTGTGAACATTGCCTTCGAGCCACTTCGTGGCCTGCTCCGGCGTGATCGGCATTTCCTTGAATCGCATCATCGTCGCTCCTTCGTGAGTCGGGTTGAGTGACCCGGGGCGGCCATCCGCCCCGGGGCTTGCGTGAGACCTCAGTCGATGACGATCCGGCGCTGACCGAGCTTCGCCTTCTCCACCAGCCCGCTCAGCGCCTCGGCGGCCTCGGTGAACTTGGCGCCCATCTCCGCGCGCGCAGAGGCGTCGTCGCGCAGGACATCGGCGTCCACCCCGCGCAGCAGCCGATCAACCCGGCGGCAGGCCGTCGCCAACTCGGCGTCCTGAATCACGTTGCGCTGCGGCATCGTCGAGAGCAGTTCCGTCAGCGCCGCGAACGCCTTGGACCGGATCTGCTTCGGCTTGCCGTCCGGGTCCGGCCGCAGCATGTCCGCGATCTTCTCGGTCAGGTCGAGCACCGAGGCCCGCAGCATGACCCGGTAGCGATCCTCGTATTCGGCGAGGTTGGCCGCGAACTTCTCGCGCTCACGCTGGAAGACCGATGCGTTCAGGGCGCTGAGGGCGGTTGGCGGGCCCGATGCGAGAATCCGCCAGCCCATGTCGAACTCCTCGGCCACCTCGCTGACGTCCGGATATTCGTCTGCGTGAAACAGCGTCCCGAGCTTCACCGCCGTCCGCTGCAGGGCGGCCGGATAGTCTGCGACGAACTCGGTCACCCGGCGATCGAACTCGGCCTTCCGGCCTTCGAGGTTCTCGATCGCGTACGCCAGCATCGCGAGCGGGATGCGCTGGACGCCCGGCTGCAGCCCTGACGGGGCGCCGAGGCCCCGCACCCACTCCCGCGTGCTCCACGCGAAGGTCGCGAGCCGGGTCAGCGCGGGCGAATCGAGCCGACGCTTCTGCGCGGAGGTCTCACGCTTCTCGGTGCCCTCCGAGTATTCCCCGTCGTCGAGGGCCCGGCGCTGGCCGAACAAGCTGAAGTGAACCGCGATCAGGACCGTGTTGGATTCGAGGCCCCGGATAGCCGGATCGTTGATGAGGTCTCGACCGGTGACGCGTCGGCGAGGATTCGGCCGCGTCTCACCGAGGGTCCGGCGCTGACGATTGGCGGCAGTCGCGATGGCGGATGTCATGGGGTCGCTCCTTCGGGGTTGTCGGGTTATCGGGTCACGCCGAGCACGTACTGGTTGAGCCACGCGACTTCGGCCTTCAGCGCTTCGCTTCGCTCATCAAACGGTCCCAGCACCGGGCCGCCGACCGGGGAGAGGTCAGCGGTCCACCGGTTGTCACTGGTCGGTTCGACGTGGGAGGCACGCGCCGTGCGTGCCTCCCCGCCGAGGCCAAACAGTGGCCGGAGATCGTCGTGATAGACGAACACGAGGGCGCCGTCCTTCACGAGGATCTCGTGCTTCACCGCGTCGCCTCCGTCTCCGCCGGCATGGCCACGTCTGCGGTTTCGGTCTCGTAGAACTCGGGCTTCAGTTCGCGCTCGCGCACACCGCCGAGGGCGGCTTCGAGATTCGCGGCCAGCCCGAGGCAGGACTGGCCGGTAGCGCCGATGACGCTCACCTGCACCTTCCCACCCTTGATGATGACGTCCAATTGCGGCATGGTCTGTTCCTCTGAATCGGTCGGGTTGATGGTCAGGGCTGCTCAGCGCCCTACTGCACGTTCAGCGTGACGTGGATAGCGCCCTCGGCATCGACCCACCGGGTGGCCTCGATGCCCTCGCGCGCGGCGTACCGCAGGGCCATCTGCGCGGCGTACTCGTCGGCGAGACCGGTCAGGCCCTTTCCGAAGTGCTGCTCGATGACGCGGCCGTCCGAGCCCCAGTTGTCGTACGCGAGATCCCAGCCGAACTCACCCGGGCCCTTGCGCGGCACCATGCCGACTTCGAAGGCCGAGTTCGGCACGCTGACCGCGTGATCGCACGGGCTCATCGCCCCCGCGTAGTACCGGTGCTGCTTCTGGTCACGCTTCAGCCGGCCGCCCTTCGCGGTCACGGCCACCTCGAACGCGTCGAGGTCTACCACCTGCAGGTTGATCGTCGAGATGTGGCTCACGGTGTGCTCCTTTGCTGCGGGAAACCCGCCGAGGCGGCCCATTCCGCCCCGGCGAGATATTACCTCGGTCCGCCCCGGTCGCGTCAACTCGCGGGGATTGCGGCCTAATTGACCGCGAGCCGGCGGCTGCGCGCGTCGGGCTTCGGGGTCTCGATGGCCGCCGCCGGTTCGTCCATGCGGTAGACCTCACCGGTTGCGGCGCTGAGCCAGTGCCCGTTCGCCTGCTGACGCAGACGGGTCACGACGTCTCCATCGCGCGACCCCAGCGGCACCACCCGCCGAATCGCCTGCGAGAGCGGCTGCTTGGTCAGGGCCGCGATCCGGCAGGCCGCGTCGATGTTGCGCCCGACGAAGCCCGCGTCCTGCGTCTCGGTGGGCATCGGCTGATTCGCGTCGAGCCCGTACTCCGCGACCTTGATCCGCCAGATCGCGTCCTTCTCGTCGCGCGAGGGCATGTCGAAGAAATACGTGCCCAGCGCGAATCGCTCACAGAACTCCGGCTTGAGGGCGCTGATATCGTTCGAGGTCGCCAGCCAGAGGGCCCGGCCGCGCGCGAGCGACTCGATGACCTTCACCGCCGCGCGGATGTACTGCTGCGATTGCCCGACGATGCCGCCCTGCATGGCGCCGAGATCGAATCGCACCACCATCGTGTCGAGTTCTGACCCGGCCGCCCTGACGATCGCCGATTTCCCGCCGCCCGGCAGCCCGACCAGCATGATGCCGTTCGCGCGGCTCTCCTGCATATGCGTCAGGAGCACCGCCTCGGCGTCCTGATAGACCCCGGAGAGGTCACCGCGCGAGCCGGCGGTCAGCTTCTCCACCTCGTCGAGCCACACGATGATCCGATGCCGCTCGATGTCGCGCAGGAACCGCTTGATCCCCTCGTTGCCGCCGATGCGCTCGAACCCCTCACCGCGCTTCGGCACGTAGACCTCCAGCCCGCGAGTCTGCGCGATCGTGGCCTTCGCGAGGCTCATAACCTCGTCGATGTTCAGGCCCTCGCGCGTGATCGACATCGCGGCCACCGTCTCCACCGCGAAGGCCGGCACCCCGCAGAGCGCATCCACCGCCCGCGCGTACGATTCGTTCGCGTCAGTAGGCGGCTTCAACTGGATGTTGGCGTACTGCTGATTGATGATCTCGCGCACCAACTCGGCGTCCGGCATCGGCTCGTCGATGCTCACGACGTCAGACTTGATCTCGATCGGCGCCCGGAAGATCGGCGCCATCAGCACCAGCGTCTGGCTCGCCATCTTCAGGACGTCGCGCGCGTTCGCGATCGCCTGAATACAGACCGGGCCGCGCTGGTGGTCATCGAAGAGGAACTGCGCGTTGTGCACGAAGACCGTCGAGGCCGGCGGCATCGCTTGCGGGCCGGGCCGCATGACCGCGTCCATCGCGACCACGAAGTCGACGGTCTGGGCGATCGCAGACTTCGGCGCGAGATGCGCCGGCATCCCGGCCGGGGCCGGCGGGGTGGGGAAGGCGGCCGTCAGCCACTGCTTCGCCGTCGCGTTGATGCCGACGAGACCGCGCGCGCGGTCCCACGAGAGAATGGCCCCGGTGTCCTTCTTCGCGAGGAAGTCCCGGCAGGCGAGCGGCAGGAGTTGCTCGATGCAGGCGGCTTGGTCAGGCGTGCTGATCGCGACCAGCGGGGCCGCCGCGCGACGCGCGAGTTCGAAACGGCGGATCCATGCGGCGGCCGGCTTCGTGGTGGTGGTCTTCGGGGTTGGGCTCATGATTCGTCTCCTCGGGGTTGTCGGGTTGTTTTCGGGGCTCCGAGCTCCGGGCTCAGTCGACGTCATCGACGCCGATGAAGGCGTACCCGTTCTCAAGGAGCCATCGATCCATCGCGGCCTTCGATTCGCGCGTGACCTCGTACGTGTTGTTGACCTCACCGGACCGGTCTGACGTCCGCACGAACGTGTCACCCGCCTTGTTCTCGTAGACCTCACAGAAACCGTCCGCCATTGGGCTGCTCCTTCTGGGCCGTCCGGCCCGGTCGAGATATTACCTCGGTGACCGGGCCGGACGTCAACTCGCGGTGGTTCAGGCGCCGATCTGCGCCTGAGAGGTCTGCTCGGCCAGCCAGCGCAGGGCCGCCTGCTCCTGTGTTTCGGTCGTCGAGTTGAAGAAGGCCGCCACCCGCCGGCCGCCCTGATAGCCGTACCAGTTGCCCCAGACGTTCTGGCGGATCCAGACCTTCGGGCAACGCCCCTTCGGCTGACGCACGGCGGCCTCCTCGCGAGCCGCCTTGTTCAGCGCCTTCTGGTGCCGTTCAAGCCGCGCGCTGAGCGCCCGCAGGTCGTCCAGATACGGAGTCAGGGAAGCCCACTCATCCTCACCCTTGGGCGCCTTGCCGATGACACCGTGCGTCACGTTGTAGATCGTGTTCTGGAGGCCGGTCTTGATGTGGGTCAGTTCATCGGCTGAGAGGGTGACCGCGATCGTCGGGGTCTTCGCTTTAGTCGTCATCGCTTCGCTCCTGTCGGGATGGTGGTGGGGCGGCCTCGTGAGCCGCCCCGGGGTGACCTCACGCGCGGGCCGCGCGCGCCTTGCACTTCTCACACGTCACGTCTTCGAAGGTCGTCGTGCTGTAGCCCTTCTGCGCGCCCATCATCGAGCCCGCGCAGGCCTTGCCCGACCCGCGCCAGTAACGCGGTGACCGCCAGTGGGTCAGCGCCTGCTTCGGTTCGACCGCGACCGTGATCGGCTCACGCGGCGTCCATGCCGCTGCGAGCGCGTCGAGTTCGGCCGCGCGCGCGGTCAGCATCCCCGCCGATGCGCGCAGGGCCCGAACCCATGCCTCGCGCTGCCGGGCCGTGGGGATCTCGACGCGCTCGGTGACCAACACTCGCTGTCCGCCCATGCGCGTCGTCCGGGATTCGAAGACCGGATCCTGCCCGTCTTCCACCCGCGTCGCCTGCGCGGCCTTCGCATCCGCCGCCGCGCGCGCATCCGCCGCGCATTGCTGCGTGTAGGCCCGGCCCGCCTCGGTGCCGAAGTGAGGGCGCCCGGTCCCGGCGCAGGTATTGACGTTCTGGTGCCAGAGTTCGGGGCGGGTGTAGCCGTGCTGCACCATCGTGCCGTTCTCGCGAATCGCCTGCGTCGCGAAACAGACGGGGCACACCGCGCGCTGCTGGGTCTGGGTCGGGGTCGAGGTCGGGGTCATCATCGCGTCGCTCCTTTGGGCCGGTCGGTGGCCGCGCCGAGATATTACCTCGGGAGGCGGGCCGGGAGTCAACGCGTGGTGGTTCAGGCGGGAAAACGGGGCCGGCCGGGCTTAGCCGGCCCCCTGATCAGGGCGGGGAGACGGTCAGGCCGGGAACCCGGCCCCGGAGGCCCGGTAGGCCGCCCACGCGGCCTGTCGCAGCCCACGCGGCCAGTCCCGGGCCACCCCCGGGCTGGGTGAGCCGTCCGCCAGCTTCCCCTGCCGGGCCCACTCGTACCGGACGGACCGCCGGAAGCCCTCACGCTCCTTCCGCGTGAGGCTCTGATAGGCCGGCCGGCGCAGCCGCATGGCCGAGGCCACCGCCTTCTCCCGGCCGATCGAGTAGGGCCGCAGGAGCATCGTCAGCGCCTGCACGCGGCCCACCGCCGGATTCCAGACGTCGCGCGCGGAACACCGCGCGAGCGCGGACCCGACCGGGTCAGCCTTGCCGTCCGTGATCACGTAGAGCGTCGCCTCCGTCCACGGCCCGTCCGTCCACGGCGCCCGTGGGTTGGCCTCCTTGGGCTGACCCGGCCGATGATGCTGGAACCCGATCCCGTACCGCTGTCCGTCGAACTCGAATCGAATCATCACTGCCTCCTCACCGCGCGCCCGCAGGCGCATCCTGACCACCGGCCCACGCCGTGATCGTCACCCAGACCTCCCACCCCCGGACGTCGCTCACCACGAAGCCCGGCGAGCACCCGCAGGTGCATCCCGCCCGATACGACCACCGCGCCGAAGCCCACGCGCCGCGCATCTCCGCCAGCGGGAACACCTCCGCGCGTGGGGTCAGTTGTCCGCCGGCCGCGAGCGCCACTTCGACCCCGCGCGTCGTCAGCCCTGACAGCGCGTGGAAGACCGCCGCGCGGTACTCACGCAGCCGCGCGCGGTCTGACAGCGCCTCGAATTGTTCGCGCTGAGGCCGGGCCCGGTATGCACGTAGACCCGCACTCCGGCCTCGTTCTTCTCAGATCGCTTGATGATGCTCACGCGCGCGATCGTCTCCGGGGTGCCCAGCGCCTGCAGGCCCTGACGCAGCGCCTTCGGGTCGTTCTCCGCCAGCCACTCCCGGGTGGCCGGTGTCGTCAGCAGAACCGTCAGCGCATCCCGAACTCGCTTGGCGGTGTCGCTCATGTTGGTGGTCGTGCGCCACAACGCCCGGCAGATCAGGCAGCACACCAGCGACCACGCGCTCGGCGTGTAGCGGTAGCCGTTGAACGCCGAGTAATTGCAGCGCCGCTGCCAGACCCGCCAGTGCCGCCTCCGGTACTCGTCAGTGACGGACAGGCACTTGCAGCAGGTGCCGCCGCTCACGACCGCCTCCCTAGCGGCACGCCGCCGAACGAGATGGCGCGGCGGATAGTGAAGTCCCCCACGCGCGTCTCGCCAGACGCAGAGACGGCAGTGGCTGGCGTCACGTCGCCTGCCGCCATGAAGGCGTCGACGTGGTGGCACGTCTTGTTGCCCTTCGAGAACCGGTACTTCTTGCATGAGCACCCGAGCCGCCCGGTGTTGGCGTTGCGCTTGATCTCGTGGCGCACGCCCGGCTCGCTGTCGCTCTCCACCGAACCGACCACGGTCCACGAGATGCGCGGGCCACGGCTGCGCTGAAGGGCCTTCAAGAGAGGGCATACCTTGCGGTGCTCGGCCACGCCCGCTGAAAGCACTTCGAGCGCAGCATCGGACCCGTTTGCGCTGTCGCCCCAGCCACAGATACACGACGCAGTAAACCTCATATCGGCCTCCACGATGTGGCGGACGGCAGCAGCCGCCGTAGCGCCCGGTACCCGGCATGACGGGCGATGGTGTCGTACAGCCACTGCGCTCGCACCAGCACTTCCCCGCCGTCCATGTGCGGGTCGAAGTGCGAGCAGCCGAACGGCGCGACCGGATGGATGCGGCAGCGGTCCTGCGCGTCCAGGAACACGCACCGGTCGTTGACCACCTGCGGCGTGATGGTGCCGGCGCGTCGCTCCTTGGTCGGTTATCGATTGGTCGTCCGAAGCTTCAGCACCCGAATCGGTTCTCGTAGGCGGCCTCGTCGCGCGCGTCGAGATGCGCCATGCAGAGGCCCTCGTCTTCCGCCATCCGGTTACAGTGGCGGCAGAGCACCCCGGCCTCGGTCAGTTCGTCCTGCAGTTCCCCGTCTTCGATCCAGCGCGCGATGGCACCCGCGACGATCGCGATCTGCGGGCCCTTGAGGTCATGCGCGATCGCGAAGGTCTCGGGCAGGCTCTCCGGCAGGTTGTCGTCTCCATCGAGCAGGCTCCGGTTCGCGCAGCCGGCCTTGATCTCGCACTTGATGGTCGTGAGCGCGTTCTCGATCGCGAGATGCTCCTCGGTGGCCGCCGCGTAGTCGCAGGCGTTGCACGTCACCGCGAGGTCCGAGAGCGCGAGCGGCGTCGGCGAGAGGCCGGTGCGCGTATCGATCAGGGTCAGCGACCCGCCGCAGGCCGGGCACGTCAGTTTCTGGAAGGTCTGGGTCATCGGAGGTCTCCTCAGAGGCAGTCGTTCACGCCGATCGAGACGATGACAACTTCGTGGTCGAGCAATTCGACCGGCCGGAGGTCATCGGTCTGTCCGTAAAGCACCGTGAAGGGCGCATCCCCGTGGTTCTGATCGCTGTCAGCGAAGTCGAGTTCCTCATCGCCGCTCTCGCAGAAGGTGGTCATCTTCGAGACCCGCACCTGCTGCCCGATCATGTCGGGCTCGGGGTGATGCTCCCGGCCCGTGAATCCGAACTCGTCAATCATCACGACCCTGACAATCAGGTTCACCATCGGCTCGCTCCTCTCAGGCCCCACCCTTGGGGCATGGAGATATTACCTCGGGCTGGCCGGCCGGGGTCAACTCGCGGTGGTTATGGCCGGAAAACGGCAGGTGGGAGAGCGGCGGCTGGTTGCCGCCGGCCGCCGCTCGGGTGAAGGTTACGTGCGAGGAGAGCCCCCGGTGGAGGCCGGGGAGGCGGGTTTGGCGGCCAAGCAGACGTGGCCGTGGTCAGTGACCCGGGCGCCGTTCACGAGACGGACCACCCAGCCTTGCTGACCGACCTTGCAGGCGATCGCGTCCGCCTGCACGAGACCGTTCAGGACGATCCAGTGGTGGGCCAAGCACTCCCGCACCACCGGATCCGGGTCGTCAGGATCGAGAATCATTCGGCGGCCGGGGCTTCCGAACTCCGAACCGCCAGCGCGGGCACCACGCTCTCATCATCGAGGCAGGCCCAGAAGGCGATCGCGTGCGGATGCAGCGCGCGCATCACCTCGGCATCGAGCACCACCAGCGCGCGCGTCTGCCCGAGGAAGGTCTCCTTTGCGCGCGCAACCTCGTCCCACGTCGGAATCCGATCGCGATGCAGCAAGGTCACCTGCAACCACGCCTTGCCGTCCGGCCACTGCCGCACCGCGAAGTGCACCGCCAGTCGCTCGCGACGATTCACGTACGCGGTCACCGAGAGCCCGCCCGTCTCGGTCAGGTGCCATCGCTGCGCGATCACCTCGGCATCCCCGCGCGAATCGATCAGGCGATCGACTAGCACGCGGTCTTCGAGTTCGCTGAGGGTCTGCGACGCGCGCTGCACGTCGAGGCGTCCACCCGGCAGGGCCGGGGCGCCGAACGGGTTGTTCATCGCTTCTTCTCCTTGATCGGCTTCCGATGCGTGTAGGACTCGGCGCCGGACCACCACGCGAACGCGACGGTCACCGCGTCCCATGCGTGCCCCTTCACGCCATAGAGCGGCCCGGGATCTTTCTTCACGCCGACCGCGCGATCAGCGCCACCGTACTCGTTCAGGAGCGAGCGCCGCACCTCGCTCTCCTTGGCCGCGCGCGTGCCGCACATGGTCAGCTTGACGGCCTTCCGCGTGACGCGCACCACCCGCCCCGGCCACGCCTGCGTGAATCGCCCGATCCAGTAGACCGATTCGAAGACCTCACGACCGACCGCCATCCCCTGCGACTCGATCATCTCGACCACCAACACGTCTTCAGGCCCGCAGCCAAACGTGTCGAGGAAGATCGCGACCGACTCGTTGTCGGTCTCGCTCTCCGCCCGCTCGACCACAGGGTTGTCGATCTTGTTGACCGTCCGCAGCACCGCCAACCCGGAGTGCTCTGGCCCGGGGTCGATCCCGATGATGTACGCCATGTTCGCGCGCCTCCAGTCGCGCGCGGAGATGATACATCGCCCGGGCCCTCGATGCGTCTCCGGGTGAGGACGGAGAGGCATCGAGGGCGCCACCGCACCGCGTGGTGACGCTGGAGGTCGTCACCGCTGCGGCGCCGCGCGGGGTGGACGCGCGGCAGCGAGCCCTAATCGTTCGGCGCTGACAGCCACGGAACGGACGCAGCCCGCCGCAGATCTTCCCCGCGCGACCACGACCAGTCCCCACGCAGCACCCACTCAGCCGGGCCTTCCCCGTAGATCACCACGCGACGCATGCCCGGATAGGGCGCCGACTTCCCCGGCACCAACACCCGGCCATCGACGCGCACCGCGACGTCGCCGAGATCATCCATGAACCGACGCACGTCGCCGAGATGATCGTACGGGGCGTTGTAGAAATTGAAGTGCACCGGTGACCCGCTGTAGTACCCGACCACCCCGGCCTTCTGCTTCCCCGGATTGTTCGGGTCGTCTTCCGGCTTCCATGCCGCTGGCGGCTGACCGTCCGGCCCGGTGCCCCGGTTGTGATCACCATGACACCGGCCGCGCGTGAAGTGCACCCCGATCGCGGTCTGCGACATCAACTCGTGCAGCAAGACCGTGCGGTCATGCTGCTGCTGCGGCGTCCAGATGTCGTTCATCTCGGGCGCTGGGACCGCCATCGGGACCAGATCAGCGATCGCCGGCAACACCCGGCGCCATGTCGCCTCCAAGGGGTCGCCGAGCGCGCGCGCCATCGAGGCACGTGGCCCGAGGAAGCCTTGCGGCCCGGTCAGGAACGTGTTCAGCGAGATCCCACTCCTCGCCACGACCAACCGGCCTTCGTCGTCGTCGATCACGTCTCCGCTCGGCACGGTGTCCCATGACAGGGACCGCGACAAGATGTCCGTGGCGTCGGCGGCCAACTGCCGCGCGCGGAAACTCTCCCCGTTGGCCGCCCAGAGGAGCGGCACGAAGCCCTCGGCGATGACCTCGGTCAGCAGCCGGCGGATGGCCGGAACGTCGTCCCAGAGCCAGAACCACGGAAACCGCCCTCGGTACTCCCCGGAGAGCATCACGATCAGCCGGCGGAGACCGGCCGCCCGGAAGGCCGCGTACCACGCCTGCCGGGTCGCCTCCGGCTGCGCGAAGAGGAATGGCGAGAAGATCTCCCGGGTCAGCGCGATCGCCCCGGGCGCCGCGTACGCCTCCTCCCGGCTCGGCAGCCGCACCGGCCCGGGCGGCACGGGGTCAGGGCCCGGAACCGGCCCGGGCGCCGCCTGTCCCGGCCACAGGAAGGCGAACGCCTCCGCCTGCGTCAGTGGGGAGAGGGTCACCGCCTCGGGGCCTCCGTAGGCTCTCAGGCGGCCGTACGCCACGGCATACCGCAGGGACGTCCCCGCCGGCAGCGTCTCCGCCTCCCGCAAGAGGTCATCCCACGAGGGCACCGGGACCGGCTCGGGCGTCGGCACCGGCGGCTCGGCCGCCTCGACGGTCAGAATCCGCGAGCGCCCGGTCACCCACGCGCCTCCGGGCCCGACGCTGAAGGCCTTGATCCGGTACTCGCCCGGCTCGGTGAACGCGAGGTCAACGTATCCGGGCCCAGACCGGCCGCCCGTCACCTTCACCGGGCCCACGGCCTCGACCCGGACCGCCCCTATCGGTCCCGCCCCGGGCTCCGCCACGACGTGCAGCGTCACGGTCAGGGGCGCCCGGCCCTTCTTCGGGCCCCACGCGTCGATCGTGATCTTCGGCGGCAGCACCGGGTCCGGCTTCGGATCCGGCGAAGGAGGCGTCGGTACCGGTACCGGGTTCGCGGGATCGTCCGCGATGACGAAGAAGGGCGCCGTGGTCACCGGCACCACGGCCGAGTAGAACGCGCCGCGCGCATCGTTCCCTGCGAGCGCCACGCGGCCATCCGGCAGAAGTTCGGCGTCGAGATGCGAGACCGGCATGTCCCCGCGATGCACCGCCACGCCCGGCCGGGCCTCGTCCGTGATCAGCACGTAGCCCTTGTTCCGCACCGGGAACCACGTCGATCGCGCCCAGAGGCCGCGACCGAGGTAGAGCGCCGGAGATTCCTGCCGCCACGGGGTGACCGTGATGTCCACCTCGGGCCCGTCCGGCGGCTGCAGCATCACCGGCCCGTTGTAGCCGTGCACCACCCCGCGCTCGGACGCGAATCGCAGGTTCCCGGTGGGGCCGGGCGCGTACGTCGTCTCATGCCACCGCGCGTCATCGAGGCGAAAGACCACGGTCTCCAGCGTCGCGCGATCGACCGCCGCGATCAGCCCGTTTCCCGATCGGACCGCCACCGACTGGTAGAAGAACGATCGCGCGTCGACCTTCATCCAGACCCCGCCGAGATAGACCCAGAGCCCGCGCGTCGTGACCGCGACGGCATGCCCGCGACCATCCCCGCGCACCCCGTCTTCGGTGTAGAAGGCGTCCGCGATCTTCGTGCGCGCGCCGGTCTCGACGTGACGCGACCAGATCTCGCGTTCGTCATGGCCGCGCGTGAACAGGTAGACCCCGCGCGACAACCACCCAGCGGGATAGGCGTTCTCCTCCTCGGAGACGATCTGCCGGGTCTCGACGTGAATGACGAAGGTGCGGGCGCCCTCCGAACAGAGCGCCCACGGAAACTGCAGGCTCGCGTTCCAACCGTTCATGCCTCACCCCCCCCCTGACCAACGCGCGTTGACTACCACCCGTAGTCTTCGCCTCGGATCTCCCACGCTGGTGGCGTCACGGTGGACACTTCAGCGGCGGCACCGGAGTGCCGTTCGCGGCCAGTCGCGCCGTCGCCGCGCAGAACTCGCTGCAGGCCACCAGCAGCGGACCCGTCGACGTGTTCAGCCCGAGCGACTCGCTCGGCTTCAGGACGCGCGTCGTCGTCACCTTCGCGCTGTCGATGATCCACGCCGTCACCTCGGTATCGCCGGGGTTCCAGAGGAACACCCGGCCGATCGTCTGCTCTGCGAAGTAGTACGCGACCGCTACCGGACGACCCTCGGGGAGCCCGGTGGGGCATTCGGCGGGTTGGCCCGACCAAAAGGGCCGGTCGCGTTGCTCGGTCCTGACTGCAGGCCGCTCCCCGCCTGCGCGGTCACGGTCGCGATGTGCTTCACGCCAACCGGAAGTGAGACCAGCGCACTCGGCTTCGCCACGATCTCTCCGACCCGCGCGTCCGGGGTCGTCGGATCGAGCGCGGTCAGCGGCGTCGGCTTCCCGAGATCGATCTCCGTCATCGGAGCCTGCGCGCCCAGCACGAAGATCTGCAGCAGGTACTTCGCGACCATCGGCTGACCCGTGATCGGCTCGGTGGCCGCGTGGTCAGGCGAGGGCTCGAAGATCACCTTGGTCGGGTTCAGCACAGGCGCGGGAGTCTGCGCGATCGCCGGCAGAGGCACGGCGAGCGCCAGCAGCAAGGCAACGGCTCGCAAGATCGTCATGGGTCGGTTCTCCTTCCGGGTCCACGTTTTGTCGGGATGCTGCTCCACCTGCCCGGCGGAATGGAGCCGCTTCAGCACGTCATGCGCGTTCGCGGGAGAGATGTCGCACGCTCTCGCGATGTCGGCGCCGCGCAGAGGCCCGGGCGCCGTGTGGAGGAGCGCGAGCACCTGCTCCGCGCGATTCCTCCGCGTCCCCGACAACGACACGATCGGCGCTTGCTGCGGGGTCAGCACGGCCTCGATCCGGGCCAGCCGGCTCTCGACCATCGCGCGCAGGGTCACGTTCTCTTCATGAAGCTCCCGACTCAAGAGCAGCAACGCGTCGATCAGACGCAGCGCCTTCGTCATCGGGTGCTCGTACCGGGGCTCGGGGCGTTCCTCGGAGGTCACGGAACGTCATTGTAGAACCGATGGTGCCCGATCGTGATCACGGGCGTTCGGCCGCGCGCCCACCGAGGCGTCACGCTGGTCGCGTGGTAATGGCAGCTTTTCCGAACGAGGTCGCGGTACCGCGACGCGATGACGCCTTCCGCGACGTGGAGGGCCTCGACGATCGGCGCGCGCAGCGACCCCAGCGAGGCCTTCGACGCGAGCGCCTCGGCGATCCGTTCGAGCAGTTGGCGGTTCGGGTCGCCGGGATTCCAGCACGAGAACTGCTGGCGCTGCAGGCAGACCGCGCGCCATGCGGACGGGTAGCGCGGGTCGCGCACGCGGTGACCGACCACCTGCATGACCGCGATCAGGCCGTCGATTGGCTCTCCGCGCGCTTCCCCGTACCCGGTCAGCGCCACCACTTCGAGGTCTGTCAGGCGATCGATCACAGCGCGTCCACCTGCTGACGAGCCCGCCACGTCAGCACCTGCTTGATCGTCAACGCGGCATTCCCGAACATCCGCAGGAACGGGATCGGCCACGTCCCGTTCGTGAACCATGACGAAGACGCTGCCGTGTGATGCGCCTGCGCCCAGACACTGACCCCCGCGATCAGTAAGAACACCACCTGCACCACTAATGTCAGCAGATCGGACATGACCCACATCTCCGCCAGCGTGCGGCGGCCGTTCTGAATCCCCGCGCGCCTGACATCCGAGAGGATCCGCGTCGACGCCAGCGTCAGCGCGACCCCGACGACCACGCCGAAGACCGCCACCACGATCTGCCCGATCTCAAGAAACAGCATGGCCGCTCCCGTCCGCGATGGACTTCCGCCGCTTGATGAGTTGCACCTGCTCTTCGAGGAACGTGAGTTCCCGGTTCAGTTCGACCAGATCGACCGGCACCGGGGCCGGCCGTGCAATTCCTTCCCACGGCGGAGGCTCGCGCGTGAATTGGTACCGAATCGCCCAGAGCAGAACAGCGACCCGCGAGGGCTGCTCAGTTCGCTGCATTTACCGCCTCCTTCGTGACCCGAAGCGCCCTGAACACGATAGCCTTCAACTCTTCCTCGCGGGCGATCGCCTTCCGGTGCGTTGGGCCCCAGACGTACCACTCGCGCATCCCCCCGACGATCAGAAACGCAATCAGGAGGTCGCGCAGATTGTCTCCTCGCAGGAGTGCGACCAATTGCGTGATCTCATCCACAATCAGCCTCCCTACCTACGGATCAACCTGTCCAAGTCCGATCCGTTGCTTCAGCGCGTTCTTGATCGCGTTGATGGAGTTGCTCAAATTCGCGCCGTAGGGCGGCAGCGCCTGAACATTGGCCGTCACCCGCGCCCTGAGATCGCCGAGAGACGTCGCGTCCAGCACCGCCTGCCGCAGCGCGTTGAACTGCAGCACTGTGTTGTAACGGTCCTCGACAATCATCAAGAAGAAGGCCCGGAGCGCCATCTCCGTCGGATCCAGCGCCCGCCCGATCTTCGCGTCGAGCGCCTCCGCCGCCTTTTCCCGCACCTGCTCGATTTCGTAGACGGAGTCGCCGCCCGAGTCATAGACCCTAAAGACCTCCGCTGCCGCAGCCACCTGCTCCGGCGTCGCGCCCGGGCCTGTCTCGTAGCTGGCCCGCCCGTTCTCCACACGCACAATGCGAATCGGGCACCCCGTCGCTTCGAGCGCCGTTTTGAGTCGCTGGACGTTCATAAATCAGCCCTCCACCACGAGATCGAGCCCGCTCTGCTGCAACTGCTGGCCGGACGGATTCGTGTCTCCGTAATTCGTGCCGCTCGTGTTCTGGGCGTTTTCCAGCCAGGCCACGTAGTGATAGCCGAGCAGCATCGGACCTGAGTACCGGGCGTACAACGTGAAGTCGGTCCCGTAGGCGTGCGCGTAGAGTGCAGACGGAGCCGACGTGGAGTCGATGCCGATGCCAAGTTGCTGAGCCGATCCGGCCGACGCGCGGACGTGAAGCGCGGCGCCGGCGTCCACAGACCCCGCCCCGGCCAGTCCGCAGACGTACTCCACCTTGTTGCCGGCGGCGTTGTTTGCCTGACGCCAGCCGGACGCCGTCGTCCATGAGTTCGTGGTGTCGATCACGCGCGCGAACCGTCGCACGCGGCTGTACATGTTCCAGACGAACCGCTTGCCGCCGGTCTGCGAACTCGCGCCGCCGCCGCTGTCCGCGGTCGTGGTCGTTGACGTCGTGCGGATCGTGCCGACGACCAGTTCGTGCGGCGACCCGCTCAGCGCGTAGAGGCTGGCGCCGGCCTGCCGCGCCAGAGCGGTCGCGCGGGCCGTGTCGTTCGTCCACGCCGTGTACTTGAACGTGAAGAACCGTATCGACTGCGTCACGTTTGACGTCAGGTCAACCTTGCTGCTGCCGGCCAGCGCATTGGCCAGCGTCGTATGGAAGCTGCCGGCCGTGGACGACGAGGCATTGAACCAGTACGACGTCCCAGCCGTGAGACCGCCGGCCGTGGTCGTCACCTTCACGTACGCACCGGTCAGCAGGCCGTGCGCCGCCCCAAACGTGACCGTGTCAGCACCAGTGTCCGTGCTGCTTGGCGTTAGCACCTTCGTGCTCAGCGTCACGTCGTAGTTCGTCGCGTCCGTGAGCGTGCCCAGCGCCCCGGCGAACTCAGGCAGTTCCCAGAGCGCCCACGACGGCACGTCCGATGCGCTCGGCCCGAACAGCGGCAGCAGACCGCTCACGAACGGCGTCCAGTAGACGGACGTCTTTGCCGTCTGGTCGGACGCACTGACCGGCACCCCGGATTCCAGCGTCAGCCGGCCACCCACCAGCCCGCTCAACCCGAGCACGTACCTCGCCTCGACCTTCCGAGAGATCGGAGACCCATCCGGGTTGACCGAGACCGCGAACAGATCGTTCCAATCAACCGTTTCGGTCGACAGCCCGGCCAGTTCGGTGAATTTCTTCGACATCCCCTCACTCTCCGATCGCCTCGTCCCAATAGTCCATGTAATTGTCGAGGCTCACGTCACCGTTCGTGGCCGTCAGCACATACCGCCAGCCCAGCTCCGCGAGCCCGAAATACTGCGCCCGAACCGACTCGATGAGATGCACCCCAGACACGTCCCGCTCAGCGATCGTGATGGTCGCGAACTGCCCCTCCTCGAACCCCTCTTCGTCGTCGAGCGTCACGTTCTGGATCTGATAGAGGCCCCGGTTCGCACGCAGACCGAGGTAGGTGGTCGCGCGAGCCGTCGCCTCTGTCGCATCGATGTCGTCGGAGTCCTCCACGACCGCCTCGAACACACGCCCGTCCAGCGCGGAGACCTCGGTCGCATCCGTCACGGTGACATAGGCGTCGATGTTCGCCCCGTAGTGATAGACCACTTGATTGAAGTACTCCCCCACCGCGCGAACACGCACCGAGGCCGGCAGCTTGACCATCGCCGCCGTGATTTCCGATGGCGCTGCGAAGGCCGCTGGGAGAGACATCCGGATCCGCCCGATCGCGTCCGTCAGGAACGTTCGGTTGTTACCGTCTTCAATTGCGAGATCCAGCAACACGTCCGCGAAGGTCTTCTTGCCGTCATACGTCCGAGCCACCAACGTTGCCCCCTCGTCGGAATCCTCAGCCGCCAACGCCTCTCCGTCTTCGGTAATGAACGCCTCGCTGTCTTCGGTGACCAGTTCGACCGGTAATTGCGGCCAGTAGACCCTGATCCCGTGGTCATCGGCGCCCGTGTCGGAGACCAACCCATCTAGCCGGTCGAAGAGCGTCTCCTCCGGCCGCGACGAACGCGGATAGAGCCGCTGCAACACCGCGTACAAGCTGACCGCCGTCAGATCGAACTCGCGTGTGTTCGGGGCATCCCCGATGCGCCCTTCCCCCGGGTCTTCGAGGTAGCCGAGGAATCGGGCTGTCCCGATCAGGCACGTCGTGGCGCCGCTCACCGTGGCGCTGGCGGCCACGTCTATCGTGGCCGAGACCCCCGGGGTCACCGACAGCAACGAGGCCCGCAGCGTGGCGCCACCGGGCCCCGCGCCGGGGATCCGCACGTGACGATGCGAGGCGGCCAGCGAGGTACTGGTGAACGTGAAGGATCCGGACGTGATCGAGCCGGTCGCGGTCACCGCCGGCTCCCAGATCTCGACCGACATCATCTTCGTCGGCCGCCACGAGGCGTCCTTCGAGTGGGCCGTGAACTTCGCGGACCCGGCCCGCTGAACGGTCAACTCGACGTCGATGTCCCGCTGGACGTCAGACGTGCGGTCCGTGCCGTCGATCTCGACGCGAATCGCCACGGCTTACCGCCTCCGCCCGCGCTGCCGAACCCGCAGGTACCGAGGCATGTTCCGCGCGGCCACTTCCGCCGCCACCATACCGTCCTGCTCGATGACGATCGTCTGGCTGAACCCGTTGCCGCCGAAACCCGTCGACAACCGGTCGAGCGGCACCACGACCTCTTCCCCGTGCAACATGACCGGGTACCCAGAATTCGGGCCCCGGAACCAGCCGCCCTCGGCCGCCTGCGGCAACAGATCCGCGCTGCGGAGGCCCGGTTGATTCAGCGCGATCTCCGCGATGCCGCTCGTCGACCCGCCGAACCAGAGGCTCGATGCCGCGCTGATAATCGCGCGCAACTGATCGAGCGGGATGATCGCCTCGGGCCCGGCCTCTCCGAAGATGCCGAGCGTCGGACGGGTCACGATGCCGCCTTCCGCGAACTCCGGAATCGCCGTTGGGGCAAACGTCAGGTTGCCAATGCTGCCGATCTGCGCGTTGGTCAGCGTCCCGCCCACGGTCACCGACAACTGCGCGAGCCGCTCCATTTTCTGGATCAGCACATCGAGCTTGCTGACCATCTCGGAGATCGCCGAGGCCATGCGCTCTTCGGCCGACTCGAACGCGGGGCCGATGATACCCATGCTCTTCGCCTGTTCGAGCACCTTCTGCGTCGACTCGTCGACTTGGAACCCCATCTTCTGCCAGAGTTCCCAGAGGTTTTGCAGCACCGGTTGCACCAGCCGCATACCGTCCGGCCCGGCCGCGTCCGTGAGTTGCTGCGTGACGAGCCCCACGGCGGACGCCATCGCCTGAAAATCGCCCTGCGAGAGCATCGCGGTATTCGCGAGGCCCGTCATCACCGCGTCCAGCCCCGACACGAAGTTCAGCACCGGCTGATTCGCTTCAGCCACGTCGCCAAGCTGGTTCAGCATCCCGATCGACGACGAGACCCCCGTCAGTTCGAGGTCTTCGTTGATGTCCGCGATCGCGTCGACGCCCGGCCGCAGCGCCAGAATCGTGTCGAGGAACTCCCCGCCCGCACCCTGCGCCAGCTTGTAGACGTCCGTCAGCGCCGCCTGCGCCGCGATCGCGAACGTCTTCATCGAAGCCTCGCTCTGATTCGCAGCGTCGCGCATGTCGAGCAGCGCCTTGGCGGCCTGATTGAACCCCTCCGTGGTGCTCACGGCGGTGGAGGTCATCAGTTCGCCCACCTGCTCGCGCAGCGCGTCACTGGCCTCGGAGACATCCCCGCCGGCCGCCTTCACCATCCGGATCGTGTTCAGGGCCGCCGAGAACGACGAGACCATCTTCTTCGACAGGAGGTCGGACGTGTCGATCAGGTCCGCCATCTCCGAATCGATCACGTCGAAGACCGCGCTCGTCGACTCCGTGAGCCCCTCGACCCCGGCGCCGAAGGAATCCACGAACTCGTCCGCCGCGTCCAACCAGCCGTCCAGAATCTCCTCGGTCACGACCCCGGCCGACTTCTGCGCCGCCACGATGGCGTCGAGCGTCCCCTGCATCGAGGCATCGAGCCCGTTCAGATACCGGTCGACCATCGAGGCCGCCAAGAACTCGTAGACGTTATCGAACTGCATATCGGTCGGCTTCAGCGTGATCGCGTCGATCAGCCGCGCCTTAAAGGGAATCGCCACGTTGTCAACGATCGCCTTCGTCAGTTCCGACTGCTGCCGCACCCAATCGCGGAACGCCTCTGACCGCTCCGCGAGCGCCACGGACCGCTTGATGTCGTCCGAGGCCAGCCCGAACAGGTTGGCCCCGGCCGTCTCCGCCAGCGACTTCGCCATCGCCTTCGCGGATTCCGCCGCCTGCTTCTCCAGTTCCCGCAGCGAGGCGCGGCCAGCCGTGCTGAGCGCCTGCAGGTCGGGAATGACCGCGTTCGCGGCCACGCCGATCTCCTTGATGCCCGTGGGCGACGAGCCCCACGCCGCGCGAGCGCCGCCATCCTCGATCGCGCCGAGCGCCTCCGTGCCCGTCTGCTCCAGCCCGCCCCAATCGATCGACCCGATCGCAGCGTTCGCCTCCTCCGCCGCGCGCCGAGCTGCCCCGCCGATCCCGGAGATGGCCGTGGACGCCCGGCCCGCCCCACCCTCAGCCGCCGAGGGGAGGTCGCCGGCCATGACCCCGATCATGTCGTCGAGCCGCGTGATCAGCCGCTCAACCGCCTCGATCATCCGGTCCTGCGCGCTCCTGAACTTGTCACCAACCAGCCCGGCCTCGACCGCCTGATCGATCATCTTCTGGGTCGATTCGTCGACCTCGTAGCCGAAGTCCTGCTGCAGTTCCCAGATCTTTTGAATTTGCGGCTGGATCAGCCGCATCGCCTTCTCGCCATCGGCGCCGCCGGAGACCATCTCCTCGAAGGTGTCCGCCACCTGCCCCGCGAGGTCATAGAACAGCGACGACGACAGCAGGCCGGTGTTGTTGAGCCCGGTCATGATGTCGTCGAGGCCTTCCACTTCCCGGAGCATCGGCCCGAACTCGTCGGCGAGCCGGGTGAACTCCAGCATCTCGTCGAAGGCATCGCTCGTGTCGAGGCCGAGCACGCCAGCGGCCTCCGAGAGGTCTTCGAGCGCCGGGCGCATGGCCTCCAGTGCATCGACCGAATCGAGCCCGCCCTCCTTCAACTGCTCGAACACCCCGACCGCGATCGACCCGTAGCGGCGGAAGTCGTCCCCGTTCTCCTCAACCGCCTTCTGCAGCTTGGCCTGATCCTCGGCCGCCTTCTTCGTGGCCGCCGCGATCTCCTCAGCGCTCGCCTTCCCGCTCGCCTTCAGCTTGTCGAGTTCCTTGGCTGATTCTGAGGCGTTTTTCGACAATTCGAGGAGCGGCTCTGACCAGACCTCGACGGCCTCGTTGAACCCGGTGCTGACCTGTTCGAGCGACTCCATCAGGAACGAGAACAGAGTGTCCTTGGTGCCCGCCCGATCCCGGTTGAACAGTTCGACCGACTTCGCGGCCAGATCCTGCGTGAGCAGGATCCCGCGCTCCAGCGTGGTGCTGAGCTCAGACCCCCACTCGGCGAGCGCCTGCTTGTGCTTCTCGAACGCGGCCTTCAGGTCGTTGATCGCGGCCTCGTACTTCTTCGGGTTGTCCGCATTCAGCAGCGCGTTCAGGTTCGTGCCCGCAGCGGCGGCCATCTCGTTCAGGTTCGCGAGTCCGCCGTTCGCGGAGATGAACGCGTCGCGCGTGTCGTTGACCTTCTTCTCGGCGTTCCCGAAGATTGCGCCGAGCGCCGCCATGCCGCCGGCCAGCAGCCCCGCGATCGGGTTGCCCGTGGCCATCGCGGTCGATACCCCGGTCAGAGCCGACGACATCAGGCTGGCCGACTTCGACCCGCCCTCGTTCACCGCATTGAAGTTCGCCAGCCCCGCCGACGCACCGGTCGCTGCCGCGCCAATGAGTTGAAGCGCCTCGCCAGACATCCCGAGGAACGAGGAGTGGTTCTGAATCGCCTGCTGCGCCTGCTGACCGAACGCCCCGATCATCGCCTGCGTGATGTTGCCACCACCCTCGATCGCAGACTGCGCGGCAGCGGTCATCGCCAGCCCGAACTGCTGCATCGCGCCACTGAACAGCGGCGGCTTCGGCGCGACAACGTCGATCGCTTTTCCTATTTCAAGAATGCCCGCAGGCAATCCGGCGGTATCGCCCGGCAGCTTGCCGTACGACTTCTCCATTTCGAGCATGAAGGTCTGCCACGGGGTCAGAACCTCCTGCTTGATCGCCACTCCGATCTTCGGAAGACCGGTGACGTAGTTGTTCAGCGCCTCATCGGCCTGCATCGTGGCGGCATGCGTCGCGATCCACGGAGCGGGCAACTCCTGCCCGCGCGCCGAGGCCACGTTCAGGCCCTTCTCGAAGGTCGCATTGACCTTCTCGATGCCCTCGGACGCGATGACCGCCGCGAGCCCGTGCTTCTCGATGGCCTCCGCCATCTTTGCCGCCGCCGCCAGCTTGTCCCCGCCGGCCAGCTTGTCGAGTTCCGCTGCGTGCTTCGCGGCAGCATCGGCCGCCTTCTTCTGCTCGTCGGTCAGCTTCGTGACCCGGGGCGCATTGCCCTCCGCCGCCGCACCGGCCGCCGCGATGGCCGCCGTCGCGCCAGCCGTGGCCGTGGCCGCCGCCGTCGAGGCCGTCGCCGAGAGGTTGATGTCCGACGTCAGCTTCGGCAACTGCCCGTTGGCCGCGCGAATCGCGTCCGCCTGCTCGTGCACCTTGCCGGTCCACTCGCTGACCTTCCCGATCACCCAGCCGATCGAATCCGCGAGCCCGGTCGCCCACCCGAGCACCGTCTGAATCGCGGACGAGACCTTGTCCGACAGCGCACTGGCGAACGAGACCACGGCGTCGATGACCGCGTCCGGGATCATGGCCGCGAGCGCAGACGAGGTGTTGACGATCCACTCCCATGCCGCGCTGAGCGCCCCGACGATCCCGTCCCACGCGGAGACGAAGACCCCGCCGACCCAATCCGCGACGTCCTGCACCCACTGCCCGACTTCCACCAACGCGGGTTGGAGCGAATCCCAGAGGATGACCGCGACGTCCGAGATGAACTGCCACGCGGCGCTGAGCGCCCCGCCGATCTCGTCCCACCACCCCATCCACGTAATGAGCGCCGCCGCCGCCGCGCCGATCGCGAGCACGATGCCCACGGGCCCGGTCAGCAGCGTGACGATGCCGGCGAGCGCCGGCTGCACGGCCGCCCAGAGCGATGACGCGAACGTCGTCGCGGCGCCATTCGCCAGATCGAAGGCCGTCCCGAGGCCCTCAAACGCCTGCTTGCCGACGTCCGTCTGCGCGAGGCGGCCGAGCCCCTGCTCGATCTCGCCCACCGCCTTGAACATCGTGCCGAGCGCGATCGTCGCCGGGCCGGCGGCCACGCCGAGCCCCACGATCCCGACGCCGACACTCTGCAGGGGCTCAGGCAACTTCGCGAAGCCCGCCACGGCGTCCGTGACGAACTCCAACACCGGCTGCGTGGCCTTCAGCAGCGACGAGAAGGCCGGTGCGAGCTTCTCGCCGACCGCGATCGAGACCGACGACAACTGCGCTTGAAACTCGCCCCACGTCTGCGCACTAGTGCCCTTGATGCCCGCGAAGGCCGCGTCGAGCACCCCGGTCGAATCCTTGATCTGCGCGAGCACGTCGCGGTAATTCCCCGCCTGCACACCGGCCGTGCCGAGCACCGCGTTGAACGCCTCGGTTGAGCCCAGCAACTTGAACAGTTGCTCCTCGTTCCCCTTGAACTTGCCCGCGAGGTCGATCAGGGTCTCCGTCAGGCCGCGATCCTTGATCGAGGCCCGAAGGGCTTCGAACGACATCGAGGAGTCGCCGGTCTGGGCGGAGAGTTCCGCCATGATGTTCTTGGCCTGCTCGGACGGGGCCGCGATCGACAACATCGCCGCGCGCAGACCCGTGGCGGCCTCAGCGGCAGGCGTGCCCAGCCGGGTGTAGGTGGCGATCGAGGCGGCCACTTCTTCGAACGAGACCCCCATCGAGGCGGCCACCGGGACCACCTTGTTGAGCACCCCAGCGAACTCGTCCGCCTCCGCCGCGCCGGCCTTGACCGCCGCCGTCAGGATGTCGCCAGCCCTCGCGGCGCTGATATTGTCCGACCCGTACGAGTTGATGACGGCCGCGAGCGCGCGGGTGATGTCCTTCGCGTCGCCCATGCCGGCGGCCTGCGCCTTCGCGGCGATCTCGACCGCCTCCATCGCGTTCTTGGCGTTCAGACCGGACGAGGCCGCCACGGTCAGCGCGTCGGCGAGCGCCTGCGGCCCCACACCCACGGTGGGCCCGAGGGCAAGGATCTTCTCCTTGAGCGTCTCCATCTCGCTCTGAGACAGCCCCGCCAACGTGACCGTCTTCTGCATCGTCAGTTCGAAGTCCGAACTGAACTTGATCGCAGCGCCGGCCGCCGCCGCCAGCGGCAGAGAGAGCCCCACGGAGAGCGCGGTGCCGACGCCCTGCAGGCCGCCGCCGATGTCCGACAGCCTCTTCCCCTGCGCCTCCCACGTTGCGCCGAGCTTGTTGAAGTCGCGCTCGGCGCCGGTCACGAACGACGCGACGTCCGACCCGACCTTGTTCAACTGCGCGGTCATCTCGTCGCGCAGTTTCAAGACCGCTTCGATCTCGCCAGCCGTCATGACCGGACCCCCTCGCGCAGGCGGTCAGCGTCGGCGCGTGGCCCGCTGCTGCTCCGCCTGTCGGCGCTCGGCCTCCGCGCGATCGTGCTGATCACGCATCATCCCGATCGCCTCGTTGATGACATCGATCGGGGTGGTGCGGTACTCGAACCACGACCACCCCATGTAGCGACAGATCGCCAGCCCGTTCCGGATCAGTTGCCGCCGCCGCTCGGCTTCTGGTCCTTCACCCCGTTTTTTGTCATCTTCTCCACGTGCTGGTCGATGACACCGTCGATGATCTTGAACACCGCCGGCTTCATGCGGGAGATGGTCTCGCGGTCGATGTCCGCGACGCCCTTCCCGTTCGCGGCCGGCACGTTCCAGTCCGCGATGTAGACCAGCGCCCGCTCGCGCGCCATCGCCGGCATGTCGAGCGACATCCGCATGTCCTCGGGCCGGTCCTGCTCACCGCGCTGCACGAACGGCACAGCCGCGCGCTTGTAGCGCGATTCCTCGGCGTCGGTGAGTTCGCACTTCAGATCGACCCACCAGAGGTCAGGAGACCCGGGGACGTTGAACTCGTAGTGTTCGACATCGGCCCCGGCGAAGAACGGATTCTTGTTAGACATGGGCACCACCCTCTCGGTCAGCGTTCAGCCGGCTGACCCTTCACGCGGAACGTGGAATCAGTAACCTTGGTGGCCGTTCCGCTGCGCCACCAGATCCAGCGGTTCGCGAACCGGATCCGGACGTCCACGTTGCTGTCCGTGGCCTCCAGCAGCCAGTGCTCGTCCGAGTCGATCCGGCCGTCGATCGTGACGAAGCCGATCTCGTCGTCGTTCTCGTCAGGCGCAAGGCGCCAGTGAGACGCGCGGGCGGCCACTCGACCGCCCACGCGGATCTCCACCTGCTCTCCGGAGACGGGCAACACCGGAGATCCCCGTTACGCCGAGATGTTCTGATCGGCCCACGCGTCCTTCGCGGTGAACGATCCGGAGATCTTCACCGCGTCGCCCACCGAGCCGGTGATGCTCAGCGAGAGCCACGCCTTCCCGTAGAAGTACCGGGTGGCGACGGACGTCGACGGGTAGATGTACATGTTGACGCCGTCGCTCGACTTGCGACCGGCGAACAGCGTGGTCACGCCCGCGTTCCAGAACCCGGCGAACGTGCCCTTCAGGTCGGGGAGACCCTGCACGTAAACCTTGTTCGTGTCCTGCAGCGAGGTGACTTCGACCGTGTCGGTGGACATGTCCAGCGACCAGTCGGTGAGCGCGACGATCTCCACAGCGGCGGTAGACCCGCTCGCCGAGATCATCAGCTTTCCGGTGGACCCGTGATAGATGTTCGCAGGCATGAAGACCCTCCAAGGGCGGCCACCAGCGTTCGAGCCCGCGTCCCCCACGTGTGAGGAAGCACGCGCGCTCTTGCGGCTGCGGCCATGCGTTTTCGTCCGACTTCGTCAGGTAGCCAGCGACGGATGAGGGTCTGAAGATCCTTGGCGTCTCGGAAGGTTGGAACGGTCTCGCCGAACATCTCGACGAGTTCCTCACGCCGATCGGAGATCCAGAAGCACCCGCACGCGGCCAACTCGTAACACCGAGGGTTCATCGACTCCGCTCCCGAGACGTGTTCCGCCTCGCCGAACGCGCCGATGTTGAACCCCTTCATCGTGCGGTGCCAGTTCAACCCGATCTTGGCGTTGCGATACAGGGCTGACGCGACCGCATTGTCGGTGATACCGCCTCGAACGTATGCCCGCAGAGGATCCCCCTCCGGCAGGCTCGTGCTCCACGTCCCGTAGAGCCCGAGGTCGATCCCGGTCCAATCCACCGCCTGCAGGATGGCGAGCCGCTCCGGCCACGGTGTTCCCACCATGACCACGTCGTGGCTCGCCACGGTCACCCCGGACGGCAGTGGCGCTTCCGGGGAGTGAACGTCTGGATTGTAGGCAAGGGGCAGGTAGTAGCACAAGGGGCAAACCTGCCGCAGCTTCTCCACCGAGGTCCGCTCGTTGGTGAAGACCATGTCGGCGAGCCGCGCGAGCGCGATCTGCTGCTCGTCGTCGTACGGGCTCTCCGTGAAGACGATCGCGACCTTGCGGCCGGCCCGACGCAGCATCACGATCGCGTCCGGGTGAAAGAACATCGCCGAGACCAGCACCACCCACTCGCAATCCATGCGAAGGGCCGGGTGCAGGATGTGCCACGACGATTCGTACACCGAATCACCCCACGTCGGCTTCGGCGGGCACTGCGCCAGCGTCCCCTCGACGCGATGCTTCTGCCGCACCGCGCGATACGCCATCTGCAGGCCCTTGTACGCGCGCTCCTGACGGGCCGCGAGGTTGTACGGGAACATCTCGAACTCGGGCCCGGTGACCTCCCGCAGCCCCTGCTGCAGCCCGACGTAGACGTCCCGGATCGACCACTCAGCCCCGGGGTGACACAACACGATCCTCACGCGTCCTCTCCTTCTCCCATTGCCACCCGCCGGCCTTCGCGCGGGCTGACCCACCGCACCATCGGCGGAGGCTCGGTCTCGCCGGAGACCACCCGCCGCGCATCCGCCATCAACTCGCGTTGGGTCGTCACTTCCGCGTTCAACTGCCCCGCGATGCCTTCGACCGTCACCCCGCCGAGCGCGTACATCCGCAGGTCGATGACCGTCAGGCCGTCGACCGACGCCCGAATCTCGATCGAGGTCACCCCGGCGATCTCGTGCTTGCCCACGAAGACCTTGCAGCCAGCGCCAGCGGGCGCCAACACCAACCGGACCGGGGCGTCAGGCGTGTTCAGCCGCGTGGGCATGGTGCGCCCTCAGCAAGGCGGACGTGCCACCGAACTCGCCGTACGGCAGGATGACCAGCCGGATCCCGCGCTCCCGCAGCCACTCCTCGGTGAGCCCCATTTGCCGGAACAGCGACGGGCCCGCCCAATCGCTCCCGTGGATGACGCAATCGGCGCCTGCGCGCTCGATCGCCGGCCGGGAATCCTCGCCCCCGTCGTTCACCGTGACGCGGTCCACGAGCCGACAGGCGCCCCAGACCGCCATCCGGTCCGCGAGCGGCATCACCGGCCGCCGCTGCTTGTAGGCGAGGTTGAACTCGTCGGTGTTCAGGGAGAGCACCGTCTCCCGCGCCAGCCGGCGGACCCGCGCCAGCAGCGACAGGTGCCCTCGGTGGGGCACGTCGAACGTCCCACCCACGTAGGCCCGCTGGAACCGCTCTGAGCGCCCCAGCGCGGCCAGCAGGCCGGCATCGGGCAGGTTGAAGGCGGCCTCGCCGAGATGCGCCTCGACTGGCGACTTCGGCACGAGCGGCGGCACGAACGGAGCCGTCATCACCGCCTGCTGACAGGACGGGCAGAGGCCCTGACGCCGTACCTCGCGCGCCTGCGACGTGAAACAGCGGCACCCGCCGTACCGGGCGTCGCAGCGCGTGCAATGCAAGGAGAAGTGCTGCCCCATGTCAGCCCTCGCCTCGGCGCCGCGCGCGGATCTCCATCCGCCAGCAGTCCAGCATCACGAACACCCAGAGCGCGAGTGCGAACCCGAGCCCACCCGCGAAGCCCGCCGCCAACGCCCGCCACCAGTCGGTCATCGCCTCACCTCAGTTCTTCACGTAGAGCACGTGCGGCACCCGGACGTGCGGATGCCCCGCGCGGACCACCGCCTCCACGAAGTGCCCGTCCGCCTCGTTGCCGATGTCAGGGAAGCCCACCGCGCGCGCGACCGCCGTCTGCACGAGGAAGCCGCCGATGTCGATGAAGGAGGTGCGCGGCTGGCCGCTGTACAGCACGTAGCCGGCTCGGTCGTAGATCCAGTCGCAGTAGACCAGCGAGACCTCATGCCGCTGCCCGTACCCGAGCATCATCTCCAGCCAGCGCGGGCAGTAGTACGCGTCGTCCGACAGGAAGCCGACCCACGGGGTCTGAACCTGCTGGAGCGCCTTGATGCGCGAGGCATAGTGCCAGTCGTTGCGGAACGGGCCGGACGCCTGCCACTCGATCCGGGCGTCGCCGATCTCGTGCACCACCCGCAGCGCAGGCGTCGGGCGCTTCAGGTATCCGGCGCCGGGCTCTTCCCCGTCGTCGAGCACCAGCGCGCGCCAGCCGCCATGCGTCTGCAGGAGGAGCGCGTTCAGGAGCAGGCGGAGGTGCTGCGGGCGATTGTACGTCCCGATCAGCAGCGTGACGTCCGGCCCGTTCACCGGAGTTACTCCGTGGTGGTCGGAGCGGGAGGAGCGACGTTCGCGGTCACGACCAGCGGCGGCACGTTCAGCGCCACCCAGCCGACGAAGCAATCGCCGCAGAACAGGCTGCCGTTCACGCCGATCACGGGTGGGCAATCGGGCGCCCGGAAGTCGTACGCCTTGTGACAGCGCGGGCACTCGGCCGTCGCCACTTCGGGCGGACCAACCACCGGTTCGGGCTGAGCGTCTGGAGCAGGCTGACGATCGGAGGTTTCCATTGGGCTTCTCCTCAAGAGTCGCGGTACCGCGACGGTTACTCTGGCGGCACGCGCCACGCTTCCACGTTGAAGGCGAGATGCGGCCGATTCTGACGGTCGTCGAACTCCAGCGGGAAAGGCTCCTGCAGCGCGGTCAGCGACATGTACCGCACACCCGAGAGCACCGTGTCACCCGCGAAGGCGTTCACCGCCGCGTAGAGCGCGTCAATCCTCGCACGAGCGGCCTCGTAGGACAAGGCGCGAGCGATGATTTGGACTCCAATCCGGTCCCACGCGGTCACCCCGCCGATCAACTGCTGGGGCACCGCGCGTCCGTAGGTGCGGATCAGGGTGGCGGCATCCGGGCTGCTCGGCAACGACGCGAGGAAGATGTCTGATCCAACCGTCCCCAGCGTCAGCCCCTCCGCCCACGCCCCGAGTTCGTCAAGAACGGCCATAGCCTCCTCGCATCGCCGGCATCTCGTCGCCGCGTCCGAGCTTGAGGATGCTGGACACCGCGAGCGCGTTCTCGCGAGCGGCATCGATGGTCCGGAAGGCACGCATCGATCGCCCCACCAGTTTCCGCCCGGCGAAACACCGCCACGTCCAACGATCGCGCCCTCGGTACGTGGTCTTGTGGTAGTTCAGCCGCGTGAGGCCCTTCCAGTGCAGGCGTTCCATTAGTAGACCCTCCAGACCGTGCCGTCGTCGTTCAGCACCCGCACCGGGAGCGTCGGCTCGTGCTTGTCGCGATACTGCACGGCCGACTTGGCGGCCTTCCCGCGCTCACGAAACCCGCGCTCGGACAACACCTGCCCGGTGCGTTCGAGCACCCAGCGCCCGGCGCTATTGCGGCGGACCGTGAAGGCCTGCGGCGGCCTCACCGGGGCCATGCGCTCCGGTGGGCGCTCCATCATCCGAGGCCGCCACTCGGTGGTCACGCCAGCCGCACCCGCGCGATGACCTCTGGCGCCATCCGCGCGAACGGCACTTCGAGGAATTTCCACCCGCCGACTTCCGCCCACGACCGGTAGCGCCGGCCTGACGGGGAGACCCCGCCGGTCCGCCCGGCCCGAGGGTTCTCGTGCACGGCCTCGGCGTATTTCGCCGCCGCCCCGCCGTATCCCATGATGATCACCGTCAGGGTGTCCGAGACCGCCATCGGCGGACGCACGTACGCGCTGCCGCGCAGCGTGCCGCCGAGCCGATTCCTGACCGGCACGGCCTCCTGCGAGGCCGCCATGATCGCTTCGGCGCCCTCGTAGAGTTGCCGCAAGGCCTCGGCTCTGAGGCGAGGCCCGATCGCCTGCAACCCGGTCGACAGCGTGTTCCGGATCGTGACCGTCGACACCGCTACTCTCCGATGTAGACCGTCGTCGTGAACCCGACGTTGTCCCCGTCCGCGATGCCGCGATCGATGCGCCGGACCAGCCCCCAGCCGCCTGACGGCAGCACCAGCTTGTCCCCGTGCGTCACCGTAACCACCCCAAGGAAGACCACCTTGGCGGAGAAGGTCTCCAGTTCGCCGTTGGCGTTCCGCACCGACTGCGTGCCCTCGGAGACCACCGCCCGACGCGTCGTCGCGGACCCGAACGCAGGCTCCCCGTAGTCCGTCCGCGAGGTCACCGGGTAATGGCTGACGGAGGCCATCAGCCCGCCGTCGTTCAGTAGGGAGGCTGCCAGCGCCACGCCATCGCGCACGAGGTCATCGAACACGGTTACACCCGTTCGAGTTGGGCCGCGTGAGACGTGCGGGCGCTCGGCAGGCGACGGCCCCACTGCCGCACCAGCGCCCAGACGGACGGGGCGATCGCCTCACGGCCCGGGGCGTTCTGCTGGAAGGTCAGCACGACGCCTCCAGCGGAGAGCATCGAGAGCCCCTGCGCCTGCTGCGCGAGTTCCAGCGAGCGGTCCGACTGCGCGAGCAGCCGGGCCTGCTCCGCGCACGCGTACTTGACGTTGGTCGGAATGGTCTCGTCGTCGACTTCGAGGTCCGTGTTGAGGTCCACCAGCCCCGCGCGCGGGAAGGCGAGCACCTGCCCGTCCGCCACCTTCGTGGCGTACCCGTCCCAGACGACGTACGCGTCCAGCATCCGGGTCGCCTGCATGATCGCGCGAGTCTTCGCGTCGGTGGTCAGGGCGGCCCAGACCGACCCGCCTACATGGCCGTCGTGATAGGCGTCCGCCTCCGCGATCGAGCAGTACGCGTTGGCCGTCGAGGCACCCGGAGTGGTGACGAGCGTCGGGGTCGGCATGCGCCGCCTCCGTTACTTTCCCCGGCGCTTGATGGGCGCCGAGCGATCGTAGGCGTCGATCTGATTGCCAGACGCAGGCGGGTCGATCTTCTCGGCCGCGACCGCGCGCGCGATGCTGGCCGCAAGGTCCACCGCCTGACTGGCCGGGCGCTCGGTGACCGTGACGACGTCGGGCTGATCCGTCAGCACCGCCGCCGACTGGTCGACGAATCCGGCCGGGGCCGCCTCCGGCACCGACCGATCGCGATCGGCCCAGAGCCGGTGCACCCCGGGCTTGAAGTCGCGCCGGTGCACGATGCCCCGCTGACCGGGCTTGTATTCGATCTCGATGAAGTCACTCACGATCGGGCTCCTTCCTCGGGGACTGAGGTCTCGTTACGGCAGCGCGTTCGCGTCGGTCAGAGCCGCGTCGATGAGCGTCACCAGCGAGGCGAACTCGGTATCGAGCGCGGCCTTCCGCTGCGCCAGCGTCATGTTCGACGGCCCGGCCGCAGGAACGTCGTCGACGCCCGCGATGGCCGTGGAGACCGCCGTGTTCGCGAAGGTCTTCGCTGCCGTGATCGCCGCCACCACCGAAGCCTTGTCCGCCATGATTCCCTCCCTGACCGGGGCGTTGTGCGGTCTCTCCCGCAGTCACGCACTGTTATTCCCCCCGCGTGGTGCCCATGCCACACGGAGACCCCGGGGAGACCGGCGTTCGTGCTCCCCGGGGTGAGGAAGTTACAGGTACAGGATGCGGCAGGCCAGCTTGGGATCGAGCAGCTTGACCCCGTAGAGCACGTCCAGCGCGACGTACACCTTCGAGGTGTCGCCGACGTAGAACATCCGGGCCCGCAGCGCGAGGCCGGTGCGCGGATCGACCACCGACTCCACCCGGGCGCCGAGTTCACGCGCCAGCGTGGGGAGCGGCGCCATCGCGAGCGCGAACGCGTTGCGATGGAACACGAGCTGCTGGCCCTTGCTCGACCCGCCGGAGCCCGCGCCGAACACGATCGTGACCACCTGATCGTCGACGACGGCCGCTTCGAGGCCCGGGCTGATCGTCAGCCCCGTGATCGCCCCGGACGACGCGGTGAAGTCCGCCGTGATGGCGTACTGCGTGTTGTGCCCGGTGACGACGAGGATGTCGCCTTCCTTCACCGTGCCGGCGGCCGTGACGCCGTCGATGTTGATCGTGGTCGTCCCGGCCGCATAGCCCGCGCCGTTGTTGACCGCTCCAGCGGCGTCAGCCGCCGTGCCCGACGTGTGGGTCGGGGTGTTCTGGTTCGCGAACCAGTTGATGCCGAAACGCGGGCCGTTGCCGATGGCCCCGCGCATGAGCGACTCGGTCGCGCGGTCGCCGCCCGTGTTGTACTGCGTGAACGCAGCCAGCGCGAGCAGTTCGGCCTCGAAGTTGCCGTCGACCATGCCATGCATGTTCGCGACATCCTCGACGGGCGCGCGGTTGTTGAACAGCACCTTCCGCGCGTTGATGAGATCCGACGTGGCCACCGACCCGATCGTGGCCGACTCGTAGTACGGCACGAGCTTGTACAGGGCCGCGAGCGCCTGATCGATCTTGTCCGCCAGCGCGTACGCGGCCGGGCGGATGTGATCGTCGACGATCTGCTGACCCGTGTAGGCCAGTTCCTTGTCCGTGAGCGCGAACTTGACCTCCTTCCACTGGTTCAGCGTGATCTGGAGGCTGGTGGGGTTCAGATCCTGCGCGCTCGACGGAGCGTCCTGCGCCGTGAAGGTGCCCGGCTGCGAGATCTGGATGACCGACCCGCGCGTCTGCGGGTTCTTGTCGTAGCCGCGATGAACGCGGCCGGCCATGCCGAGGGCCTTCTCCAACTGGATCAGCCCTTCCTGCGCGTAGAAGATGGGATCGTACGGACTGGTCGTGTTCGCCATGATGAGACGACCTCGTTGCGAGCGCGCGAGGCGTCAGCCCCGGCGCACGGGAAATGGGTTGAGACTCGACGTGCGAGCCTTGCCATCCCGGCAAGAGGATCGGTCATCCCGACCGATCACGACTCGACGGGCCCCGAGCCGTCCCGGCTCAGAGCGCGAAGATTGTGGACTTGCGTCGCCTAGTCGACGACCCGGAGTTCCACGCCGGCCTTTTGCGCCTGCTCGCGCGCGGAGCGATACGCCTGTGCGTCACGCGCCTGATCGCGCGTGATCGTCATCGCCCCGTTCACCCGGGTCGTCGTCGATCCGGGTGGGGTCTGGGTGCCCGTGCTGGCCTCGAAGAGGTGCGGCGCCGGCTCCTGCAAACCGACCACCCACTCATCCATCGAGACCGGGTCCAGCCCGTTCTTCTTCGCGAAGATCGGCGTGCCGTCAGGGTTGAACGCCCGCAGCTTCTTGTCCTTCGGGTCCATCCGCCACACGCGTTCCGCGCGGGTCAGCATGTCCTCGATCGCCGTCTTCCGAATGCCCTTCTCCAGCGCCACCGGGACCAACTCGGTCCGCAGGGCCATGCGCTGGTTGGTCGTGACGAGTTCGTCGCGCTCGGCCACGATCTTGGCGTTGTCGTCCGCCAGCTTCTTGAGCGCCTTCTCGTGTTCCGCGAGAATCGGCCCAACCCGGATCTTGAACGCCTCTTCGAAGTTCCCGCCATCGTGGGCGGCCTTGGCCTTCAGATCGCGCAGTTCCTCCTGCGCCTTCTTCAGCGTCTCGATGTCGCCGGCTTCCTCGATTCGCTTCTGCAGATCCTTGAGGGCCTTCTCCGTCTTCTCCCGCGCCTCGCGCTCGGTCTGCAGGGCGCCCTTCATGCCCGCTGCCGGATCGTCTTCGAGATCGAGCAGGTACCCGTTGCCCTCCTTGCGATAAAGGGCCTTGAGACCCGCGTCCAGCTTCTCGAACTCGTCCGACGTCAGCTTCGATTTGAGCGCCAAGGCATGTCCTCGCGATTGGGCGGTCGCGGATGCGACTCGTTACGCCCCGTTTGTAGCACTGCGCGTTGTGGCCCGTCAATACACGATCGTCGGATCCGAGGGCACTGGCGCCGGGAACGCGCCCACGATCTCCGCGTCCGGAATCTCGCTCAACACGGCGTGCACCCCGACCCAGAGCGGGTCACCCTCCGCGTATTTCGTCTCCAGCGCGTCACCAGAGAGCCCGCGCACCAACCGCAGGAACGTGGCGTCGGCGCTCGTCCAGACCACCCGGGCCTCTCGATGCTCCGCCTTCGCATAGAGGTTGCCCCACCGCACCGTCACCACGCGCGGCCCGTCAGGACCGACGACGATCTCACCGGCTCTGGTCACTGATCCGGCTCTGTTCGCTGATCCGCTGCGTGATGCGACTGGCGTTCGGCCCGGCGAGCTTCGGCTTGAGTTTTTCGGCATAGGACTCCCGGTATTTCGGCCGCAGCGCGCTGTACCGCGCGGCAATCTTCTCCGCCGCCTCCTCCGTGATGCCGCCCGCCGGCACCTTCTGCTTGCCGCTCGCGATCGGCAGGATGACGTCCACGAACCAGTCGAAGAAGGCCGGGTCGACGTTCGCCAGATCGGCGGGCGACCGATACATGCGCTCGACCCCCATCGAGATCAACTCGGTTGGGTTGTAGACCTTGTCGTAGCGATCGAAGCCAGACGACCCGGCATAGGAACGCCCCACATAGTGGTCGAAGAACAGGTCTTCCCACCCAAGTTCGTCCGCTCTGCCGCTGATGGTCGTCAGGCCGTCGAATGTGTCCATCGCGCGAACCTTCCGGTACGCCTGCGCGAGCACCCGAACGTTCGGGTCGTTGAACTCCAGCACGTGCCCCATCTCATGCACGTACGACCGGGCATCGCTGAACCGAATCTCGCGCCCGTTCGCGGACGCGTACGCGCGGCCCTTGTAGTAGTAGACCTCCGTCCGCGTGCGGGAGAGCGCCGAATCCGGCCCCAGCATCTCCGCCAGTCGCTTCTGACCGATCTCGGTCTGCTCGCGGGCAAAGTTCGTGAACGGCACGGCATCCTTCCGCGCGCTATCGAGACGCTGGTGCGCTCGGGCCTCCGCCGGGGAAGGAGTCGTCGTACGGGGACAAGGTGCGATGGTCCAGCAAGCGTGAGGAGTTGCGGCAGGAGATGGCCTCAGCGCAACTGCGCGCGACCGAGCGGATGCGTTGGAAGGTCAATCAGGGGTCGACGTCGGTCGACGTCAAGGAGGCGGTGAAGCCTTGATCCGATCCCTGAGAGCGTCCACTTCCTCCATTGCCTGCTTCCGAACCCGCTCCCCTTGCCCGAGCGTCGAGATCTCCTCGAACCACTCCTTGGTGGCAACCGGCTGCGGCGGGGCCACCACGGGCTCCGGCGCGAGCTTCGGCTTGCGGACGCGCGGCGGACGCGGCGGCTTGGGCGGCTCGATGATGACCGGCCTCGGGGCCGGCGGGATGATCGGCCCGGGCGGCAGCGGCGGCAGCGGCTTCGGCTCGATGATCGGCAGCGGATCCGGATTCACGATCGGCTTCGGCTCGATCGGCGGGGTCACCGAGCGGTCCTTGCGGCGGACGAGCCTGACCGTGCAGCGGCAGCGCGGATGGAGCGGCGGAGCGACGTCTCCGCCCTGAAACGGCTCGTTGACCTCAGCGGTCCGCCCGGCCATCGCCCGGCAGCGCGGGCAGAGGTGGTCGTCCCGCGTCAGCACCCACTGCTTGACCATGTCGGGGCCGAGCAGGCCGCGCTCCTGCGCCTGCCGCCATGCCTCGACGCGGCCCCAGTTCTGAGACCGCATGACCTCCGTTTGGGCGATGACCGAGGCCCGCTCCCGCAGCAGGCGGTCTCGGTAGCGATCGACTGCGCGCTCTGCCCGCTGTCTAGCCGCCTGCGTGGCGTTCTCCGGCAAGGCCCCGAGGGTCCGGGCCGAGAAGCCGGCCAGAGCCGCCGTCCGCCGCTCGTCGAGCCCCACGATGCCCCGAATCACCCGCGCGGCGCCGGCAGGCGTGAGTTCGCCCGTCGTCGCGCGCGCCACGACCACCTTCAGGGCGGCCCGCTGCTGGTCGGTGACCCCGCGCACGAGCGCCGATGATCGCTCCCGCGCGAAGGCGATCGCGCGCGGATTGGTCTCCGCGAACACCCCGTCGATCGCGACCGCCTCGGTTCGCCCGGCCGCCTGCAGCGCGTCCGTGACCATCGAGTTCGCGACCCGTTCGAGCGCCGGCAGGGCCCGGTCCGCCACGATCTGGGCGATCTGGGCGGCTGACGCCCAATCGTTCCGCCGCAGCGCCCGATCGACGCGGTTCCACTGCGCGGTGTTGGCCGGGTCAGAGGCCGCGTCCGCCAGCACGCGGTAGATCTGGCGCTCCGCCTTGTTCGCTCGGCCGAAGGCTGACCGGAGGAACCGGTCAACCGGGATCGGCGGCACGGCTTACCTCCCGGCCGCCTGTGGAGGCCGACGAGCGCTCGGGCCACCGGGGCGCCCCGTAGGCCGGCCCGCAGGCCGTTCGCCCGGCTGCGGCGGACGGGCGCCGGCAGGCGCGGGGTTGTCGGGGTCCGCCCCGGGATCATCCGGGTTGTCAGGGTCAGCCGGCGGATCGGGCTCGGGTTCCGGCTCCTCGGCGTCGATCGCCTCCTGCTCCTCCTCCCACGAGACCCCGGGCCGGGCAATCTCACCCGCCTGCAGGTTGTAGTAGAGCGTTTCGGACGAGATCTTCCCGGCCTGACACAACTGCACGAGCGCGGTGAGTTCCTGCGGGGAGATCCGGAGCGACATGAAGTCGCGATTCAGGCTCACGGACGCATCCGGGTCGTCCTGCCCGGTCACCCACCAGACGTGCCACCGCAGGACGGTCTCGATGGCGAGTTGAACCGAATCGACGATCCCGACGAGCGAGGCGTGCTCGGCGGTGTGGCGCAGCTTCACCGCCTCGGCGGTCTCCTGCACCGAGGGCTGCGCTTCGAGCATGCGCGCCCCGAGCACCGCCATCTTCTTCTCCTTGTCGTCGCAGCGGGATTCGAGCGCCTTGAGGCCCTGCCCCATGTATTCGAGCATGCCGACCTTGGCGTCCGGGTTCGTGATCAGCCATGCGGCGCCGGAACCCATCTGCAGCTTCTCGTCATCGCCGGCCCACCCGGTCACGTAGGGGACCGGGAGCGCCGTGAAGTGGGCGCCGTGTTCGAGGTCTGCGCTCGATCGGTAGTGGCTCAGCACCATGTCCGCGAGATCGAGCAGCGGCGGCTTCTCGGTCGCCCAGCCCAGATCCGGACTGGCGTTGATCGGCACCACCGGGATGAACCAGAGCGGCCGGCCTCGGTGGGTCGGGGTCATCGGCTGGTCGACCGCGATGAACTCTGACGTCGGCGATGATTCGTTCGCGCGCGGCTTCCGCCACGTCGTCACGACGCAGCGCGCGCCCTCACCCCGCCCCTCCAACTGCCACACGCGCCAGCGGGTCTCGGTCGCATGCGTGAACGCGTCCCCGGGCACCTCCAGCGGCGCCTGATATTCGAGCACCACCAGCACGGTGACCGGCTGACCCGCCACGATCTCGGTTCGCCAGTTGACGATCGCCTCGGCGCGATAGAGCGCCCAGTACGGCCGGCCCTTGGCGGAATCCTCTCCCGCCCAATCGATCGCGAGCGCCGCGCGGCCCTTGGTGAGCACCGCCTGCAGCGCGTTGGTCGCCACCACGGAGAGCGACTGCCCGGTCAGGGTCAGGTCGCGCACGTGCGGCATGACCGCGTCGGGCACCTTGTCGAGCACCGGGGCCCGGCGCATCACGAGGCCGCTCAGCCCGGTGACCGTGCGGCCCATCGCCGGGTAGAACGTCGCGCGCTTCAAGTACGCCTTGTAGGACTTCGAGTTCTCGCCCTTCTGCCCTTCGAGCACCGGCAGGTACTCGGCGCCCCGCTGCTTGACGACATCCTCGCCGTCGACGCAGTCCTGACACCGACGCCACCGCGCGATCTGCGCTTGGTATTCCGGATGCTTTGTGTCGACGCCCTTGGCCACGGCGAGTGCCTCCCTCGCGGGAAAGTCTCGCACGAACCAGCCGAGCGGGAAAGACGGGAAGAAGGTGGGGCGCCCGAACAGAGCGCCCCGAAGGCAGGCCGAGCGGGGTCTTACATGAAGAGATCGAGGATCCGGCGGACCACGTCACCCCACACGAGGTGGGCGCTGAGGGGTCGCAGGATTCCTGCCGCGATCAGCGCGAGCAGCATCGTTGGCCTCCTGAAGTGAAAAGGGCCGGCGGCCCGCTGGGTGGTACCGGATCCACCTGCGCGACCAACCGGCCAAACCCGTGACAGTCCCGGCGATTATACCCGCCGCCGACGTCGCGCGCCCAGCGGCTCGTGCAGCCGTGCCGCGACGCCCTCCATCCATGCCGCGAGATCCGGGTGCGGCTCGAACCAGCCCACGCGACCGCTCAGCGTCCCGAGCGCCATCACCGCCGCGTCTGCCAGCCCGATGCCGCGCGACCGCGCGTAGAACACGATCGCGTTGAATTGCGCCGACTCCATGTCGAGCGGATGAAACTGCAGCGCCTCCTCGGTCCAGTAGGCGATCAGCCGTTCCGGCGGAATCACCGTGTACTCGTAGGGCCAGAGCGCGACCTCCCCCCACGGCGTGTTCGTCAACACCTTGTAGCGACCGTCAGGCGCGAACCCGTGTTCATCGGCCCCGCCTTGATGCGTCACCCAGAAGCACCGCCCCGGGGTGACCTCTTCGTGGAGCCCGCGCTCCAGTGGCGGCAGCGGCCTCACGATCATCGCCCACGCGCCGGGCTTCGGCACCCGCTGGTTCGGCCTCGGGTCGTAGACGTCCAGATCCTCAGGTCGCATGAACACCGGGCTCTCGGCGAGCGCATCCTTGGCCGCCTGACTCAACTCCCATGACCCCTCGACGGTCTCCGGGGAGAGCCGCCTCCGCCGACGAGGCCCTGACATCCGCACTGCCATACGCTCCTCCTTCCCGGGTGTCGGCCCGGGGCTGCTACTTCGGCCGCTGCCGCTCCATCTCGCGCGCCACGCGCCACGCGAACTCCGCGCACTCCGCCGGATGCCGTGACGAGGGCCTCGCGCTCGCGCATCTCCCGAATCTGCTTCTGCAGTCGGCGATTCGCTTCGAGGTAGTCGTTGTTGGCCTTCTGCGTCGCGGTCAGCCCCGCACGAAGGGCCTGCATCTCCCCCACGAGACGAGCGTTTTCCGCGCGCGCCATCTCCAGTCGGTGCCACAGCACCTCGATCTCCTGCCGATAGGCCGCCATCACGGACTCGGACCACGGCGCTGGCACCTTCCCCTCACACTGATTCACTTCTTCAGGCATGTCGGTTCCTCCGGCCGAGATGATACCTCCGCCCTCAGAACCCGTGCGGCCGCACATCAACGCGTAGTGGTCTCACTCGTCGTAGCCGTCGATCCCGGACACCCGGCCGCCGCCGATCGGCAGCGCCGCCGCCTCCACGTACGCCCCGGCCACCGCGTCGATGTCATCGTCCCGGCCGTGTATCCCGTCCGTCAGTTCGCACAGCTTGATGAACCGCTCGTTCCACGGGGCTCGCAACATCCCGACGTTCCCGGCCTCCGCCTGCGAGCAGAACGGCTTCCAGAAGGTCAGCTTGTCGATCCGTTTCGGCCTCGGCGTGTACCGATGCCCCTGCAGCGCGGTCGCGCGCGCGGTGACCACCGCCTTGCCGGACGACCCGGGCTCCTGTTCCTCGAAGATCCAGACGCTTCGGCCATCGAGCGACGCGCACTGCGCGATCATCCCGTCGACCTCCTTCGGGCCCCACTGACCGGCCGTGATGTCTTCGACCAGCACCAGCCCGTTGGCGTAGCGGCTCACCTTCCCGCCGGCCGTGTAGTCCGCCTCCCGGCGCTTGGCCGCCGCCTCCTCGCGTGAGGTCGCCGCGCAGTCCCAGTACCGGACCGTCCGTTTCGGGCCCGCCGGGGCCACGTCGAAGAACTGCCGGAACCACTCCCGCTTGAAGACGGTGCCCGACTGCGCCCTGACGTTCCAGTTCCCGTACCGGAATCGCATCCGGTCCACGTACGGCAAGGCATCGAGCTTCGCGACGTAGTCTGGGTCGCCGATGAAGAGCGAGGGGTTCTGTTCGAGCCCCATCGGCACGAACGAGAGCGAGAGCGGAATCTTCGTCGGATGCGCCGCGATCAGTTCCTCGCGTGTGTCCGCCCAGATCAGGATCTCGTCGACCCGGACGAACCATCGGATCCGGCCAGCGCGCTCGGGGATGGCATACCCGGTCTGCGGGTCAATCCACCAGTCGAGCAGCTTCCGCAGCCACCCACCGACCTCGTCGTCTTCGGGCACCGGGTTGCACGAGGCTCGGATGTAGGGCCTGACCCCGCACGTCGATCGATTGGTCGCGATGAGCGCCCAGAACTGCGATTCGAGGAAGAGTTCTAACTGGTCGAGCAGGATGAGGGGAATCTGCCAGCCCTTGTAGTCCTCAACCGTCTTCGCCAGTTGCATGTGACGCATGAGGATCTGGTTCCCGTACGGCGGGAACCGCCACCGCAGCCCGGCGCCCCGGCCACCGAGCGCCGGGTAGAGCTTCACCGACTCCTGCCACGGGCCGCCCTCACCCGTGATCTCCGGATACTTGCGCCGGAACAGCACCGCGCCGAAGCCCCGCTTCCGGGTGATGTGACGCAACGGCTCCAGCAGGAGCATCGTGGTCTTCCCGCCGCCGCGCATGCCGCCGCCGATGCAGATATCGGCCGGGCTCGACGCGAACATCTCCTGCGGCCCCGAGTGGGGACGGACCATCGGCATCAGAGCGCCTCACCAGACGTGGCGGGTGGGGAACCCAACGTCGAGACAGTTCAGAATTTCCTCGGGATCCTGATCGTTGTCGCGGTACCGCGACCCCTGCTCCGGCTCGGGGTCATCGCTGACCGCCGCCCGCGCGGCGGCCCGCAGCGCCGCGATCGTCCGGTTGGTCAGGCACCAGTCGCAGGATCCGTGGTTCCGGCAGGCCGGATCCCAGCGCTTCGACCCGGTCAGGCGCCGCCGCCATGCCTTCCGAGAGTGTCGCCAGCTTCTGCCCCTGACCACGCGACCCGGCTTCGGGCTGAGGGCGCTCTGGCGCCATCGCCACCGGCTCACGGCACACGTACCTGCAGGATGTCGTTGACGACCGACACGACAGCGGAGGCCGGGTAACACCCGCGCGGCAGCGGGGTCCAGTCGCCGATCTCCGCCGGGAACGCGAAGAACCCGGTCGCGTAGTGTAGCTGCTCGTTTCGCTTGTAGACGACCACCTTGCGGGTCTGCGGGAACAGCGCATGCCCACGCACGTTGCGCGCGGCGATCTCGCGGACCGCGCAGACCCGTCGCACGTCTCCGGGCGTCACCTCGATGAAGTCGTAGCCGCCGCAGACCTCAGCGAGCGTCTCGATCACGTCTCCGCTCGGGTGTGCGTAGTACCGCCCGACCTCCCACCAGATCGTCGGGTCATGCGGCCCGGGCCCGCACTCCTCCGCCCTCACCGTCACCGACAGCCCGCACAGGAACACCAGCAGCCCGATCGCGGTCTTCATGGGTACCTCCTACAGTCTGCGCCAGCGCGCGCGCTCCTCGGGCGCCATGATATCGCGCGCGCAGGCCGGCCCCATCACGTCTGCCGGGGTTTTCGGATACTCGATCGCGGCTCGCTGCACGACATGCCGGCCGGTCGTCTCGCGATCGATGATGCAGATCGGTGAGCCGTCCGCGCAATGCGTCCATCCGAAGTCGACGCCTTGGTGAACCTCTCGTTTGCACCGCGAACAGACCACCAGTCCAGTACTCATCCCGCGATTCTCCTTCGATAGCGACTCGGAGGCGGAGCCTCGTTGAACAGTTCCGCGATCAGCGCGTCCGTCTCGCCCTTGGGCCGTCCTGACCGCTCACGCGCCGCACGGATCTTCCGCTCGCACTCCAACACGAACCCGAGGCCGACGTCCGTGCCGAGCCACTGAATGACCGCCGCCGCCACTTCCGCCTGCTCGCGCGTCACCGGCCGCACACCCACCAGCACCAGCCCTATCTGTCGCCCCTCAACGCCTCCCGATTCGCGCGCAGGCGCTCCTCCTCTCCAAGGAGAAGGTAAAGTTCGAGCGCCGCACGCTGCAGGGCGTAGACCTCAGCGCCATGCTGTGCCACGTCCCCATGCGGGTCTCCCTGCATGTTGTCCGCGCACCATTTCACATGGTCATCCTCGACGTTATCGTCGTCCCAGACGATGTGGCCGTAGCCTCCGGCACCATGCGTTTGGTACACCTCACGCACCAGCTCAACCGCTCGTTGAATGAGCCGCCCACGCTCCGCGCGCAGGGTGGCGTTCTCACGCCCGAGCAGGACGTTGGCGATCAGCAGCCGAGACATGTCTGAGCTCGGTTCCGGGATGGGAACCGCACACTCCCCAGCCGCTATCACGACATCGCGCCTCGCCTCGGCCAGTTGCGCCTCCAGCTCCACGATGTGTGCTTCATGTCGGCCGACTTCCTTCGCCGCTTCGTCAAGTGCCCCTTCCGCCTGCTGCCACGATCGACGCATCTCCGACGCCTCGTCACGCGCCTCCCAGACGTCCTGAATCGCGGCCTTCAACATCAGGCCGAGCCGCTCGGCGAGGTCTTCCGCGAGAGTTTTCCCACTTGCCTGCATGTTCAGACCTCCGGCGCCGGGAGCCTATTCGCGTACGCCCACCCACGGCTCCACTCGCGCAGATTCCGGTACCACTCGGCATCCGAGGCCCCGTGTCGCATGCCGCCGTCCGCCGCGTACTTGCCCCGACCCGCATGCGCCTCGTCATGCAGGCGCCGGTACTCCCCGATCTCGCCGGTCATCCGGACCATTGGCAGGTAGAGCCATGCCGGGGTCAGCGCGATCGCGAGCTTGTCCGCCGCCGCCAACCGCGAGGGCGCGCGTCCGTAGCGCCGCGCCATCGTCCGCGAGTGGTAGAACGCGAACTGGTGCCAGTTGTAGGCCCCGTGCCGCGCCACGGGCCCGTAGACCGCGTCGAGCGCGCGCGGCAGCCAGTCACGCGCCCCGGTCGTTGCCCACCCCCTGACGTCAAAGACCTCCATCAGGGTGGCCCCGAGCCACGGGTGCTCTTCCCCTTCCGGCCCGTCGATGTTCTTGGCGCCGATGTATCCGAGGTCATGGACGAAGAACGCGACCCAGAGCCTCGGATCCCACGGGAACCCGTAGAGCCGCCACCACGCGAGGGCCACGAACCACGGATGGAGGAACCAGCAATGCGCCCCGAACGCGATCGATCGCGTCCCCACCGAGCGCCCGAAGACCCCCACGATCGCTGACCATCCAATCAGCAGCATCACCGCGATCGCCATCGGTCCCACCCCTCCTCACACAGCCGCACCACCCACGCGAACAGCCGGCCCGTTAACCGCGTCAACCCGTCGATGACCGCCACCGAGACCGTCAGCACCACCAGTTGGCCCACCTGCAGGTCGAGGACGCCGGAGAGCCGGAGCGCCATCACGAACAGCAGCGCCGAGTAGAGCATCTCCGACCGCCGCCGCGCGTCGTCATCGGAGATCCGCCGCCGCCGGTCCGCCACGTCAGGGCTCGCCATACTCGAAGAGGTCCACCGGGATGTACCCGCGCTCCGTGTTCGGCCGGGCCGCCACCACGCACGTTACCTCGCGCGAGAGCCCGGAATCGTGCTGCAGCGTGAACCCGCTCCCGACCCACGTCGCATGATAGACCGTGCCCAACGGGATCTCTTCGCGCATGACGCCCCATTGCGGGGAGTCAGGGAAGGTCCGCCGCACCACTTCGCGCGAGGCTCCCCGTTTTCATCCGAGATCTTCCAGTAGACGACCCGCTCGTCACGCATCAATCCGACGATGAGCAGGAACGGCACCCGGAGGGCCTTCGCGACGGCCATGCCGCGCTGCAGCTTGTCTGCGGTCACCAGATACGACCCGAACTCCATCAGGTCGTCAGCGCCCATGTCGCGCGCCTTCACCTCCGCCACTGCGACCACGACCCCGTCGCGCGCAAAGATCGCGTCCACGTCCGCCGCCAGCTCCGGAGGCGTCTGCCACACCTCCAGTGCCCACGTCTCGGCCACCGCGCGCAAGACCTCAGCCTGCTGGCCAAGCGACGCCCGGCCGCGCTTCGTCACGCAGGCCAGCGCCACTCAGCCCTCCCCGCTCTCGTCATCCGGGTCGCGCCCGTTCGACGGCAGATAGATGTGCACCGCCTCGGTCCTGACCGGCGCAAGGTTCTCCGGGTCACCGCCGATCTCCACCGCCGTCCGCTCGCGGAATTTCGGATTGCGCGCCTTGAGCATCATCTCCAACAGCCGGTCCGAGTACTTGCGGACGCTCCCCACCTGCCCGGTGACGCTGATCGCCTTCCCGTTCTGCACCACGGTGGTCCGCCCGAACACCGGCTCCTCCCACCCGACCACCGCCCGGCGCACGGCTTCCTGCTCAAGGTAGTCCGCCGCCTGCTTCTCGGCATCCCTGAACCCCGCGTGGAAGTCGGTCAGTTCCGGGTCGTCCAGCCACCGGTAGACATCCCGCCGATCCGCCCCGGACATCGCGCAGGCCGTCGTGATCACCCCGGTTTTCGCGAAGGCCGCGAGGAAGGCCGCCCGGACCGCCCGGCGCCGGAATCCCCGCCTACGTGGGCGCGAGGGCGCCATGTGCAGCGGCTGCCGTTCCGTGGGCCGTTCCGTGGGTTGCTCGGGCGGGCCGTCTGGGGGCGCTGGCGGGCCCGTGGGCGCGTTGCGGCGCCGGGTGAGGCGAGAGGGCGAGGGTGTCTCCGCTGAGGGCTCCGGCGGGCTCGTGGGCGCCGAGGCCGGGTGTTCTGGGATGATGAGGTCGTCGGGCATACGTGCGGGTCAGTGTAGCGCCGGATGCGCCCTGATCAAGACCCGATCGCGCGAAATGGGCCCGGGGGACGGGTCTTACCCGTTGGATACGGCCGCTTTCCACTTAGCCCCCGGGACATTCTCACGCAACCGCCTGACGCCCGGCCTCGGTCACCACGTACTCGTCGAAGGGCTGAAAGCCGTTCCACAGCCGGTCAGCCCGCCGAGTGGTCACCAGCCCTCGGCGCCGCAGGCTCTCCATCAGGAGCAGGGTGCCGCTCGGGGTGTCCCACATCCACCCGGCATGACACGACCAGACCCCGCCGTGATGCTTCACCATCGACGAGAGAATGGCTCGCTGGGTGGGGCCGATGCCGCGCGGCATGGCCCTACTTCGCCTCGGGCGGCACGTGGAAGGCCGTCCAGTGTGCCCGGGCCTCCTCACGTACCGCCGCCTTGGTCGCAGCCGCCCGTGAGACCCACCCGCAGGAACAGCGGGCCTCGAACCGACCATCCGCCCGATCAACCACGCGCCATGAACCCGGGGTCTTCTCGGTCTGCACCGCCGCCGGCCGTCTACTGCGTGCCATCGAGCGCCCTCACTGCCATCCGCAACACCGCGATGGCGTCCGCCGTGGCCTGCGCGCGCGCCGGATCCGTGCGGTGTTCCCTGCGAAGCACCCCGACGTGCGCGATGAGGGTATACCCGTGGTCGCCAGCCAAGCGACGGCAGACCACCCCCACCCCAGACGCCGGGTCCATCACCGCGACATCTTCCTGCGCTTCGAGTCTCCGCGCGCCATCCCTCGGGCTGACTCCGACGAAGATCGCGCCGAGCCGCAACGCGCGCTCCTTGAGACGCGCGATCGGCTCCACCAGCGCGTTGGCCACGTCTTCGGCGGTCGATGCTGGCGTGAACGTCTCCGTGACCTTCTCCGACAACGCCATGACGCGCTCGACCCCCGCGCTCTGAAGCTGTCGCAACGCCTCGTGCGCGATCACCGTCGCGTCGACGCTCACGCCACCCTCCCGATCGCCCGCGTGATGTCTCCCGGGGCCACGTTCGGCAACGCCTCCGCCAGCGTCACCAGCGGGGTCGCGTAGATCTCGTCGGTCAGGGAATGCCGCCCCGTTCGCATCGTCTGCACGAGATTCGGCAGCGAGTGGTAGTCCATGTTCTGCCCCTTCAGGTCGAACACGGTCATGATTCCCGGCAACTGCGGGGAGAGCCGGTCGGCATCCCCGTCCACCCGATACAGGTAGAGCGTCGGCTCGGCGTTGACCACCGCGCAGTACCGCTCGAACACCTGCGCGAATCGCCCCGGGGTGTTCTCCCCGCCATCGCTGACGATCGCGATCCCGTCAAAGACCTCACGGCTCGCGATGGACGGCTCCAGCCCGCACCACGCGTCGGTGCCGCCGGCCGGGCGGATGTGCCGCGTCAGCGCCCGGATCTCCTCCAGTGTCTTTCCCGAGACCTCGAACCGCTGCGGGCTGGTGTCGTAGTAGATCAGCACCACGTTCGAGGCCATGCGCGCGAGCACCGCCGCGATCTCCTTCGCGAGATCGACCGCGCTCGACATCGACCCTGACCGGTCCGCCAGCAGCAGCCACCGCCCCGAGACACCTCCGAGCGCGTCGAGTTGCCGCTCCTGCAGCCGACGCAGCAGGCCCGCCGTGCGCGGGTCACCCGCCGTCTCCACGACGTCTGCGGCCTTGGTGGCCTTCAGGGTCGCGCGCTGAGCCCGACCCGGCTTCCGGGCCGCCGCTTCGATCGCCCGCTCGTAGACCGCCCGCAACTCGGGGTGGTCGAGCACGCCCCGGCGCTTCAGGGCCTTGGCCTGACGCACCAGATCGGTCGGGGACATCCGCTCGATGACCGCCGCCATGATCGGCTGCTCACCGAGCCGGCGGCCCATCAGGCTCGACACGACGAGGAACGGCAGCCGCAGGCGACGAATCGCCTCGGCCGCCTCCTCCGCCGGCATCGTCGGCAGGGCCTTGATGACCCCGAACCGGCTCCGGTCCGTGGTCTCGGCCGCGCCTTCGACGAGGAGGCGACGCGCGAACGGGGACGCGTTGACGTGCCACCGCGTGTAGAGGGTCTTAAGCGCGTCGCGATACTGGACCGCCATCCGCTCCCATGACGGGAACACAGCCTCCAGATCGCGCAGGTAGAGCGCGACCACCCGCCGCAGCCGGCGCCCGGAGACGCCGTTCTGGGTGCGCGCGAAGGTCAGCGCCCGCAAGAACTCACGCGGGTCGAGCGCGACGAGATGCGCCAGCGCGTTCTCCAAGTGCACCGGATCGACCGGCGGCACGAGGCCGAGCACCGGCAACGCCACCTTGGCGTCACGCACCTGCCCCTTGAGCGCGTTCCACGCGACAAGGTGCGCGTAGAAGTCGGGGTCGGTCGCGACCGCCTGCGCCGCGATCGGCGCATAGGCGTCAAGGTTTCCGTGGGGCGATTGGGTCAGGGCCGCAATGATCTGCGGCTTCGTGAAAACGGACTCGGCGACGGCAGGCATGGGCAACCTCCTCGGATCGATTCGTTATTCAGGGGAGCAGTCCCCCTCGCGTTGGATCGCTCGGCGTGAAGTGCGACGTTGCCCACCATTGGGCGATCCTCCATCAGAAGCGGAGGATCTTGGAATCGAACCAAGCAAGACGTGTAGCGCCGCGCAGTGAACGCGAGGGGGTCGAGAGGATCCGCGACGGAAGATCGGTCAGCGTGAGGGTCCGCCCCGAAGGGCCATCCCTCTGTTGGCGTTGACGTTTACAAAGCGTGTACCGCTGTCCAGTGTCCGCCGCAGGATGATGATGTCAAAGATCGTCGGGTGGGCTGATCAACTCGCGTCCGGTTGCCCGGAGTGACCGGCTGGATTTGAACCAGCTACAGCAAGCGCCAGAGGCTTGTGCTCTACCAATTGAGCTACGTGTACCGCGACTCAGTGGCCCGATCCCCGACGCCCGAGATATTACCTAGAGCCGCGCGGGCCTGCAAACGGTAAAACCACCGCGCGTTGGTCTACGTCTCGCCTTCCTCGGCCTCATCTTCAGCCGGCGGGCTCGGCGGCTTCTTCGCGTCCGCGTTCGTGAACAGGGCGGCCGTGGACATCAGCCGCGCCGTGCGCTCGGAGACCTCGCGGACATGCACGGTCAATTGCGGGATCAGGGCCATGACCTCGTCGATCCCGACCGCGCTCAGTTCGGCATCCGAGGGCGTGGGGTCGATCCAGCGCTTCATCAGATCCCAGAGCAGGTTTGGAGACACCCCCGTCGTCTTCATCTGCTCGAACATCCGCATGTCGCCGAGCGTCAGCACCGCGTGGTTCTTGAACTTCCACTCTCGCATCCTCAGCCCTCCACCTGCTCCGCCGTCTTCCCGGTGAACCGCTCCCAGCGGTCGATCGACTGCTGCACGTACGACGGCTTGAGTTCGATCGCGCGGCAGGAGACCCCGCATTGTTCGGCCGCGATGATCTGCGACCCTGACCCGCTGAACGGCTCGTAGATCACCGAGCCCGGCTTGCAATGGTTCCGGATCGGCCGGATGAAGAGTTCGACCGGCTTCTGCGACGGGTGAATCTGATCGCGCCGGATGGACCCGCCGCCCTCATCGAGCGTCCAGACGGTGTCCTGATTGTGTTCGCCGAGAAACTTCGGCCGGCTCCCCTTCCGCCACCCGTAGAAGCAGAGTTCATGGCGCCAGTGGTAGTCCCCGCGACCGAACACGAAGTGCGGCTTCACCCAGACGATCTGCCGATGCACAAGCAGACCGGCCTCGGCGGCGGCCCGGAAGAAGACCGACGACAGCGAGAGCGTCGGGTGCCACACGTAGTACGCGGCCTTCGCGAGGAGATGCGCCTCCGCGACCGCGAACGTCGCGGTCAGCAGGCGTTCGAGCCCAGCCTCGTCCATGTCATCGTTCGCGATCGGGCCGAACTCCCGGTACTTCTTCTGGATCCCCTTCGCCTGATTCGAGGCCCGATGGTTCTGCGTCAGATCGAGCTTCACCCCGCACGGCGGGTCGGTGTGCAGCAGCACCGCCTTGGTGTTACCCATGACGCGCGCCACGTCGCCCGGACGCGTCGCATCGCCGCAGAGCAGGTAGTGGTCCCCCAGCCGGAACAGATCGCCGGCCTCGATGGCCGTGGGCCGCTCGTCCGGGACCGCGTCCGGGTCCGCCTCGGTCTCATGCGGCTCGACGCGCGGCATGAGCGCCGCGAGTTCCTCGGCCGTGAACCCCACCGACCCGATGAGCGAGCCGTCGAAGGCCGCCAACTGCGACGCAAGCTTCGCGGGATCCCACTCGGACAACTCGTTGGCGCGGTTGTCCGCGATCGCGAGCCGGCGCTTCTGCTCCGGGGTCAGCCCATGCCGCCGGACCGCCACCAGCGCGTCGCCGGGCGCATCGACGATGACCACGCGCTCGATGCCGGCCTCGGCAGCGGCCTCATGCACCCCATTGCCGGCCAGCAGCACGTTGTCTTCATCGAGCACCACCGACCGCCCGGCGCCGACCGCCTGCAGCGATTCAACGATCACGCCGATGTTCCTCGGGTTGTGTCGTCTGACGTTCTCCGGGTCTGGCTTCAGATCACGGAGGTGCGCTTCCTCGACTCGGATCGATCGCTTCTTCATTGTCACCGATGGCCTCCGCTCGGCCCCGGGAAGTGACAGCCCGTGCACGAGAGTTTGCAGTGGTCAGGGTTGGTCGGATCACCGCCGCGCGAGCGCGGGATCTCCTCATGAACGTGCCCGAGCACCTTCCAGAAGTCTGACACCGGGGCCCCGGTCGCCTCCGCCACCGCGCGTTGGCACGTGTAGACCGGCGCCCCGCAGTATTCGCAGCGCCCCTTCGCGCGCTCCCAGACCGCGATCACGCAGGCCAGCCGCGCGGCGTCCGCCTGACGCTCCTCGCGCTTCTTCGTGGCAGCCCGGGGCTCTGGCTTCCGGAACAGCAGCGAGGGATCACGATGATCGAGACTCACCACCACCTCCGCGCAGCACGCATCGACTGAAGAACTTCACTGCCGCCCCAATGCCGCGCCAGACAGAACGGCACGACGGGCACAACCTCTGCCCGTACGGCTTTGGCTTGCAGGCCGAACAAAACATCGGTCCGGCGAGGTCACGGTAACAGTCTTCGACTGCCTTCCGATCGAACCAGAACGACACTCTTGAGACGCGCTCTATTTGAGCAAACCGCTTCCGCTTGGCATTTTCACGCAAGATCGCGTCGATCATCACGCGATCGCGCTCTAGTTCAGCGTCAGTTCTCGGAGCAACACGACGTGGCATCGCCTCACCAGCCGTCCGGACGGATCTCGTCGATGATTCGCGACGCGTGCTTGGCCTTCTTCCACGCGGATTTCAGCATCACCGAGAACGTATCCGCGCGGCCCTGCTCGTTCAGGATGACCACGGGCTGCTTGAAGGAGTTCGCGAGCTTGAGCGCGGTCTCCCGCACCACCGGTTCCGTCACCGAATCACTCCTCGTCATCATCAATCGCGATGCGCCGCGTCCACCGCGTCCGTGGAGTCTCGTCTTCCCGCGAGATCTCCCCTACGACCGGCTCCTCCTGCTTCGGCAACATCGCGCGACGGGTCAAGGCGGCATCGATCCCCGCGATCGCCTCACCCACGCTCGCGAGCGCCTGCGCCGCCTGACCCGCTTCCACCCCCATCGACGCAAATCGACGCGTCATGTCGCCGAACGTGGTCACCTCGATCTGGCGTTCAGGCCACACCACTCCTTGCCCGAGGTGATACAGATTTCCGGGGATTGTCGTCTGGCGAGCCTGACGATTCCGGTACCGCTCCCGCGCGCGCTCGCGCTCCGTCTCGACGTGCACCTGATAGGCGACCCCGTCCGTGAGAACCGTTGTGGCGCCCCCATACACCACCCGCCAGCCGCCGTCCGCCAACGGCCCGAACTGGAACAGCGGCGGTGCGCCGCCTGCGAGATCCCTCTGGCGCGAGAGCCACCGCCGAATCCCTCCCGCTGCCGCGACGCGCGACGCTACCCGTTCCGTGCCTTCCACCATCGGCCGGACCCCGCAGCGATCGTAGAGGCTGTCGATCCGCGCACTTCGATCCCCTCGACGCACACGTGCCCACGCCATCGCCTCTCGCTCGAACGCCTGCGGCCCGATCGTCTGCCGGATCTCGTCGAGCACCACCTGCCCGTCGCCAGCAACGCCCATCAGCAGCGCCACCTTGTGGTGATTCGCCCACGCCTGCACCAGCACCGACCGCTCGGGGTGCCGCAGGATCTCTGGATCGACGCGCAGGGTCCGCAGTATCAGCCCCGGCCCGGCAGGGGCTGCCCCGATCACGCCCGGCCACTCGCGCACTTCGGCCCGCGCGCTACCGATCTGAGCGATCTCCCCGAGATCGCGAGCCCGGATGCGCTCGATCGCCGCGCGCTCCTCTGCCGCCGGCCATTGCCACGGGGTCCACCCGCACGAACACCCGTTCGCGCTCAGTTCATGGCGCCCGAACCCGGCCTCGCCGAGATGCTCGGACCACTCCGCCGCATGATCGGCCCCGGGGCGCCGGGCGCCGCACGAGCACCCCGTCAGCGAGGCCACCGGCGGATCCCCGCCTTCCAGATACGCCCGCGCCGATGGACAGGCGAGACGGCGAGAGACCAACTCCCGCGCGCTGACATGATCCGACCACCACGCGTCGTCTTCAGCCGCGCGCGTCAGGAGCGCCATCCGGCGATCGCGATCAGTCCAGCTCACGACCGCCTCCCACGGAGAACCGGCATCGGCCTCGCCTGAACGACTTCGACGCCCCCACTCTGACGGAGGCAGTTCAGGCACTCCACGTAGAGCCGACCGCCCTTGGCGCGACGCACGTCTTCGTGCCCGCGCACGACGCAGATCAGGGAAGGCCAGAATCGCCACCCCACCCAAGGCGCTCGCCATCGCAATCGACGCGAACACCGCGCCAACCAGTACCAGCTCATCGACGCCCATAGCGCCGGCTCGTTCCGCAGTGCTGACACGTCGCGACCTCCTCACCCGTGACGTCGTGTAGCGTGTAGCGCAGCGCGCGCTGCGCGCGGAGTAGCGTGACCTCTTCGGTCACGGCTGGGGGGAGATCGAACCGGGCTCGCCAGCGCTTGACGGCCAAGTCGATCTCCCGCACCTGCGGGTTACACGAACCTTCGCAGATCAGCCACCGCATGGTGGTTTCCGTCAGTTCGTGTCGTCGCTCACCGCCGGCTGCGGCGGCCTCACCCGCGTCGCGCGCTGCCGGGGCGCCGGCCGCGTGCTCGCGCCCTGACGGGTCGCGATCGCCGACTGGATGACGCGCAACGAGCCGTTCACCTCGTCAATCGGCGCGACCATCGCCCACTTCGTGAACTCCTCAACCGGATCCTTCTTGCGTGCCATGAACCCCTCCTGTGTTCCCAGCGGGCCGCCGCGCGGCTCCGAGCGTCATTGCCCGAACCGCCGCGCGACGGCCAGCCCCGTTACATGGATGCCTGCACGGCCTCCACGCCTGTTTCCGCCGGCTCCGCGCGCTCGATCGCGGCCAGCGGCATCCCGCGCTTGAACGTCAGCGTGTCACCGCCACGCGGCCCGTCCAGCATCTCGATCTTGACCCGCGTGCGCGGCGCCTTCTCGTCGGCGCCCTGATAGACCCCGCGCACCCGGTGCAGCACGTTCCCGATCGTCTGGGTGAAGACCACCACGTCGCCGGGATTGGCCTCGTCGAACGTGAACGCGTCATCCTGCCGGGCCGGCGGC
>ERZ761592.59-NODE-59-length-62120-cov-7.722243_pt1 | contig 62120 bp, 60 predicted proteins | sample MGYA00433095_ERZ761592 | MGnify/ENA primary metagenome ERZ761592 (study PRJEB28899, sample SAMN03785554) | bioreactor sludge metagenome | biome: EBPR Sludge; feature: EBPR Bioreactor; material: 0.22µm filtered reactor supernatant | place: Saint Lucia: Queensland... | reverse complement strand
CTGTCCGTCGGCGGTCAGTCGGGTCCGGTCGCAGGCGCCGCAGAATGCCTCGGACACCGACGCGATGATCCCCACGGTGGCCGCACTGCCGTCCACCCGCCACAGCGCCGCCGGCGGGCGCCGGCAGTGCGGCAGCGGGTGCCGTGGCGACACCGGCGGCAGCCGCACACACCCTGCCGACCCCGCTGCGTGACCCGTCGTGGGCAAGCGAGTTCGGCCAGAAGCTCCTCTGGTTTGCCAGCAACGAGCAGCAGACCGCGAGGATCACCGTCCACCCGCCACACCTGGGCGTCATCGAGATCAGCCTGAACCTCGATCGTGATGGCGCCACGGCGCACTTTGCGTCACCGAGTGCCGAGGTGCGCGGCGCCATCGAAGCGGCCATGCCGCGACTGCGCGAGATGTTCGCGAGCGCGGGGATCGACATCGGGCAACTGAGTGTCGGCAGCCACGCGTCCGGACAGCAGTCGCAGGGAGAGGGAGATTCATCGCCCGCCACCCGTCGGCAGCCCGATGCGGCTATACTTGGCTCCGATCCGCCTGCCGGCGTGCTCATGTCGCCGGCCGCCACTCGCCACGGCCAGGCGATGATCGATGTCTTCGCCTGATGCTGCGGCACGACGGCGGAGGGTCGGCTCACGGATGGCCGAGCTAATCAGGGAGAGAAACGCCGCATGGCCAAGGACGCCAAACCTGCGACTGACACCGGTGATGCTGCGCCAGCGAAGAGCAGCAAGAAACTTCTGATCATCATCGTGCTGCTCGTCCTGGTCCTCGGCCTCGGCGGCTTGAGCGCCTTCCTCCTGCTGCGGGGCAACGCCGCGCACGAGGAAGACGGCGACGAGGCGGTGGTCGAGAAGGCCAAGCCGGCGAAGAAAAAGAAGGTGGACCTCAACGCACCACCGGTCTACGTGCCGCTCGATGCCTTCACCGTCAACCTCGTGCCGGAGAACGGTGACCAGTTCCTGCAGTTGATCGTCTCGGTCGAAGTCGACGACCCGCAGGTTGGCGAGCACATCAAGCTCTACACGCCGAAGCTGCGCAACGACATCACGCTTCTGCTGTCGAGCAAGAAGGCGTCACAGCTGATCACCAAGGAAGGCAAGGAACTCCTGGCGCAGGAAATCAGGGAACAGATGAACGGCGTCCTCGACCCGGCCGGCAAGGGCAAGAAGAGGGATTGGCCGATCAAGGACGTATTGTTCACCTCGTTCATCATCCAGTAGTTCTGCATGAGCGCCGACTTCCTCTCCCAGGATGAGGTTGACGCCCTGCTGAAAGGCGTCACCGGCGAAGCGGACGTCGCCGAGGAAGCTGACGACGGGGCAAGCGGGCCTCGCGCCTACAACCTGGGAACGCAGGAACGCATCGTCCGCGGACGCATGCCGACGCTCGAACTGGTCAACGAGCGCTTTGCCCGTTATCTGCGAATCGGGCTCTTCAACTACCTGCATCGCAGCACCGAGATCTCGGTCGGCTCGATTCGCGTCCAGAAGTACAGCGAGTTCACCCGCAACCTGGTGGTCCCGACCAACCTCAATCTGGTGACTGCCAAGCCACTGCGCGGGACGGCGCTGTTCGTCCTCGACCCGAGCCTGGTCTTCCTGGTGGTGGACAACATGTTCGGCGGTGACGGCCGTTTCCACACGCGCGTCGAAGGTCGCGACTTCACGGCCACCGAACAGCGCATCATCCAGGGCCTGCTGCGGGTCATCTTCGCCGAGTATGCACGTTCCTGGAAGCCGGTCTACGATCTCGGCTTCGAATACATCCGTTCCGAGATGAACTCGCAGTTCGCCAACATCGCGACACCTTCCGAGATTGTCGTCGCGACGACCTTCTCGCTGGAATTCGGAGGCTCGAGCGCCGACATGCACATCTGCTTTCCATACTCGATGCTCGAACCGATCAGGGAGCTGCTGTACAGCTCGATGCAGAGCGACCAGCTGACCACCGACCGGCGCTGGGTCAGCACCTTGCGCAAGCAGTTGAAGAACGCCGAGGTCGAGCTGACGGCGACGCTGGCAACGGCGACCACCAGCTTGCGCCGGATCCTGGACATGAAGGCCGGCGACATCGTGCCGTTGGAGATCCCGGAAACGGTCGTCGCACAGGTCGATGGGGTACCCTTGATGGAGTGCCGCTATGGGCAGCAGGGCGGACAGTATGCGCTCAAGGTCGAGCGCTTCCTGACGGCAGAGCGCGCGGAGAGTCCCGCGGGGGAGAACAATGGCTAGCGACATGGACGACACGGGAATGCCCGCGAGCGACGACGCCGGACTGGACGACGACTGGGCAGCGGCGATGGCCGAGCAGGCGATGGCGGAAGCAGCGCCAGCTGGCAAGGCGCAGGCGGCCAGCATCTTCCCGAACTTCGACGAGGCGGCAGGCAAGGGATCGTTGATGAACGAGCTCGACATGATCCTGGACATTCCAGTCCAGATCGCAGTCGAGCTCGGACGCACCAGGATGACGATCAGGAACCTCCTGCTGCTCGCCCATGGCTCGGTCGTCGAACTCGATGCGCTGGCGGGCGAACCGCTGAACGTTTTCGTCAACGGCACGCTGATTGCCCAGGGCGAAGTCGTCGTCGTCAATGACAAGTTCGGCATCCGCCTGACCGACATCGTCACCCCTTCGGAGCGCGCACGCCGACTCGGTCATTGAACCGTCCTGCAGCGACCGTTGCCCGCGGGGCACCGGCAGCGTCCGCAGAGCGGTCGTGCCGGTGCTGCAGCCACGATCGCCGGCGAGCCCCGGCGACGAGCGTCTTTGCAGCGCTGCGGACCGTTCACCCGGAGCGCACTTGCTTTATGATGTCCACCGACATCCTCACCGGACCAACCACCGTGTTCCGACGTCCGTCCATGCCCCGCCGCCGTCGGCTCCATGCGGCCACTCCGCTGGCCATGCTGCCCACGGCCGTGCTGGCGCAGACTGCCGGCAGCGAGGTGCCGCCTTTCGGCAGCGCTGCGCTGCTGCAGATGACGCTTGCCCTGGCGCTGGTGGTGGCGCTCCTGTTCCTCGGCGCCTGGCTGCTGCGCCGCCTCAACGGTGGCCGTGGATTCGGCAACGGCGGTCCTCTGCGCCTGGTTGGCGGGCTGGTGATCGGCCCGCGTGAGCGGATCGTCCTCGTCGAGGTCGACGATACATGGATCGTCGTCGGGCTTGCCCCGGGGCAGATGCGAACCCTGCATACCCTGCCGAAGGGTGACTTGCGAACCGGCGGCGACGGCGAGAAGCACTTTGCACAGTGGCTGAAGCGAATCTCCGAGCGCAGGAATGAAGACGGCTGATCTCGCCCGCGGCCTGAGCCTGGTCGCGCTGCTGCTTGCGCCGCTCGCCACGTGGGCACAGGCCGGCGGGCTACCGATGGTCACCAGCACCCCCAGCGCCGACGGCAGCCAGACCTATACGCTGTCGGTACAGACGCTGCTGACGCTGACCGCGCTCACCTTCATTCCGGCCGCGTTGCTGATGATGACCAGCTTCACGCGCATCATCATCGTCCTCTCGCTGCTCCGGCACGCCCTCGGCACCCAGACCTCGCCGCCAAACCAGGTGCTGATCGGCCTGGCGCTGTTCCTCAGCTTCTTCATCATGTCGCCGGTTCTCGACCGCATCCACAGTGAGGCTTACGTGCCGCTGTCGGAAGACCGGATCAGCTTCAATACCGCCGTCGAGCGCAGCGCCGTGCCGCTGCGGGAGTTCATGCTGAAGCAGACGCGCGAATCCGACATCGCGCTCTTCGTGCGCATGAGCCGCAGCCAGGGCTTCGCTTCCAGCGCCGAGATCCCGATGCGCCTGCTGATTCCAGCCTTCGTCACCAGCGAACTGAAGACCGCATTCCAGATCGGCTTCGTCATCTTCATTCCCTTCCTGATCGTCGACATGGTGGTCGCCAGCGTGCTGATGTCGATGGGCATGATGATGATGTCGCCGGTGATGGTGGCATTGCCCTTCAAGCTGATGCTCTTCGTGCTGGTCGACGGCTGGCACCTGCTCCTTGGCTCGCTGGTCGCCAGCTTCGCTGCATGACCCCGGAAACGGTGATGGAGATCGGGCGGCAGGCGGTCGAGATGACCTTGCTGCTCGCCGCGCCGCTGCTTCTCGCAGCCCTGCTGATCGGCCTCGTCGTCAGCATCTTTCAGGCGGCGACGCAGATCAACGAGCAGACCCTCTCCTTCATCCCGAAGCTGGTCGGCGTCTTCCTGGTCCTGCTCGCTGCCGGACCCTGGATGCTGCAGCTGATGGTCGACTACGTGCGACGACTGTTCGAGAGCATTCCCCAACTGATCGGCTGAAGCTCCGATGATCAGCCTCAGCAGCGCCGAGATCAACGCCTGGGTCGTCGCCTTCTTCTTTCCGCTGGCCCGCGTCCTGGCGCTGATGGCGACCGCACCGCCATTCAACAACCCGGCACTGCCGGTGCGCGTGCGGCTGCTGACCGGTCTCGCCCTGACGCTCGGCGTCGCGCCGGCGCTGCCGCCGATGCCGGTCGTCGACCCGGGTTCGGGAGTCGGCCTGCTGCTGCTCGCACAACAGATGCTGATCGGCTTCGCGATGGGCTTTGCCATGCGCCTCGTGTTCAGCGCCGTCGACATGGCCGGCAGCCTGATCAGCCTGCAGATGGGCATCGGCTTTGCCAGTTCCTATGACCCGCAGACGGCCGGGCAGACCGTTGTCGTCTCCGAGTTCCTTGGCCTGCTCGCGCTGCTGGTGTTCATGGCGATCAACGGCCACCTGATGGTCATCGCCACCCTGAGCCACAGTTTCAGTCTCATGCCGGTCGGCACCACCCGCCTCTGGCCAGACACGTGGTGGCAACTGGCAGCGGGCGGCGGCGTCATCTTCTCGTACGGACTGCTGCTGGCGCTGCCGATCGTCGTCGCGCTGCTGATCACCAACCTGGCGCTGGCCATCCTCGGCCGCGCCGCACCACAGCTCAACCTGATGGCGATCGGCTTTCCGCTGACGATTGCCCTTGGTTTTGCCGCCCTGATGTTCGGCCTGGCGCATCTCGCGCAGCCCATGCTGGCGCTTTTCGAGCAGGGTCTGCAGTCGATGCTCGGCCCCTTCGCCGTGCAGCGCCCGTAGCCGCGGGCGTGACGATCCCGGCACGGCCGCGCCGGCTGCGCCCGTCTGGCGGGACGCAGCGACCAGGCCGACCAGGGCGGGCGAAGCGGCCACTCGCACGTCCCGCGCGCGGCAACCATTCGGACCGCGGCCGGAGCGTGGTCGTCAACCGGCAGCGTCGCCCTGCCGCTGGACCGGCAGGTTGACCAGCACGATGCCCATGCTGACGCAGATCGCGGCGACAACGAAGCCCGGTGTCAGGCGGTCGCCAAGCAGGAGGACGCCGAAGGCGACGCCGAACAGCGGCGTCAGGAAGGAGAAGACGGACAGGCCTGCGGTGAGATAGCGGGTGAGCAACCAGAACCACGTCAGGTAGCTGGCAAAGGCGACGATCACGCCCTGATAGGCCAGCGCCAGCAGTACCGGGCCGCTCAGCTTGCCGATGCCGCTCTCGCCGAGCAGTGGCGAGAGCGGCAGCATGAACAGCGTCGATACCGCAAGCTGGTAGAAGAGGACCTTGCTCGCGCTGATCGTCGCCAGCGACGTCGCCCGGATCAGGACGGTCGTCGCCGCCCAGCCGAGCGCCGCCAGCAGTCCCAGCAGGTCGCCGATCCAGGCGTCGGGTCGGCTGCCGCTCCCGCCGGCGAAGGCGAGGACGATGCCGGCGAAGGCCAGCGCGACGCCGAGGAAATGTCGCCAGCGCATCCGTTCCCCGGCGACGAAGAGATGCAGGCCGAGAACCGTGAAACACGGCGCCGTGTACAGCACGACGATCATGCGTGACGCCGTCGTGTACGACAGGCCGACATAGATGAAGACGAACTCGAGCGCGAACAGCAGTCCGGCAAGGAGGCCGCAGCGCAGCGTGCCGTCGGCTTCAGCCAGCGGCAGGCGCCGCCAGCGCGCCCAGCCAAGCAGCAGCAGGAGGGCGATCGCCGAGCGCAGCCCGGCCTGCAGAACCGGGCTGATGCCCTCGCTGGCGATCTTGATCGTCACCTGCTGGAAGCCCCAGGTCGCGCAGAGCAGCAGCATCAGCGCGAAGGCGGCGACGCCAGGCGGTGTCCGCCGGTCCATCGCCGCCGCCAGCCGCCGCGCCCCGCTGCCGGCGAAGCCTAGCGGCCTTCCCAGACGGGCTGCGCGAAGCGGCGCCTGAGTTCGTCCGGAATCGGTCTGATCTGCAGGCGGCCGTACTCGTCGACGATCCGCTGGTAGCTGCCATCGGCTTGCATCGCCGCCAGCGCCTTCGCCCATTTCTCCGCCTCGGCGTCGGGCAGGTCCTTCGATGCCGCGAGGTAGATCTCGCTCGGGCGAACGATTTCGCCGAAGTTGAGCGCCGCCAGGTTGCCGCCGACCTCGCGCATCGCGTGGATGACCATCAGCCTCGGTGCCAGCCAGGCGTCGATCCGCCGCTGCTGCATCAGGCGTGCATTCATCCACTCCTCGGGCTGCGCCTTGATGCGGCTGAAGCCGCGCTCCCTGAGCAGCGCCTCGGCGCCCGAACGGGCGAGGACGCCGACCGGTCGCTCGCGAACCTTGTCGAGACTGGCAACGTCGATTCCCTGGCCACCGACCAGGATCAGGTCGTCGGTGACGATTCGTGCCAGCCAGCGGTAGCGCGCCTCGCGCTCGGGCGTTCGCGTCAGCGCCAGGATGCCGATGTTCGGCTGCGTCTGCGCCAGGCGCTGGGCTTCGCCCCAGGGCACGAACTCGACCAGGCCACTGTGGCCGACGCGCCGCGCCATCTCGCCGACGACCTCGAGCACCAGGCCATGATCGACCCCGGGCGTCTCGCTGACGCTGGCCGGGGGAACCTGGAACGTGTAGGGCGGCAGTTCGGCGGCCAGCAGGCGCAGTTCCTTCGTCCGCGCCTGCCCCGGCGCGGAAGCGGGCGCACAGACGGCGAGCGCGGCCAGTAGGAGCGTCAGGATGCGCACGGTTGCCTCCCTCAGAAGGTGCCGAAGATGCCGTTGAGCACGATCACCAGCAGCATCGACAGGAGCGGAAAGGCGACTGCCACCATGAAGATGTCGAAGTACGACTGCTTGTGGTTCAGCCCGCAAATGGCCAGCAGCGTGATCACGGCGCCGTTGTGCGGCAGCGCATCGAGACCACCCGAGGCCAGCGCCGCGACGCGGTGCAGGATCTGCGGACTGAGTCCGGCCGCCTGTGCCAGCTCGAGGTACTGCTGCCCGACCGCCTGCAGGGCGATGCTCATGCCGCCCGACGCCGAACCGGTGATGCCGGCGAGCACGTTGACGATGATCGCCAGCCCGATGACCGGATTGTCGGTCAGCCCCATCAACCAGTCCTTGATGATCGCAAACGCGGCGAGACTGGCGATGACGCCGCCGTAGGCGACCTCCGAACCGACATTGAGGATCGGCAGCATCGAACCGAGCGCCCCCTCGTTCAGCGACTGGCGGACGTTCTGGAATCGCCGCCAGGTGAGGGCGATCAGCACGACGCAGGCAGTCACCATGGCGACGATGATCGCCCACGTACCGCCGACGGCGGAGACCGTCGTCTTGCCGTACTTCGGCGTCGCCAGGTAGGCGGTGTCGAGGTCGCCGATGACGTACTTGCTGAAGATGAAGTTGATCGCCAGGACGAGGATCACCGGTGTGATGGCGACGGCAAACGACGGCATTTCGCCCAGCGGCATCGCCGCCGGCGAGGCCGTGCCAACGGCCGGCGCCTCGTCACCGAAGCCCTCGCCGGCGGCGCGCGCACGGCGCGCCCGCAGCATCAGCCACAGGCTGCCGCAGGCGAACATGAGGACGCCGGCGATCAGGCCGAGGCCGGGCGCGGCGAAGGCGTCGGTATGGAAGTAGGGCATCGGGATCGCGTTCTGGATCGCCGGCGAGCCGGGCAGTGCCGACATCGTGAAGGTGAAGGAACCCAGCGCGATGGTGGCGGGAATCAGCCGCTTCGGCAGATTGCCCTCGCGGAACATCTGGATGGCGACGGGAAAGACGGCAAAGGCGACGACGAACAGCGAAACGCCGCCATAGGTGAGGACACCGCAGGCCAGGATGATGGCGATGATCGCACGCTCCTTGCCCGTCCATTCGACGATGCGGTGGGCGATCGTGCGCGCACAGCCGGAATCGTCCATCAGCTTGCCGAACACGGCGCCGAGCAGGAAGAGCGGGAAGAACTTGATCAGGTAGTTGCCCAGCGCGGGCATGAACACCTGCGTGTAGGTGGCGAGGATCGGCGCATCGAAGTCGCCCAGCAGCAGGGCGACGAGGGCACAGATCGGCGCAATCAGGATGACGTTCCAGCCGCGATAGGCGAGAACGATCAGCAGCAGAAGTGAGACCAGGATCCCCAGAATGCCGAGCATGGCTGCCCCTCCCATCAACCGTCAAGAAAGCGTCGCCCGCAACCCCGTGTCGAGTATGCGACCGGCTCTGGCCCGCCGTCAACCAGCCGGCAACGCCAACCGTCCACGCCGCGTCGCTGCCGATGACGGCCTCCGGCCTGGCGGTCGCCAGTCAAGGATCGCGCTTCGCTGCTCGGCCGGCAGTGCTCGTCGGTGCTTCGTCGGCGCGCAAGCGCTGCCCATGCGCCACGCTGGCGACGCGTGGCGGACTGCCGATCAGGAAGCGGACGGGCAGCGAGACGGTGGCGAAACCGGTGCTGCTGCCGACGACTTTCTGCACCACGAAGTGAAGGTGCGGACCGCCACTGTAGCCGGTCGCGCCGACCCCGCCGATGACGGTGCCGGCCTGCAGCCTGTCGCCGACCGCCACCGGGGCGCTTGCGGCGTGGGCCAGGTGAGCGTAACTGGCGATGCTGCCGTCGGCATGCAGGATGCGAACGACGTTGGCCCTGGCGAGCAAGCGGCGATCGCGGCCGCCAGCGCGGTTGGCGAACTCGGCCGCGATGACGAGACCGTCGCGCGCCGCGACGACCGGCGTTCCTGCCGGCATGGCGAAATCGATCGCGTACTCGCTGTCGGCTGTGTCGTGCGTCAGCCGCGGGCCATCGGGACTCTGGCTGACGACGGCGCGCTGACCCGCGGCGAAAGGGAGTCGGTAGGCGAAGTTCGCGTCGGGTTGCGCGCGGTAGCTGCCGATGGCATGGACCGCTTCGCTGCTGAAACGATACGGGCGCCCGGCGACGGCCGGACGCACCTGCAGCAGGACAGCCTGGCTTTGGGGCGCGAGCACCGCATAGACCGGCAGCAGCGCATCGGCCTGGACGTTGTCGACATCCGCCAGCAGCAACCGCACCGATACCGGCGCCACCCCGCGGTTGAGCCCGACCAGACGGTGGCCACCAGGCGCGGCCTCGACGGCAACGGTGAACGGATGACCCACCCGGCTCGCAGCGGCGGGGCCCGCCAGAACACCCGCGAGCAGCAGGCCGCAGAGCAGTCGTGGACCAAGGCGTCGGCCCACCATCACGCCCGCGGCAGGGCCGCGATCGCCGGCGACTGCCGGCGGCGGCAAGAGCTCGGCAAGCACCCGCCAGCGGCAGGCCAGCGGCTCAGTAGCCCCAGTAGCGGACCGGCGGCGGTGGATAGGGCACGGGCGCCGGGACGACGTAGACCGGGCGCGGCGGTGGCATGTAGACTGGCGGCGGTGCAACGTACACCGGTGGCGGCGCTTGGTAGGTCGAAGCCACCACGCCAGCGGCGACGCCGGCTATCGCCAACACCGCTGCCGGAGCGATCCAGGACGGCCTGTGCGGCCGCTCGGGGCGGTAGGCCGGGTACGCGCGCGGGCCGTGATGGCCGCCGCGGTAATCGCCCCGGTAATCGCCCCGGTAATCGCCCCGGTAATCGCCCCGGTAGTCACCCCGGTAGTCACCCCGATGGTGGCGATGATCGGCCAAGGCGGTGGAAGTGAAGCCGAGCGTCAGGCTCAGCGCGAGGGAGATGCCGGTGATGGTCGTTTTCATGTAGCGAATAACGCGGCGCTGCCAACCACGATGACCGGCGATCGGGGATCATTCGTGAGCTCCTGTAACCGCCTGTAACCGGCCCCGGCGCGGGCCGGCTGGCCGGCGCCGCGCGGCGACCGCCGCTAGATCCGCAGCGGCGACAGGTCGAGGCGGCCGGCGCGCATCGCCGGACACCAGAAATAGGCTCCGGACAGTGGCCGGGTGAAGCGGAAGAGGGCATCGACGATGCCGTCCTCGCTGCCGACCATTCGCCGCAACTGCGCCTCGAAGGGATCGAACGAGGCGGCGAAGGCAACGAAAACCAGTCCGCCGCGATGGCCTGCAGCCCACGGCATCGAACGGCGCAGGACGAAGGCCGGCGGCGTGAAGCGCTCCTGTGCCGTGCGCTGGACGTGCGCCGATGCCGGCGCATCGTCGAGTTCCTCGTTGTCGCTCCGGCGACGGCCGATGCAGCGGTCGCGCTCCTCGGACGGCATCTGCTCGAAGCGGCCGAGATCGTGCAGCCAGCGCTGCACGGCGACGAAGCTCGACCCCGCCAGCAGCGGCCGCTCGGCGCCGACGATCGCTGTGGCCGTCGCCGCCTCGTCGACCGGGTTCTCGGTGCCATCCTCGTAGCCGGTCAGGTCGCGCCCGCCGTCGTGCACGAAGGCATCGATCGTCTCCGCGAGGCGGAACGCCGGTGCCAGCAGCTGCGCGATGCGGCGCGCCCGCTGCAGGAGTTCGCCGCGGTCGTCGCCGCGCAGCCAGATCCACAGCGCCGCCGGTGTCGCCGGCAGTTCGATCCCCGGCCCGGCGAGGCTCGGGAACGGCCGCAGCCCGTCGATGTCGGTCGCCAGCGCCGAGAGCAGCGAGCGACCGAGGCCGACGACCGTCCGCTCGCCATCGGCGACCTCGGCCAGCGCCCGCAGGCAGTCGGCGGCATGCTCCGCGTCTTCGCAGAGGAAAGTCAGGTAGCGCGCGAGAGGCGGCAGGGGGAGCAGGATTCCGGTTTGCGCTGTGTTCATCGCGGCGGCCGTCGTGGTTCGCAAGGGCGCCCTTGCGGGCGGTGAGGATTGCTCAGGTCCGGCATCGCAGGCTGGCGCGTCGGCTCGTCACGCGGGATCAGCGGGTGGCGATCTGGTCGAAACCAGTCCGCTCGCCGATCTCGGCGGCGTTTCCCTCGCTGCAGACGACGCTGTCGACGCGCGCCATCGATGGCCCGCGGTGCGCCCACAGCAGCAAGGCTTCGACCGCCTCGACCGGCCCGCTGACGAGCGCTTCGACGCTGCCGTCGCGACGATTGCGCACCCAGCCCGCGAGGCCGAGGCGACCGGCTTCGGCACAGAGCGACCAACGGTAGCCGACGCCCTGGACACGGCCCCGGATCGACAGCTGACGACAGATCGTTCGACTCATCCCGGATTCCCGCAGCCATCGCCAGACCTTGGCGACGGCCCATAGGGACACAATCGTCGTCGAAGGGAGCGAGAAAATCAAGGGCCCGGACGCCGAGACCACGGCGCCGGCGGCAGCGACCGCCAATGCTGGCATAATCGCCCCCCATGCGGAGAAGAATATCCGGCGGGGCGGCGGCGCGATGCGCCACCGCGATCCGGCCATGCTGAAGACCCTGCTGCTGCTGCCGCTTTTTGGCGCCGCCCTGGTTGCCCTGCTGCCCAATCGCAGCGTCGACCTGATGCGGCAGGTGGCGAGCGCCGTCGCGGCTGCGACGATGCTCTGCGCCATCCTGCTGCTGGCCAGCTTCGACGCGACGACCGCCGACGTCCAGTTCTTCGAGACGCGGCCGTGGAATCCGCGCGTCGGCTCGCATCTGGCGCTTGGCGTCGACGGCATCTCGCTGCCGATGATCCTGCTGGCCACGCTGCTCTGCTTCGTCGCGATCTTCAGCTCGAGCAGCGTGCGCAACGGCGCCAAGCTCTACTTTTCGCTGCTGCTGGTTCTCGAGACGGCCCTGCTGATCGTCTTCACCGCCCGTGACTGGTCGCTGTTCTACGTCTGCTGGGAACTGACGCTGATCCCCCTCTTCTTCCTCATCGACCGCCTCGGTGGCGCCAACCGCCATCGCGCGGCGCTCAATTTCGTCCTCTACACACTGGGCGGATCGGTGTTCATGCTGATCGCCCTGCTGCTGCTCTACGACGTCGCCCCCGAACACAGCTTCGCGATGGCCGACATGGCCGCCGGTGGCACGCACTTGCCGGTGCGCACGCAGGTGCTGGTCTTCCTCGGCCTGCTGCTCGGTTTCGGCGTCAAGATGCCGATCGTGCCGATGCACGGATGGCTGCCGCTGGCACACGTCGAGGCACCGAGCCCGATTTCCATCCTGCTCTCCGGCATCCTGCTCAAGATGGGTGCCTACGGCCTGATCCGGGCCATCGCCACGCTGCCCGCGGCGGCGCTCGCACTGCAGGACTGGCTGGCTTTCCTGGCACTCTTCAGCCTGGTCTACGGCGCCGTCCTCGCCTGGCGGCAGACCGACCTGAAGGCGATGATCGCCTACTCGTCGGTCTCGCACATGGGCGTCGTCCTGCTCGGCATCGCCAGCCTCAACCCGGCCGGCCTCAGCGGCGCCCTGACGCAGATGGTCGCACACGGCCTGACCGCCGGCCTGCTCTTCCTGCTCATCGGCCTGCTCTACGAGCGGACACACAGTCGCGACCTGGCGGCCTACGGCTCGCTGAACCGGATCGCGCCGCGCTTCGCCGCCTTCATCGTCTTCGCCCTGCTGGCGGCGGTCGGCCTGCCGGGCAGCGCCGGCTTCGTCGCCGAACTGCAGGTCCTGGTCGGTGCCTATGGCCGCTGGGGTGGCTGGCTGCTGCCGCTCTCGGCGGCGATGCTGGTCACTGCCGCCTGTGCCCTGCGCGCCATCCGCTGCCTGTCCACCGGACCCGAACGGGCGATGGCTGCGGCGCCTGCCGGCGTCGCCTGGTTTGCCGACCTGCGGCGTGTCGAGTGTGCTGCCGCCGGGCTGCTGGCGGCCGGCGTCGTCGGCATCGGCTGCCATCCGCAACCGCTGCTGCAACTGATGGCCTCGTCGCTGGCCCGGCTGGCAGCCGGCATCGGCGCCTGATCGAAGATGCCCCGGACGACTGCCGACACCGCAACCACGCCGAGCGCAGCGGTGCAGCGGGTGCTGGCATGCCTGCAGCACATCGGCCACCGTCTGCCGGCGCAGGCCCCGCTGCGTGACTTCGTCCATCACAACACCCTGCACGCCTTCCAGCATCTGCCGTTCGGCGACGCGCTGGCCGCCGCGGCACGCCTCACCGGCGCCCGCCCCTGGCTGCCCGAGGAGCGTTGCCGGGAACTCTTCCGGCAAGGGCGGATCGATGCCGACGACCTGGCGGCGGCACTGCGGCAACTGCCGGCAGTACGTGCCGACGAGACGCTGTTCGTTGCCGGCGGCCGGGCGTGGCAGCGCGGCGAGGTGCTGCAGGTGGCATTGCGCCACCCGGCGAAGGCAATCCCGCCTGCCACCCTGCGCTGGCAGTTCGCCGAGCGGTCGGCCGGCGACAGGCTGCAGCCGGAGGTCGCAGCGCCAGCGCGGCAACGCCTGCTCGCCGCCGGCGGCGACGAGCGGACGCTGGTCACCGAACTCTGGGCCGCCGCCTGCGCCCTGATCGGCGACACGCCGGCGACGCCGACGGCGCAGCCGGCGGCGCTACTGTGGCAGGAGCTGCACGACCGGCTCGGCGACGACTGGACGCTTGGCGAGCTGCTGGCCCACCTCAGCGGCGAGGATGCCCGCGAGATCCTGCAGCCGATGCTGATCCGCCATCTCGCCGCGCATCTCGACCAGGGCCTCGCCGCCTGGAAGAACCCGTTGCGCATGCAAGGCTTCTACATTGCCTGGCGAGCCAGCGCCGGCAGTGACTGGGCCTGGGAACTGGAAGAGTTCGCCGGCGCCCGGCAACGGATCCGGCTGTTGCCCGACGACCCGCTGCAGGCGATCGCCGACGAACTGCAGCGTCTCGGCGTCGACGCCGGCAGCTGGTGCGGCTACCTGCAGAGACTGGCGATGCAGTTGCCGGGCTGGGCGGGCATGTTCCACTGGCGCGAGAGTCGCCCACAGGCGGGCGCGCCACCGGTCAGCCTGGGCGAGCTGCTGGCCGTGCGACTGGTCCTCGATCGCCTTTACGGCGAGCAGCTGCTGCGCCGGGTCTGGGGACTGCCGATGCAGCTCGAGGCGCTCGCCGCCCATCTCATCGAGCACCCGCAGGAACTGCAGCTGCGGCACGCCCATGGTGAACGCAGCCTGCCGGATGAGTTGCTGGCCAGCCTGCGGCCGCTGCTGCTGGCACCGGTTGCCGACAACGCCCGGAGCTGGGCGCAGCTGGCCGCCGCCGTGGCCGCGTCGACCGCCGACAGCACGACCGGCGAAGAGAACGCCAGCGCGGCCTGGCCGCTGTTCGTCCTCGCCCAGCACCTCGGTCTCGGCGCCGGCGAGCTGCGCGAACTCGGCCCTGCTGGCGCGCAGGCCCTGCTCGCCTGTGCCACCTCGCTGTCCGAGACCGAACGCGGCCTGGCCTGGCTGCTGGCCTACGAGCATCACTACCGGCAACGGATCCTCGCTGCCCTGGCGGCGAACCGCGGTCGCTCGCCGGCGCGCGTGCCGCAGGCGGCGGCACAGTTCGTCTTCTGCATGGACGATCGTGAGGAGGGAACCCGCCGCCACCTCGAGGAGGTCGATCCGGCCTACGAAACCTTCGGTGCCGCCGGTTTCTTCGGCGTACCGATGCTCTGGCAGGGGATCGATGACGATCGACCGACGGCCCTCTGCCCGGTCGTCGTCCGGCCGACGAACGCGGTGCGCGAGAGCGTCCCGGCGACAGCCCAGGTGGCATACCGGCAGCACCTGCGGCGGCGCAGGCTGCGCCTGCGCTGGCAGGAGCGGCTGCACCAGACGAGCCGCCGCGGCAGCCTGCTGGCGGCGCTGCTGACTGCCGTCGCCGCGCCGGCGGCACTGCTCGCACTGCTCGCCCGCAGCCTCGCGCCCGGCCGCCTCGGCGGCTTGCTCGAGCGTTGCCGCGAGGCCTTCGACCAGCCGCTGCCGGGCACACTGCAACTGACGGCCGACGGCGACGAAGCGAGCCGCAGCGCCAGCGCCGAAGACCCGCGACAGGGTTTCAGCGAGGACGAGCAGGTGGCGCGCGTTGCCGGCTTCCTGCGCAGCATCGGCCTCACCGAGGGCTTTGCGCCGCTGCTGGTGATCGTCGGCCACGGTTCGGACAGTCGCAACAACCCGCATCTCAGCGCCTACGACTGTGGCGCCTGCTCCGGCCGGCACGGCGGCCCGAACGCACGCGTCCTCGCCGCGCTCGCCAACCGACCGCAGGTGCGGCGGCGGCTGGCGGAGCAGGGGATCGTGATCGCCGACGACTGCCGCTTCATCGCCGCCGAGCACAATACCTGCGACGAGAGCTTCCAGTGGTACGCAGACGAGCCGCTCACCGCCGAGCAGCAGGTCGCCTTCGCCCGCCTGCGCCGCGACTGCGACGAAGCCGCCCGGCTGCACGCCGTCGAGCGCTGCCGCCGCTTCGCCTCGGCGCCCGCCAGCCCGACGCCGGAGCAGGCGCGGCAGCACCTCGCGGACCGCCGCCACGACCTGGCGCAGGCTCGCCCGGAGCTCGGTCACGCGACGGTCGCGACCGCTTTCATCGGTCGCCGCAGCATGAGCCGCGGCGGGTTTTTCGATCGCCGCGCCTTCCTGATTTCCTATGATCCGCTGCCCGACGGCGACGGCCGCATCCTCGAGGCGACGCTGCTCGCCGCCGCGCCGGTCGGCGCCGGCATCAACCTCGAGTACTACTTCTCGACGGTCAACAACGAAGGCTACGGCTGCGGCAGCAAGGTGATGCACAATCTCGCCGGGTTGTTCGGCGTCATGCAGGGCAGCAGTTCGGATCTGCGGACCGGCCTGCCGCTGCAGATGGTCGAGGTCCACGAAGCGATGCGCCTGCTGGTGATCGTCGAGCAGACGCGCGAGATCGTCGGCGCCATCTATCAGCGGCAACCGCCGCTGCAGGAACTGATCGGCAATGGCTGGGTGCTGCTCGCCGTGCTCGACCCGCTGCGTGGCGACATCGAGCTCTTCGACCCGGCGCGCGGCTGGCAGCCATGGACCGCCGACGCCACCGACCCGCCACTGCCGGAATGCGAGCGCTCGCGTGACTGGTTCGCCGGCCGGCGCGAGCCGCTGCCGCCGGCGTTGCTGCGCCGTCCGCTGGCACGGCGATGAGCCTGGTCGACACCCTCCTGGCGCCCCTCGCCGCGGTCAGCGACGTCGTCTGGCTGGTGCCGCTGCTGCCGCTGCTGGCGGCGCTGCTGATCGCCCTGCGCCTGCTGCTGCGCGGCAGCGACGGCGATGCCGGCGAGCCACTGACCGCCGGCATCGCCAGCGGCGCCGCGCTGGCCGCGCTGCTGCTGCTCGTGCTGCTCGATCTCGCCGCCCTCGGCGGCGAGTTGCCGACGCATCTCGCCTTCGGCGACTGGCTGCGCCTCGGCGCGGTGCCCGTCCGCCTATCCTTCATCCTCGATGCCTACAGCCTGCCGGCGGCGACGCTGGTGGCGCTGATCGGCTGGCTCACGATCCGCTTCTCGGCCACCTATCTGCACCGCGAATCGGGCTTCCAGCGCTTTTTCCTCGGCCTCTGCCTGTTCCTCGCCGGCATGCTGCTGATCGTCCTCGCCGGCAATGCGGTCCTCTGCTTCGTCGGCTGGGAACTCGCCGGTTTCAGCTCGTGGCTGCTCATTGGCTACGCCTGGGAACGCCCGCCGGCGACGCGCAACGCGCTCTTCGCCTTCGTCACCAACCGCATCGGCGATGCCGGCTTCATGCTCGGCATCGGTCTCGCGGTGTGGTCGGTGGGCACCCTCGAGTGGGCCTGGCTGGCTGGTGACGGCAGCATGGGCCGGGTCACCATCCGCCTGCTGGCGGCCGGCTTCGTCGTCGCGGCGCTGGTCAAGTCGGCGCAGTTGCCGTTCACCCCGTGGATCGGCCGCGCGCTCGAAGGCCCGACACCGTCATCGGCGCTCTTCTACGGCTCGCTGCTGGTGCATGCCGGGGTCTACCTGCTCTGCCGGATGCAGGACCTGCTGCTGCAGGCGCCCGACCTGATGGCGCTGCTGGCGGCGGTCGGACTGCTGACCGCCGTCTACGGCAGCCTCTGCGGGCTGGTGCAGAGCGACGTCAAGTCGGCGCTGGTCTTCGCAACCGTCGCCCAGGTCGGTCTGATGGTCCTCTGCTGCGGCCTCGGACTGTTCCCGCTGGCGGCCTGCCACGCCGCGCTGCACGCCTGCTGGCGCGCCTACCAGTTCCTGCTCGCGCCGGCCTACATGCATCTCGTGCGGCAGCCGGCGCGACCGTCGCCGCGCTGGCTGGCGAACTGGCGCTGGGGCTACACGGCAGCACTGCAACGCTTCTGGATCGAGCCCCTGGCGAGCAGCCTGCTGACGCGCCCGACCCTCGCCCTGGGCCGCGACGTGCGGGCACTCGACGAGCGCTTCATCGACCCCCTGCTCGGCGCGCCCCGCGACGACGAGCCTGCGCCGGCGCGCCCCGCCGGCGACGAGCTGATCCGCGGCCACGGCCTCGCCGGCCGCGCACTGTTCGCTTTCGCCAATCGCCTGCAGGCCCTCGAGAACCGCCTGCTGCTCAGTGACGGCGGCACGCTCGGCAGGCATCTGCGGCAGCTCGGGCATTACGCCGACACCGTCGAGGCACTGCTCGAACAGCCGCGCTACCTGATGCTGATGGTCATGGCAACCTTCGTGGTGATCCTGTGAGCGAGGTCTTCTGGAGCACGCAGGCCGGCTACCCGCTGCTGGCGACGCTGCAATTCCTGCCGCTGGCCGGCGGCCTGCTCCTGCTGCTGCTGCGCGGGCAGGCTCTGGCGCTGATCCTCGGTCGTCTGTTCGCGATCGGCGAACTGCTCGTCGCGATCGACCTGCATGCCCGCATCGATGCCGCGCGCAGCGCGCTGCAGTTCGCCGAACGCTTCGACCTGCTCGCCTATCATGCCGCTGCCGACGGCATCAGCGTGCTGTTCATCCTGCTCGCTGCGCTGCTCGGCGTCCTGCTCTCGTTCTACGGCATGGCGCGGCAGCAGATCTCGCCGGTGCAGCTGCTCAGTGTGCTGCTGCTGATCGAAAGCGTCCAGATGACGATGCTGACGACGCTGAACCTGCTGTGGTTCGCCGCCGCCTCGGCGGTGCAACTGGCGCTGGTCGCCTACCTGCTCTGGCGCTGGGCGTCGACCGGCGAGGAGAACCTCGCGCTGTCACGCTTCCTGCAGTATCAGCTCTTCGGCTGCGGCCTGTTCGTCGCCGGGGCGCTCGTCCTCGTCTGGAGCCACGTCGATGTGATCGGTGGCCGCTGGAGTTTCGACCTCCTCGATCTGCTGCGGACGCCGCAGATCGGCAAGTACCAGTCGGTCGCCTTCTATCTGCTGTTCTACGGCCTCGCCATCCGCACGCCATTGTTCCCGCTGCACGGCTGGCTGCCCAACTCGGCCGGCCACGGCCTGATCGCCGTTGCTCCAGTGCTGCTGCTCGGCGTCAAGGTCGGCATCTACGGCATGGCGCGCTTCCTGCTGCCGCTGACCGCCGAAGCGGTGCTCACCTGGCAGGCCTACGTCGTCGGCTTCGCCATGGTCGGCGTCTTCTTCGCCGCCATCCTCGCCTTTCGCCAGATCAATCTGCGGCGGCTGATGGCCTTTGCCGTCGTCAGCCACACCAGCCTGATCGTCATCGGCCTGTTCACGCTGCACCCCGCGGGACTGCAGGGCGCACTGCTGCTGGCAATCAACTTCGGCCTGGCGGCGACGCTGATGCTGCTGATGATCGGCTACGTCTACCGCCGTACGGGCACCACCGAGCTGGCACGGCTCGGCGGCCTCTTCGACCGCATCCCATTCATCACCATCGCCTTCCTGATCGGTGGCCTGGCGATCCTCGGCATGCCGGGAACACCGGGCTTCGACGCCGTACACCTGGTGCTCGAGGCGTCGATCGAGACCTTCGGCGCCCTGCCGACGATCGCCACCGCGCTCGGCAACGTCGCCGCCGCCGGTTTCCTGCTCTGGGCCTTCCAGCGCGCCTTTCTCGCGCCGCGGCCGCGCGACCTGCCGGCGGCACGCATCGCCCGCACCAGTCGCATGGAGTATCTCGTCGGCGGCGCCACGCTGCTCGTGCTGCTCGCCGCCGGCTTCTATCCGGAGCCGTGGCTGCAGCTGACCGACAGTGCGACGGCGGCACTGGCAGAGCACTTCGTCCGCCATGAGTGAGAGCGCGCACTGGCCCCTGTTGAGCGCGCTGCTGGCGCTGCCGCTGCTCGGCGCGCTCGGCTGCGCGCTGCTGCGGCGGGCGCCGCTGGCGCAGTACATCGCGCTCGGCAGCAGCCTGCTGGCGCTGCTCTGTTCGCTGCTGATCGTCGGCGTCTTCGATGGCGCCGATGCGGACTTCCAGTTGCTTGAGTCGCACGACTGGATCGGTGCCCTCGGCATCCGCTACCTGGTCGGCGTGGACGGGCTTTCGCTGCTCTTCCTGCCAGCGACGGCGCTGCTCTTCTCTGGCGCGATCGTCGCCGGCTGGCGCCCGGCGGCCGCCACGTCGCCGCTCTCGCCGGGTCTGCACTTCGCCATGCTGCTGCTCCTCGAGGCGGCGACCCTCGGCGTCTTCTGCGCCCTCGACACCATCCTGTTCTTCTTCTGCTGGGAGTCCACCCTGCCGCCGCTCTACTTCCTCGTCAGCCAGTGGGGTCTCGGGACAGGTCGCCAGAGCGCCGCCGTCCGCTATTTCCTCGTCATGTTGGCGGGCGGAGTGCCGCTGCTCTTCGGCTTCCTGGCGCTCGCCTTCGCGCCCGCCGGCGCCGCTGCGCCGGTGTTCGATCTGCCGACCCTGCTCGCCACGCCGCTGCCGGAGCAGCGGCAGTACCTCGTCTTCCTGCTTCTGCTGCTCGGCCTGGGCGCCAAGATACCGCTGGTGCCGCTGCACACCTGGCTGCCGCCGCTGGCGATCAGCGCGCCGGCGGCGATCACCGCGCTCCTCGTCGGGCTGAAACTCGGCGCCTACGGCCTGATCCGGCTGGCCATCCCGCTGGCGCCGATCGCCGCCCGCGACCTGCACTGGCTGCTCGCCGGCTTCGGCACCGTGGCGATCCTCTACGGCGGCGTCGCTGCGCTGGTGCACAGCAATCTGCGCGGCATGCTCGCCTATTCGAGCCTGGCGCATGTCGGGCTGGTGCTGCTCGGCCTGGCGTCGTTCTCGGTGTACGGGCTGCAGGGCGTCCTGCTGCAGCTGTTGAACTTCGCTCTCGCCGGCGGCGGCGCCTTCCTGGCCCTGTCGTTCCTGCAGCGGCGCACCGGATCGACCGACGTCGCCCGCCTCGGTGGCGCCCTGCGCAGCATGCCGCGACTCAGCGCCCTCTTCCTGCTCTTTGGCCTCGCCGGCATCGGCCTGCCGGGAACCAGCGGCTTCCCGGGCGAGCTGCTGATCATCGTCGCCGCGCTGCATGACCACACCGGCGCCGGCCTCGCCGCGCTGTTCGGCATGGTACTCGCCGCTGCCGCCTTCCTGTCGCCTTTCCGGCAGGCTTTCTTCGGGCCGGCGAGCGGGCCGGAGGTGGCTGCCGCGGAAGATCTGCTGCCGCGCGAGATGGCGCTGCTGCTCGTACCGGCAACGCTCGTCCTGGCCATCGGGCTGTACCCGATGCCGCTCCTCGAGCTGCTGCGACCGGCAGCCGAGGCCTGGGTGGCGGCGCTGGCCGGGCTCTGAGCCACACTTGCCCGACGCGACAGCCACCGCAATCGATCTCTCTGCGAGGAATCCGATGAAAGAAACCGACGACATCCTGGCCGTCCCGTTGTGGATCAACGGCCATGCCTTCCTGACCATGGCGCCCGCCTTCTTCGACGTCCGCGACCCGCGCAGCGGCCTGATCCGGCGGCGGACGCCGCTGTGCGGCGCTGGCCAGGCGGCGACGGCGGTCGACGCCGCCGCCGCCGCGTTACCCGCATGGCGGTCGCTGACCGTCGCTGAGCGCGCGCAGTTGCTGGCGACGCTGGCCGATGCGCTGGCCGGATACGGCAGCCATTTTGCCGGCCTGATCGCCGAAGAGAGCGGTCAGCCAGACGCTGCCGCCGCAGCCGAAGTGGAGACGGCGCTGTGCCTGCTGCGCCGCGCCGCCGACGAAGCGACGGTGGCCAGCGACGGCGGCGTCGTCGCCATCGTCTGCGACGACCGGACGCCGTTGGCGGGCCTGCTGCAGCACGCCGTGCCGACGCTGCTGGCCGGCTCGACGGTGGTCGCCAAGCCGAGTCCGAAAGCCCCTTCGGTTGCCGTCGCGCTGGCCGAACTGATGGCACAAGGCGGCTTTCTGGCTGGTGCCTTCAACGTCCTGCACGGCGATCTGGAAGCCATCGAAGGTCTTTGCGCAGCGCCGGCGCTCGGCCGGCTGCTGTTTTCCGGCGACGCCGCGCTGCGCAGGCGGGTCGCCGAGATCGCCGGCCGGCATGGCCGGCAGCTCGTGGACTGAGCCATGCACCGCATCGTCTACCTGGAACGCGAGTCGATCGTCGCCGATGTCCGCCGGCCGACGTTCCCGCATCACTGGCAGGAGCATCCGTGCACGCTGCAGGCGGAAGTCGGCCAACGGCTGGCCGGGGCGACCATCGTCATCGTCAACAAGCTGCAGATCGACGCCGGGCTGATCGCCGCGCTGCCCGCGCTGCAGATGATCGCCGTCGCCGCCACCGGCACCAACAACGTGGACCTCGACGCCTGCCGGGCGCGCGGCATCGTCGTCACGAACATCCGCGGCTATGCCGTGCATACGGTTCCCGAGCATGTCTTCACGCTGCTGCTGGCGCTGTCGCGCAACCTCCTCGCCTACCGGCAGTCCGTCGCCACCGGCAGATGGCAGCAGGCCGAGCAGTTCTGCTTCTTCGACCACCCGATCCGCGACCTCCATGGCATGACGCTGGCGATCATCGGCAGCGGCAGCCTGGGCAGCGGCGTCGCCCGCCTCGCCGAAGCCTTCGGCATGCGCGTGCTGCGCAGCGAACGCAAGGACGCGGCGACGCTGCGTCCGGGCTACACGCCGTTCGCCGAGATCCTGCGCGAGGCGGACGTGATCTCGCTGCACTGCCCGCTGACCAGCGCCACGCGCCACCTGATCGGCGCCGACGAACTGCAGGCGATGAAACGCTCGGCGCTGCTGCTCAACACCGCGCGCGGCGGACTCGTCGATGAAGCGGCTCTGCTCGCCGCACTGCGCGAGGGCCGCATCGCCGGCGCCGGCTTCGATGTCCTCAGCGTCGAGCCACCGGCTGCCGGCAACCCCCTGCTCGCGCCCGAGCTGCTGGCGCTGCCGAACTTCCTGCTGACGCCGCACGTCGCCTGGGCCAGCCAGCCGGCGATGCAGGCACTCGCCGACCAGCTCACCGCCAACCTCGAGGCCTTCGCCCGCGGCGAGCCGCAGAACCGGGTGGCCTGAGGCCGATGATGACCGGCCGCCGGCGGCACTGGCCGCTCCTCTCGCTGCTGCTGCTCTCGCTGCTGCCGCTCAGCGGCAGGGCGGCGGCGGTCAACGTCGCCGCCGCCGCCGACCTCAAGTTCGCGCTGAGCGAGATTGCCGCCAGCTACGAGCGGGAGCACGGCACTCGCATCATCCTTTCCTTCGGTTCGTCGGGCCATTTCGCGCGCCAGATCCCGCAGGGCGCGCCCTACGAACTCTTCCTCTCGGCCGACGAGGAGTACATCTTCCAGCTCGCCCGGCAGGGCCTGCTGCGTGACCGCGGACGGCTGTACGCGATCGGCCGCCTGGCGCTGCTGCTGCCGCGCGGATCGCCGCTGGCGGCCGACGGCGAGCTGCGCGGTCTCGCCAGCGCGCTCGCCGCCGGCAAGCTGCAGCGGCTGGCGATCGCCAACCCGGAGCACGCGCCCTACGGCCGCGCCGCCCGCGCCGCCCTCGAACGTGCGGGGCTCTGGCAACCGTTGCAGGGCAGGCTGGTGTTCGGCGAGAACGTCGCGCAGGCGGCGCAGTTCGCGCTCAGCGGCTCGGCGCAGGGCGGCCTCGTCGCCTGGTCGCTGGCGCGCTCGCCCGAGCTGGCAAGGCGGAGCGTCGCGGTGCTCATCCCCGCCGACTGGCATCCGCCCCTGCGGCAGCGAATGGCACTGACGCAGCGCGCCGGCGCCGAGGCGCAGCACTTCCACGACCATCTGCAGCAGCCGTCGGCGCGCGCCGTCCTCGAGCGCCACGGTTTCACGCTGCCCGGCGACTGAGCGACGATGGACTGGCAGGCACTCTCGCTGTCGCTGCAACTCGCCAGCGCCACCGCGCTGCTGTTGCTGCCGCCGAGCGTCTGGCTGGCACGCCTGCTCGCGTGGTCGGACTGGCGCGGCCGCGCGGCGCTGGAAGCGGCGATCCTGCTGCCACTGGTGCTGCCACCGACGGTCCTCGGCTACTACCTGCTGCTCGGCCTCGGCGGCGCCTCGCCGCTCGGCCAGGCCTACCACGCGCTGAGCGGCCGCATGCTGGTGTTCAGCTTCGACGGCCTGCTCGTCGCCTCGCTGATCGTCAACCTGCCGTTCGCGGTACAGCCGATGCAGCGCAGCTTCGCCGCGATTCCGCGCGAGCTGCGCGAGGCGGCGTGGGTTTCCGGCCTGTCGCGCTGGCAGACCTTCCGGCGCATCGAGCTGCCGCTCGCCTGGCCGGGAATCGCCGCCGCGCTGGCGCTGAGCTTCGCCCACACGCTCGGCGAGTTCGGCGTCGTGCTGATGGTCGGCGGCAGCCTGCCGGGCGAGACGAGGACGATCGCCATCGCCATCTACGACCAGGCGCAGGCGTTCAACGATGCGGCGGCGGCCGGCATGTCGGCGCTGCTGCTGGCGCTGTCCTTCGTCGCCGTGATCCTCGTCAGCCGGCTGGGCCGCTCGCTGCCGCGCCGATGACGCTAAGCGCCCGCCTCGAGCAGACGGCACCGATCCCGCTCGCCGCCGAGATCGGCTGCGCCAGCGGCGAGCTGCTGGCGCTCGTGGGCCCCTCCGGCAGCGGCAAGTCGACGATCCTGCGCTGCCTCGCCGGCCTGCACCGGCCGGCAGCCGGCCACGTCCGCTGCGCCGACGCGACCTGGTTCGATGCCGCGCGCGGTATCGACGTCCGGCCGCAGGAACGCCGCGTCGGTTTCGTCTTCCAGAACTATGCCCTGTTCCCGCACCTGAGCGCGCTCGCCAACGTCGTGCAGGCGCTCGGCCACCTGCCGCCGGCGGAACGGGCCGCGCGCGCGCGCCACTGGCTGGCGCGCTGCAATCTCGACGGCTTCGACGATCGTCGCCCGGCCGAACTCTCCGGCGGGCAGCAGCAGCGCGTCGCCCTCGCCCGCGCGCTGGCGCGCGAACCGCAGGTGCTGCTGCTCGACGAACCGTTCTCGGCGGTCGACCAGGTGACGCGGCGCAAGTTGCTGCGCCAGTTGATCGAGTTGCGGCGCTCGCTCGCCATTCCGATCGTCCTCGTCACGCACGACCTCGAGGAGGCCGCCCTGCTCGCCGACCGCATGACGGTCCTGCATCGTGGCCGCACGCTGCAGACCGCCGCTCCCGAGACGATGCTGGCGCAGCCGGCGAGCGCCCTCGTCGCCCGCCTGACCGACCAGCCGAACCTGTTCGAGGGCAAGGTGCTGCAGCACCTGCCGGCGGCCGACACGACGCTCATCGAGTGGCTCGGACGGCCCTTGGCAGCGTCGCACCAGCCGGCTTTCGCGGTCGGCGAGACGGTCTCCTGGCTGGTCCCCGAAGCGGCGGTGGTGCTCGTCCGCGAGCACCAGAGCGAACGCGAGAACACCGTCAGCGCGGTCGTCAGCGAGCGCCTCGCCTGGCGCGGACACGCCACCGTCAGCGCCCGCGTCGACGGCCGCCGCGAGGCGACACTGAACTTCGCCATCGGCGCGGCGGTGGCGCAGCGGCGGGGAATCGTCCCCGGCATGCGCGTGCCGCTGCAGTTGCAGAAGTCGGCGATCCGCCTGCTGGCCGCCGATGTGGCGATCGCCGGGCAGGCGGGGACGACCGGCAAGGGGCAATCCACCTGAGTGGTGCCGTGCGCGGACAGAACATTCAGTTACCGGCCACGAGCGGCCATCGCCAGCAAGGCCGCATGCGGGCCATGCGCCCCTCATGAATCCTGCAGTGCCAGCACCGCCGCCGCGACGGATGGGTCGTCTCTGGCGGCATTCCACGCGGCTGCGGTGGTGACGACGCTCAGCTTCTCGGCCAGAGGACGCACGACAACCGTTCGTGGTGCCATCCGCTTCAACGCAGAGGGTATCAGCGCAACCCCCTGTCCGCAGCCGACGAAAGCAACCTGTGACACCACTGAGCCCACTTCATGGACGATGCGCGGCGAGAAGCCGGCATTGTTGCAAGCCGTCACCAAGCCATCGAAGTAGCTGGGGCTGACCCTGCGATGGAACATCACGAAGTCGTCCTCGGCGAGCGATGCCAGTCGAATCCGAGACCTTGCGGACTGACGATGCTCCTTGGGCAGGGCAACGGCCAAGCGATCCTCGCGCAACGGCATCGACTCGATGCCAGATCCGAGATCACCTTCCAGGCGGGCAAACGCCAGGTCAATGTCCCCTGCCTGAAGGAGGGGGACGGCTTCCACGCTGTCGATCTCCCGCATGGAGATGGTCATGTCAGGATGCGTGGTTTTCATCTTTTCGATCAACGGTGGCAACACTTCCACCATGGCGGAGGTGATTGCTCCCACCGTCAGGATGCGGCGCTGTCCGGTTGCCGCTTCGCGAACGGCAAGCTCCAGCCGTTCCAGCTGCTCGGCAAACTTCTTGACGGCAGGGAGGATGGCAGCACCGGCGGGGGTCAGCTTGGTTCCGCGCCGTGATCGTTCAAACAGCTTGACCTTGAGTGCCTGCTCCAGGGTTTGGATTTGATCGGTCAGCGGTGGTTGCGACATGCCCAGCCGCCTGGCGGCACGACCAAAATGCTGCTCCTCGGCAACAGCGAGAAACAGCCACAGATGGCGGATGAGACGAAAATTGATCATGGCAGGCTGATATGTTGAGGCTATCCCGGTCTTTCTCAAACAGTATTGGACGCATCAGCAGCCTGGGCGCACCATGCATCCACCGCTGACTTGAGGTTGCCATGCTCGATACCACCGCAGTTCTGTCTGCCGCCGCTGTCTGTCTGGCCGGCGTGATGAGTCCCGGCCCGAACTTCGTGGCGGTGACCCATCGCGCGATATCAACCTCCCGGGTTGAAGCGATTGCACTGGTGTTCGGCATTTCCGCGGTGAATGCACTTTGGGCGGTCATGGCCCTGTTTGGCCTCAACCTGTTGGTGAGCTCCTTGCCCTATGTGTTCTGGTCGATCAAGCTGATCGGAGCAGCCTATCTGGTCTGGTTTGGCATTCAGCTGCTGCAACGATCAGGTCAGCCGCTCAAGGCCAGGGACGGCTTGACTCCGGCATCCTGTTTCCCTTCCGCCCTGCGTGATGGGATCGCGACAAATCTGGCAAACCCGAAATCGATGGCGTTCTATGCGTCGGTTTTCTCAGGGACCGTTCCCGCCGACGCATCCTCGGAAACGTTGGTGGCCATGGTAGCGATGGTCGGAGTGCTGGCTGTGCTTTGGTATGGAGGCGTGGCGCTGCTTCTGTCTGCGGATCGAATGGCGGATTGGTATCGACGGGGCAAGAGAACTGTCGAGCGCATCTGCGGCTTGTTTCTGATCCTTCTGGGTGGGCGCCAAGGTCTGCTCTGACTCGGCCCGACCGGCTGCTCTCGGTGACTGGCTGCCACCGGCCTGAGAAAGCTCGACGACAGCTCTTCGGCGCGATGCGGCCGTTGCTGCCTGTTCTCGCGCTTGGCGGTGCCCCAATCCTGACAGGTCGGCAGATCGCAGAGGCGTTCAAACGGATCCGGCACCGGCTGCAACTGGAACATGCCTCCGGCTTGTCTTGGCATGCGGCGCGCCAGGATCTCGGCGCCAGGGGGGCTTCCGATAACCTCGATGCACTGGCCGTCCATGTCGCCAACGGCACCGTTCCCGACCACGGGGCAGTGCTGCCGCAACTTGCGCGCCGCCGCCCTACCAGTTCGTCTCACGTTCCGGCGTTGCCGTGATCCGATGGATCGAGAGATCGGCGCCGTTGAACTCCTGCTCGCGATCGAGACGAAGCCCGACGGTGCTCTTCAGCAACCCGTAGACCGCGGTGCCACCGACCAGCGCGATGCCGATCGCGAGCATGGTCATCAGGAGCTGCGGCATGAACGCGACGCCGCCGACACCGCCGAGCGCCTTGCTGCCGAAGATGCCGGCGGCGAGGCCGCCCCAGGCGCCGCACAGGCCGTGCAACGGCCAGACGCCGAGAACGTCGTCGATTTTCCAGCGGTTCTGCGTCAGCGTGAACATCAGGACGAAGAGGCCGCCGGCGACGCCACCGACGACCAGGGCGCCCATCGGGTGCATCAGGTCGGAGCCGGCGCAGACGGCGACCAAACCGGCGAGCGGGCCGTTGTGCACGAAGCCCGGGTCGTTCCTGCCAGCGACCATCGCCACCAGCGTGCCGCCGACCATCGCCATCAGCGAGTTCATCGCCACCAGCCCGGAGATCTTGTCGATCGTCTGCGCGCTCATGACGTTGAAGCCGAACCAGCCGACGGTCAGGATCCACGCGCCGAGAGCCAGGAAGGGGATCGATGACGGCGGGTGCGCCGACACCCTGCCCTCCTTCGTATAGCGGCCGTAACGCGCACCGAGCAGGAGAACCGCCGGCAGGGCGAGCCAGCCGCCCATCGCGTGCACGACGATGGAACCGGCGAAATCGTGGAACTCCTCGCCGTAGGTCGCCTTGAGCCACGCCTGGACGCCGAAGGCCTGGTTCCAGGCGATGCCCTCGAAGGTGGGATAGATCAGCGCGACGATCAGGAAGGTCGCTGCCAGCTGCGGGTAGAAGCGCGCGCGTTCGGCGATGCCACCCGAAATGATCGCCGGAATCGCCGCCGCGAAGGTGAGCAGGAAGAAGAACTTGGTCAGCTCGAAGCCCTTCTTGTCCAGCAGGGTGTCGGCGCCGGCGAAGAAACTGACGCCGTAGGCGATGCTGTAGCCGACGAAGAAATAGGCGAGGGTCGACACCGAGAAATCGGTCAGGATCTTCACCAGCGCGTTGACCTGGCTCTTCTTGCGCACCGTTCCCAGTTCGAGAAAGGCAAAGCCGGAATGCATCGCCAACACCATGATGCCACCGAGCAGGATGAAGAGGACGTCGCTACCAGATTTGAGTTCTTCCATGGCTCCTCCAGGATTTCGTGATGGAGCCAACAAGCAAATCCCGTTCCAGGCTTGTCATGCCCCGGAATCGACCATCATCGACGGCGCGCGCCGATTCCGCGCACGCTCATGGTGCAGCGGCGGGAATCGACGCACCAGAACGGGGCGCAAGGGCTTCCGGAGCGGTCAGCCGCGACCTACGGTGGTGCGGCGCCGGCCGGCAACAGGACCCACATCTGCCCCTGCTGCTTCATGCGCCCAGCCTGGTTGCCGGCTGCGGCGCCGAAGCCCCAGAAGAGGTCGGCCCGGACGACGCCGCGGATGGCGCCGCCGGTGTCCTGCGCCATCACCAGCCGGCGCCAGGGCTGCGCCGAATCGGGCTGGGTCGTCGCCAGAAAGACCGGCGCACCGAGCGTGACATGACGCGGATCGACGGCGATGCTGCGCTCGGCGGTCAGCGGCACACCCAGAGCGCCGTTCGGGCCGTCGCCTTCCTTGCCGCGGATCGCTTCCTCGCGGAAGAAGACGTAACTCGGATTGGCGTTCAGCAGTTCGGTGACGCGGCTCGGGTTGGCGCGCGCCCACTGCTTGATCGACTGCATCGACGCCTGCTCGAGGCTCATCTCGCCACGATCGACGAGCACGCGACCGATCGATTGATAGGGATGGCCGTTCTGGTCGGCATACGCCAGCCGCAGCTTGCTGCCATCCGGCAACTGCACGCGCCCGGAGCCCTGCACCTGCAGGAAGAAGAGCTCGACCGGGTCGTCGACGTAGAGCAGCACCCGTTCGCCACCTTCGTTCGCACGCTTGCCGATCTCGGCACGCGAGAGGTAGGGGACGACCCTGTTGCCCTGCAGGCGACCGCGCAGGCGCATGTTCTTCAGCTCGGGCAGGACGCTGCCAAGGTCGATCGTCAGCAGGTCGGGGGGAACGCCGAGCACGGGCTGCAGGTACGGCTCGCCACGCGTGCGCGCGCCGCGCAGCAGCGGCTCGTAATAGCCGGTCACCAGACCGCGGGTCGAACCGTCGGGATTGGTCAGCAGCCACGGTTGCAGCCGTGACTCGAAGAAGGCCCTGGCGGCGGCTGCCGTCGGCACCGCCAGGGCCCGCGCCTCGTCACAGACGGCTTTCCATTGCGGCCACTGCGCGCGGCTGGCAAGGCCGCGACACGACTGCAGGAAAGGCGCCCAGGCGGCTGCCAGGTCATCGTCGCGCCAGCCCGGCAGGTCGCTCCAGCGCGCCGCCTGCAATGGCTTGGCGTCCGGCTTGGCGGCGGCTGCCGGGAGCGCCGCCGGGCATTCGGGGCAAGGCGGGCAGGCAGCCGCGCCGGGGCCGCCGCTGGCGCCGGTGAGCGGCGGCTTGCCGGTACTGCCGCAGGCGGCGAGCAACAGCGCCAGGGCGGTGATCATCAGTTGGCGAGATTGGCTTTTGCGGGTCATTTGGCTAGAGTGTCGGGTTTCTGAAACCCGCCCAGTATACTTTCCAATGAGTGACCCCCTGGCGCAGCTGGCCTCTTTTCTCACCCGTGCCGAGCGCCTCCTCGATCGCCTCGAGCCGTTGCTGCCGCCGCCAGAAAGCGCTCCCGACTGGGGCACGGCGCACGCCTTCCGCTGGCGCGGTGCGAACGGCTCCGGCCACTTGGAGGCGATCCGCCGCCTGCCGCAAGTCCGCCTTGCCGACCTGCGCGACATCGACGAGCAGAAGGCTCGCCTCGACCGCAATACCCGCCAGTTCATCGCCGGCCTGCCGGCCAACAATGTCCTGCTCACCGGCGCACGTGGCTCGGGCAAGTCATCGTTGATCAAGGCGCTGCTCAATGAGTACGCGTCGCAGGGCTTGCGCGTCATCGAGGTGGAGAAGGCCGAGCTGACCGACCTGCCGCAGATCGTCGAGCTGATCGAGGAACGCCCGGAACGCTTCATCATCTTCTGCGACGATCTCTCCTTCGAATCGGGAGACGCGCGCTACAAGGCGCTCAAGGTGGTGCTCGACGGCTCGTTCGCGGCAGCGCCTGAGAACGTGCTGATCTACGCGACCTCGAACCGCCGCCACCTGATGCCCGAGTATTTCGCCGAGAACCTCGAAAGCAGGCGCGTGGGCGAGGAGATCCACCCCGGCGAGGCGATCGAGGAGAAGATCTCGCTTTCCGAGCGTTTCGGCCTCTGGATCTCTTTTTACCCCTTCGACCAGGAGGCTTACCTCGACATCGTCGCCCACTGGCTGCGTTCCTTCGGCTGCCGGCCGGAGGAGATCGTCGGCTGCGAGCGGGCGGCGCTCAACTGGGCAGTCGAACGCGGTTCGCGCAGCGGCCGCGTCGCCTGGCAGTTTGCCAGGGACTGGGCAGGCGGCCAGCGCGGCGCCAACGACGACGCGCTGCCGGCCCGCAGCGGCGGCTCGCGCCGGCGCTCGCGGCAGCGTGCATGAGCGCCGGCCGTCGGCGCGACACGGGACGAGGGCGATGAGCGCGCTGACGGAAGTCGCGGCAGCGGTCCTGCTGCGCGGCGATCCCGCCGCCCCCGAATTCCTCCTCGCCCAGCGCCCGCCAGGAAAACCCTACGCCGGCTATTGGGAGTTCCCGGGTGGCAAGGTGGAGACCGGCGAAACGGCGCTCGCGGCCCTGCGGCGCGAACTGCGCGAGGAACTCGGGATCGCCGTCGAGCGCGCCTGGCCCTGGCTGTGCCGCGAGTTCAGCTATCCACACGCGACCGTCCGCCTGCGCTTCTTCCGCGTCCACGCCTGGCAGGGGGAGCCGGCAACGCTCGAGCACAGCGGCCTGGTCTGGCTGCGCGCCGGAAAGGCGGCAGAAGTCGCGCCGATCCTGCCGGCGAACGGGCCGATCCTGCGCGCACTGGCGCTGCCGCCGGTCTATGCGCTGACCAACGCCAGCGAGAACGGCATCGAGGCCGAGCTCGAGCGGCTTGCGACGGCACTGCGCAACGGCCTGCGCCTGGTCCAGGTGCGGGACAAGACGCTGCCGGCGAGCGCGCGGCTCGCCTTCGCGCAGCGGGTCATGCGCCTCGCCAGCGCGCATCCCGCAGCCAGGATTCTCGTCAACGACGACCTGCAACTGGCGACGGCGGTCGCCGCGCATGGCGTCCACCTCTCTGCGGCCAGTCTCTGGCGGCTCGCGGAGAGACCGCCGTTGCCGCTGGTCGGCGCTTCCTGCCACGACGCCGACGACCTCGCACGAGCGGCTCACCTGCAGCTCGACCTGGCGGTCCTCGGCCCGGTGCTGCCGACCCCCAGCCACCCGCAGGCAACCGGCATCGGCTGGCAGCGCTTTGCCGAACTCGGCGCGCGCTCGCCGCTGCCGCTCTATGCGCTGGGCGGCATGCAGCCGGCGCTGCTGGCGCAGGCCTGCGGCCACGGCGCACACGGGATCGCGATGCTGCGCGGCTGGCATTGAAAGCGCAGCGCGGCAGATGCCGTTTGCAGATGAAGGCAGCGGCGCAATGCCCGTTTGGTAGAATGCCGGCTTTGCCCGCTTGCACCAACGCCGATGACACGCAAGATCCTGGTCACATCCGCCCTGCCCTATGCCAACGGCGCCATCCATCTCGGCCATCTCGTCGAGTACATCCAGACCGACATCTGGGTACGCTTCCAGAAGATGCGGGGGCACCAGTGCTGGTACGTCTGCGCCGACGATACGCACGGAACGCCGATCATGTTGCGCGCCGAGCAGGAAGGAATCAGTCCGGAAGCCTTGATCGAACGGGTGCATGGCGAGCACACGCGCGACTTCGCCGGCTTCCACATCGGCTTCGACGACTATTACACGACCCATTCGGCGGAAACCCGCGCCTGCGCCAACGAGATCTACGCGCGCCTGCGCGCTGCCGGGCTGATCGAGGCGCGCACGATCGAGCAGTACTACGATCCGCTGAAGCGGATGTTCCTGCCGGACCGCTTCATCAAGGGCGAATGCCCGAAATGCGGCGCCGCCGACCAGTACGGTGACAACTGCGAAAGCTGCGGTGCCGCCTACACCGCCGACGAGCTGAAGAACCCGTACTCGGCGGTCTCCGGCGCGCGGCCGGAGCTGCGGCAGTCCGAACACTTCTTCTTCCGCCTCTCGGATCCGCGTTGCCAGGCCTTTCTGCGGCGTTGGACGCAGGCCGAGGGCCGCCTGCAGAACGAGGCGGCGAACAAGCTGCAGGAATGGCTCGGCGGCGGCGACGAGAACCGCCTCACCGACTGGGACATCTCGCGCGACGCACCGTACTTCGGCTTCGAGATCCCGGACGCGCCGGGCAAGTACTTCTACGTCTGGCTCGACGCGCCGATCGGCTACATGGGCGCCTTCCGCCACCTCTGTGATCGTCTGGGACTGGACTTCGACGAGTACTGGCGGCCGGACTCGAGAACCGAGCTCTACCATTTCATCGGCAAGGACATCCTCTACTTCCACGCTTTGTTCTGGCCGGCCGAGCTCGAGCATGCGGGCTACCGCACGCCGACCAAGGTCTTCGCGCACGGTTTCCTGACCGTCGACGGCGCCAAGATGTCGAAGTCGCGCGGCACCTTCATCACCGCCGCCAGCTACCTCGAGCGTGGCCTCGACCCGGAATGGCTGCGCTACTACTACGCGGCCAAGCTGGGCAGTTCGATGGAGGACATCGATCTCAACCTCGACGACTTCATCGCCCGCGTCAACTCGGATCTGGTCGGCAAGTTCGTCAACATCGCCAGCCGTTCGGCGGGCTTCATCGTCCGCAAGTTCGCCGGCCGATTGTGCACCTGCGACGAATCGCTGCCGGCGATCGAGGCGATCCGCGAACGCCGCCGGCTGATCGCCGACCACTACGAGGCGCGCGAGTTCAGCAAGGCGATCCGCGAGATCATGGCCCTGACCGACCTCGCCAATCAGTATGTGGACAGCGTCAAGCCCTGGGAACTCGCGCGCCAAGCCGATCGCGAAAGCGAGCTGCAGGCAGCGTGCAGCAACGCCATCAATCTCTTCCGGCTGTTCGCCATTCTGCTCAAGCCGGTGCTGCCGGCACTGGCCGCGAAGACCGAGGCCTTCCTCAACGTTGCGCCACTGGTCTGGGCCGACGCGGCGACGGTCCTCGCAGCCGGGCATGTGATCAACGATTACCGGCACATGCTGACACGGGTGGAGAAGCAGCAGATCGATGCCCTGCTCGCCGCCAATCGCGAGTCGCTGGCAGCGACGCCGCCGGCAGCGCCGCAGAAGCACGCGGAGCACCAGGAGAAGGCGGCAGTCGTCGCCGCGGCACAGGCTGCGGTGGCTTCCTCCACTGGGCCGCACATCAGCATCGACGACTTCCTGCGTGCCGATCTGCGCGTCGCCCGCATCAGCGCAGCCGAACAGGTCGAAGGCGCCGACAAGCTCCTGCGGCTGCTGCTCGACCTCGGCCCGCTGGGAACGCGACAGGTCTTTGCCGGCATCAAGGCCGCCTACGATCCGGCGACGCTGGTTGGCCGACTGACGGTGATGGTTGCCAACCTGGCACCGCGCAAGATGAAGTTCGGCCTGTCCGAAGGAATGATCCTCGCCGCCTCCGACCCTGCCGGAGAAACGCCAGGCATCTTCCTCCTGGCTCTGGACGACGGTGCGCAGCCCGGCATGCGCGTCCGCTAGTCCCTCGTCGAGGCGATCCGCTCAGCCATGCATTCACCGCCTCGTCGCGGCGGGCAAGGCCCCCGCAGCACTGGCCATGGCGAGGCATGGCGACGCCGCCCGGCACGCCAGGTTGCGATCCCGACCGCCGGGTCGAGCGGCAGGGACTGCTAGGCTACGCGATGGATCGACGCCAACGACCGCGCGTCACCGCAAGGGTGATGCTCTACGCGCTGCTCGACGTTGCCGGCACCCTGATCCTGGCCAGCGGCCTGATGTGGCTGGCCAGGCAACAGCCGCTGTTCCTCCCGGATTTCCCGACCAGCACCGCAACCGCCATCCTGACGGTGGCGGCTGGCGTCGCACTGATGCTCTGGTCGGTCGCAGGAATCATTCGTGAACTCTCACGAAAGCGTCTGACGGACGAGATCGACGGCTGAAGGGGTGACCATGCAGCGCCGGCCTGCCGCGGCGCTGGCGTCGCTGTCGCCCGCCTGTCACCGCGCCCGCTCAGGGCTTGCGCATCGGGTCGGCGGAAACGAGCTGAAAGACGCCCTCGGCGTAGCGATGGGTGAACGGGGTGCTCGATTCGATTCCTTCCGAGTAGTCGAGCACCCGGTAGGCGGCGAAACCGCGCTGGCGCTGCAACTGCAGTGCGCGCCGCTTGAAGATCAGCCCTGATTCGCCGTCGCCGCCGATGCGGAAACTCTTGGCACGCATCGCCAGCCGATAGGTATCCCCTTCGAGCAGCGTCTCCTCGATCGTCCAGTTGGGCGCCAGCGGATCGTAGATGACGTAGGCGGCGATGACCACGGCAGCGCCGTAGTTCAGGTATTGTGCCGGCCCGCCGTAGTGGCTCGCCATGTAGCCGACGGAGCCGGCGAGCGCGAGAGCCTTCGCCGGCGGCAGGCTTGCCGTCGGGTTGGGCGCCTGCGTGAAGGCGAGGTCATACGGCTGACTGACCGGCGCCGGCTGCCCGTTCCAGTCGATCGTGCCGCAGGCAGCAAGCAGCGCCAGCGACAGGCTCGCGCCAACGAGACGCGGGAAAAGCGCCCTGCTCACAGGTACTTGAACAGGCTCAACCCGCTGATCGCGACGAAGGATTTCTGCGCCGCCTCGAGGCTGACCTGCTCGCGGGTGAAATCCGAGATCGCCCGCACGAAGTCGAGGTCGACGAGGTCGGAAAGCGTCTGCTGATACTGGATGTCGAGCACGGTGGCGTTGTCGCTGAGGGCCTCCAGGGTCTGCAGGCGGGTGCCGACGCTCGACTGCACCTCGCCGGCCTTCGCCAGCGCCTGATCGATTCCTGCGAGGTGCCCCTGCATCTTGCCGGTGAACTCGGTCCGCGCCGTACTCGAGTCGAGCGGTAGACGAAGCAGGTCGATCGTCTCCTGCAGGGTCTGAAAGACGCTCTTGTTGGTGCTCGGCCGGATGCTGAAGGTATCACCGGCAGCTGGAGAGCCGGTGATCACCACTTGGGCGCCGAAGTCGACTCCTGCCGACGGAGCCGGCGGTTGGGTCGTCAACAGCGGGATCGCTTGCCCAGGCGTGAAGGGCAGGAGCGGACCGACCGCGGTTGCCGGCAAGGGTGCCGCCGGCGGCGCTGGCTGCGAGACATCGAAAAGCTGATAGCTGCTCACCCCTGCGACCGACGAAAAGCGAATCTGCAGGGCGCGATCGTCCGTTCCCTGCCAGGCGAAGCCGCCGTTCACTGCCGCAGCCCACTTGCCTTGGTCGACAACCGAACCCTGTCCGATGACGCCACTTCCCTGGTTGGCCTGGGCAGTCCCGTTGCCACTGGCAGCGGCGACGAAACTGCCGTTGCCTTCGCGAAGCTGCATGAACAGATGGCTGCCAGCAACGCTGGTCGCCATCTGCTGCGACGCACCGACCTGCAGCAGGCGTTCTCCGTCGTCACCGAAATAACCGACGAAGCCGCTCGTTGCGGGGGATGCCGCTCCGCCACGCGCGAACGGCATCGTCGAACCGCGGTGGCCTGAAAACAGGTACTCCCCCTCGGCGCTGCGACTGTTGGCGATACCGAGCAGCTCCTCGAACCTGGCTTCGAGTTCGCTCGCAATCGCTTGCCGATCGGTGTCGGCAAGCACCGTATTGCCGGCTTGAATGACCCGGTTGCGAACACTCTGCATGACCTCGGTCAAGCTCGTCAACTGACTGTCGACGAGCCGCAGGCGATCGGTCGCGATGCCCTGGTTGCGCGCATACTGCGCGCCGATCTCCTTCGCCTGGGTGACTTCCAGCGCGCGCGCGGCGGCCACCGGGTCGTCAGCCGGCGTCAGCAGGCGGCGCCCGCTCGAGAGTTGCTCCTGCAGCTTGAGGAGCTGGGCCTGCCGGCGCTCGATTCCGTTTGCGCCCGCTGCGTAAAGCTGGCTCGTACTGATGCGCATCCGGTCCTCCTACCGCTGTCGCCTGAACGTCACAAGACAAGAAAAATGCTCAATCATCACTCTGCACCGGCAGCCTACCGCGTTCGGCGAGGCCGGATTCCCCGCTCAATCCGCTACCCTAGCGGGCAGCGAGGTCGAGAATCGTGTCGAACAGGTTGGTGGCAATCTGCAGCGCCTTCGCTGACGCCTGGTAAGCCTGCTGATAACGGATCAGGTTGGCGGCTTCCTCGTCGAGATTGACGCCGGAAAGGGAATCACGGCTTTCCCGTGCCTGCTTCAGCAGGGAATTCTGTGCTGCGGCACCGATCTGCGCCTGCCTCGTCCGGTTGCCGTTGTCGCTCACCAGCTGCGCATAACTCTCCTGGAACGACACGGTCCTGCCCGACATGGTATCCCGCGTCTGCAGCTCCGCGAGCGCCAGGACGTTGCGGCCATCGGCAGTCGCCCCGCTGTTCCCCGCCAGCACGAAGCGGTCGCCGTTGTTCGGCGAACCGCTGATGCTGAAACTGATGCCGGTCGGCGGACTGCTGGCGCTCGTACCCACCAGAGTGATGGTGGCGCCGCTGGTGTACGGAACGACACTGGCCGGGCTGCCGATCAGCTGCGGTGTTCCCCCGTTGATCGATACCCGCGTCCCCGCGGGAAAGTTGCGCAGCTGGCCGTTCTCGTACAGCACCGCAAGCGGCAGGGCGGCACCGAGAGACTCGTATCCCGGCCCGACGCTACCAGGCGAGATCGTCGCCGACCCGGTGTTCGCTGCGCCGAGGCTGGTCCTGATCGGAGCGGCCGCGGTGAGCAGCCGCGGATCGGCGACGACGGCCGGATTGACCGCGATCCGCCGTGCCGCATCGCGGGTTGGCTGCACGAGATAGCTGGCGCCCGCCGGCAAAGGCGCCGAAGATGCGAGCGAGAAGCCCTGCGGATCAGTCTGCAGTTGCGCGTCCAGCCCCGCGAGGTCAGCCGCCGTCCATCGCCGATCGTCCGTCAGGCGTGTCAGGGTGACACTGGCACCGTCGGAAGTGAGCCGATAATCGCTCGCCACAAGGTCGGTATAGAAGTTGCCGTTGTACGGCACCGGCGTCGTGAAGGTGGCGCTGACGGTCGGGCTGCCGGGCGGATTGCGGCTGTCGGCCCGCACCCCGGGCTCGCCGACCGCAAACAACTCTGGCGTGAAGCCTGACGGCGGTGGCGACAGCAGCGACTGGCCGAGGAGGTCCTGCCCGAGCGCACTCTGGGCATTCACGGTCAACGCCAGCGACACGGCATTGCGTCCGAGGTCGCTGCTGACGCGATCCAGCGACTCGCTGCGAAAGGCGAGCAAGCCCCCCAGGGCGCCACCACTGAGCAGCGACTCGGGCATCTCGCGCACCGCGGCACCGCTCTTCAGACCGACCACCAGACGCGATGGATCAGTCCCCGCGACGGTGATCGCAAGGCCGATCGACTGCGACCCGACGACCAGTTGCTGACCGTTGCCGACGAAGACGTTGATGCTGCCATCGCCATTGGTGGTGCTTTTCGCTCTGATCAGCTTGTTGAGTTCGGCAACGAGGTTGTCACGGCTGTCGAGGAGGTCGTTGGCGGAATGGCCCGTCGCCGCCTGTGCGAGGCCGATCTGTTCGTTCAGGCTGGCGATCTGCTCGGCATAGGAGTTGATCGCCTTGACGCTGTCCCTGATCTGGCCATTGATGCCGTCGTACATCTGCGCCAGCTGCGTGCCCAGCGACTGGTAGCGGGTACTCAGCCCCTGTGCGTTGGCGATCAGTGCCTGCCGGCTCGGCAGGTGCGACGGATTCGCCGCCACCTGTGCGACGCCATCGAAGAAGCCCTGCAATGCCGGCGACAGGCCGGCACTGCTGTCGCCCAGCAGATTGTCGATCTGCCTGATCTGCGCAACGTAGGTGTCGAGCTGGCTGACACCACTCTGCGAACGATCCACCTGCTCGGCGAGAAAGCTGCTGTAGACGCGCTCGATGGTTGCGACATTGGTACCTTGGCCGAGAAAGCCGGAGCCGGTGTTCACACCGGGATTGCTGCCCTGGATCACCCGCTGGCGCGTGTAACCCGGCGTGTTGGCGTTGGCGATGTTGTGCTCGGTGGTCTGCAATCCATGCTGTGCGGCCAAAAGGCCGCTCACACCGGTACCAAGGATTCCTGAGCCCATGCGATCAATTCCTCGTTGATGTTTCGGTCAACGGCAGCTTGCGCTGGAAGTTTAGCCGCTCCCGGAAGAAAAATCAGGCGCTGGACAGTGCCTGTCGCAACGTGTTGCCGCCGATGATGCGGGCCAGCTTGTCAGCGTATGCCGGATCGGTCGCATAGCCAGCCCGCTGCAGCGAACGGGCGAACTGGACCCCATCCTGCTGCCCGATCACGTTCGCGTAGCGTGGTTGGCTGCTGAGGAGCTGCGCGTAGTCGCGGAAGGCCTCGGCATAGGAAGCATAGGCGCGAAATTTCGCCCGCACCGTCTGTGGCAGGCCATCGACGAACTCGGTCGTGGACACTTCGACGGTTGCTCCCGTCCAGCCACGACCGGCCTTGATGCCAAAGACGTTGAAACTGGGCGAGCCGTCGGCCATGCGCAGCTCACGCCTTCCCCAACCACTCTCGAGTGCCGACTGCGCAACCAGAAAATGCGCCGGAACACCCGTCCGCGTCGCGGCCTCAAGTGCATGTGGCCAGACCCGGTCGACGAAGTCGCGCGGACGCCGCGCACTGTCGGCAGAGGCTGCTGGCGACGTCGTGGCGGCGGGTGGCGGCGGCGCCGGCAAGGGCGCGGTCGCCGCGGCGAATGGGCGTCTTGCCGCCAGTACTGCCTCTGTCGGCAACCCAGGTGTGCGCGCCGGCGATAGCGTCGGCGCGACACCAGCATGTTGCCGTGCCAGCTGCCGCTCGATCAAGCCGGCGAAACCGAGAGGTGCCTGCGAGGCCAGTTCCTGCGCCAGTTGCTGATCGCCGATGGCGGTGAAGAAACGGCTCTGTTCGCTGTCCAGCACACCACCGGTCGGCGTCGCTTCGCGCATGCTCTTCAGCATCAGGTGCAGAAGCATGCCCTCGAACTGCCGCGCCGCCTGCCGGACTCCAGACTGCGGATCGCTGCGCAGCCGGTTGCGCAGGTCGCCAGCGGCAGCGGGGTCGAGCACGAGGCGTTGGGTCGCGAGATCAGGAGCTTTCATGATTGACACACGGCTTCGTTCCTGCACACGACGCGGCTCAGATGATCTCGAGGTCGGCACGCAGTGCGCCCGCTGCCTTCATCGACTGCAGGATCGACAGCAGATCCTGCGGTCCGGCGCCGAGCGCGTTGATCGCCTTCACCACTTCGGCAAGGCTGACACCGGCCTTGAGGTGGATCAGCGACCCGCCACCCTGCTTGATGTCGATCTCGCTCTGCGTCGTCGTCACCGTCTGTCCCGGGGACAGCGGGTTGGGTTGACTGACCTTCTGCTCGGTGTTGACGATGACCGAAAGGTTACCATGAGCGACTGCGCACGAGTCGATGGTGACCGTCTGGTTCATGACCACCGAGCCGGTGCGCGGATTGATGATGACCTTCGCCACCGACTTCGTCGGTCGCACCTCGAGATTCTCTATCCGCCCGAGGAAAGCGACGCGACTGTTCACCTCCTCGGGGGCGATGACGCGAATCACCCGCCCGTCGAGAGCCTGCGCGACACCGGCTGCCGTTTCCCGGTTGATCGCCTCGACCATCTTCTGTGCGGTCCCGAAATCGGTCGTCGCCAGCTCATAATGAACGAATGGCCCTTGGCCGAGCGCCGTCGGCACTTCGCGCTCGACGGTTGCGCCACCGGCGATACGACCGGCCAGCAGGTGGTTGACCACCAGCTTGCTGCCGCCGGACGCCGCGCCGGCACCGCCAACCAGCAGGTTCCCCTGCGCCTGCGCATAAATCTGCCCGTCGGCCCCCTTCAGCGGGGTCATCACCAGCGTCCCGCCGCGCAGGCTCTTGGCATTTCCCATCGACGACACGGTGACATCGATCTGCTGGCCAATGCGCGCGAAGGGCGGCAGATTGGCGGTGACCATCACCGCGGCAACGTTCTTGAGTTGCAGGCCCTGCACCGAATTCACGGTCGTACCCAGCTGTGCCAGCATGTTGATGACGCTCTGCGACGTGAACGGTGCCTGCGTCGTCTGGTCACCGCTGCCGTCGAGTCCGACGACGAGACCGTAACCGACCAACTGGTTGTTGCGCACACCCTGCAGCGACGCCAGGTCCTTGATCCTCTCCGCCGCCACGAGCGAGAGCGGCACGGATAGAGCGAGGGCGGCAAGAACTGCCGCCGCGAGGCGCCTACGGCCGGGCATTCCGGCGATGATCGAGAACATGACCCGTCTTCCTCAGCGGTTGTGAATCAATCCATTGCGCGCCCGGCACGAACAGCCGCCTGCGCCCTCACCGGTACGGCTGCTGCCTCCCGTCGTCCGCCCTCTCACGTCCTTGATCCCGGCGGGCCCGCGACGCCCGCCCCGACGCCGCTCAGAAAGGCAGAACGGTGAGGAAGAAGCGCGCCAACCAACCCATCACCTGCGCCTCGCTGATCGCGCCGCTCTCCTTGTACTCGATGCGCGCATCGGCAATCTGTGACGAAGCGATGGTGTTGGCGGCGTTGACGAAGTAGGGGTTGACGACACCCGAGAGGCGGATGTACTCCTGCCCATGCCCGATCGCCACCTGCTTCTCGCCCGAGACGAGCAGATTGCCGTTCGGCAGGACTTCGACGACCGTCACCGTGATCGTTCCCGTGAACACGTTGTTGGCCGCTGCATCGCCCTTGCCACTGGCGACGTTGCTGCTGCTCGTCTTCAGTTCGGTCAGCGTCCTCCCGGGCAGATTGAGGTTGGGCCCGATCGAGGCGTTGATGCTGCCGGTCTTGGCAACGCTGTTGTTCGACTTGGTCGCCGCCGACGTGTTCTCGGTGATCGTCACCGTGATCGTATCGCCCACATGGCGGGCACGCCGATCCTCGAACAGGGTGCGCGACGCGCCTGCCTGGTAGATGCTGCCCGTCGAGGCCAGCGCTGCCGCCAGTTGCTCCGGTCGCGGCTGCGGCCTGGCGGTCATCGGCTGATGCACATTGGTGGGCGGAACGGTCGTACAGGCTGCCAGCAACAGCAAGGTGGCAGGCAGCAGCAGGAACGATCGGGCAGGCATGGCGGATTCCCTAAAGTTGCGTCAGCCGCGCCAGCATTTGATCGGAGGTCGATACGACCTTGGCGTTCAGCTCGTACGCCCTCTGCGTCTGGATCATCAGTACCAGTTCCTGCGCCACGTTCACGTTCGACGCTTCGACATAGGACTGGACCACCATGCCGGCGCCGTTGCTGCCCGGCGTATTGAGCGTTGGCGTACCGCTCGACGCCGTCTCCTGGTAGAGATTGTCGCCAAGACTCTGCAGGCCGCCGTTGTTGATGAAGGTCGCCACCTGGATTGTGCCGATCTGCACCGGCGCCGCGGCGTTCGGCAGGGTGACGCTGACGACGCCATCGGTGGCAACGGTCACGGTCAACGCGTTCTGCGGAATGGTGATTGCCGGCTGTACCGGATAACCGCTGGCGGTGACGATCTGCCCCTGGTTGTCTTTCTGGAAGGACCCGTCACGCGTGTAGGCGTTGGTACCGTCCGGCAGCAGGACCTGGAAGAAGCCCGCGCCATCGATCGCCATGTCGAGACTGTTTCCGGTCTGCTGCAGCGAGCCCTGCGTGAAGATGCGGCCGGTCGACACCGGCGCGGCGCCGAGGCCGATCTGCAGACCGTCCGGGATCTGGGTCGTCTGCGACGACTGCGCACCCGGTTGGCGCACGGTCTTGTAGAGCAGGTCGGCGAAGATTCCCCGCGCCTGCTTGAAGCCATTGGTGCTGACGTTCGCCAGGTTGTTGGCGATGACGTCGATCTGCACCTGCTGTGCATTGAGGCCGGTGCTCGCGGTCCAGAGAGAGGTGATCATCGCTTTCCGTTCAGCGGTTCATGGTCAGCAGGGTGGCTGCGGCACGGGCGTTGGCCTCGGCGGTCTGCAGCATTCTGACCTGCAGTTCGAACTGGCGCGCGAGGCTGATCATCCGCACCATGGCGTCGACCGAATTGACATTGCTGCCCTCGAGCGCGCCAGGCTCGATCTGCACGGTCTCATCGGCGACGGCCGGCTCGGCATTGCGCGTCCGGAAGAGGCCATCGTCGCCACGCACCAGCTCGCCTTCCGGTGGATTGACGAGCTTGATCCGGCCGACCACATTGACACTGCTCGCCGCCCCGGCCCCGGGACGTGGCACGCCGGATACCGTGCCGTCAGCGGCAATGACAATGTTGTTGTCGGGCGGCAGCGTGATCGGCCCGCCTTCGCCGACGACCAGGTTGCCAGCGCTGGTCTGCAGGATCCCGTTGGCGTCGGTCACCAGGTTGCCGGCACGCGTGTAGGCCTCGCTTCCATCGGCCGCCTGGACGGCGATCCAGCCGCGCCCACGCAGCGCGATGTCGAGCGGCCGCCCAGTGGTCAGCAACGGACCCTGCTCGAAACTGTTGGCCACCGAGGCATCGATCGTGAAGGCCCGCGTCGGCTGACCGGTGCCGAGCACGGGCACGGCGCGGAAGCGATTCTCCATTGCCCGGTAACCGGCGGTCGAGGCGTTCGCCAGATTGTGCGCGACCCCTGCCTGTTGCAGAAAGGCCTGTTTGGCGCCGCTCATGGCAGTGTAGATCAGACGATCCATGCAGCCTCCGTGCCGTCAATCGAGGGTTGATCAGCGCAGGTTGATCAGCGTCTGCATGATCTGATCCTGCGTCTTGATCGTCTGCGCATTCGCCTGGTAGTTGCGTTGCGCCGTGATCATCGCCACCAGTTCATTGGTCAGATCGACGTTGGAATCCTCGACCGCTGCCGACTGAATGACGCCGCGACTTCCCGATGCCGGCGCGCCAACCAGTTCCGGTCCGGAGGTCGAAGTCGCACTCCACTGGTTGTTGCCCAGGTTGAGCAGCCCGTTGGGATCGGCAAAGGTCGCCAGAACCAGTTGCCCCATGCTGCGCGTCTGGCCATTGCTGTAGCGGCCCTGAACGATTCCGTCGCTGAGGACGCCGATGCCGACCAGGCTGCCGGTTGCATAGCCCCCCTGCGTCAGGCGGTCCACGCTCGAAGCGCTGCCATACTGGGTCGTCCCCGTGAAGTCGATCACGCCCGGTGACCACGGCGTCTGCGCGCCGCTGCTCAGAGGCCACGAAGGCAGCGTGTAGGTCGGGGTCGAACTGAGTGCGCCCGAGGTGTCGAAGACGAGGTTGCCCGCCAGTGTCTGCGGGTTGGCACCGTCCAGTGTCGCATGCACCGTCCACTCGCCGCCGGTCGGCGGTGTCGGCGGGTTCAGCACATAGAAGGTGGTCAGGTTGTGCGGGACTCCCAGCGTGTCGAAGACGGTGAGCGCAGTCGAGAAGTTGTAGGTCGACGGGTTGGTGTAATCGAAAGGAACCAGCACCGGCACCGTCGCGCGCGCATCGAGATTGAGCACGGCCGTGACGTCGCCCGCGAGCGGGTCGCTGGTTGCCCGCGGTGGAATCTGGCTCGCCGACAATTGCAGTTCAATCGGATTGGCCGGCGTGACCGCGCCGGTGACGCTGACCGGATAGCCGGTCAGCCGGAGCTTCTGGTCATTGATGATGTAGCCCTGGTTGTCGATGTGGAACTGCCCATTGCGCGTATAGCTGATGGCGCCATCGTCGCTCATGCGAAAGAAGCCGCCACCATTCACCGCGAGGTCGAGCGCATTGTCGGTGGTCGTCAGGTTGCCCTGCGTGAACTGCTGCTGGATCGCGCCCACCGACACGCCGATACCGATCTGTGAAGCCCCGACGATGCCCAGGGAAGCGGCATAGACATCGGCGAAGTTGGTGTTGCCGCGCTTGAAACCGACCGTGCTGGCGTTGGCGACGTTGTTGCCGATGACGTCGAGCGCCGAGGCTGCCGCATCGAGACCACTCAAACCCTGTTGAAAACTCATCCTGCCCCCCGATTGCGCTAGAGAATCTGTTGCACCTGGTCGAAACGGATTCGGCCCGCGCCGCTGACGTCCAGTTCAAAACCCTTTGGCGTCCTGACCAAAGCAGATACCGTGCCAAGCTGCAACGGTTCGGCGGCCACCTTGTCGGCACCACGCAGCGCACTGACCCGGAAGCTGTAGTTGCCGGGAGCCACCGGCAGCCCGGCATCGTTCCTGCCGTCCCAGGCGAAACTGAAGCTGCCTGCCTCCCTCGCCCCGAGATTCTGGCTCTGGACGACCGTTCCCGCCGCATCGAGGATCGTCAGCTTGACTTGATCGGCGGCCTCGGCCAGCTGGACGCCGGCGACCGCTTGGCCAGCGGCCAGTGACAACCGGGAACCGACCGTGAGTACGTTGCGGCCCATCAATGCCGCGCCTTGCATGGCCTGCGTGTCCTGGTAACTGCCGAGCAGTGTTGCCAGCGTCGCATTCAGTTTCTCGATGCCGGTGACGGTGCTGATCTGCGAGACCTGAGTGGTAACCGCGGCGTTGTCCAGCGGGTTGAGCGGATCCTGATTCTGCAACTGGGTCACCAGCAGCTTGAGAAAACGATTCTGGACTTCCTCGCTGGTCGTCGCCGGCGCCGTGCCGGCATCGCTCGAACTCGCGTTGAGCGCGGAAAAGATGCTGCTGGCAGCACTGGCCACCTGAAGAACACTTGCCATGGAACTCTCCTCGACTTGCGAATCGGTGATGACTACTGGCCAATGCTCAGCGTCTTGAGCAGCAGCTGCTTGGCCGAGTTCATCACCTCGGCATTGGTCTGATAGGCGCGTGCCGCCGAGATCATGTTCGTCATTTCATCGACCACGCTCACGTTCGGCATTTCCACGTAGCCCCGCTCGTTCGCCGCCGGGTTGCGCGGGTCATACACCAGGCGGCCTGGGCTGCTGTCCTCGACGACCCGGGTCACGCGGACACCCTGTGCCGCGGCATTGCCCATCGGCGTCGCAGCGAACACCACCTGCTTCGCGCGATAGGGTTTGCCATCGGAACCGATCACGCTCTCGGCGTTGGCCATGTTGCTGGCGACCGCATTGAGACGGACGGACTGCGCCGTCAGCGCGCTGCCAGCGACGTGGAAAGTGCTGAACATGCCCATGCCTATTGCCCCTGCAACGCCGTCATCATCGTTCTGATCTTGCCGCTGATGAAGGTCAAGCCGGCCTCGTAGAAGATGGTGTTCTCGGCGAGCTGCGCCCCCTCGACATCCATTTCGACCGTGTTGCCGTCGGCACTCGGCTGCATCGGCTGGCGATAGAGAAGCGACGATGCCCGCTGACTCGGATCGCCCGCCAGATGGCGCGACGCGGTCATCGTCAGCGGCAAGCTGCCGGCCGACCTGCCGCCAAGAGCACTCTCGAGCGCGGCGGCAAAATTGAAATCGCGCGCCTTGAAGTTCGGCGTATCGGCGTTGGCGATGTTTCCCGCCAACACCTGCTGCCGGCTGGCGCGCAGACCAAGTGCCTGCTGCTGGAACTGGAGGTTGCGGTCAAGCTTGCTGAGCATCGGGCGCTCCTCGATCTGGCGGACGAGAATCGTGGAAGCAATAGCCATGCCATGCCCGAGAGGGCGATACCGTGAACGGTGATGCCGACGCGAACGCGATGCCTGCCGGCCATTCGCGCTGCCGCCCAACGTGCTGCCGCTGGCGCAGCGGCAGCGATCACGGGCAGCCTCCAGTCGTCGGGCTGGCAGCTTCCGCGACCTGCATGATCGGACTGACGTCAATCAACGACGGTCCTTGCCGGCGGCACGGCAAATATTGCCGGTGGCAACCGACGCGTGGCGCCGCAGTTTCTGCCGACGGCCGGCAGATTGAGGCAAAATGGCAGCATGCCTGTCACGTCACGCGCCCAGCACCACAGCGGATGGCCGCATCCGTACCCGCCGCTCGTCCTGGCGATCCTTGCCCTCGCCAGTGGCATCGTGAGCGCGCAGACCACCTTGTCTGCCGCCCTCAGCGACTATCTGCGCGCCCAGACAGCCGGTCTGCCGGGAACGGTGAGCTTCCAGATCGGCCAACTCGATCGGCACGCCCGGCTCGCAGCCTGCGACGCCTTCGAGCCCTTCGTGCCCTCGGGGGGCCGCCTTTGGGGAAACACGACGGTCGGCGTACGTTGCCTCGGCCCCGGCCGGTGGACGGTCTACGTGCCGGTGCAGATCCGGATAGCCGGCAACTACCTGGTCGCAGCACGGCAGCTTGCGCCCGGGCAGCAGATCGGCGCCGCCGACCTGCTGCCGCAGAGCGGCGATCTCGGCGCGCTGCCGGCCGGCATCCTGACCGACCCGGCGCAGGCGATCGGCAAGACGCCACGACAGGGTATCGCTGCCGGCCAGCCTCTGCGCAGCGACCAGCTCAGCGCCGCCTGGGTGATCCAGCAGGGACAGAGTGTCAGGCTGCTTTCCAGCGGCGCAGGATTCAGCGTCAGCAACGAAGGCAAGGCCGTGAACAACGCGGCCGAGGGCCAGGTTGTCCAGGTGCGAACGGCATCCGGACAGGTCGTCAGCGGCATTGCCCGCCAAGGCGGCATCGTCGAGGTGAGCTACTGATCGGCTGGCCGGCTCCCGGCCCGGCGTACGGCCCGGAGGTTCACGACAGGCGGCTGGTGACAGCTTTTGTTCCTTGGCCGCCGACGGGCCGCGATGCGAAAAAAGTGCTAAAGTTCCGACGCCGTCCGCCGATCAGTGAATTGAGGACAACCGTTCAAGGGGCACCACCGTGAAGATCGACAGCACCACCACCACCGCCAGTGCTCTTGGCGAAACGCGCAACCGCGCTGCCATCGCGAGATCGACGGCGAGTGCCGCGACCGAGGTTCATTTGAGCGAGCTGGCGGCACAACTCCAGACACCGGGCGACGCAGGCGCCTTCGATGCCGGTCGTGTTGCGGAGATCCGGCAGGCAATTGCCGAAGGCCGTTTCACGATCAATGCCGAAGCGATTGCCGAACGCCTGATCACCTCGGCCAGTGAGCTCGTGGCTGCGCAGCAGCGCTCCTGAGCAGCGTCTGCGACGAACGACAGCCGGTGATGACGGACTTGCGACAGTTGTTCGAAGAAGAGCTGGCTGTCGTGCGAGCCTTTGTCGGCGTCCTGGAGCGCGAGCAGAGGCTGTTGATCGAGGGCGATGTCGAGGGCTTGCCGGCACTCTTGCACGACAAGAATGAACTTGCAGCCCGCCTCACCGCAATCGCGGGACAGCGCCGGCTGACGCTCGCAAGAGAGGGGCTCAATGCCGAACGCAGCGGTGTTGCGACCTGGTTTGCCACACACCCGGACGATGAGGGCGCACGCGTCGCCTGGGCCGAACTGTTGCCGCTGGCCAGCCAGGCGCGAGAACTGAATCAACTGAACGGTGACCTGATTCAGCTTCGCCTGCAGCACAACAAGCAAGCGATCGAGGCACTCGTCGGCAGCAGCGGTGCCGGTGGTCTATACGGCCCGGACGGCCAGAACAAGCCGGGCGGCGGTGGCCGCATCCGCGACAGCGCCTAGCGAGCGGCAGGCGGCAAGGCCGCGCGCGCACCCGGCGACGCCGTTGCCGCCCCCTGCAGATCGAGCTCGGTACTTTTTTCCGGAATCGTGGAATCGATGAGGATCGTCACGCGACGATTCCGCGCCCGCCCATCGGCCAAGAGATTGGGCTCGACCGGACGCGTGTCGGCGTAGCCGATTGCGGTCAGCCTGTCAGCGGCGATGCCGGCATCCGCAAACAGCCGCAGAACCGTGGTCGCACGTACGGCCGACAGCTCCCAGTTGGAGGGGAACTGCGCGTTGCTGATCGGCATGTTGTCCGTGTGCCCCTCGATCGTGATCGGGAAATCTGCCGCCACGAGAACCTCCGCCACGGACAGCATCGCCTTGGCCAGCGGGGGCTTGAGGATGGCCTGGCCCGGCGAGAAGAGGATGCTGTCATTGATCTCGATGCTCACGCCGCGGCTCGTTTCGAGCACCCGCACCTTGCCCTGTTCGACGAGGGGCGCCATGACATCGAGGATGTTCTTCGCCACCTGGCGCATCTTCTCCCGCTCCTTCTGTCGCAGGCCCTCTGATGCCTTGCTCGCGAGCGGCGTGGCGACTGCCGGTGAGGGTGTCGGCATCACTGTCGGCGTCTGCCCAACACTATTGACCGGCGCGTTGCGGAAGGCGACCACCATCGAGTTGCTGAGAATCCGGTACTTGCCCTCGTTGACTGAGGAAAGAGCATACATGACGACGAAGAAGGCGAAGAGCAGGGTGATGAAATCGGCGTAGGAAACGAGCCAGCGCTCGTGATTGTCGTGCTCCTCCTCGTGCCGTCTGCGTGCCATCGCGTCAGAAGATGTAGGCACGCAAGCGGCTCTCGATGATCCGCGGGTTGTCGCCGTTGGCGATCCCGACGAGACCGGCAACGATCATCTCGCGCTGCACCACCAGCCGACCGATGTGTGCCTTCAGCCGATTGGCAATCGGCAGGTACACCAGGTTGGCCAAGCCGACACCATAGATCGTCGCGACGAACGCGACCGCGATGCCGGCACCGAGCTTGGAAGGATCCGAGAGGTTTTCCATGACGTGGATCAGGCCGAGGACGGCGCCAAGAATGCCGATCGTCGGCGAGTAACCGCCGGCTGCCTCCCAGATGCGTGCAGCCAGCTTCATCTCCTGCTCGTAGGTCGTGATCTCGACCTCCATCACCTCGCGCAGGCGCTCCGGCTCGGCGCCATCGACGAGAAGCTGCAGACCCTTGCGAACGAAGTCGTCCTTCAGTTCGCTCACCACGGCGTCGAGTGCCAAGAGGCCCTCACGCCGCGAAACCTGGCTCCAGCCGGTGACCTGCTGAATCACCTGCAGATTGTTGACCACCGGTGGGTACAGAATCCATTTGATCATGCGCATGCCGCGCACGAAGGTGGCAAGGGGGCTCTGCAGCATGACCGCCCCGAGTGTGCCACCGACGACGATCAGCATTGCCGTCGGCTGCGCCAGCGAAGCGACATGTCCGCCCTCGAGGATCTGGCCGACGACGATGGCCAGCACACCGATCAACAGGCCGGCGATGCTGCCCCTATCCATGGCGTTCCAGCCGCGCCCGGGCGTTGCGCGTACCGTCGCCGAACAGTCGGCTGCGCAGCCGCAGAACCGCCTGACTGTGCAACTGGCAAACGCGGGACTCGCTCACCCCCATGACCTCGCCGATCTCCCGCAGGTTGAGGTCCTGCTCGTAGTACAGGGCCATCATCAGTTGTTCACGTTCGGGCAACGATCCGATCGCCTGCACCAGTCGCCGACGCAGATCCGCGTCGGCGACCAGCTGGGCGGGGTCGGCGCTGTCATCGGCGAGGTGACCCTCGAGATAGTCCTCGCCGCGCTCGGCAACGACGTCCTCGATATACACCAGTTGATGCCCGCGCACCTCCTGCAACATCTCCTGGTAATCGGCAAGCGTCATGCCGAGTGAATCGGCAAGTTCACTCTCCGTTGGCACGCGCCCGCTCGCCTGTTCGAGCTGGGCGATCGCCGCCTCGATGCGACGACAGTTGCGGCGCAGGCTGCGCGGCAACCAGTCGTTCTCCCGCAAGCCGTCGAGCATTGCGCCGCGCACCCGCTGCGCGGCATAAGCCTCGAACTGGGCACCGACTCCGGCCTCGAAACGCCCCAAGGCATCAAGCAGGCCGAGCATGCCGTTCTGCACGAGGTCATCGATGTGCACGCTCGCCGGCAGCCGTGCCATCAGATGGCAGGCGATACGCCTGACCAGCGGCGCGAAGCGCTGGACAAGCTGATCCTTGTTGAGCTGGCCAGCAGCGTTGTACATGCGTCCTGGGGGGAGCTATCAGGCGTAGATAGCCGTTGCGTGAATGCGTTGGCTCAAGTGTAGCAGCAGTTGCACGAAATGTTCGAGCCCCCCTCGCTCATCATTGCCGGGCGGCCACTCCAGCACCTGCTCCGCAAGCATCGCATAGGCGCGTGCCGCTGGTGCCTCCGGAAACAGTGCGGCCACCGGCTGGCAGAGCCGTGAAGCCTGTCGCAGCTGTCCATCGAGCGGCACCCAGCCGGCGTACTCGAGACGCGCCAGCCGGCGGCTGTCGGTGACGCGCGCCATGTTGTCATGGATCGCCAGCGCCTCGACCTCGCTCCGCACCCGGTTGAGCAGGATGCGGAAACGCCTGTGTGCATACCCCAGGCTGACCTTCTTGATCAATGCGTAAGCCTCGGTGATGGCAGCAGCCTCTGCCGCGACGACGACCACCGTCTCCTGCGCCGCCAGCCCAAGCGGCGAGAAGCCCAACGGGTGGTCGAGGGAGCTGTCGACGAGCACCACGTCGGCCGGCGGCAGAAGTCCGGCCAGGCAGGTCACCAGGGTTCGCTGCTCGCGTTCGCCGAGCGAGCCGAGCTGGCCGACGACGCGGGCCACCGGCAGGACACGGATTCCCGGCGCAACCTGGACCAACACATCCTCGAGTCGCTTCTCGTGACTGATCACCTGTTGCAGGTCGTTGGCGACGAAAGCGCCGAAAAACGATGCGACCCCGACGTCGGCGTGTTCGTCAATCACCAGAACTTCCCTGCCGACGCGCGCCAGCGACGCCGCCAGGTTGGCCACCGCAGTGCTTTGGCCAACACCCGCACCACCAGCCGTGAAGCTGATGCTGCGCAACTGCGGGTGGCCGAGGAGTCGGCGCAACCCGGTGGCCTGGTCGCCGCGAAAATCAGCCACGCTGTCCTCCGACAGACAACATGCCTTCACTGCCGGCAGCCATCATCAGTCCTGGCTCGACGCCGGCAAACCGGTGCGGAGAGGTTTCGGGCAGGTTCTTGAAGGCGCGATGCAAGAGATATGGTCGATTCGGCAGGTGCAGGTCTTCCGGCACGCGCTGCCCATTGGACACGTAATACAGCCGCAGCTCGTGGCGAATGAGCACATCCAGCGACGAAGCCAGGCTGGCGGCCTCGTCGACCTTGGTCAGCACGCAACCCGCAAGCCCAAGCCCACTGTAGGCACGCACCACATCGTCGAGGGTATCGCCGCGACCGGTCGCCGCCAGCAGGAGCAACGACCGGACGTCGCTGTCGCGAAACATCGCCACCTGCTCGCCGACCATCCGGTCTCTCTGGCTCATGCCCATGGTGTCGATCAACACCATGTGGGTATGCCGCAGATCATGCAGTGTCGCCCGCAGGTCCTTGGCGTCCCGCGCCAGATGGACCGGTACGCCGAGGATGCGCCCGTAGATGCGCAATTGCTCGTGCGCCCCGATGCGATAGCCGTCCGTCGTCACCAGCGCAAGCTTCCGCGCTCCATGTCGCAGGACGCAGCGCGCCGCCAGCTTGGCAGCGGTCGTCGTCTTGCCGACCCCGGTAGGTCCGACCAGGGCATAGATTCCGCCTTGGTCGACGATGTCCCTCTCGCCGTCGATGGTCAGCATGCCGCGCTCCGCGCGCCCGCGCACCCAGGCCAATGCCTGCGCCGCGTCGAGATCGCGTGGCAATTCGGCCAGCAGCTCGCGAGCGAAGCGCGGCGAGAAACCGGCGTCGAGCATCTGCCGCAGGATCTCGGTCTTCACCGGCTCCGAACGCGCGCCCTCTCCCCAGGCAAAGCCAGCCAGCTGTTGTTCGACGATGCGGCGCAGGGAGCGAATCTCGTCCATCACCGCCGCCGGCACGACCGCGGCTCCGGCAGCGGAGGAACCGTCGCTCTCGCCCGGCGGCGGCGACGACGAGGCCAACGGCGGTGCGGCGGCGTCCGACCGGTTGCCCGCCTGGCCGCGCGGGGCGGTTGCCGTGACAAGCGCGGCTGCCCGACCGTCGGCGCTGCCCCGCTCGCGTGCAGTCACCGACGTGGCGTCGGCGATACCGCCGTCCGGACGCCGCGACTCGCGGGATGGCGGCACGATCATCTCCATGTCGCTGGCGGCGACAGCCATGATCTCGACGCCGCCCGGAATCCCGCGATTGGAAAGGATGATCGCGTCCGGCCCAAGAGTCTCCCTGACCTTTCGCAAGGCGTCGCGCGCTGTCGCGGCGATGAATTTCCTGACGTTCATGCTCGTTGTCCGATGATGGATGTCACTCTGATCGTTCGCTGCTCAGGCACCTCGGCGTGCGCCAGAACCTTGAGCTGCGGAATGGTGCGGCGGAGGAAGCGTGACAGCAGACTGCGCAGTGCCCCGGAGACCAGAAGGACCACAGGCAGACCCGCCTCCTCCTGCCTCTGCGCCGCCGCCAAGACCTCGCGCAGCAGCGTGTCGGCCAGGCCCGGTTCGATGCCGCCGGCGTCGCCAGCTCCGGCGACTGCCTGCTGCAGCAGGCGTTCGAGCTGCGGGTCGAGCGCCAGCACCTGCAGCTCGGATGCACCGGGATAGAGATCCTGAACGATCGAACGTCCGAGCGCGATGCGCACCTGGACCGTCAGTGCGTCCGCATCCTGCAAGCGAGGGGCGAAGTCGGCCAAGGTTTCGATCACCGTCCGCATGTCACGCAGGGAGACGCCTTCGTCAAGGAGGTTGCGCAGGACCTTCTGCACCACTCCCAGTGACAGGGCCTTGGGTACGAGGTCTTCGACCAGCTTCGGCATGTCCTTCGCCAGGTGGTCGAGGAGAGCCTGCGTCTCCATCCGCCCAAGGAGCTCGGCGGCATGCGACAGGATCAGGTGGTTGAGGTGCGTTGCGACCACGGTGCTCGGATCGACGACCGTGTAGCCGTAAGCCTGAGCCTGCTCGCGAACCGCCGGGTCGATCCACACGGCCGGCAGACCGAAGGCCGGATCCTTGGTTGCCGTCCCCGGCACCTGGCCCGCCACGCGCCCCGGGTTGATCGCCAGCAGATTGCCTGGAAAGGCCTCGCCGTCGCCGATCTCGACCCCCTTGAGCAGGATCTTGTAGGCATTGGGCTTCAGCTCGAGGTTGTCGCGTATGTGTACCGGCGACACGAGAAAGCCGACGTCCTGGGCGAACTTCTTCCGGATGCCGCGAATACGGCGCAGCAACTCTCCGTCCTGCGCCTTGTCGACCAGCGGGATCAGCCGATAGCCAACCTCCAGGCCGAGAACGTCGAGCGGCGCCACGTCTGCCCAGCTCGCTTCCTGCACTTCCCTCGCCACTGGCGGTGCTGGCGCAACCGGCAGTGGCTTCTCCTCCGTTCGCTGCCGGTCGAGACGCCAGGCCGCCGCCGCCAGCGCACCACCAATGAGCAGGAAGATGAAGTTGGGCATGCCGGGGATCAACCCGAGGAGGCCGATGATCGCCGCCGTCAGGTAGAGCGGCTTGGGGTTGTGGAACAACTGTGCGGCAAACTGTTGCGAGACGTCCTCCTCGTCACCGACGCGGGTCACCACCATGCCGGCGGCTATCGAGACGATCAGCGCCGGGATCTGGGCAACCAAGCCATCACCGATGGTCAACAGGGTGTAGGTTCGCGCCGCCGTGGCGACATCCAGGTTGTGCTGCAGGACGCCGACGAACAGACCGCCGACGACGTTGATCAACATGATCAGGATGCCGGCGATCGCGTCGCCGCGGACGAACTTCGATGCACCATCCATCGAGCCGAAGAAGTCCGCCTCCTGTGCGATCGTTGACCGCCGCTTGCGCGCCTCGTCCTCGCCAATCAAGCCGGCATTGAGGTCGGCATCGATCGCCATCTGCTTGCCCGGCATCGCGTCCAGGGTGAAGCGGGCAGCGACTTCGGCGACCCTGCCGGCACCTTTGGTGATGACCACGAAGTTGATGATCACCAGGATGGTGAAGACGACCAGCCCCACACCATAGTTGCCGCCGACGAGAAAATGGCCAAAGGCTTCGATCACGCGCCCCGCCGCCGCCGGACCGGTATGCCCTTCGAGCAGGACCACACGCGTCGAGGCGACGTTGAGGGACAGGCGCAGCAGTGTCGTGACCAGCAGGACGGTGGGAAAGACCGAAAAATCGAGCGGCTTCATCACGCTCATGGCAACCAGCATGACGATCACCGAGATGGCGATGTTGAAGGTGAAGAAGAGGTCCAGCAGGAACGGCGGCAACGGCAAGACCATCATCGCCAGGATGAGCAGGATCAGCAACGGGCCAGCCAGCTGCCGCTGACCGAAGCGCGCGACGAAATCCTGCAGGGCGATGGTGCCGCTAGCCACGCTCAGACTCCGGGAGAAGTTCAGCAGGAACGGCGATCCGCTCGGGTGGCAGCGGCGGCTCACCGCCAGCCTGCCGCCAATGGCTCAACTGATAGACGTAGGCGAGCACCTCGGCGACCGCTGCATAGAGCAAAGCCGGAATCTCCTGATCGAGGTCGACGTGCCGGTGCAGCGCCCGCGCCAGCACCGGCGCCTCGACCAAGGGCACACCGTTGCTGGCAGCCAGCTGCCGTATCTTCAGCGCGATCTCGCCAGCTCCCTTGGCGAGCACTTTCGGTGCCCCCATGCCGCTGCTGTAGGCGAGGGCAACGGCGTAGTGCGTCGGATTGGTGACGATGACGTCGGCCGCCGGTACCGCAGCCATCATGCGCTTGCGCGCCGCCTCGCGCTGCAGTTGGCGGACACGCCCCTTGATCTCCGGGTTGCCTTCAAGTTCCTTCCCTTCCTGCTTCACTTCCTCGCGGCTCATCTTGAGCTTGTCGTGGTACTGCCACAGCTGGAACGGCACATCGACGGCAACGATCAGCAACATCGCCGCAACGATGGCGAGAAAGCTGAAGCTGAGCAGGTGGCCTGCGTTCGCCAGCCCGACGGGCAGTGGCTGCGCAAACATGGCGAGCAGATCACCCCGCTCGCTCCACATCACCCAAGCGGCGACACCACCGAGCAACGAGGCCTTGGCGATCGCCTTGACGAGTTCGACGACGCCATGCCACGACACCAGGCGGGCAATGCCCTGCAGGGGGTTCAGGCGACTCGGGTCGGGTTGCAGGGCCTTGGCCGAGAAGTTCCAGCTTCCCAGGAAGAAGGGAGACAGCAGCACGGCGACCAGCAGAGCGCCGAAAAGCGGGGCAAGAGTGAGCAAGGACTCGGCCGCCAGATCGCCCAGGCGCGTCAGCATCAATGACGGTTCGTGTGCTGCCTGGTGGTCTACCACGAGACCGCGGCGGACAAGCACCGACAGCCTCTGCATCATCCACGGCCCCAGTACCATGAACGCCGCCGCACCGACGATCAGGACGAGAAAGGCGCCCACCTCATGCGAACGCGGCACCTGCCCCTCTTCGCGAGCCTGCTCGAGGCGTCGCGCCGATGCGGGCTCGGTACGTTCGACGTCGCTTTCCTCTGCCATTTCGCGCTTCCAGTCTGGATCACCGTATTATAGGAAAACCGTTGTTAGAATAGAGGGCTAGGCAATCTTATTTACATCAATTCTCGAATAGTTGCAGCCTAACAACAGTCGTGGCGGCGAAGCAATCAAAACGGGGGGCTTGCGCCCCCCGTTGCCACCTGCACAAGAGAAATCCGGCAGTCAGACGAGCAGTTCCAATGCTCGAGGTGCCGTCGTCCGCGTGTCTCGCTCGCCCTTCGCGGCAAGATCCGACAACAGCTCCTTCATGTCCAGTATGAGAACGATCTGACCATTCGACAGGGTCGTCACTCCGGCCACCCCGCGCGGCCGGAAGTCGTCGAGCGCCTTGATCACCGCATCATCGCGCCCGGCGAAGTTGTCCACCGCCAGAATGAAGCTCCGTTCAGCAGTCTGCATGAGGACACCGAACTCGGGCCGCCGCACCTGTGGCCACCCGAGGAGATGTGCCAGGGCAATCACCGGCAGAATCTCGCCCCGCACCACCAGTGTTTCCCGGCCGCCCACCTCCTGCATTCGCTCGTGGTCAATTGGCAGAATCTCCCGCACCAGCGACAGCGGCAGGGCAAACGGCTGCTCTTCCAGGAGGACGAGCAGCACGGGCAGGATGGCGAGCGTCAGCGGCAACGAGATGACGAAGACCGAACCCTTGCCGGGTTCGGAACGGATCTCGATCGAGCCATTGAGTTTCTGGATGTTTGTCTTCACCACATCCATGCCGACGCCGCGACCGGACACCGCCGAAGCCTTGGCCATCGTCGAGAAGCCCGGCAGGAAGATGAGGTTGAGACTCTGCCGGTCATCGAGCGTGTTCGCGTCCTCCTCGCTGATGATGCGCTTCTCGACCGCTTTCGCACGAATGCGCTCCGGACTCATGCCGCGCCCGTCATCGGCGATCATCAGGACGATGTGGTCACCTTCCTGTCGCGCTTCGAGACGGATGACACTCTTGGCCTGCTTGCCGGCGGCACGCCGCTCGTCGGGCGATTCGACCCCGTGATCGACGGCATTGCGGATCAGATGGATCAGCGGGTCGGCCAGATCCTCGATCATCGTCTTGTCGACCTCGGTTTCTTCTCCGATCAGGGCCAGTTCGACATCCTTGCCCAACTGTCTGGCAAGGTCGCGCGCGATGCGCGGGTATTTCTGGAACAGGCGGCCGATCGGCTGCATGCGCGTCTTCATGACCGAGTTCTGGAGGTCGGAAACCAGCAGGTCGAGCTGGCTGACGGCCTGATCGAGTGCCTGCAGGGTGTCCGAGTCCGTACGCCCGGCCAGGATGTCCGCCCGCAGGCTGGTCAGGCGGTTCTTCGTCAGGCCAATCTCGCCGGACAGATTGAGCACCTGATCGAGTCGCGCCGTGTCCACACGGATGGTCGTCTCGCGTGCCGCCGCCCGCTCGTCAGCACGCCGCCCCGAGGGCGCGGCGCTGGCCGCAGCCCCGGGCCGGTCCGTGCTGCGTCGCCCCTCCGGAGGGAAGTGCGGCTGCAGCTGCGACAGTTCGACCTCGTCTGCCTGCTTGCCAGCTGGCGCGGTCGCAGCCGTGCGGGCAACGGCCGGCAGGCTGACGGCAGGCTGGCCACCGATGACGGCCGCGTGCAGCGCCTGCCAGTCCGGACCCTGCTCGCCCGAGCCGGTGGCCACTGCCGGCCCCGCTGGCCCGCCTGCCCGCGGCTCTGCGGCAACGGGCGATGTGGCGCCGGGATCGGCGGCCGTCGTCAGCGCGCTCTGCAGATTGGCGGTGACCTCTGCGGCGGCGGGGAACGGCTGCCTGCCCTGGGCAATCTCGCCGAACATCTGGCGAACGCCCTGCGTGGCCGCCATGATGGTGTCCATCAGCGCCGGGGTGAGCTCCTTCTCACCATTTCTCAGCCGGTCGAACAGGTTTTCGGTCAAGTGACAGAGCTTCACCAGCTCGCCGGCATTGAGGAAACCGGCACCACCCTTGATCGTGTGAAAGCCGCGAAAGATGTCGTTGAGCAGCCCCAGATCCTCCGGGCTTCGCTCGAGATCGACGAGCTTGTTGTCGACATCCGACAGCAGGTCGCCGGCTTCCTGCAGGAAATCCTGCAGCAGATCCTCCATCCCCGCAAAATCGCTCATCGCGAACCTCCTAGAATCCCAGGCTGCCGAGCAGCTCGTCAACCTGCTGCTGTGAGGCGACGACGTCGCTACGACCCTCGGGGTTGATCACTGGCCCGTTGAGGAGGCTGTTGATCGATTCGGTACGCCGCTCGCCAGGCAGCGTCTCGATCAGCACCTCCATCAGCTGCGTCTCCAGCTCGTGTGCCACCTGAATGATCTTCTTGATCACCTGGCCCGTGAGATCCTGAAAATCCTGGGCCATCATGATCTCGAGAAGCTGTGCCTTGGTTGCCTCCGTCTTCGCCGGCAAGGCCTGTTTGAGAAAGGAACGGGTCTCCTCGGCCAGAAGCCTGAACTCGTCGACCGCCAACCGGTTGGCAAAAAGCGCATCCCAGCGGGTCGCCAGCGCCGTCGAAGCGGCTTCGAGTTGCTCCTGCAGCGGGTTGGCAATGTCGGTCGCGTTGAGGACGCGGCAGGCAGCCTGCTCGGTCAACGTGGCGACGTAGTTGAGCCGCTCCCTGGCATCAGGAATGGCGGACACGGTGCTCTCGAGCAGTTCGCTGTAACCCAGTTGGCCCAATGTGTCGTGCAGCTGGCGGGCCATCTGACCGACGCGCTGAAATACCCGATCCTGTCCCTGCCATTGCGCCGCCGCGCCCGGTGCAGCCGTGGCCGCCTGTGCTCCCCGCACGGAGTCGAACAGCGCCTGCAGTTCGTCACTGTCGTCTGCTCCGTCTCCTTCACGCAACTGCTGCAGCAGAGATGCCGCCTTGGCCTTGGCGGCAGGTGGCTCGGCAGAACTGGCGGTCACGATTCCCGAGGCGATGCTGTCGAACAGAGCCTCGAGCTCCCGTGAATCGCCGGAGGTGTCGCTCTCGTTCATCTCAGCCCCCCATCCTGTCGAAGATCTTCTGCAGCTTCTCTGCCAGCGTTGCCGCCGTGAAAGGCTTGACGATGTAACCGCTGGCCCCCGCCTGCGCGGCGGCGATGATGTTCTCCCTCTTCGCCTCGGCGGTGATCATCAGTACCGGCAGGTGCTTCAGCGTTGCCGAACCGCGGATGGCCTGCAGCAGCTGCAGGCCATCCATGTTCGGCATGTTCCAGTCGGTGACGACGAATTCGAAACCACCCTGGTTGAGCTTCTGCAGAGCCACGGCGCCATCTTCGGCCTCGTCGACGTTGGCAAAACCGAGTTCCTTCAGCAGATTCCTGACGATGCGCCGCATCGTCGAGAAATCGTCGACCACGAGAATCCTCATCTTGGGATCAGCCATCATTGACTCCGATTGTTCGCTCAGCGCTCGAGCAGGGGACGCAGGGTGTCGGCCAGAACCTCTGCGTCGAACTTGGCAACGTAGGAGTCGACACCCACTGCCTTGCCCATGGCATGGTTGGCCTGTGACGACAGCGACGAGTGCATCACGACCGGGATGCCCGAGAACCGGGCATCCGCCTTGATGTTGCGGGTTAGGACGTAGCCATCCATTTCCGGCATCTCGGCGTCCACCAGGATCAGGCGGACCTCGTCGCGCAACGCGTTGCGACTCTGCTCGGCGTGCGCCGCAAGCGCCTGCAGGCGGCTCCACGCTTCCGCGCCATTGGTGGCGTGCTTGTGCCGGACACCAAGTTTGTCCAGCACCTCGGTGATCTTGCGCCGGGCGACCACCGAGTCATCGACGAAGAAGATGCTCGCATCCTGATCGACGTTGGCTGGAGGAATATCGACGATGATCGCCTCGCCGAAGGCGTTGGCCAGGATCTGCTCGACGTCGAGAATCGATACCAGTTTGCCATTGTCCAGTTCGGTGACCGCGGTGATCAGCCCCTGATTCGTGGACAGGACGTTCTCCGGTGCCCGGACCTTCTCCCAGTCCACCCGGATGATCCGGTCCACTTCATGCACGAGAAAACCAAGCGTCCGCTTCGAATACTCGGCCACCATCATCGTCCTGCCGTACTCGTCGTGGTGCTCCCCATGCTCGAGAAAGGCAATCAGCGAGAGCACCGGTATCACGTTGCCGCGCAGCGAGATCAATCCCTCGACGCCGCGCGGCATGTTCGGGGTCTTGGTGATGGGCGGCGTCCGCCCCACTTCCCTCACCTTGAAGACGTTGATGCCGAAGGTCTCGCGTGTCCCCAGCGAGAAGAGCAGGATCTCCATCTTGTTCGATCCGGCGAGACGCGTTCTCGCGTCGACGCCGTCGAGCAGGTTCTTCCTTTCGGCCAACTCCATCCTATCGCTCCTGTGAGGCCCGTTCAGCGCGACGGCAGCGCTGGCAGGCCGCCGCCCTGCAAGCGGCGCGTCAGCGTCTCCGAAAGCCGCTGCGGTTCGAACTTGGGCACGTACTCGTCAACGCCGACCGACTTGCCGAGCTGCTGGTTCGACATGCCCGACAGCGACGAATGCATGATGACCGGCACGCCGGCAAATCGCGGGTCGGACTTGATCTTCTTCGTCAAGATGTAGCCGTCCATCTCCGGCATCTCGATGTCCGTCAGAACGAGACTGATCAGGTCGCCGACCGCCTGACCGGAAGCCTGCGCATAGGCAGCCATCTTCTCCAGCTCGAGCCAGGCTTCCAGACCGTTGATCGCGGCAACGTACTTGACGCCCATCGCCCCCAACGTGCGCTCGATCTGCTTGCGTGCAACCGACGAATCGTCGGCGAAGAAGACCGTCAGCTGCGGATTGTCGAGTGGCTTGATGTTGCGATAAACGATCTCGTCGTCGTAGTTGGTCGTCTCGGAGAGGATCTTCTCGACATCCATCATCATCACCAGACGCCCATCCGGCAGTTCCGTGACAGCCGTCACCAGACCACCCAGATCGGCCAGCAACATCGCCGGCGGCACGCGCATCTGCCCCCAGTCGAGACGCAGGATGGTATCCACACCCTCGACCAGGAAGCCCTGGGTATGACCGGCATACTCGGTGATGATCATGATCGAGCGTGGTGTGTGCGTATCGACTCCGGCATAGCGGGCGAGGTCCACGACCGGCACCAGCGCACCGCGCAGGCTGACCATGCCCTCGACCGATGGCGGCATCTCGGGCGCCGCGGTGATCGGCGGCGTGCGCATCACTTCACGCACCTTGAAGACGTTGATGCCGAAAGTTTCGCGGCGGCCGGTGCGCGCATCGGTGCCGAGGGAGAAGAGCAGGATCTCCAGCTTGTTGGTGCCGGCCAGCTTGGTCCGGGCATCGATGTTCTTCAGCAATTCCGACATATATCTTCCTCTTGCAGGAATCAGCGCCGATCGGGTCAGCGACATCTTAATCGAATCGTCGTCCGCACGCCAAGGTAGCCAGTCGTGTCGGCAGTGGGCTCTGCCGCTCTCACACCTCGGTCCTGTAGCCGATGCGGAAGCCGCCCCAGTGGCGGCCCTTGACATGGATCGGCGCGGAAATGTCGTGCATCAGCTCGCCCGTGTCGCGGCGATAGGTCTGCAGCAGGAATGAATGCTCGTGAACGCCGCAACGCTTTCCGACCGGGTCGTCGAAGATGCGCTTGCTGCGATTGCGGACGAAATCGATCTTCTCGTCACCGGTCAGCGGTTGCGCAAACGCCCGGTTGTGCGTCGGCACATAGCCATTGCGGTCGATGCAGATGGCGTAGACGAGGCACTGGTGCTGTGCCAGCACCTGCTCCTGCAGTGGTGCCACGGCCTGGTCGGTAAACTCGTCGAAACGCGTCCGGTACTTCTGCGGCCGGGTATTCGGCAGCGGCTGGTAGCGCTCGTCGAACAGATCGTCCAGGCCGATCCTGCCGGCATCGACGGCGCCGTCGAGGAGCTTGCCGATGCTCCGGGCCGCCTCGGTGACGATGCCGGGCATGCGCGTATGAACGCCGACCGCGTGCTCACCGGCCGCCCCCAGCCGGAAGACATTGCCCACTTCCTTCAGGTTTTCGGCCAGGCACTCGACGTGGTCGACCGCCAGCAGCGTCTGCCCGCTGACCTCGCTGTTCGCCTCGGCCATCTGCCTGATGTTGCGCACATGCTCGGCGATGCTCGCGCCGGTGCGCGTCTGCAGGGCGACCGCAGCGGCGATCGCCTCGACCTTATCGAGTGTCTGCCGTGCCCCGCTGTTGATGCCGTCAAGCGCCTGTGCTGCCTGCCGTGCGAGTTCGGCACCCTTGCGCGCCTGACCGCTGCCGGCCTCGATGCTGGCAATCGCCGATTGTGTCTCGCCCTGGATGGCGGTGATCATCTGGCTGATCTCGCCGGTCGCCTGCGAAGTTCGTTCCGCGAGCTTGCGCACCTCGTCGGCGACGACGGCGAATCCACGCCCGTGCTCACCTGCCCGCGCCGCTTCGATGGCGGCATTGAGGGCCAGCAGATTGGTCTGGTCGGCGATTTCGCGAATCGTCTGGACAATGCCGCTGATGGCTCGGGATCGTTCGCCGAGCGCACCGACCACGGCTGCCGACTGGCTCACCGAGGCAGCGATCTGCTCCATCT
>ERZ761592.58-NODE-58-length-62453-cov-7.008718_pt1 | contig 62453 bp, 59 predicted proteins | sample MGYA00433095_ERZ761592 | MGnify/ENA primary metagenome ERZ761592 (study PRJEB28899, sample SAMN03785554) | bioreactor sludge metagenome | biome: EBPR Sludge; feature: EBPR Bioreactor; material: 0.22µm filtered reactor supernatant | place: Saint Lucia: Queensland... | reverse complement strand
ATACGAGATAGGAGTCCGTCTCGTGGGCTCGGAGATGTGTATAAGAGACAGTCCGTGAGCCGACTCCTCTGACCGGGGGGCCGGAAATGAGCGGAGCGGACGCCCCGCGCAACGCCAGGCTGCGTTTCTGCAGCCACGGCGCCGCGCGGGGCGTCTGCCGTTGCCGCCGCCGACGGGCCTTCCCGTCATGACGCTGATGTTCGACCTGAGGAGCGCCATCCTGGCGCTTGCCGACGCGCTCGACCTGGTCGGAGTCAATGATTTCCAGCATGGCAAGCGGGTGGCGATGATCGCGCGCGAGACGGCGCGCGTGCTGGGTCTGCCGGAGCAGCGTCTCGACCGCATCGTCTGTGCCGGTCTGTTGCACGATGTGGGCGTTTCTTCCACGGCCGTTCATCGGCGTCTGCTGCGCCAGACCGACTGGCATGACCGCAACGCGCATTGCGAGACCGGCTACCACCTGTTGCGTCCCTTTGCCCACCTGTCGCAGCTCGCAAATGCCGTTCGCCATCACCATACGCCGTGGTGCGAACTGCCGCTCGCGCTCGGTGAGTCGGATGCCCTCGACAGCAACCTGATCCAGCTCGCCGACCGGGTCGATGGCATGCTGTTGCGGCGCGGCCTCGACAACCCGCTCTTCAACAGGACCGGCATCGTCGAGGCGATCACGGTTCTTGCCGGCAGCGTCCTGTCGCCGGATGTGACGCGCGCCTTTGCCGCGGCAGCCGCGCGCGAGGCGTTCTGGATTGGACTGGCACCGCGCCATGTCCTGCGCTATCTCGCCGACCTGGCGCTCAGCGAGTGGCACATCAGCATCGACTTTCCGCAGTTCGGACACGTCGCGCGGTTGATCTCGAGCATCGTCGACGCCAAGAGCCCCTTCACCGCAGCCCACTCGGTGGGCGTCGCCCGACTCGCGCGCCACCTCGGCGAGCGCGTCGGCTTCGCCGACGATGCGCTGGCAAGGATCGAGGTTGCTGGCCTGATGCACGATGTCGGCAAACTCTGCGTGCCGGACGAGATCGTCGACAAGCCGGGCAGCCTGACGCCACTCGAGTTTTCGGTCATGGAAAGGCACGCTTTCGAGACCTACCAGATTCTTCGCCACATCCCTGGCCTGGAGCAGGTTGCGGAGTGGGCGGCCTTCCATCACGAGGCGTTGAACGGCCACGGCTACCCGTTCCGGCATGATGCCGGGAGGCTATCGACGGAGGCGCGGATCGTTGCCGTTGCCGACGTCTTTCAGGCGCTGGCGCAGGAGCGGCCTTATCGAGGCCAGCAGCAGGCCGAAGAGATCCCGCCTTTCCTCGACGACTTCGTTCGCCAGGGCGTTCTCGATGGCGATCTGGTCGGCGTCGCCTGCGACGACCTCGACGGCAGCTGGCGGGCGGCGACCCAGCCGCTGCCCGGCGACGGGGATGCGTGAGCAGCGGTCGCCAACGGCGTTCGCCGACCTGCCGCCTGTCGCACCGACGCTGGGCTGGCTGCGTCTGGCGGCGATGGCGGCCGTGCTGCTGTTCTGTGGTGCTGCCTTCGCCGTGCCGCCCCTGTGGGTCGGCCGCTTCGCCGGCAGTGCCGGTGGTCTGCCCGCCGGCTGGACGGTCGAGCACCTGAACCCCCGCTTCCCGGCGACCGAGTACCGCCAGCGGTTGTGGGATGGCGTTGCCGCCGTCGAGGCGACGGCGGTCAGGAGCATGGCGCTGCTCGTCCGGCCGCTGGCGGTTGATCTCGAGATCACGCCGGTTCTCTGCTGGCGCTGGCGCATCGACGCGCCACTGCTCAATGCCGATCTCGGGAGCAAGGCTGGCGACGACTACGCGGCGCGCGTCTACCTGAGCTTCAGCGTCCCTCCGGCCGCGCTTGGCCTGGCAACCCGCAGCAAGCTGGCGATTGCGCGCAGCCTCTGGGGAGCCTCGCTTCCCGACGCGGCGATCAACTACGTCTGGGACAACAAACACCCGATTGGCACCTTGCGCGCCAACGCCTATACGGATCGTGCCCAGCTCGTGGTCCTCGAAAGCGGCGCCGAGAGGGCCGGTCGCTGGGTGACCGAGAGGCGCGACGTGAGCAGTGATCTTCAGCGCGCTTTCGGCGACCTGCCGGCGCGACTGACCGGGCTGGCGATCGCCAGCGACACGGACAATACCGGCGAGTCCGCACGTGCCGGTTTTGCGGATTTCCACTTCGTCGCGCGGGACGCAGCCTGCGCCTTTCCTTGAGTGGGGGCCATGAAAATCCTGATCGTCGAGGACGAGATCAAGACCGGTGACTACCAGAGGCAGGGGCTGAGCGAGGCGGGGTTCGTCGTCGACCTGGCACGCAACGGGGTGGACGGGCTGCACCTCGCCCTGAGCGAAGTCTATGACCTGGCCATCATCGACGTCATGCTGCCGGGGATCGATGGCTGGCAGGTGCTGCAGGGGATCCGTCGCGCCGGCAGCGAGATGCCGGTGTTGTTCCTCAGCGCCCGCGACTCGGTGGATGATCGGGTGAAGGGGTTGGAACTGGGGGCGGACGACTACCTCGTGAAGCCTTTTGCCTTCGCCGAGCTGCTGGCCCGCGTGCGTACCCTGCTGCGCCGCCGTGGCAAGGTGAAAGAGCCCGAAACCCTGCACGCCGCCGATCTCGAGCTCGACCTGCTGCGCCGCCGCGTGACACGGGCTGGGCAGCGGATCGACCTGACGGCGAAGGAGTTCTCGCTCCTCGAGCTGCTGCTGCGTCGCCAGGGCGAGGTGCTGCCGCGGTCGCTGATTGCTTCGCAGGTCTGGGACATGAACTTCGACAGCGACAGCAACGTCATCGAGGTGGCGATCCGCCGCCTGCGGGCGAAGGTGGATGATGGCTTCGAGCCGAAGCTGATCCGTACGGCGCGGGGCATGGGCTACGTCATCGAGGCTCCGGCATGATCGAACGCGCGGGCAGATCGCTGACCGCGCGGTTGACGCTGCTTTTCGCCGGCGTGTCGACGACCGTCCTGCTGCTGCTTGGAGTGCTGGTCGGCGTCCTCGTCGAGCGCCACTTCGTCGAGATGGACCTGGTGCTGCTGCAGGGGAAGCTCGAACTGGTCCGTCATGCCTTCGCCCGTTCGCGTTCGCCAAGGGCTGGCGATGACCTCGGGCAACTGCTCGAAGCGGCATTGGTAGGACACCATGACCTGGCTGTCGAGGTTCGGAGCAGCGACCGGACGCTGCTCCATGCGTCGCGTGACGCGGCGATTCCGGAACGGCTGTGGGCGCCGGGCGGCGAAGGCGATGAGCCTCTTGCCTGGCAAGCGGCCGATGGTCGTCGTTATCGTGGCATCAGCCGGACCCTGTCGTCGGCGCCTGGCGGCGACACCGGCGCGCTGGTGGCGGTGGCGATCGACCTCAGTCACCATGAGCATTTCATGCGTTCTTTTCGCCAGGCGCTGTGGTCAGTGGTCGCCTTGGCTGCGCTGCTTTCCGGTGTGCTTGGCTGGCTGGTGGCACGGCGAGGGCTGGCGCCGCTGCGTGACATCTGCAGCGTTGCCGCCGGCATCACGGCAACCCGGCTGGACCAGCGTCTGACGGCGGCGGCGATTCCGCCGGAGCTGGCGGAAGTGGTGCAGACGCTCAACGACATGCTGGCACGCCTGGAGGAGTCCTTTCGCCGCCTTGCCAACTTCTCATCCGACCTCGCACACGAACTGCGCACCCCCGTCTCCAACCTGCTGACGCAGACGCAGGTGACGCTGGCGCGAGAGCGCTCGGCCGACGAGTATCGGGAAGTACTGGTGTCGAATGCCGAAGAACTGGAGCGGCTGACGCGCACCATCGCCGACATGCTGTTTCTCGCCCGGGCGGACAACGATCTGCTGGTTCCGCATCGCGAGACGATCGAGCTTGCCGACGAAGTGGGCAGCCTTTGCGAGTTTTACGAGGCACTGGCCGCGGACAGCGGCTTGCATCTGGAGGCGTCCGGATCGGCCATCGTCTGTGGCGACAGGCTGATGCTGCGGCGTGCCATCAGCAACCTGCTGTCGAATGCCGTCCGCCATGCGGCGCGGGGTGGTCGGGTCACGGTTCATGTGGCCGGCTCGGCAACGGGCGCGGCAGTGGTCCGTGTCGCCAATGAGGGAGAGACGATCGCCGTCGAACACCTGCCACGCCTGTTCGACCGCTTCTGGCGCGTTGACGGCTCCCGCCAGCACGGCGGGGAGGGTGCCGGACTGGGGCTGGCGATCGCCCGCTCGATCGCGCGCGCGCACCAGGGAGATATCGCCGTTACCTCCGGCAGTGGGCTGACGGTATTCGAGTTGCGGCTTCCTGCCGGTTCTGCCACCGGCGAGGCCGTGATGAAGGCATCGCCACCTGGGGAGCATGCCGAAGCCGGCGAGCGACGTGGCATGGCGGCACTTCGCTGATCGAGCCGCCGCGAGAGGAGCAGCCGAACGCGCCCTTGCACGGGCCTGCCCGCAGCGCTGACGGGATCTCTTGGCCCTCCCCAACGGCGGCAATCGCGGTACTCCAGGGCGTCGCGCACGGTCGCGGAGCTTGGCGACGGAGCTGCATGCGGCTAAACTGCCGTCTCCCGGGATCAGGAAGCAATTCTCGCCAACCGGGTGGCGCACAGCCTGCGGAGCCCATCAGAGATGCATCGTTCCCTCATCGTATTGCCCGATGACACGGGTCAACCGATTGTTGACGCGATCAACGCGGCCCGGCGCTCGATTCGAATCAAGATGTTCCTTTTCTCGGACCCATCGCTGCTGGCGGCGGCGATTGCGGCGCAGCAGCGAGGGGTCAGGGTGCGGGTGATCCTGAACCCGGCGCGCCGCAGTGGCGAAGCGGAGAACAAGGCGAGCCGCAAGATGCTCGAGGAGGGCGGCGTCGAGGTTGCCGACAGCAATCCCGCCTTCGACATCACGCACGAGAAATCACTCGTCGTCGACGACGAGACGGCCTTCGTGCACTCGCTCAACTGGGAAACGAAGAACCTCACCGTGACCCGTGATTACGCGGTCGTCACGTCGCACCGGCACGAGGTGGATGAGATCGTCCAGTGCTTCGACGCCGACTGGGCGCGCGAAAAATTCGATCCGGGCGAGGAGTCGCACCTGATCTGGTGCAACATCAACGGTCGCAATCGCATCGCGCGTTTCATCGACGCGGCCAACGAATCGCTGTTCCTGCAGAACGAGCGCTATCAGGACGAGGTGATCATCGAGCGGCTGGTGCGCGCCACCCGCCGCGGCGTCAAGCTGCACGTGCTGGCGCGCCCGATGCACTTCCTCAAGGCCGGCAAGCTGGTCGAAGGTGTCGAGGGATTGCGCATCCTCGAAGACCTGGGAGCCAAGGTGCACCGCCTCAAGGGACTCAAGCTGCACGCGAAGATGATGCTGGCCGATGGCAAGCGGGCGATCGTCGGTTCGATCAACCTGGCGCCCGGCAGCTTCGACAGCCGCCGCGAACTCGCCATCGATGTGCACGACGAGGCGGTCATCAAGCGGCTCGTGGAGGTGGTCAACCAGGACTGGCACAATTCCCGGCCGCTGGACCTGTCGGACGAAGGACTGCTCGCGGATCTCGCCGAGGACGAGCCGGACGTGGCGGAAATGCTCGCCCTGGAAGTTCCGCACGGCGGTTCTGCCGAGCATCACCGGCGCAGCGGCGACAGCGGACAGGACGCGCACGCAGGGCACAACGGCCATGGGCATGGGGGTCACAGGCATCACGGGAATTAGCCATCGCCCAGCGGCGGGGAAAGCAGGCTTGCAGCACCGGGATGGGCGCTGCGGGCGTTTTTTTGACCACACTGAAAGAGGAGAAGAGGGCTGATGAGCAATCTGATCGTAGTCGCTTACAAGGACCAGTTCCAGGCAGAGGAAGTCCGCACCAAGCTGCGCAAGCTGCAACAGGATTACCTGATCGACCTCGAGGACGCCGTCGTCGCGGTGAAGGACGACAAGGGCAAGGTCAAGCTGCACCAGATGTACAACCTGACGGCCAGCGGCGCCCTCAGCGGCGGCTTCTGGGGAACGCTGGTCGGCCTCATCTTCATGAATCCGTTGCTTGGCCTGGCGGTCGGCGCTGGTGCGGGCGCCGTTGGCGGAGCACTGACCGACGTCGGGATCAACAACGACTTCATGAAGGATCTGGCAGCGACCTTCGGCAACGGCACGTCGGTACTCTTCGTGCTCGTCCGCAAGGCGACTCCCGACAAGGTGCTCGAAGAGTTGCAGGGCACTGGTGGCAAGGTCATCAAGACCTCGCTGACACACGAGGAGGAAGCCAAACTGCAGGCCGTTCTGGACACGGTGCAGACGCCGCCTGCTGGCGAGGGCTGAGTCCGGTGCGGCGGCAGTCGAGGGAGCCGACATGGCGCAGGCGTCACTTCCTGCTGGCCGGCTTGCTGGTCGTGACGCAGCTCGCCGCACAGCCGGTCTACGAAAGCCGCGACCGGGCCGGTCCGGTGTTTTCGGACGTGCCGAGTCCGGGCGCCCGCGAGCTGCAGCTGCCGCCGGCGAACCTGATGGATTCGTCGGCGGCGACGCCGTTGCCCGCCTCGCCGCCGGCAGCTGCCGCATACACCAGCGTGCAGATCACGCAGCCCGCGGATGGTGGTACGGTCCATTCGAATACCGGCCAGTTTGCCGTTGCGCTCGCCCTCGAGCCGCCGCTACGACCCGAACGGGGCGATGCCATTGCCGTCCGCCTCGACGGAGCCGTGCTTCCCGACAGGCGAACGACACTGCAGTTCGACGTCACCGCCGATGAGTGGCAGATGGCGGCTCGCGACCAGGTCGAGCACACGCTCGAAGTGGCAGTTGTCGACCGGGCTGGCGAGGCGCTTCTGGTCTCCGCTCCGGTGCGCTTCTACGTGCATCGGGCGTTCCGGCGCAACTGAAGGCGGCTGCGCCGGTGACGAGCGCAGGCGCATGATCGAGCCGGCGGTGCTCACGCACCATCAGGCGAGCGAGTTCGAGGCATGAAGATTGCCTACCTGGAGGACGAGCCGGATCGTGCGGCGACGGTGTGCGAGTGGCTGCGCGCGGCAGCGTGGGAAGTCGAACATTTCAACAGCGGGCTGGCGTGCGTACAGGCGGTCGAGAAACATCCTTACGACGTCTGTCTGCTCGACTGGATGGTCCCCGACCTGTCGGGCCTGGAGGTGATGGCGCGGTTGCAGTTCCGGCTGCGGCGATCGATGCCGCCGGTAGTGTTCACCACCGGTCGCGACAGCGAGGCGGACATCGTCGCGGTGCTGCAGGCCGGGGCTGACGACTATCTCGTCAAGCCCCTTTCGCGTTCCCTGTTGCTGGCTCGCCTCGATGTGGTGGCGCGCCGCCGCGGCGGCATCGCCGGCGCCTCTCTGCGGCAGGATTTCGGGCGCCTGAGCGTCGATCACGGGCGACGGCAGATCGCCGTAGGCGGTGCGCTGGTGACGCTGACCGAGCGCGAAACCGATCTCGCTTTGTACCTGCTGCAGAATGTCGGCCGCGTCCTCAGCCGCGAGCAGCTGCTGCTCGTCGTCTGGGCCGTGAACCCGCAGGTCGATACGCGCACCATCGACGTGCACGCGAGCAGCCTGCGGCGCAAGCTTGGCCTGACGCCCGAGTTCGGTTGGCGGCTGTCATCCGTGTACGGCCATGGCTACCGGCTCGAGCGGGAAAGGAACGATCCATGAGGGCGCCCGAGTGGCAGCGGTCATTCTGCGGCCTCTTGGCCACCTTGTCGCTGTTCCTCTGTCCCGCTGTTCTGGCGCAGTCGCGTGATCAGACGCCGGTGTGGCGGTACACCGTTCGTCCCGGAGATACGCTGATCGGCATCGGCGAGCATCTTCTGGTCAATCCGCGACAGTGGCCGGCGGTACAACAGGGCAATCAGGTCGAGGACCCCCATCGGCTGGTACCCGGGACGGTGCTGCGCATCCCGTCCACCATGCTGCGCCGCGCGCCGGCGGCGGCGACGATCGCAACCCGCAGTGGCCCGGTGCGCTGGCGTCCTGCCGGCGACAGCGAATGGCAGGATGCAGCGAGCGGACAGGTGCTGCCGGCGGGGAGCATCGTCGAAACGCTGACCGACGGCAGTGCGCTGCTGCGCCTCGCCGACGGCAGCACGATCCTCCTTTCTCCAGGCTCGCGGCTCGTCCTCGACGCACTCGGCGTTTACGCCGGGGGGCTGATGGTCGATTCCCGGCTGCGCCTGCAAGCTGGCCAGAGCGAGGTCAGGGTGAACCCGACGCGAGCGCCGAACAGGAACCTGCAGATCCACACCCCATCAGCGCAGGTGGTCGTTCGCGGGACGAACTTCCGCGTTGGCGTCGACAGCGACATGACGCGCGAGGAGACGCTCAGCGGTGTCGTCGGCGTGAACTCGGGTCGCGGCAGCGTGCGGGTTGCACCGGGGCGGGGAACGATCGTCCGCACTGGCGAGATGCCACTGCCACCGGTCCGCCTGCTGCCGGCGCCGGCGGTTGCCGGTCTGCCGGAGCGCTTCGAGCATCTGCCGTTGCGCTTTCCGTTGCCACGGCTGGCCGGGGCACAGGCCTGGCTCGGCGAGATCGCCAGCGACGCCACCTTCGACCGCCTGCTGCTCAGTCGCAGCGGATCGGGCTCCTCGCTGAGCTTCGCCGATCTGCCCAACGGCGACTACGTCCTGCGCTTGCGGGCGATCGATGCGCGCGGACTGCAAGGGCTCGATGCCCTGCACCGCTTTTCCGTCTTCGCGCGCCCGTTCCCGCCGGTTCTCAATCGTCCGGGCGACGGGGCGACGATTCGTGGTGCGCGGCCAACGTTCATGTGGACCGAGGTGCTCGGCAGCAGTCGCTACCGGGTCCAGGTGGCGACACAGGCCGATTTCGCGACACCTTTGCACGATGCCGGCAGCGAGCAGGGCACTTGGCAGGCGCCGGCCGACCTGCCGCTGGGCAGCCTCCACTGGCGCGCCGCGAGCATCGACGCGCGTGGCGAGCAGGGGCCGTGGAGCGCAGCAGCAGCCTTCAGCCACGCGCCGGGCCTGGTCGAGGTCGATGTCGGCCGGGCGGCGGTCGAGCTGCGATCGGAGTCGCTCCGGCTGAACCTGCCGCCGCCCCCGGAAGGCCTGGTGTACGAGGCTATCCTGTCTGCCACTGCCGACATGGGTTCGCCGCTGGGCGAAGCGCAATCGGAGGACGGCGCGCTCGAGTTGCCGCGCCCCGATGCCGGGACCTGGTATCTCGGTGTGCGACTGGTCGACCGCCGCGAGAACATGCCCGGGCCTCTGGCAGTCCGCAAGCTGGAGGTGCCACCGAGTCAATTGTGGTTGTTGCTGCTCCTCTTGCCGCTGCTCGCTCTCTGAGCCGCGGTCACGGTCCGGGTGGCGACGCCGAGGAGGTTCTGAGACGATGGCAGCGGCCCCGCTCCGGCGCAACGAGGCGCTGCACATTGCGTTGCTGCTGGCGTTGATCGCCGTTGCGGTGAGCGCCAGCGGTATCCTGGTGCGCGTCGACCACCTGCTGTTCGACGCCGGCCAGCGTCTCAGCTGGCGCGCGGAACCCAATGCAGTATTGATCGTCGCCATCGACGAGGACAGCCTCGACCAGCTCGGTCATTGGCCGTGGCCGCGCGAGCGCCACGCGCAGCTCTTGCGGCTGCTCTGTGCCGCGCGCCCGGCAGCGATTGGACTCGATATCGCTTTCAGCGAACCGGGCAAGGATCAGCAGGCGGATCGCCAGTTGACCGAAGCGGTGGCCGAATGCGGCAACGTCGTCCTGCCGCTGGTCATCGAGCTCACCCGCAGCGGCGGGCAGTTGCTCGAGTCGCCACCGATCCGGCCATTGGCGGCGGCTGCGGCGGGAATCGGCAGGATCGGCGTGCGACTCGACGAGGACGGCATCGCCCGTGCCGTGGACCTGCGTGAGGGCCTTGCTGCGGCCGCATGGCCGCTGCTGGCAGAGGAAGTGCTGCGCGTCGCGGGGCAGCTGCCAGCTTTCGCAACGGCGCCGGCAACGGCGGACGGCGAAGCTTTGACGCGACTTGCGGCAACGGCACCAGCAGACGCCGAGCATCATCTGCAGCGCAGGGAAGTGCGGCGGATCAGCTTCGCTGGCCCGCCCGGGACCTTGCCGCGAGTCTCCTACGCCAGCCTGTTGCAGGGGACGGTTCCGGCCGAGCTGTTCGCTGGCCGCATCATCCTCATCGGCGTCACCGCCACCGGTCTCGGCGACTTCGTGCCGACACCCGTGTCGGCCAACTCGCAGCCGATGCCGGGAGTCGAGGTGCTCGGGAACGTCGTCGTGGCGATGCGCGACGGGAATCTGATTCGCGATCTGCCGCTGCTGCCGGCACTTCTGCTGACCGCGCTGCTGGCAGCGGCGCCGATGCTCTGGCTGCCGCGGCTGATGCCGCTGCCGGGGCTGCTGATGAGTAGCGCCTGGGTACTCATCATCGCCATGGCCTGCGCGCTGCTGCCCGTGCTCGGCAACTCGTGGTTGCCGCCGAGTGGCGCCCTCGTCGCTGGCCTCTTCGCCTTTCCGCTCTGGGGGTGGCGGCGGCTCGAGGCGGCGCGACGCCACCTCGACCATGAACTGTGGCAGTTGCGGGCGATCCTGCCCGCCAGCCGGAACGGCAGGGGCGATGCACTCGGACGCCTCGGCTTCGAGCAGCGGATCACTCTGGTGCAGAACGCGCAAGAGGCGATGCAGAGCCTCGCAGCCGAGCGGAGCGAAACGCTGGCCTTCATCTCGCATGACCTGCGCGCACCCCTGGCGAACGCAGTCAGCGAGCTCGAGAACGGCGAGGGTGTCGACGCCGCGCGCCTGCTGCCACAGTTGCGGCGCGCGCTTGGCATGGCGCAGTCCTTTCTCTGGCTCGCCCGCGCCGAGGCGCTCGATGCCCGGCAGATGCAGCCTCTCGATCTCGCCTTCCTGCTGCACCAGGCGACCGACGAGATGTACGCGCTGGCCCGGCAACGCGTGCTGCGCTTGCGGCGAGAAATTCCGGACGAGCCCCTGTGGGTCGTCGGTGACTTCGAGGCGATCGAGCGCTGCGCCATCAACCTGCTCGACAATGCGTTGCGGCACGCTCCGGCCGGCGGCGAGATCGGCATCGGAGTGCAGCGGCTGGGCGTGGGCACGCTCCGCTTCTGGGTCGACAATGAGGGCGTTGCGCCAAATGAGGAGCAGCGCGAGCGGATGTTCCAACGCTTCAGCCGTGCCGACGCGACAAGGAAGGGCGCCGGCTCCGGCCTCGGGCTGTACTTCGTGCGCACGGTGGCGGAACGTCATGGCGGCGTCGCGGGGGTCGATCATGCCGCCGGCCGCATCCGCTTCTGGGTCGAGCTGCCGGCTGCCGTCGACCCGGCGCCCGAAGCAGACGAGCGAAACGGCTGAGCGGCCCATTTTTTGGTAAGCTTCGACGATGCGCATCGTCCAGCTCTCCGACCTCCACTTGAGCAGCCAGCCGCTGTACGGCGTAGTCGATACGCTGAGCGCTCTCGATAGGGCGTTGCAACGTCTGACCGCGGGACCCGAACCGGATCTGTTGCTGCTCAGCGGCGATCTGACGAGCGCGGGGCGTAGCGAGGAGTACGCCTTGCTCCGCTCGCGGATCGCCGCGCTGCCGTTTCCCAGCGCCCTGCTGCCCGGCAACCATGATGATCGCGACAACCTGCGCGCGGCGTTCTGCGCGCAGGCCTGGACGCCGCCGCCGCTGTGCTGCCAACGGATCGACCTCGACGGCGGCACCATGCTGCTGCTCGACTGCATCGTCCCCGGTGAGGAATGGGGTGAGGTGGCGGCGCCACAGATCGACTGGCTGGAAAGTGCCTGCCCGCGGCGTCGGCCGGTGCTGCTGGCACTGCACCATCCGCCGTTCAGCGTCGGCATCGAGGGAATGGACCGGATTCGCTGTCGCGGTGAGGCGTCTCTGGCGGCCTGGCTGGCACGGCACGAAGAGGTCGAGGCACTGCTGTGCGGGCACGTCCATCGTTTCGTCAGCACCACTTTTGCTGGCCGGCCGGCGATCGTCGCGCCGTCGCCGGCGCACCAGATCGCCCTGCAGGATGGGCCGTTGGCCTACACACTCGAGCCCGGTGCTTGTCTGCTGCACGACTGGTCGCCTGGCCAGCGGCTGTGCAGCCACTACCTGCCGGTGGCGGTGAGCCCGACGCAGTGCTACAGCGACGGCTAGGCGGGTGTTGGCCGACATCCACAGCCCACCCGCCGTCCGGGTTTGATCCACCAACTGTCCTGGCGAGGTGGCCGATGGGAAAGGAAGTGGCAGGCAGCGGCTGCACGGCAGACGACTTCGAGCGTTTTCGACGGCGTCTGGAAGAAGAAACCCGGCATGCGCACACGGCATACTTCCGTGGCGCATTCGCCAGCGACGCGCTGGTTGCCGGCTTCGAGCTCGAGGCCTGGCTGATTGGCCAGGACCTCCTGCCGGTGCCGCGCAACGTGTCGTTCCTGGCGCGCCTGGACAGTCCGCTGGTCGTACCGGAGCTGTCACGCTTCAACGTCGAGCTCAACGGGACGCCGCAGCCGCTGCATGGGAGCGCACTTTCACGACTGGAGAGCGAGCTTGCCGCGACCTGGGCGCAGTGTCAGCGGGTTGCCGCCGCCGACGACAGCACACTGCTCGCCATTGGCACCCTGCCGACGCTGCGCGAAGAGGACCTTTCACTCAGCAACATGTCGCCGGCGCGGCGTTATGAACTGCTCAACGAGCAGATTCTCCGGCTGCGCGGCGGGAGCCCGTTGAGCCTCAACATCTCCGGCATCGACACGCTGTCCACCATCCACAGCGACGTCATGCTGGAAGCGGCGACGACTTCCTTTCAGGTGCATCTGCAGGTACCTGCCGGCGAGGCGGCGCGTGCCTACAATGCATCGCTGATCCTGGCCGCGCCATTGGTCGCTCTGGCAGCCAATTCACCTTTCCTTTTCGAGCGCGCGCTATGGCACGAGACGCGTGTGCCGCTCTTCGAACAGGCGGTGGACTGCTGCGACCCGGGGTGCCCACAGCACATGCGGGTCACCTTTGGCTCGGGCTACCTGATCGCCGACCCGACCGCCTGTTTCGCCGAGAATCTCGCGAACTACGCCGTCCTGCTGCCCTTCGCGATCGCCGGGCCGATTGAGTCGTACGCGCACCTGCGCCTGCACAACGGCACCATCTGGCGCTGGAACCGAATGCTCATCGGCTTCGATGACAGGGGCCAACCGCACCTGCGCATCGAGCAGCGGGTGATGCCCGCCGGTCCGAGCATCGTTGACATGATTGCCAACGCCGCCTTCTACTACGGCACGGTCCTGATGCTGATGCGGCAGCCGCTGGCCCCGGAAGCGCAGATTTCCTTTGCCGAGGCCCGTGAGAACTTTTACCGCGCCGCTCGCTACGGGCTCGATGCGCAACTGCTCTGGTTGGGTAGCCAGCGAGTGTCGGCTGGCGAACTGCTCGAGCAGCAGTTGCTGCCACTCGCGCGTGCCGGGCTTGAGCGCCTCGATCTGTCCACTGCCGATGTCGCGCGTTACATGGAGGTGATCGCCGGCCGCCTGCGCCGCCGGCGCAACGGCGCCGCCTGGCAGTTGGCCCACCACGCGCGGCACCACGACTTCGCCCGGCTGACCGCCGACTATCTTGATCACCAGCGCCACCTCATGCCGGTGCATGAGTGGCCGATTTGAGCTGCAAGCTTGATGCTGACCATCCTCGATACCCTGCCCGAACGCTTTCTCGATACCCCCGCCCGCGAACTGCACCAGATCTTCAGTGGCCCGACACTGATCCACCTGCCCGGCCGCCGGCAGCCCGCACTGTTCGTCTCGGTACTGCTGCATGGCAACGAGGACAGCGGCGTCGTCGCCTTGCAGCGCCTGCTGCAGCGCAACGGCAGGCGAATGCTGCCGCGTGCGCTGTCGATCCTGATCGGCAATGTCGCCGCTGCGCGCAAGGGACTGCGCCGGCTCGACGGGCAACCCGACTACAACCGAGTCTGGCCCGGAGGGCACGCAGAGCTCGATTCGCCCGAAGCCGCCAGCATGGGCGAGGTGCATCGCCTGATGCGCGAACGGGGCGTGTTCGCCAGCATCGACATTCACAACAATACCGGGCTCAACCCCCACTATAGCGTCGTCAATCGCCTCGACCAGGCGGTTCTGCATCTGAGCCTGCTGTTCTCGCGCACGGTCGTCTGGTTCCGTGGTCTTGCCGGCACACAGACCACGTCGTTTTCGCCGCTCTGTCCGGCACTGACCGTGGAATGCGGCAAGCCGGGCAGCGAGGCCAATGCCGAACACGCGGCCCGCTTCGTCGAAGCCTGCCTGCACCTTTCGCAGTTTCCTTCGCATGACGTGCACGAGCATGACATCGACCTCTATCACACGCTCGCCACCGTTCGCGTTCCCGCAGCGGTCTCCTTCGGCTTCGGCGCGTCGCGAGCCGACATCGACTTCGACCCGCAGCTGGACCACATGAACTTCCGTTCGCTCGAGCCTGGAACCGTCTTCGGCCACACCCGGCTGCCGCTGCCGATCGGCGTCATCGACGAAAGTGGCTGCGATGTGGCCAGCGAGTTCTTCAGCTGTGAGGAGGGTCGCATCACCCTGCAACGGGCGGCGACCCCGGCCATGTTGACCCTCGACGAGAAGGTGGTGCGCCAGGACTGCCTGTGCTACCTGATGGATCGGCTGCCACTTGCCAATCGGCAGCCGCACGGGCGCGTGCTGGGCACCGGCGCCTAGCGCGCTCCTGAGTTCGGCCGCCTGTCTTCGCCAGCGCCGCTTTCCGCTTGCGGCGGGCAACCGGCCAGCAGGATGCACGCGGCTCCTGCGGTCAGGATCCGGAACGGCAGGCGCCGTCCACGGCGGCGATCCAGCTGCAGCAGGCGCTGGTCGCGGGTCAGCAGCAGGTCCGCGCGACAGCGCCGGGCAAGGAGCAGGAATTTCTGGTCGTCGGCGTCGCGGCATGCTGGCAGGGATTGGTCCTCTTGCCGCTCGCCCGCGTTCTCACAGGCGAGCGCGAAACGGTCGTACGCGTCGAGCAACGCCGACTGAGCGCCGGCCGTCAGGCGAAAACGCGGATAGCTGCTCACCCGTTGCAGTTCAGCCAGGCAGTGGCGGTCGGTGAAGCACTGCAGTTGGCTGCTGTCGATTGCTGCCTGCAGGCTGCACAGCAACGGATCCCGAAAGTGCAGGAGGTCGAGAACGATGTTGGTGTCGAGGACCGCGCGCATGGCCTACCAGCACTGCAGTTCGCCGACGACGTGCTCGGCGATCGCGAGACAGGCGGTGAGGCCGGGAGACTCGATGCCGAAAAGGTTCACCAGGCCAGGGATGCCATGCTGTGTTGGCCCCTGGATCAGGAAGTCGGCGGCCGGCGCAGCGCGGCCCGCGAGCTTCGGCCGTACCCCGGAGTAGGCCGGCTGCAGGCTGCCGGCCGGCAGCCCGGGCCAGTAGCGGCGGACCTCCTTCTCGAAGGCGTCTGCCCGTTCGCGGCTGACGCTGTAGTCAAAGGCACCGAGCCCCCCTCCGGGCGGCGGGTCAGGCAGCCACTCGACGTCGGGCCCGAAACGCGCCTGCCCGGCGAGGTCGAGGGTCAGATGAATCCCCAGCCCGCCCGTTTCCGGCAGCGGGTAAACCAGTCGCGAGAACGGCGCGCGGCCCGTGAGGGCGCAGTAGTTGCCCTTGGCGTAGTGCATCGCCGGCAACGCCGCCGGCGGGAAGCCGACCAGCGACGAGGCCACGTCCGCGGCCCAGAGACCGGCGGCGTTGATCACCAGCGGGCAGCGCAGCCGCAGCGTGTCGTTGCCCCCGCATTCGAGAACGATGGCGCCCGCTTCGATCACGCCGCCGCGGAGTGGGCTGCGGCAGGCAAGCACCGCCCCGGCGCGCTCGGCATCGCCGAGCAGCGCCAGCATCAGGGCGTGGCTGTCGATGATGCCGGTGGACGGCGAGAGCAGGGCGGCGGTGCAAGCCAGTTCGGGCTCGATAACGCGAGCCTCGGCGGCGCTGAGCCAGCGCAGGTCGTCGACGCCATTCGCTTCTCCCTGTTCCTGCAGCGCCGCCAGCCGTCCCTCGTCGGCGCTGCTGGTGGCGACGATCAGCTTGCCGCAGCGGCGGTGAGCGACGGCATGCGAGCGGCAGAAGTCGTGCAGCCGGCGCCGGCCAGCGACGCACAGAGTGGCCTTGAGCGAGCCGCTGGGGTAGTAGAGCCCGGCGTGAATGACCTCGCTGTTGCGCGAACTCGTCTCGCGGCCAAAGCTCTCGTTCCGTTCGAGAATCAGTGTTTCGATTCCTCGCCGTGCCAGCTCCCGCGCGCATGCCAAGCCAATGACCCCGGCGCCGATGACCGCTGCGCCAATCCGTTCCATCTTCACCCCACGGCCAAAAGACGCATTGTATACGCCGCCGGCATCGAAGCCTGAGGTTCTGGCCGGGCATGCAGGGCTTTGCCTCGGCCGGCGTCAGTGGTTACACTGGCAATCGTCATCCCATCCGCGTCCAGGCGGCCCTCGCCGCATCGCCAGCCATGCACAGCCAATCCCGCCCGAGCCACGACGAGGTCATCGCCAGTACGCGGCATTGGCTCGAGCGCGCGGTGATCGGACTCAACCTCTGTCCCTTTGCCAAGGGTGTTCACGCCAAGGGGCAGATCCGCTACGTCGTGAGCTCGGCAGAGAACGACGAGTCGCTGCTCGACGACCTGCAGCTGGAATTGGTCGCGCTCTGCGCGACCCCTGCCGACGAGGTCGACACGACGCTGCTGATCCATCCGTGGGCGTTGACCGACTTCGCCGACTTCCTGCGCTTCCTCGATCTGGTCGATGTCGTCCTGCAGACCCATCGCCTGCATGGCATCCTGCAGGTGGCCAGCTTCCATCCCGACTACGTCTTCGCCGACAGCACGGCCGATGACATCACCAACCATACCAATCGCTCGCCCTTTCCGACGCTGCACCTGCTGCGCGAGGCCAGTCTCGACCGGGCGGTGGCAGCTTTTCCAGACGCCGCGATGATCTACGAGCGCAACCTGCAAACGCTGCGGCAGCTTGGCGCCGACGGCTGGCAGGCACTCGCAGCCGGGGCTTCACGAACGGCCAAGGAGTAGTCTGGCGATGCCCGAGTTGCCGCTACGCGTCGACGTGCGCGAGGAGGAGGTCGAGATCACTGCCGTGCGCGCGCAGGGTGCCGGCGGCCAGAACGTGAACAAGGTAGCGAACGCGATCCATCTGCGTTTCACCATCGCCACCTCGTCGTTGCCCGATGAGCTGAAACGTCGTTTGTTGCTCTGGCGCGACCAACGGATCAGCGGCGACGGCGTGGTGATCATCAAGGCACAGGCCCACCGTAGCCTGGAGCGCAACCGGGACGATGCGCTGTGCCGTCTGCGCGAGCTGATCGCCCGCGCCGCGTGGGTCGCGCCGCCCCGGCGACCGACGCGGCCGACCGGCAGTTCACAGAAGCGGCGGCTGGAGAGCAAGCGGCAGCGTGGCGCGGTGAAACTGCTGCGTGCGCGGGTCGGCGACGAGCGCTAGGGGAGGACAGAGGAGATGCCGATGACTGCGGCCGAGATGCTGCGCTTCGGGTTGGAGGAAATGCGCCCGGCGCAATGCCGAACTTGCGGCGCGGTCCGCGGCCCGCTGTGCACGGCCCCGGGGTCCACGGCGGCCGGGATCGATTTCCTCATGACCGCAGTATCCGCCGGGCGGCCGGCGACAGGAGAGGAGGGGCCATGGCCTATCAGGAGAGTTTCGACATCCACAGCCGCGGTCGCGGCACGATCGAGATCACGGCCCAGGTGGGGCGCATTGCACGCGCTGCCGGAGTGCCGACCGGTATCGCGCACGTTTTCGTCCTGCACACGAGTTGCTCTCTGCTGCTGACCGAGAACGCCGATCCATCGGTTCGGCGGGACCTGGAGACCCTGGCCGGGCGCTGGGCTCCCGACGCCGATCCGGCGTATCAGCATGACTGCGAGGGTGACGACGACATGGCGGCACACGGCCGCAGCATCCTCGCCGGAGTGTCGGTGACGGTACCGCTGAGCAATGGCGCACTGCGCCTGGGAACCTGGCAGGGAATCTATCTCTGGGAGCACCGGACGGTCCCCCATCGGCGGCGGGTGGTGGTGACCGTCGTCGGCTGACCGGGCCCCCGGCGGCAGCGGGCCCGCTGGATTCTTGCTAGACTCGCTGCCACGCAGTCCGCGCGCAGGCGAAAGGGCGGGTGAAGCGGGCGTCCGGCGGCAGCGATCGTCCGCCACACCCTTGCCCCCGGTGTTCGCCCTGACCGCGGATGACCGAGTATGGCCGCACGGCAGCGGCGACCGACAACACTTGAAAGGGGACTCAATGAGAATCGGATTCATCGGCCTCGGCATCATGGGGCGCCCGATGGCGCTCAACCTGCTGCGCGGTGGGCACCAGCTCGCCGTCTGGACACGCCGGCCGGAGTCCATGCAGCCACTCCTCGACGCCGGCGCCAGCGGCGCCGCCAATCCGGCGGCGTTGGCCGCGGAGGCCGAACTGGTGATCTCGATGGTCGCCGATGCGCCCGATGTCGAGCAGGTGATGCTGGGCGAGAACGGCGTCGCCAGCAGCGGCCGGAGCGGACTGGTGGCTATCGACATGAGCACGATCCGGCCGTCGGCAGCCCGCGCCATCGCCGCCAGGCTGCTGGCAGGCGGAATCGATTTCCTCGATGCGCCGGTTTCCGGCGGTGAGGTCGGCGCGGTTGCCGGCACGCTGTCGATCATGGTCGGCGGCAGCGTCGCCGCGTTCGACACGGCGCAGTCAGCCTTCGCCTGCATGGGACGGAACATCGTCCATGTCGGCGATTCGGGCGCCGGCCAAGTGGCGAAGGCGGCCAACCAGATCGTCACCGGCGTCGGCGTCCTGACCGTCGCCGAGGCGCTGAATTTCGCCGCGCGGAGTGGCGTCGACCCGGCTCGCGTGCGCGAGGCGCTGCTCGGTGGCTTCGCCTACTCGAGAATCCTCGAGAACCACGGTCAGCGAATGCTCGAGCGGAACTTCAAGCCGGGCTTCAAGTCGTGGATGCACCAGAAGGACATGAACATCGTCATGCAGAGCGCGCACGAACTGGGCCTGTGTCTGCCGGTAGCGGCGGCGACCGCGCAGATGTTCAACGCCATGGTCGGCTCGGGGCTTGGCGAGGAGGATTCGATCGCCATTCTCAAGCTCCTCGAGCGTTTGTCCGGGGGCGAGGGCTGATGCGGCTTGGCTTCATCGGCTGCGGCGTGATGGGGCGGCCGATGGCGCTGAACCTGTTGCGCGCTGGCCACCGGCTGGCGTTCTGGGCGCGGCGGCCGGAGGCCGCGCAGCCGTTGCTCGCGGCGGGCGCGGTGGCCTGCGTCAGTCCGGCGGCGGTGGCGTCGGCGGCCGAGGTGGTGTTCACGGCTGTCACCGCCGACGCCGACGTCGAGCAGGTCGTGTTCGCACCCGATGGGCTCGCGGAGGGGTTCGCGGCCGGTGCGGTCCTCGTGGACATGAGCACCATCGCGCCGCAGGCGGCGCGCTCGATCGCCGGGCGACTGGTGAGGCTGGGTGTCGCCATGCTCGACGCACCGGTCTCCGGTGGCGGGCAGGGCGCCATCGACGCCAGCCTGTCGATCATGGTCGGCGGCCAGGCGGCGGTACTGGAGCGTGTGCGGCCGCTTCTCGAACTGCTTGGCAGCACGATCGTGCACGTCGGCGACCATGGCGCCGGGCAAGTGGCGAAAGCCTGCAACCAGATGCTGATGGTGGCGACGATCCAGGCGGTTGCCGAGGCCTTGCATTTGAGCCGCGCCGCCGGTGTCGATCCGGCAAGGGTCCACGCCGCTCTGGCAGGCGGTTCGGCCGCCAGTCGCGTGCTGCAGGCGATGGGCGGCCGGATGGTGGCGCGCGATTTCGCCGCCGGTGTCGAGGCACGCCTGCATCACAAGGACTACGCGGTGTTGATCGCCGAAGCGCACCGGCTGGGACTTCCGCTACCGGTTTCGGCGCAGGTCTGCCAGCAACTCAACGCGCTGATGGCGTTGGGCTGGGGGCGTTGCGACACCGCTTCGCTGCTGCGCGTCCTTGAAGCGGGGCCGTTGGCGACCGGCAGCCACTGAACGCCCGACGGCGCAGCGCCTGCAGCAGCGAGCCGCGCTGCGCTATTTGTCGACGAACGCCCGCTCGATCACGTAGTCGCCCTGCGCACCGATGTACGGCGAAACCCGGAAGCCGCGCGCGTCGAGCAGCGCGCAGCAGTCCTTGATCATCGCCGGACTGCCGCAGACCATCGCCCGGTCGCGAGCGGGATCGAGCGGCGGCAGACCGATGTCGGCGAAGAGGCGGCCGCTGTCGATCAGTTGCGTGATGCGGCCCTGATGGCGGAAGGCTTCGCGGGTGACGGCAGGGTAATAGATCAGCTTGTCGCGCAGCAGATCACCGAAAAACTCGTGCTGTGGCAGTTCTTCACTGATGAAGCGGTGGTAGGCCAGATCGTCGATCCAGCGCACGCCGTGGATCAGCACGATCTTCTCGAAGCGCTCGTAAGTTTCCGGATCCTGGATCAGGCTGATGAACGGCGCCAGCCCGGTGCCGGTGGCCAACAGGTAGAGGTTCTGGCCAGGACGCAGGTCGCGCAGCACCAGTGTGCCGGTCGGCTTGCGGCTGACGACGACCTCGTCACCGACCGCCAGATGCTGCAGCCGGGAAGTCAGCGGGCCGTCGGGCACCTTGATGCTGAAGAACTCGAGGAACTCGTCGTGGTTGGCGCTGGCGATGCTGTAGGCGCGGGTCAGCGGTCGCCCTTCCTGCGGCAAGCCAAGCATGACGAACTGGCCGTTGATGAAGCGCAGCCCCGGGTCGCGCGTGGTGCGGAAGCTGAACAGGCGATCCGTCCAATGGCGGACTGAAAGGACGCGCTGTGCGGAATAGGTGCTCATCGTGTTTCCCATCGGTTGTTCCTGACGAAGCCATCGTGCTCCCTCGTGATATATTTGTAAAACAGAATCTTTATATAAGTGTTATCGGTTTGATCGATATGAGATTCACCTTGCGACAGATGGCGGTGTTCGTTGCGGTCGCCCGACACGAGAATGTGTCGCGCGCTGCGAGCGAGGTGTCCCTGTCGCAGTCGGCGACAAGCACCTCGCTCGCCGAGCTCGAGCGTCTCTATGACACGCAGCTTTTCGACCGGTTCGGCAGGAACCTGCGACTCAACGAGCGCGGACAGGCGCTGTTGCCACAGGCGATCGAGTTGCTCGAGCGGGCAGCGGCGATCGACAACGTCCTCGAAGGCCGGGCCGGCTACGGCAGGCTGCGCATCGGTGCGACGCTGACCATCGGCAACTACCTCGCGACGCTGATCGTCGCCGAGTTTCTTCGGCGACATCCGGAAAGCGGCGTGCAGTTGAAGGTGCACAACACGGCAACGATCATCGAGCAACTGGCGCAACACGAACTCGATCTCGGCCTGGTCGAGGGGAGTTGCCGCCATCCCGACCTGGTGGTCGAGCCATGGGTCGCCGACGAGCTGGTCGTCTTCTGTTCGCCGACGCACCCCTTGGCGGGGAAGGGCAGCGCGACGATCGCGGAGTTGATCGAGCAGTCGTGGATCGTGCGCGAAACCGGGTCGGGTACGCGAGAAACCCTCGACCGGGCCCTGCGCGATGATTGCTCGCAGCTGCGGATCCGCCTCGAACTCGAGCACACCGAAGCAATCAAGCGGGCCGTCGAGTTCGGCCTCGGCATCGGCTGCATTTCGCGCCTGGCATTGCGCGAAGCGTTCCGCCGGCGCAGCCTGGTGCCGATCGCGACACCGGAACTCGATCTCCGACGCCATTTCCACTTCCTGCAGCAGCGGCGCAAATTCCAGACTGCGGGCATGCGTGAGTTCGTCGGCCTCTGCCGCTCGCTGACCGTCGGCGTCGAGCGCAGCGACCTGATCAGGTGGTCGCTGGTCGGCGAGGGGTGAGCACGGGAAAGCCGCCCGCGTCTCGTCAGCCGCGCGGCCGCCGGGGTTACATCGTGTCGCGGGCGACATGACGTTGGGGATCGCTGGGCCCGGCACGGGGCGCCGGATGCCAGCTCTCGTGAGGTGGTCGGCAGCTGCCGTGCGGCCGACGGTTCAGGTAGAATGTGCTGCTGGTTGGCGAAGCGGGATTCGGGGGAAGTTCGGATGGACAGGGTGCGGGACATCGAGGAAGCAATAGGCGCCCACGCGCGGTGGATGTCGGAGCTCCGGCAGGCCATCCTCGACGCCAAGGCTGGCGTGGATGTGGAAGCGATCCGGGCCGATGACCGCTGTGAATTCGGACAGTGGCTGTACGGCCCGCGCCTCTCAGCCGAGGACCGTGCGGCCAAGGACTTCGAAGAGGTGCGTCGTCTGCACGCGGAATTCCATCAGCTGGCGGCCGAGGTCGTCGAGCGGGCCTTGGCCGGACAGACTGTCGAGGCTTATGCGCTGCTTTATGGCAAATACGTGACTCTGTCGGGGCGGCTTGCGCTTGCCATGCGTGCGTGGCAAGCGCGTCTGTTGCAGGGGATTGCCGGGAACGCCTAGCGCAGCGGGCAGTTCCTCGCCCGACGAAGGCGCGTAGACGGGAGGCCAGGGCGAACCGCTGGCAGCAGCGCGAAAGCCAGTTCAGACCCGTTGCGGAGAGCGTGCTGGTCAATCGGCAGCGGCGGCCGGCACGGCGACTGCCAGTTCATCGAGCCGGCGCAGGCGACGGCTCAGTTCCCGGGCCAGGTTCATGACGATCAGGGTGAAGGTCGGCGAGTCCGACTCGTGGATCTGGAAGAGGCTGCCGTTGTCAAGCGCCAGGAGCCGAACGGGCTCGAGCGCGCGGATGCTGGCCGAGCGGTACTGCATGTCGATCAACTCCATTTCGCCGAAGACGTCGCCGACGCGGAGGAGGGCAATGCGCTTGCCGAGGGGATCGACGGCTGCCGGGCACGACTTGAGAACCTCGACCTCGCCGTTGCAGATGACGAAGAGCGAGTCACCCTCCTGGCCCTCGTGCACGATCACTTCACCCGCTGTGAACTCCTGCGGCCGCATCAGCTGCATGATTGCCCGCATTGCCGCATCGCCGACGCCACCGAACAGCGGTTGCTCTTGCAGGAACCGGACCGTGTCCATTGCCCTCTCCATCTCCGGTGCTCGGAGACGTATTTTGCAGCGACCACTCGCGGAACGGAAGGGCTGCGCCGCAGGTCGTTGCCTACAATTGCTGCCCATCGGCCTCTGAATGTTCGACTCGTGCCGGCAGCGGCATTCGGCGAGGTCAGTCGCCGAACGTCAATGGCCGGGCCGCCCCTCTGCCGCGAGGCCGCTGACCAGCGTCAACAGGCGAGGCAGGGTGCGGGTAGCGAGGTCGAAGTGGTCGACGATGTCGCGCCGCGCCTGTGCACGCAGGGGCTGCGTCGCCAGCGGATCGGCGAGGACGGAAATGATCGTTGTCGCGAGCGCGGCCGGCGAGAAGAAATCGACCAGCAGCCCATTGTGCCCCGGTCGCAGCACTTCGCGGACGGGGGCCGTGTCGGAGGCGACCAGCGCGCAGCCGCAGGACATCGCTTCGAGCAGTGACCACGACAGAACGAAAGGGTAGGTGAGATAGACGTGCGCTGTCGACAAACGCAGAACGTCGATGAAACGCGGGTATGGAATCTTGCCGAGGAAGTGCACGCGGCCGAGATCGATTGCGCTGCCCAGTTCGCGCAGGTAATGCTCCCGGTAGGTGCCGCCACCGGGCAACGGGCGGCCGTAACTGACCTCGTCACCACCCACGATCAGCACCTGCACGCGAGGCCGCGCAGCAAGAACCTCAGGCAGTGACCGCATGAAGGTGTGAAAGCCTCGATACGGTTCGAGATTGCGGGCGACGTAGGTCAACACCTCGTCCCCCGAGCGCAGGGTACCTCTGCCCTCAGGAAGGACGAAACCGGCAACCTCCCCCGGGGAGACGAGATCGCTGCGTATGCCGTCATGAATCACCTGGATGCGCTGCCGATACACGTCCGGGTATTGCTCCCGCTGCCAGTGCGTCGGGCTGACGCCCGCATCGCCGGCGTCGAGGCTGATCAGTTGCGTCGTGTTGCGGGCACGAACGCGGCAGCGGTCGTCGAAGGAACTCGGAAACTCGGGGTCAAAGCCGACGTCGGAGCCGCTGCCGCGATAGAAGAACTCGAGATAGAGCAGCAGCGGTGCGGTGGGGAAGACATCCTTGAGGAACAGGGCTTCTCCCCAAGCCGGGTGAGCGCAGATGACGTCCGGAACGAAGCCGTGACGACGCAGTTCGAGTGCCAGCCGCGCGACCGACTGACCGCGGCGGACCGCAGCCTCGCTGCTGCGAAGGTAGTGGTGTGTCTGCCGCGAGGCACCCTGGGGCTGTGGGTAAGCGACCAGACGCACGCGCGGATGAAAGCCCTGCAGGCGCCTGAGGCTCGCCTCCTCGCCGATGGCGACGACCTCATTCGCCCGGGAATCAGCGAGGGCAGGCGCCAAGTGGCGGTACTGGCCGGGGAAGTTCTGGTGTACGAAGAGAATGCGCATTGCGGGTGGTCTGGAAGAGTAAAAGCAAAAAGCGATCGACCCGAATCTTAGCCGATTGACGACGCGGGAAGCGTCAGGACAGCGTCCGTCGGTGCGGTTTCCCAGAGCGGCGTCCGGTGCATCCGGGCAAGGTTCTCGTTTTCGCTGAACTGCAGCTGGCAACCGCAGCCGGTAACCTCGTTGCAGTACAATCGCGGCCGATGAACGACGAATTCTTCATGCGCGAGGCGATGTCGCTGGCGCTTGCCGCAGAATGTCTCGGCGAGGTGCCGGTCGGCGCGATCGTCGTGCAGGCGGGGGTCATCGTCGGCCGTGGCTTCAATTCGCCGATCGGCGACCACGACCCGACGGCGCATGCGGAGATCGCGGCCTTGCGGGACGCGGCACGCAACCTGCGCAATTATCGGTTGCCCGGGTGCGAGCTGTTCGTCACGCTCGAGCCCTGTGCGATGTGTGCGGGGGCGGTCCTGCAGGCACGCCTGGCGCGCCTGGTCTACGGCGCGCGCGACCCGAAAACCGGAGTGCATGGCAGCGTCGTAGACCTGTTCACTGTCGAGCGACTGAATCATCACACCGAGGTGGTCGGCGGCGTGCTGGCAGCCGAGTGCGGGCAACTGCTCTCGACTTTCTTTGCCGAACGGCGTGGCCGCAGCGCAGGCAAAGGGGAGGGCGGACGTGCACATCGAGATCTCGATCGCTAGGCAGGCTCTGAGCCTTGTGAACGATTGCGGGGAAACCGTCCGCAGCTATCTGGTATCGACGGCGACCCGCGGTGTCGGCGAACTGAAGGGCAGCTACTGCACGCCGCGCGGCCGCCACCTGATCCGCGCCAAGATCGGTGCGCAGCAACCGGCGAATACGGTGTTCATCGGCCGCCGGCCGAGCGGTGAAGTCTACTCGCCCGAACTCGCCGAGCGCTTCCCGCAGCGCGACTGGATCCTGACCCGGATCCTCTGGCTGTCCGGCTGCGAGCCCGGCCGCAACCGGCTCGGTGATGTCGATACCATGCGCCGTTACGTGTACATCCACGGCAGCCCGGATAGTGCGCCGATGGGTCAACCCGGTTCGATCGGCTGCATTCGCATGCGCAATGCCGACATCGTCGAGCTTTTCGAGCTTGTGCCCCCTTATACGCCGGTCAACATCAGCGAGGACTGAAAGCGCGCACAAGCTTCGCCGATTGGCGTTGCGCCAGCGCCGAAACTGCGTTCCTGCAGAGTGATCAGGCCATCGCGCCGTCTGCTCAGCAGAGTCGATGCGCGCGTGCCGTAGTGTTCCGAGCTGACGAAGACGGCCGACAGGATGCGTTCCCACGCCAGTGGAACACCCGTTTCCGGCAGGTGGGAATCGGCGACGATCTCCCGATCGGCGAGCAGTGTGAAGAAGGGCGCCGCCAGCGGCAGTGTCTGCAGCGCCGCGGCGAAAGCGGCCTTGGCGCTTGCCAGTTTTGGCCACGGCGTGTCGAGCAGGTGGTTCGACAGCCCGTAGATGCCAGGTGCCAGCCAGCGCACCTTGCCTTCGTCGCGATTGCTGCAGTAGGCCAGATGCTCGGCATCGCCGACGAAGAGATTGAAACCACTGTAGTCGCTGGCCCGTTCACCCACAGTCTCGATGTAGGCTTGCGGGGACTCCCGGCCGGCGAGGAAGTCGGCCACCAGAGCGCCGCGCGAGCGCGCACCCGGGAGCTGCCCAGTGCCGTCGCGGTAGTTGGTCAGTGCGGCAAAACGCTGTTCACGACTGACACCCAGCCAGGTGCCACCAGCTTCCAGATCGCGGCCGGCGAGCACCTGCGGTGCGTCCGGCCAGAAGGCGGCGACCGCCGTGGGGCGCGCGAAAAACTCGTCACGGTTCGCGGCGACGACGAGCGGGTAGTCCGGGTGCGCCTGCCAAGCGAGCAGGATCAGGCACATGGTTCCCGCGGCTGGAGTATCGCATCCGGCGTCACGACCGGCTCGACGGCGACCGCCACGCCAGCGGGATGGCCGAGTTGCAGCCCACCGGCGGCAGCGCAGCCCTCCTGGATGATGGCGAGGGCGTCATGCCCCCCACCCGGTGCTGCCGCCGCGTTGAGGACCATGCCGCACGGCTGCTGCGGGCTGCTCGCCGAGTAGATCGCCTGGCCGGCCGTCATCGGGCTGCCACAGTGGGCGCGGTAGAGGTGGCGCTTCACCTTGCCAAGGTACTGTGTCCGGGCGACGATCTCCTGACCCGGATAGCACCCCTTGCGAAAGCTGACCGCTCCGAGCTGCTCGAAACCCGCCATTTGCGGCACGAACTCCTCCCTGGTCGGCCCGCTGATCAGCGGCACACCGGCCTCGATGTCGAGCCACTGCCAAGCCGCCGCTGCGACCGGGCGCGCCTGCGTCTGCAGTTGCCGCCACAACTCCGCGGCTGCCTCGATCTTGACGAGCAACTCGAAGCGACGGTTGTCGAGACGGACGATCAGGGCAGCCGCGGTGGCGGCCATGCCCAGAGGGGTGGCAGGAACTGGCAGGCCGGCGGCGCACAGCGCTCGTTCGGCCTGCGGCCCCGACACGCCGAGCAACTGGCGCTCGCCGGAGCGGTCGTCGATGCTCAGCTTGCTGCGCAGGACGAACATCGACAGGCGCTTGTGGATGAAGGGCAACAGGTCGGCTGACAGCTGCAGGAAGTAGTCGGGTCCGCAATGAAGGACAAGGAAGCTGGCGAGCATCCTGCCCTTGGCCGAGCACCATGCCGAATGCTGCGCACTTCCCTCGGCGAGGTGCTTGACATCGCTCGTCAGCTGACCGTGCAGGAAGCTCGCTGCATCCGGGCCACTCACCGCGAGCAGGCCGAGGTGGTCGAGAGGCGCCACGACCGTCGCTTCGCGAGCGGCAGACAACTCGCCCGTCGCGTCACCAAAGTCGGTAACCTGATCGTGGTCGATTCGTGCACCTGAAGCACGCAGCAACTCCTGCCAGTTCGCGTTCATCATCTTCTCATCTGGTTGGCCGGCGGGCCGGTGGATGGTCCTCCGCGGGGCGCAGCCGGCAGCGGCGGCCGGCTGGCCGTGCCTTCGGGGCGCCGGTGGGTAGGGCGAGTTTCGGCTATTATAGGGCGACTCGACGGCCGCCCCACCACCATTCCTACTCCAGCCCGCCAGCCCGACCGCTGCTCCGGACCGATGCGCAAGACCGTTCGCCTGTTGCTCGTTTTCTCCTTCCTGACGCTGCTTCTGGGCGCCGCTGCCGCTGTCTACGTGGCTCTGATTCCGATCAGCCTGCCGCGCGAGCAGGTCGAGTTTACAGTTGCCCCGGGCGGCAGCCTGCGCACGGCGGCTCGCGAGATCGCCGCCAGCGAGGTCGCGGTCGAACCGTGGGTACTGATCGCACTCGCAAGACTGATGGGCGTCGAGGCTTCGATCAAAGCCGGAAGCTACCAGATCAGTCGTGGCACGACGCCACTCGAATTGCTGCGCAAACTGACGCGAGGAGACTTCACGCAGGCCGAGCTGACCTTCATCGAAGGCTGGACTTTCCGTCAGATGCGCCAGCGCCTCGACGCCCATCCGCATCTGCGCCACGAGACCCGCTCCCTGAGCGAGGGCGAGATCATGCGCATGCTCGGTGTTCCCGAACAGTCCGCCGAGGGCGCGTTCTTTCCCGATACCTATCTTTTTGCCAAGCGCAGCAGCGATCTCGAGCTGCTGGCGCGTGCCGCGCGAGCCATGCAGCGACACCTGCAACAGGAATGGCAGGCGAGGGCGGATCACCTGCCGCTGCGCGATGCCCATCAGGCTCTGATCCTCGCCTCGATCATCGAGAAGGAGACCGGCCGTGATGAGGATCGTGCGCAAGTGGCAGCGGTGTTCATCAACCGCCTGCGCCTGGGGATGCCCTTGCAGACTGATCCGACGGTGATCTACGGCCTTGGCGATGACTTCGACGGCGACCTGCGCAAGCGCGACCTGCTTGCCGATACGCCCTACAATACCTATACGCGCCGCGGCTTGCCACCCACACCGATCGCCATGCCCGGACTCGCTTCGCTGCAAGCGGCGCTGCACCCAGCGGCAAGCGACGCGCTCTACTTCGTCGCTCGCGGCGACGGCAGCAGCCACTTCTCGCGGACGCTGGCGGACCACAATCAGGCGGTGCGGCGTTACCAGAAAGGGGGCCGACCTTGAACCACGCACAGGCCCGTTCGCGCGGCCGTTTCATCACCTGCGAAGGCATCGACGGCGCTGGCAAGAGCAGCCACATCGCGACCATCGTCGCGTTCCTGCGCCGGCGTGGAGCCACCGTCGTCAGCACGCGCGAGCCAGGGGGTACCGCGCTTGGCGAGAAACTGCGTGCGCTGCTCCTGCACGAAGCCATGCACCTGGAGACCGAGGCGCTGCTCATGTTCGCAGCCCGCCGCGAGCACATTGCGCGAGTCATCGAACCGGCTCTCGCGCGTGGCGACTGGGTGGTCTGCGACCGTTTCAGCGACGCAACCCATGCCTATCAGTGTGGTGGGCGCGGTCTCGACCCGGTGAAGTTCGCGCAACTCGAAAGCTGGGTGCACCCGCTGCTGCAACCGGACCTGAGCCTGCTCTTTGATCTGCCGGCGGCCGTTGCGGCCCGGCGCATTGCTGACCAGGCACGCGACCGCGATCGCTTCGAGCTGGAGCAGTTCGAGTTCCACGAGCGAGTCCGCCTCGCCTACCTCGAGCGGGCGCGGTCGGCGGCGCAGCGAATCACGGTCATCGACGCCGACCAATCCCCGGAAATAGTCTCGAAACAGATTGAAGAAAGACTTGCAAGCTTATGTTCATGAACATTATCGATCTGCACGATTCAGTCTGGCAGCAGCTCATGATGCGGCGTGACCGACTGCCGCACGCGCTCCTGATGTGCGGTCGGCAGGGGCTCGGCAAGTTCGACCTTGCCGTTGCCTTGGCCGCCTCCCTGCTTTGCGAGGAGCGGCGAGATTCGGGCGATGCGTGTGGTCAGTGCCTGGCCTGCGGCTGGCTGGCCCAAGGCAACCACCCGGACCTTCGCCTGCTGCAACCACAGTCGCTCGCCGTGGTCGCCGGCGATGCCGGCCAGGAAGAAGACCTCGCTGGAGCGAGGAAGCTGAGTCAGCAGATCACGATCGATCAGGTACGGGCACTCGACGACTTCCTGCACGTCGGCACCCACCGTCACGGCGCGCGCGTGGTGCTCCTCAACCCGGCCGAGGCGATGAATCGCGCAACCGCGAATGCTCTTCTCAAGTCACTTGAAGAACCCATCGCAAACACATTGTTCATATTGGTTTCCAGCAACCCACATCGCTTGCTGCCGACGATCCGCAGTCGCTGCCAGACCGTCAGCGTGCCGTTGCCGCCGCGAGCAGCTGCAGCCGCCTGGCTGCACGACGCTGGCGTGGCCGAGCCGGATGACTGGTTGGCCCTGGCTGCCGGTGCGCCGCTCCTGGCGCTCGCCCTGAGCAGCAGCGGCGAGCGGAGCCTGGTCGACGCACTTCTGGCCGAAGTCAGCGGCGGGGCGGGAGTGGATCCGCTTGCGTCGGCAGCCATACTCGAGCGGGCCATCAAGAACGAGAAGCGCCCGGCGTCGCTGCGCAGATTGCTCGAGTGGGCACAGAAGTGGTTGTTCGACCTGCTTCTCGCGACCGAAGCGCTGCCGCCGCGCTATTTTGTACGCCAGGCGGCGCTGCTGCAGGGCCTCGCGCGCGGAACCGACAACCGCCGGCTCTTGGCATTCAGCCGAAAAGCGCTACAATGCAAGGCCCAATGTGAGCAGCCCGTGAACAATCGACTGTTTCTCGAGGACTTCTTTCTCGGCTACGTGCAGGTTTTCCGAAGCCCGCGCGGGTTGTGATGCAATCATCGCGACCCAGGGTTAATGAACGAGTGAGGCATCAGCGAGTGAGCAACGGACTTCGCTCAACTGGGCGAGCGATCGCTTCCAAGTGAAGATGGCAGAGACCGACATCGGCAAGGCAGCGCCTGTGACGCCGCCGCGCCCCAGCGTTCTGTCGCTGAACATCAACTCGAAGTCGGCACTCTACGCGGCCTACATGCCGCTGTTGCGCAATGGCGGCATCTTCATCCCAACAACCCGCAACTATTCGATTGGTGACGATGTCTTCATGCTGCTGTCGCTGATGGACGATCCCGCCAAGCTGCCGATCGCCGGCACGGTCGTCTGGATCACTCCGGCTGGCGCTCAGAACAGCAAGGCACAGGGAATTGGCGTGCAGTTCAAGAACGACGAAAGCGGCGCCGAGGCACGCCGGCGCATCGAGGGTCTACTGGGCGGTGTGATGCAGTCGGGCCGCCCGACGCACACCATCTGATGGCCGGCCGATGTTGGTTGACTCGCACTGCCATCTCGACTTTCCGCAGCTGGCCGATGACATCGAGCAGATCATCGGGCAGATGCGTGCCAATGACGTCGGTTGCGCGCTCTGTATCGGCGTCACCCTGGAGCGTCTGGCCGGGGTTCTGCAGCTGGCCGATACCTGGCCGATGCTGCTGGCAACGGTTGGTGTACACCCGGAGGAAACCGGCGTCCGCGAACCAACGGTCGAGGACCTGGTGGGTCTTGCGGCACACCCGCGAGTGGTGGCGATCGGCGAGACCGGACTGGACTACTACTGGCACAAGGATGCTCCGGAATGGCAGCGTGAGCGCTTCCGTACCCACATCCGGGCAGCCCGCGTGACCCGCAAACCGCTGGTGATCCATACCCGGGAAGCGGCAGCCGACACGCTGCGGCTCATGGCCGATGAGGGCGCCGGTGAGGTGGGCGGCATCATGCACTGCTTCACCGAAAGCTGGCAGATCGCCGCGGCAGCACTCGACCTCGGCTTCCACATCTCGCTCTCCGGCATCGTCACGTTCAAGAAAGCGCTCACGGTCAGAGAGGTCGCTCTGCGCGTGCCGCTGGATCGTCTCCTGGTCGAGACCGACTCACCCTATCTGGCGCCGGTGCCCTGCCGTGGCAAGACGAACCAGCCTGCCTACGTCCGCCATGTCGCTGAAGAGGTCGCACGCCTGCGTGGCCTCAGCTATCAACAGGTCGCCGACGCGACGACGGCCAATTTCTTCAATCTCTTTCCTGAAGCCCGAACAAAGGTTGCCCAATGAAGATTCTTGCGTTCCTGTTTGCGTTGTGGATTCCGACCATGGCCGCGGCCGGTGCCTATGAAGACATGGAGGAGGCCCTGATCTCCGGCAATACGGCCTGGGCCATCCAGCTGATCAACCGCGGCATGGACGTCAATTCGGTGGACGCAGCCGGCAATACGCTGCTGATGCAGTGCGTGCAGCGCGAGAACCTGGATTTTCTCGACTATCTCGTGAAACGGCGTGCACGGCTGAACACCCGCAACCGCAACGGTGAGACCGCCCTCAGCCTGGCCGCCTACAAGGGCCTGCTGCCTTTCGTCAAGCGCCTCGTCGAAGCGGGCGCCGACGTCAACCTCTATGGCTGGTCGCCCCTGATCTACGCTGCGTTCAGCGGCCGTACGGCAGTGGCCGAATACCTTCTCACCAAGGGAGCTGAAGTGAATGCGACGACCCCGAACGGGTCGACAGCGCTACTGTTCGCCGCCCGCTTCGGACACATCGAGATCGTCGAGCTGCTGCTGCAGAACAAGGCGGACCCCAACATGGCCAATGATCGGGGGGCAACGGCGATCGACTGGGCGCTGAAGTCCGAGAATACCGACATCGCAGACCTGCTGCGCAAGGCTGGCGGACGCGCCGGCACCCCGCCGGCGAACCCGGCTTCACGCTGAAAGAGCGTTCAGGGGTCGGACGACCACCTTGCCCGTGTTCAGGGTGCGACTGAGGATCCGGTAGACCTCCGGATCGAAGTCCTGTCGGAAGGGTCCGGCAGCCAGCAGCGTCTGCAGACCCGCATCGTCCTGCACCGTGCCGAGCAGCCGCCAGCGGTGGACGACGTGGATGTCCTGGCGCATGCCGAAATCGTCGCGCTCGATCAAAGCGACCGGGCCGCGGTAGGACCAGTTTCTGATCTTCAGGCGGGCCAGCGCGCTCATCAGTCGAGCGCCGTGCTGCAGCGACGATTCCTTGCCGATGCAGGCGCCGCGGCAGTTCTTTTGCCGATAGGCAGTGCACGCAGCGACCGCTTGCTCGATGCCGAGCTGTTTCTGACACAGTTGATGCGCTTCGGCCAGCACGCGCAGCGAGCGCTGCGCTTCGCGGCGGTTGACGTATATCCCGAAGAGGTCGTCGGCGACAGCGAAATCCAGTTCGTCGGCAAATACCAGTCGCAACCTGCAGTCGCCCGATGCGGGCGAGTGCAACTGCCAAGAACAGAGCTCGTTGGCCGGCGGCAGGTGCCGGGCGGTGCCGCCGCTGCCCGCCGCTGCTTTCGCCGATGTGGTCAGCGGCGCCGAGCGCGCGTAGCGCAGCTCATGCAGACGCGCACCCAACTCGCCGGCCGCCTCACGCCACTCGATTCGCCAGGTCTCGCGGTAGAGCGCCTTGTCGCGGCTGCCGGCAGCGAAGTGAGCGAGCACGTGGTGCCGCAGGTTGTCGCTGCGACGCGCGAGCAGGAGGCGACCGTCCGCACCATAGAACGCGTAGGCGCCCGGCGCCTCGGGGAGGTCGTCGAGCGCGGTCGGATCGAGTTGCGGTGGCAGTTCGGGACGGCCGACGATCGCTCCCACGGCATCGCTGATCGTCGCTGCGGGCAGCTGACGGTGCCAGCATTGCCAAAGGCTCCAGAGCAGCCGCGCGTCGGCAAGCGCCCGATGCCGCCCGCCGCCTGCAGTCAGACCATGCCGTTCAACGAGCGTGTCGAGGTTGTGCCGGTGATGCTCGGGGTAGAGCTTGCGTGACAGCTTGACGGTGCACAGGCTCGGCTGCCGAAAGTCCACCCCGATCCGGCCGAATTCTCCCTTCAGGAAACCATAATCGAAGCGCGCGTTGTGCGCGACGAACAGTCTCCCGCGCAATCGATCGAGCAGTTCATGGGCAATCTGGCGGAAGGTCGGTGCCGGTCGCAGCATGGCCTCGCTGATGCCGGTGAGACTGGTGATGAACGGCGACAGCGGCACCCCGGGATTCACCAGTACACTCCATTCGCGGACACCGGTCGAGTCGACCTCGACCAGACCAATCTCGATGATCCGGTCGTTGGCGAAGTTGGCACCGCTCGTCTCGAGGTCGACGAAGACCATTGGCTCCGGTGCGAAAAGCCGCGAGTCATCGACCGACATCGCGGCAGCGGTTCAGCGCTGGCTGCGGCTGGCAACCGCGGCGATGGCGTCGGCGAACACTTCGGTCAAGGCGAGCGGGAAATCATGTGCCATCCCTTCGATGACGCGCAACTCCGCGGCAGGAATGTGTGCGGCCACGTCCTCACCGCAGGCGAGCGGTATCAACGGGTCATCGGCGCCGTGCAGCACGAGCGTCGGGGCTTTGATCGTCGCCAGCAGTGCGCGTCGGTCGCCACTGGCAAGAAAGGCCGCCAGTTGCCGGGTCACTCCGCGCGGATGGAAGCCGCGCTCGTGCTCCTCGACAAACTGACTGCGGAGGCGATCCGGGCAACTCGGATAGTCCGGGCTGGCAACCGCCAGTTGGCGCCTGATCGCGTCCTCGATCAGACTCTCCCGGTCGCGTGCCGCAGGCAATGGCGCGAGCAGGGCCTGTGCAGCCTCGGAACTCGGACGCGGCAGGTCCGGATGGCTGCTGGTCGACATGATGCTGGTCAGCGACAGGCAGCGCTCCGGGTAGCGGGCCGCGACGATCTGAGCGATGGCGCCGCCCATCGATGCGCCAACCATGTGCGCTGCCTCGATTCCCAGTGCGTCCAGCAGGCCAATGCAGTCCGCCGCCATGTCCTCGAGCGAATATGGGGCGTCCGGCGCCACGCCGCGTCGTAGGGCACGGCCGATGTCCGGAACTCCCGCCTCGTCGAGCTTGCTCGACAGGCCGCAGTCACGGTTGTCGAAACGCAGCACGCGATAGCCGCGCTCAACCAGAGCTTGACAGAGTTCGACATTCCAGCGGCTCAGTTGGGCACCCAGTCCCATGATCAGCAGGATCGCGGGCGCCGTCTCGTTACCGAAGGACTCGTACTCGATTTGCAGGTTGTTGGCGGTCACGATGGGCATGGCGAGCGGTCCCGGAGATGTGGCTGGCTAGGATATCGACAGCACGCGAATCTACCACTGTTTGCAGCGGCCGCGAACCCGATGCCCGCCGCGAACGCCGCCATTCCGGACCGGGCACGGCATTGCGATGCCTGCTGCGCCGTCGTCGTCGGGAACTGTCGTCCGGCGCAACCAACCGGGTGCCACCGACACATCCGCCCCCACTCGTGACTACCGATAATTTGTATTATGTAAATTTGTAGATTCCGGGTTGCAGCCCTGTCAGCAGGCAAGCCCTTGGTCCTTGCGTGCCTCCGTGTGCCGCGCCGCTGCCCCGCCCCATTCGACTCACAAGCCCCGCGGGTCATGTGGCAGAGCGCAGCGAGCGGGATCCGTTGCTTCAGGGCTGCAGTTCCGGTCGGTCGCGAAAACACTCGAGCGCTTCCGGATTGGCCAGGGCCTCGACATTCTTCACTGGCCGGCCGTGGACGACGTGGCGCACGGCGAGCTCGACGATCTTGCCGCTCTTGGTACGTGGGATGTCGGCCACCTGCAGCACCTTGGCCGGGACGTGGCGAGCTGTGGTGTTGTCGCGAATCTGCTGTTTGACGCGGTCGATCAATGCCTCGTCGAGAACGAGACCGTCGCGCAGCCTGACGAAGAGCACGATTCGCACGTCGCCCAGCCAATCCTGGGCAATCACGAGCGCTTCGACGATTTCCGCCAGTTTCTCCACCTGACGGTAGATCTCGGCGGTACCGATGCGCACGCCGCCGGGGTTGAGCACGGCATCGGAACGGCCGTAGATGACCAGGCCCTCGTGCGCCGTCAGCTCCACGTAGTCGCCGTGACACCAGACGTTCGGAAAGCGGTCGAAATACGCCGCGTGGTACTTGGCACCGTCCGGGTCATTCCAGAAGCCGACGGGCATGGCGGGAAACGGTGCGGTACACACCAGTTCGCCGCGCTCGCCGCTTCCCGCAGCAAGGGGGCGGCCATTCTCGTCGAAAACGCTGACCGCCATTCCGAGACCGCGACATTGCAGCTCACCGCGATGAACGGGCAGCAGCGGATTGCCGAGGGCGAAGCACGAAAGGATGTCCGTGCCGCCCGAGATCGAGGCGAGCAGCAAGTCCGGCTTGATGTCACGGTAGACGTAGTCGAAACTCTCCGGCGCCAACGGACTGCCGGTCGAAAACATCGTCCGCAGCTCGCGCAAGGAATGCGTCAGGCGGGGTTGCAGGCCGGCCTTGGCGATCGCGTCGATGAACTTGGCCGATGTGCCAAAGTGGGTCATGCGCTCGGCGTCGGCGTAGTCGAAGAGAATTGCTCCAGCCGTACCGTCAGCACCACGAGCGAAGGGTGAGCCGTCGTAGAGCAGCAGCGTCGCGCCCGATGCCAGACCGGAGACCAGCCAGTTCCACATCATCCAGCCGCAGGTCGTGAAGTAGAAGAGGCGGTCCCCAGGTCGCACGTCGCCGTGCAGCTGGTGTTCCTTGAGGTGTTGCAGCAAGGCGCCGCCATGGCAATGGACGATGCATTTCGGGACGCCGGTGGTGCCCGACGAAAACATGATGAACAACGGATGAGCGAACGGCAGCCGTTGAAAACTGATCTCACCGGCAACGAAGGGGGCGACGAAGTCGGCATGGCGGATGCCGTTGCGGATCAGCTCGACTCGCGGCGACTCGTCGAGGCAGGAAACGACCACGGTTCGTGCGATGCCCGGCATCTGCCCGACCACCTCGATGTTTCGCGCCATGCAATCCACCGGCTTGCCGTTGTACCAGTAGCCGTCGACGCAGAACAGGACCTTGGGCTCGATCTGCCCGAAGCGGTCGAGTACGCCCTGCACGCCAAAGTCCGGTGACGCCGACGACCAGATGGCGCCAAGCGAAGCGGTGGCGAGCATGGCGACCAACGCTTCCGGCATGTTCGGCAGGTAGCCGGCGACGCGGTCCCCACGGCCGACGCCGGCTACCCGCAGTGCCTGCGCGCAGCGCGACACTGCGGCATGCAGCTCGCCGTGCGAGAGCCGACGGCTGATCCGGTTCTCGCCCCAGAAGACGAGCGCGTCGCCATCGTCACGGCGTCGCAACAGGTTTTCGGCATAGTTCAGCCGGGCCTGCGGGAACCAGCGCGCGCCCGGCATGCGCGTACCCTCTTCCAGGACCGTCGAGCCTGGGTCACCAAGCACGCCACACTCTTCCCAGACCGAAGTCCAGAAAGCCTCCGGTCGCTCGAGCGACCAGCGCCAGAGGGCGGGGTAGTCGGCGCAGTCCACCTGCCAGCGCCGCTTCACCGCAGCCGTGAAAGAGCTGAGCCTTGCTCCTGCCTGCCGTTCAGCGCTTGGTTGCCAGAGTGGCGTTTCCTGCCCCATCGCCCCTCCTCCTCAGGCCGGCAGCTCGGCCCGCAGCGTTTCGGGAATCGGCACCGACTTGCCGCTTGCGACATCCATCCAGACGATCTTCGAGTCGCCGGTGGCGTAGATCGTCGGTGATCCCTGCAGGCTGATCTCGTAGTGCGTCGGCACGCTGCTGCGACCCGGATGCCCACAGTACATCCGGACCTCGACCACCCCGGGATAATTCAGCGGGACCAGGAAAGTGCAACTGGCGTTGATGATCACGGGCGCCGATCCGTGCGGCATGACCCGGAAGCCGAGCCGCTCGAGGAACTCGACGCGGGCCTGCTCCATGTAGCGAAAATAAACCGTGTTGTTGACGTGCCCATAAGCATCCATGTCGCCCCAACGGATGGGGATCAGGCACGTCTGGACGAGCTTTGTCTGGTTCTGCATGGTGTTTCCCACGATATTTACGGCGGTCTTGCCCGCGCCTGGTCGCCCGCCCACTCCCACCGCCAGCCCGCGCTGCAGGGCTGGCGGCGGTGTGTTGCAAGCTGCACCACGCCTCAGAACATGTCTTCCGGCAGCGCGAGCACACCGGCGGCACCATCGGTCACGCTGCTGGCGAGACCACTGGCCTGCGACAGCACGTGGTCGGCATAGAAGCGGGCGGTGCCGATCTTCGCCGGGTAGAAGGGGTCGGCATCGCCGGCATCGATCTTCGTCTGCGCGACCAGCGCGGCACGCGCCATCTGCCAGCCACCCGCAACGACACCGAGCAGCATCAGGAACGGCACGGCACCGGCGGACGCTGCGCGGACATCCTTGCCGTAATTGGCGACGAGCCACTCGCCCGCCGCGGCGAGCGCATCGATCGCCGCCGAGAAGCGTCGCTGCAGCGCGGCGAAGTCGTCGCCCGAACGAGCGCCGAGCTCGCCGGCAACGCCGCGCATCAGGCCGATGACCGCCTGCAGTGTCGCCCCCCCCTCGCGCGCCATCTTGCGGCCGATGAGGTCGTTGGCCTGAATGCCGGTGGTTCCCTCGTAGATCGTCGAAATCTGCGCGTCGCGCAGATGCTGCGCGGCGCCGGTTTCCTCGACGTAGCCCATGCCGCCGTGTACCTGGACGCCGATCGAAGCCATGCTGACCCCGGACTCGGTGCTCCAGCCCTTGACGACGGGAATCATCAGGTCGACGAAAGCTTGGTTGCGCTTGCGCTCGCCCGCATCCGGATGGTGCACGGCGGCGTCGTGCGCAGCCGCAACGACGTACGCCAGCGCCCGCGTTGCCTCGGCACGCGATTTCATGGTCATCAACATGCGGCGCACATCCGGATGCCGGATGATCGGCACCTTCGGCCCGCCGCGAACCCCGATGTCGGTGCACTGGATGCGATCGCGAGCGTAGTCGCGCGCACGCTGGTAGGCCCTCTCGCAAGCCGCGACACCCTCCAGTCCGACGCCGAAACGGGCGGCATTCATCATGATGAACATGTACTCGAGGCCGCGATTCTCTTCGCCGACCAGATGGCCGACTGCCCCCGCGTGGTCGCCAAAGGCCATGATCGCCGTCGGGCTGGCATGAATTCCGAGCTTGTGCTCGATCGACACGCAGTACGCGTCATTGCGCGCACCGAGGCTGCCGTCCGCGTTGACCATGAACTTCGGCACGATGAACAGCGAGATCCCCTTTACCCCTTCCGGCGCGGTTGGCGTCCGCGCCAGGACGAGATGGACGATGTTCTCGGCCAAGTCGTGTTCGCCATAGGTGATGAAGATCTTCTGCCCGCAGATCCGGTAGCTGCCGTCGTCCTGTGGCTCGGCGCGCGTGCGGACGGCAGCGAGGTCGGAACCGGCATTCGGCTCGGTGAGGTTCATCGTCCCGGTCCATACGCCACTGACCATCTTCTCGACGTAGGTTCGCTTCAGTTCCTCGCTGCCGGAGAGGACCAGAGCCTCGATCGCCCCGCTGGTCAGCAGCGGGCACAGCGAAAAGGAATGATTGGCAGACTTCCACATCTCGCCGACCGCAGCCGCAACGACCTTCGGCAGTCCCTGTCCGCCCCACTCGGGCTCGCTGCCGAGCGCCGTCCACCCGCTCTCGGCAAACAGTCTGTAAGCTTCCTTGAAGCCGGCAGGCATGGTCACCGTCTTGTCGTGCCAGCGAGCGCCTTCCTGGTCACCAGGCCAATTGAGCGGTGACAGGACCTCCTCGGCAAAGCGCGCCGCTTCCTCGAGAACGGCGTCGACGAGGTCCGGGGTCGCTTCCTCGCAACCCGGCAGCTGTGCCACCTGCTCGAGTCCGGCAAGTTCCTTGAGAACGAACTGCATGTCGCGTACCGGGGCAATGTATTCACTCATCTGTTTCTCCTTTCATGGCTGTTTTCGGGATGTCTTTCGGGGCACTTCGGAACGCTCAGCGGGCAACATCGTGCGCCGCAGCGAGATCGATCAGGAAAAGGATTTCCTCGGCGATCGCCAAAGGAAAACCCTTGCGCTTGCCTTGCCGGTTGTCGCGCAAGAGATTCTCGAGATAACCGAGGCACTCGGGCTTTCCCCACAGGGCGACGATCTCGTCACGCAGGCGGGGGATGTCCTCCAGTGTCTCGGCTTTGGCGGCGGCGCCGGCAAGGGGGATCAGCTCCAGTCCGCGGCGCCCCGTTTCGTTCTCCCAGGCCAGGATCTCGACGTTGAAGTTGCGGTTGAGCTTGACCGTCAGCGCCTCGAACTCCTTGCGCATGCCGTTGCGCTGGTAGAGATGCAGCAGCCGGATCCATGGCCTGGCCGATTCCTGCGGCAGGGCCGCGATGTACTCCTCGAGCGTTCTCGCGGCGCCGCTGACCCGGCCGAAGGAAAGCATGATCTCCGCCAGTTCGATCGCCGGTGCGGCGCCCCCCAAGCCGTGATCGGCCGGCAGGAGCGGTGCCGCTACCGCCGGCGGCGCTGCGTCGCGCCGTTCTGCGACTGCCGGGGAAACCGTCGCTGCCACGGGTGTCGGTGCGCTAACAGGGACGACGGCGCGGCGCGGCGGCGCCTCGATGGGAACAGCCGCTGCCGCCTCCGGCGTCAGAGAGAACTGCGATTCGCCTTTCGTCGTTCCTGCAGCCGCGTCTTCGCTCGCCACCCCAAGCGGCCCGACGGTCGCATTGCGACGGCGGCGGAAGAGAAACAGCGCGGCCAGCAGAAACAGTACCAGTACGCCGTAGAACAGCCAGTGCTCTTCTTCCGCGGCGGCCGGCGCTGCCGGCGGTGTTCGCACGACGCGCGGCGCTTCGTTCGTCGCTGGCGCAGCCGAGGCCGGCGTGTTCGCTGCGGCGCCTGGCGCATCGCCTTGGGCAGCCGCGCCGGGCGGCGAACCCGCCGACCCGGCGACCGCTCCAGGAAGCCGCGACTCGCCGGCCGCAACGCCGCCCGGGAGGGCCGCCGCACCACCCTGCAGTTTTTCTGCCGCTCTCTTGAGCTCGGCGACGTTGGCTTCGAGCCACGCCAGCTTGTTGCTCATTGTCTCCTGGTCGTCGGCCGGGTCGTTGAGCATCGCGAGCGCCCGTTGTTCGAGACGCAGCAATTCGCGCCCCAGTCCGCTCGCCGGCACGGGCTCGGACAACTCGTCGCTCGCCACCAGTGCCGCTGCATCTCCCTTCGCTGGCGATCCGCGAGCGGCGCGCCCGCCCTCGCCGGCCGTAGCCGGCGCGCGCTGCGGCGGGACAGCGGCCGCTGCTCGCGGCGCATCCGGGAGTGATCCTCGCGTGCTATCCACGTGCGCTGATGCCTTTGCTGCAACCGTGCTGCGCGCTGGCGCCGCCGCCCCCGCCCCCCCAGCAGTCGGGTCCGCGAGCAGGATCGTGTACTCTCTGCTGGCCGACGAGGCACACTCCGAACGAACCGCCAGGCGCACGGCCGGGTCGGCGATCGCTGCCCGGGAGACGATGCTCAAGCGCCCCTGCCCACCCTCGCGCCGATAGCTGAGACGCGCATCGGTGATCCACGGCAGATCATCGCTGGCCGACTGCGGCCGGAACAGCTTCAGGCAGGCGGGGTCGAAGCGCTCGGCGGGGTGCTCGCTGACCTCGATCTCGGCCTGCAGCACCTGGCCTACGCGTGCCGAGCTGTGCAGCTCCCCGAGCATGATGGCATGGCTCGGGGAACCGCCGACGGCGAGCAGCAGGAGCAGGAGCGGCACGCCGGCACGCATCAGGTCGGCTCGCACGGACACAGCGAGGCGTTTCTCGGTGAACTCATTTGCCTCCAGGAAAGAGTGCATCGCTGCCGTCTGCCAGCAACTGCGGTCGATAGACAGCCAGCAACGTGCTCAGCATACCCGACAGCCAGGCCTCGGAGAAACCGAGCAGGAGAAAGTAAGGCAGGTAGTCGTCCGCCAGGTATTGGCCGCTGTAGGTACCCGCCAGCGCGAACACCAGGCTCGACACCAGACCGACGGCGAGGACCGCCAGTGCAGCGGTGAAGAATCCCTTGCAGAAGATGAACACGAACAGGTGGCCAGGCAGCAGACGGTCGACCAGACGGTGGGCGGTGTGGCTGACGCCGACACCGACACCCGCCATGAGCAAGGCATTGAGAGCGAATGCCTGCCAACCCGCGGCACCGTTCAGCGTGACACCGAGCAGAACCACGCTCAGGCCAAGAAAGGCAAGCTGCCAGCCGAAGCAGAGCGTGAAGACCGTCGCCCCGAGCAGGTGCAGGGACAGGCCGGGCTTGACCCCGGCCTGCAGGTGCCAGAGCAGGATCAATGCGACGATCATCGCCAGGAAGGCATTCAGGCGCGAACTGTCCAGCAGCACGCGCCATGGTGCCCGCCTGGCCGCGATCAGCGTCGCGCCGACGAAGAGCAGCCACGCGACCAGCGTCCAGCCGGTGTCGAGCAACCCGTCCGGCAAGTTCATGCTGCCTGCCCTGGCCGTCTCCGCTCAGCCGAGTTCCGCCTGCAGCGCCGGCACGACTTCGAAGAGATCGGCCACCAGGCCATAATCGGCGACCTGGAAGATCGGCGCTTCGGCATCCTTGTTGATGGCGACGATGATCTTGCTGTCCTTCATTCCGGCGAGGTGCTGGATGGCGCCCGAGATGCCGACGGCGATGTAGAGCTGCGGGGCGACGATCTTGCCGGTCTGCCCGACCTGATAGTCGTTCGGCACGAAGCCGGCGTCGACCGCTGCGCGCGAAGCGCCGAGCGCTGCCCCGAGCCTGTCCGCCAGCGGCTCGAGCAGGCGATGGAAATTCTCCCCGTTGCCCATGCCGCGGCCACCCGACACGATCACCTTGGCCGCCGTCAGCTCTGGCCGTTCGGACTTGGTCAGTTCGCGCCCCAGTACGCGGCTCAGACCGAGATCGGCAGCTGCAGGCAGCGTCTCGATGGCCGCGCTGCCACCCTCGCCTGCCGCCTCGAAAGCCGTCGCGCGCACCGTGATGACCTTCACCGGATCGATCGACTGGACGGTGGCGACGACGTTGCCGGCGTAGATCGGGCGGACGAAGGTGTCAGCGGACTCGATCCCCGAGATCTCCGAGATCTGCGCCACATCGAGTAACGCCGCGACGCGCGGCATGCAGTTCTTGCCGCTGGTTGTCGCTGCCGCCAGGAGATGCGAGTAGGAAGCGGCGATGCTCACCAGCAGTGCCGCGACGTTCTCCGGCGACTGGTCGGCATAATGCGGCGCGTCGGTCAGCAGCACCTTGTCGACGCCGCTGATCCGCGCCGCCGCCGCCGCGGCGTCGGCGCAGTTGCTGCCAGCCACCAGCAGATGGATCTCGCCACCGAGCTTCGTCGCCGCGGTCACGGCATGATGGGTCGCCGCCTTGATCGAGCTGTTGTCGTGTTCAGCAATAACGAGAATGGCCATGGTCAGATCACCTTTGCTTCAGTCTTGAGTTTCAGTACCAGATCGGCGGCATCGGCCACCTTGATGCCGGCTGAGCGCTTGGGCGGCTCGGCCGCTTTCAGGGTCTTCAGTCGCGGCGTGACATCAACCCCCAGTGCGGCAGGATTGGTTGTCTCCAGCGGCTTCTTCTTCGCTTTCATGATGTTCGGCAGGGTCGCGTAACGCGGCTCGTTGAGGCGCAGATCGCTGGTGACGACCGCCGGCAGGGCGACCTCGACGTTCTCCAGACCGCCGTCGATCTCACGTGTCACGGTGGCCGTCTGAGCGGAGACGACGACCTTCGACGCAAAGGTCGCCTGCGGCCAACCCAGCAGGCCCGCGAGCATCTGGCCGGTCTGATTGGCGTCGTCGTCGATCGCCTGCTTGCCGCAGACGACCATCTGCGGCTGCTCCCTGGCGCACACCGCCTGCAGCAGCTTGGCGACAGCCAGCGGCTGCAGTTCGACATCGGTCTGCACCAGGATGCCGCGATCGGCGCCAATCGCCATCGCCGTACGCAGGGTCTCCTGACAGTTGGCAACTCCCGCCGAGAACACGACCACCTCGGTCGCAATGCCAGCCTCCTTGAGGCGCACCGCCTCTTCGACGGCGATCTCGTCGAAGGGATTCATGGACATCTTGACGTTCGCCAGATCGACATCGCTGCCATCCGGCTTGACGCGAACCTTGACGTTGTAATCCACCACCCGTTTGACTGGAACGAGGATCTTCACTTTCTTCTCCTTGATCACTACACGCAAAGCAATGCCAGGCGTCGTCCTGCAGGCGACGTCCGACACTCCCGAATTCTGGCCATACGATACGCCGTACCGTATCGTATGGATTGCGTACGGTACCGTATGGACGGCTGGCTGTCAAGACTGCAGTCGGCAGCTTTGGCTTCAGGCTGATAATATTGCCTGACGCGCGGGTTTCAGGAAAGGACCAGATGACGATGAAGCACCGGAACATCAGACCGCGTGCTGCGCTTGGCCGCAACGAGTGGATTCAGGCGGCGATCGACAACCTTGCCGAGCAGGGCGTCAACGGCATGCGGGTCGAAGTCCTGGCGAAGACCTTTGGCGTCACCAAGGGCAGCTTCTACTGGCATTTCAGGGATCGCAACGATCTCGTCGAAGCGGTCCTGCAAGCCTGGCGAGACGGCCGCATCCAGGACATCGAAAAGCAGACCGTCGCCACGCCGGGCGCCGAGGAGCAGCAACTGCTGCATCTGATCGACATCTACTCGGCCACCCGCAACCGCAAGGGCATCTCGATCGAACTGGCGGTCCGTGAATGGGCGCGGCGCGACGCGCAGGCGGCGGCGATCGTTGCCGAGGTCGATACCTGGCGTCTCGAAGCGACGCGCAAGCTGTTCGTCGGCCTCGGCTGCTCGGAGGAAGTCGCGAAGAGCCGCAGCCTGCTCCTCTACGCCTATGTCTTCGGGCAGAGCCTGATGGCTTGCGAGAACTACGATGTGCGCATCGCCGAGTTCAAGCGCTGGATCGCCGAACTGATCGTTCGTCAACACCAGGAACAGCCTGGCACCCCTACCTGAGAACACCACCGTCCATTTTTCGTCGCCGGAGTTTGCCCGATGCCGCAAGCCAGTGCCAGCCCGCAGTTGATCCTCGCTCTCGACCAGGGTACGACCAGCTCGCGGGCGATTCTCTTCGCTCGTGATGGAACGGTTCGCGGCGTCGCACAGCAGGAGTACGCGCAGCACTATCCGCAGCCGGGATGGGTCGAACATGACGCCAACGACATCTGGCGGACGCAACTGGCCGTCGCCCGCAGGGTCCTTCGCGAGCATGGTGTCGCCGCCGGCCAGCTGGCCGCCGTCGGCATCACCAACCAGCGCGAGACGAGCGTCCTCTGGGACCGAGCCAGCGGCGAGCCCTTGCACCGTGCGATCGTCTGGCAGGACCGGCGAACTGCCAGGTCATGCGATGCGCTGCGAGCCGCCGGCCATGGCGAGCTCTTTCGCCAGCGAACCGGGCTGGTGGTCGATGCGTATTTCTCAGGCACCAAGCTGAAGTGGCTGCTCGACAACGTTGCCGGTGCCCGCGCCCGCGCCGAGCGCGGCGAGCTTGCCTTTGGCACGATCGATTGCTGGCTGGCGTGGAAGCTGTCCGCTGGCCGGGTGCACGTCACCGATCCGTCGAACGCCGCACGGACCATGCTCTTCGACATTCGCCGCTGCTGCTGGGATGAGGAACTGCTCGCGCTGCTCGACATTCCGCCGGCAGTCCTGCCGCAGGTGGTCGACAGCAGTGGCGTCATCGCGACGATCGCCAGTGACCTGCTCGGCGCCGCGGTGCCGCTCGCCGGTATCGCCGGCGACCAGCAGGCGGCGACCTTCGGTCAGGCCTGCCTCGCGCACGGCATGGCGAAGAACACCTACGGCACCGGTTGTTTCCTGCTGCTGAATACCGGCAACGAGGCGATGGACTCGCAGCACCGCATGCTGACGACGATCGGCTGGCGGCTGCGCGAGCGGACGACCTACCTCCTCGAAGGCAGTGTCTTCATGGGCGGCGCCGTCGTCCAGTGGCTGCGCGATGGTCTCGGCATGATTTCCAGCTCCGGCGAAATCGAGACGCTGGCCTCGTCCGTTCCCGACAGCGGGGGCGTCTACCTCGTGCCTGCGCACACCGGGCTCGGCGCGCCGTACTGGGATCCGTATGCCCGTGGCGCATTGCTTGGCATGACGCGCGGTACCAGCCGCGCCCACGTCGCGCGCGCGGCACTCGAAGCGATCGCCTTCCAGAGCGCCGAGGTCCTCAGCGCGATGCAGTTCGACTGCGGGCAGCCGCTGCGTGAACTGCGGGTCGACGGCGGGGCTGCCGCCAACAACCTGCTGCTGCAGTTCCAGGCCGACCTGCTCGGCGTCCCCGTCGTGCGTCCGCGCATCACCGAAACGACCGCTCTCGGCGCTGCCTATCTCGCCGGCCTCGCGGTCGGCTTCTGGCACGACGAGGCGGAACTGGCCGCGTTGTGGCACGCGGAGAGGCGTTTCGAGCCCACCATGTCCGCCGACCAGAGGGCAGCGCTGCTCGCGGGATGGCGGCGCGCTGTGGAGCGCAGCCGCGACTGGGCGACTGCGGACTGATCAACCGCGGGGAGAAACGGCCCCAAGCAGCTTGCTCGGCTGCATTACATGTGGGTAGCCACTGCCGAGCGGCGGGCTGGGGGGCGCGAAACCACAGCGCCCTGCCCACCCGCAACCCGCGCCTGAATCAGGGCTTGCGGCCCCGCCCCAGCCACATCGCCGCAATCGCCAGCGCGAGCAGGCTCAACGACTCCGGCTCGGGAATCTGGTTGGCAACCGCCAGCGCGGGTGCAGAAACGGACAGCAGAAAAGCAAGCAACGGCAGAGCACGCATGGCAACCTCCTCCTCGCGAACATCGATGAACGACCACCCCCACTACCTGAGCATTGCTCGGTCCGTTGCAAGCAAGAATCGTACTGGCTCTGGCAATCCACCGATTTAATGTTTTTTTGAGATCACGCATGGGCGCTCTGCGCGCGCGTGTGTAAGATTTTCCGACACCCCGCGGATGTTGCCGCGTCGGCACGGCTGGCGGTGAGTCCTTGGCGCGGGGGGCGACTTGCAGTGGCCTGATCGGCAGCATGCGACGGCAGGAAGCCGGCCGGCGGAATGGTTCATAATCTCGCCGATCGGCACGGATCAGCGGCAGCGGGCATGCCGCCCCAGCCAGCCGCGACACGGAGGGACCCTTGAGCACGCCGCCGCGCCGCATCGCGCACCTCGACATGGACGCCTTCTATGCCTCGGTCGACCTGCTGCGCTACCCGGAACTGCGAGGCCGGCCGCTGGTGATCGGCGGCAGCAGTGCGCAGCAGCCCGTTCTGCTGGCCGACGGCCGCCGCCGGTTCGCCCGCCTGCGCGACTATGTCGGCCGTGGCGTCGTCACCACAGCCACCTACGAGGCACGCGCACTCGGCGTCTCTTCGGCGATGGGCATCATGATGGCGGCCCGCCTGGCGCCCGAGGCGATCCTGCTGCCGGTCGATTTCCCGGCCTATCGCCATTACTCGCGACTCTTCAAGACGGCGGTCGCCGGCATCGCGCCCGATTGCGAGGATCGCGGCATCGACGAGATCTACCTCGATCTCAGCCGGCTGGCCGGCGATTCCCGACCGCTCGCGCAGCGCATCAAGGACGCGGTGCGGCAGGCGACCGGGCTGTCGTGCTCGATCGGCGTCGCGCCCAACAAGCTGCTGGCCAAGATCGCCTCCGATCTCGACAAGCCCGACGGGCTGACGATCCTCGGCGCTGACGATGTCCGGCAACGCATCTGGCCGCTGCCGGTACGCAAGATCAACGGCATCGGCCCGAAGGCGAGCGAGCGGCTGGCTCTGCTCGGGATCGAGCGCATCGGCCAGCTGGCTGAAGCCGACGCCGGTGTGCTGCGGCAGCACTTCGGCCGCAGCTATGGCGCGTGGCTGCTGGCCGCCGCGAAGGGCATCGACGAACGACCGTTGATCACGGCCGCGGAGCCGAAATCGGTCAGTCGCGAGACGACCTTCGAGCGCGACCTGCACCCGCGCGACGACCGCGAGACCCTGAGCGCCGTTCTCGTCGGCCTCTGCTGCAAGCTGGCCGACGACCTGCAGCGCAAGCGATGCCGCGGCCGCACGATCGGCGTCAAGCTGCGCTTTGCCGATTTCCGCGTCGTCACGCGCGACCTGACGCTGGCCCTGGCGACCGACACCGCCGCGGAGATCCTGCGCGCCAGCCGCGAGTGCCTGCGCCGTGTCCCGCTCGAACAGCGTCTGCGGCTGCTAGGCGTGCGGGTGTCGGCACTCGCAGCCGCTGCCACTGCCGACACCCCGCGCCTGCCGCAGCAGGGTGAACTCGAACTGCGCGAGCGCGATCGCCAACGATGAATCCCCTGGCCCGGCAACAAAGGCCTTCGCGGACGGCTCAGGCGGCAGCGCTGCCGCCCAGCGTGAGGCGCAGATCGACCGTCCCGCGATCGGCACCGCTGCGCTGTTCGAAGCCGAGTTTGCGCGCCAGCCCCTGCATGCGCAGGTTGCCGTCGAGGGTCTCGCCACGCAGTTCGCCGATGCCTTCGCTGCGACAGTAGCGAACGAGGCTCTGCAGCAGCGCCGCGCCGAGGCCCATACCCTTGATCTCCGAGGCGACGACGATCGCGAAGTCGGCGACCGCCTTGCCCGGTTCGCTGACGGCGCGCACCTCACCGAGGACGCGCTCGCCGGCGGCGCCCGGGTTCTCGATCGCCACCAGCGCCATCTCGCGGTCGTAGTCGATCTGCGCAAAGCGCGCCAGGCGGACGCGCGGCAGACTGCGGATCGCGTCGAAGAAGCGCATCCGGGAGTCCTCGGGGGCGAGCGAATGCAGCAGTTCGCCGAGCAAGCTTTCGTCCTCCGGGCGAATCGGCCGGATCGACAGCCGCCGGCCCTGCCACTCGAGTGGCTGTTCGAGCTCCTTGGGGTAAGGGCGGATGGCGAAGCGATGGCCAGCAACCGCCGGCGTGTGCGAGGCGATGCCGATGCCGGCATCGATCGCAAAGACGCCGTTCCTCTCGACATGCAGCGGATCGAGTTCGACGCTCACCACCTCGTCGTTGTCGGTCAGCAATTGCGACAGCCGGACCAGCGCCTGGCTGGCGGCCGTCTGCAGTTCGCTGCGCGATTCATCCGGCAGCTTCGCGAGGATGCCGCTGCGCGCCACCAGATCCCGCGCCAGCGTCAGGTTGAGCGGTGGCAGGGCGACGACGACGCGACCGGCGCTCGCGCCGCTGCGCGCTGCCGGTCCGAAGAGGATCAGTGGCCCGAAGACGGCGTCGACGGCGACGCCGAAGCGCAGCGGCGGAGCGCCGCTGCGCGCGGCGCTCGGTCGCACGCGATAGCCGCCGACGCGGGCCGCCGCCTGCTGCGTGCGCAGCGCGCCGCGCAGCCCACGGGCCGCCAGCCGGATGTCGGCCGGCGACCGCAGGTCCACTGCCGTTGCGGTGCAATCGGCGCTGCCGCCGCCGACCAGCGCGAGATCGACGGGGTAACCCACCTCGTCGGCAGCGAGGATCGCCGCCTCGATGCTGCTGCTGACCGGGTGCGCGGCGAGGACGATGCCGTATGCAGCCAGCAACCGGCGTGCCTGCGCCACCGACAGGCTGCCGGCACGCGCCGCGACGGCCTCGCCAACGGCGCTGCGCGCAGCGGCGAGATCGGGCGCGAAATCCTCGGCGCGGGACGCCGGCAACTGCAGCAACAGGCGGCGGTTGTGCAGGTAGCTGAGAACGCCGAGGAACACCGCGATCGCCCGTTCCGGCGATTCGTGGCTGATCACGCCGTGTTCGGCAGCGACCCGCTGCGCCGCAAGCATCGACTTGCCGCCGACCCAGCAGGTGAACACGTTGCGCTCGCTCTCCCGGGAAACCTTGCAGATCGCCTCGGCGACCTGCGGACCCGGCGCGAACGGTGACGGCGAACAGACCGTCAGCACGTTCTGCGTACCGCTGTCGGCGAGCACGCAGGCCAGCGCCGCCGCCCATTGCCGCACCGTCACGTCGGCCGGCAGGGCGATTGGATTGGCCAGTGACGACCGCGTCTGCAGCAGTCCCTCGAGACGCTTGCTCGTCTCGCGCGACAGCTTGCCGAGCTTGCCGCCGGAACGCAGCAGCGTTTCGCCGGCGATGCGCCCGAGACCATGCCCGTTCGCCAGGATGGTCAGGCGCTCGCCGCGCAGCGGACGCATGCGGGCCATTCCCTCGATCGCCTCGAAGACGCCGCCGAGGGTGTCCACACTCACCCAGCCGGCGCGCCGCAGCGCCGCTTCGTAGACCTCGTCCGGCGGAAAGGCTGGATTGCTGTCGCCCGCCAGCGAGCGGCCACGGATGGCGACCACCGGCTTGTGGCGGGCGGCAGCGCGCGCTGCCGACATGAACTTGCGACCGGCCGGCACGGTGTCGAACTGCACCAGGATCGCCTTCGTCTCGCCGTCGCCGGCGAGCCAGTCGAGGACGTCGGCGAGATCGACGTCGAGCCCCGAGCCGAGATGGAGGACGGTCGAGAAGCCGATGTCCTTGCTGCACGCACGATCGAGAATGGCCGCCGTCATGGCCGTCGAATGCGTCACCAGCGCGATCTTTCCCGCCGCGATCGCCACCGGCGCCGCACTCGCGTTGAGATGCTGCGCCGGCACGACGAGGCCGCCACTTCCCGGTCCGAGCACGCGCATCAGGAAGGGTCGCGCGGCAGCGAGGATGCCCCGCTGCGCAGCGGCGATCTCGTTGCGGTGCATGCGGTGCCACAGCCACGGCCCGACCACCACGGCGCGCGTCCCCAGATTGCCGAGCTGTTCGATGATCGACGGCACCTTGTCGAGCGAGGCACAGATGACGGCGAGGTCGGGAACCGCTGCCAGCGGATCGAGGCGCACCCCGGCAGGCAGCAGCAACAGCTTGCGCTGGCGGGCGACGACCGACATTACCGGGCCACTGAAGCAGCCACCGGCGAGGTTCGACCGCACCACCTCGGCGTAGCGGCTCGCCTCGTCAGGCTCGGCGACGATCGCCACCGACGCCGGGCGGAAGAGGAACTCGAGGTTGCGTACGGTCATCGCGGTATCGTCGGCAGCGGTCTGGGCCTCGGCCTTGATGCCAAGGCCCGCTGCCAGTGTGCCACGTCCGGCGGGATTATGCGAACGACGCGTCGCTGGCAGAAAGAACCGCGGCCAGCGACCGGCAACCGCCCGGACGCCCGCCGCCGGCCGCTTGCCCGTAGGGCGCCCGCGCCCGGGCCGCCGACGCCTAACGTACCGCCGGCGCGCCAGGGCCACCCGGCCCGCGCGGCCCGCCTGGCCCGCCTGGCCCGAAGCGACCGCCCTGCCCCATCCGCTCGAGCCGCGCCTGGACGAACTGCCGTGCCTTTTCCTTCTGCGCCGCATCGAGGCTGTCGTACACCGCCAGCCAGCGCTCGCGCCCCAATTCGCGCTGCTTGCGCGCCGCGTCGCGGACATCGTCCATGCGCGTCAGCACCGCGCGCAGATCGGCCCCCGGCTTGCTGACCAGTGCCAGCACCTCAGCCCGCTGTTGGCGCATCTGCTCGCCGACCTCGCGCATGCCGTTGCGCGTGAACTGCTCCGCTTCCTGCCACAGCGCCTCCTGCCGCGCGTCGAGCTTGAGTTCGCCATGCAGCCGCGACATCTCCTGCAGGTGCCAGCCCATGCGCTGCTCCATGCGCGGGCCGCCGGCGCCACAGGACTCGGGTCGCATCGCCAGAGCGCTGCCAGCGGCGCCGAGCGACAACAGCAGGGCAACGAGGACAACGCGGGGTTTGAACATCGATTTCATTTTCTGACTCCTTTTTCGTTGGCTGGTGATCAGCGATCGCCCGTCCGCGGGAGGCGTCGTTGCCGTCCCGCTGGCGATGGAGCCATTCTGCCGCGCCGCCGGTTGCAAAGAATTGCGCCGGCAGCGGCCGCCGATTGCAAATTGTTGCCTCGCCGCAGGTCGCCCGCAGGCGTCGCATAGAATGGCAATCATCACCTGCCCGGGGCACGCCCATGAAGAAGATCCTGCTGATCGACGACGACGCCGAGCTGCGCCAGTTGCTCGCCACCTACCTCGGCCGCCATGGTTTCGACACGCTGCTGCTGCCCGACACGCGCCAGCTCGACGCCTTCATCGAGCGCTATCAGCCGCTACTGCTGGTCCTCGACCTGATGCTGCCGGGCGAGGACGGACTGGCCGCCTGCCGCCGCCTGCGCGCGCGCGGCGAGACGCGGCCGGTGATCATGCTGACCGCGCGCAACGAGCCGGTCGACCGCGTCATCGGGCTTGAAATGGGCGCCGACGACTACCTCGGCAAGCCCTTCGACCCGCGCGAACTGGTGGCGCGCATCGAGGCCGTGCTGCGCCGCGCCGCGCGGCCGCCGGCGGCGCCCGATCCCGATGGCGGCATCGTCCGCTTCGGCGACTGGCTCTTCGACCGCGGCGCGCGACAGCTGTCCCGCGGATCGGAGAGCGTGCCGCTGACCAGCGGCGAGTTCGCCCTGCTCAACACCCTGGTGGCGAACGCCAACCGGCCGATGAAGCGCGAGCGCCTGCTCGAGCTGACGCGCGGCGAGAGCAGCGAAGCCTTCGATCGCGCGATCGATGTCCAGATCCACCGCCTGCGCCGGCTGCTCGAAGTCGATCCGGCGCGCCCGCGTTACCTGCAGACGGTCTGGGGCGTCGGCTACGTCTTCGTCCCCGACTCGGCGGGCGACGGTGCGGCATGAAGCTGCGCCTTTTCCCGGCGTCGCTCGCCGGCCGCACCGTCCTGCTGGTGATCGCCGTCATCGCCGTCGCCGAGCTCGCCACTTTCTCGCTGATCGCCCATTTCCGCCGCGGCGCGCACGTCAACCAGACCGTGCATCTGCTCGCCGGCCAGGTGCGCCTGCTGCAGATCGTCCTGCCCGGGCTCGACGCCGGCGCCCGCGCCACGCTCGGTGCCGCCGACGCCGGCGAGCTGCAGTTGCGCGCCGATGGCGCCGGTGTCCCGCCGCATCGCCCGCGCTTCCCGTTCGCCCGCCGCCTTGCCGACGCGCTCGAACAGCGTCTCGCCGAACCGGTGCTGCTGCGCCACGCCGGACCCGGGCAACGCAGCGGCCTGTGGGTCGGCTTCACCGCCGCCGGCGAGCGCTGGTGGCTGGTCCTGCCGCCGCCGCGCCTCGAACCGCAGGCGCTGCCGAGCGAACTCTGGCCGTTCCTGGCGGCGACCCTCGCCGCCGTCCTGCTGATCGCCGGACTCTTCGTGCGCAGCATCGTCGGCCCGCTGGCGCGGCTTGGCGAGGCGGTCACCGCCACCGGCGACGGCAGCGCGCGCACCGTGACGCCACAGGGGCCGCGCGAAGTGCGGCAGCTCGCCGAGCGACACAACGCCATGCTCGGCCAGCTTGCCGCCGCCGCCGCCGAACGGCGCGAGATGATCGCCGGCCTGACGCACGACCTGCGCGCACCGCTCACCCGCCTGCGCCTGCGCCTCGAACTGCTCGCCAGCGACGGCGAGCGTGCCGGAATCGAGCGCGACGTCGACGACATGGAGCGCATCGTCGGCCAGTGCCTCGCCTTCCTGCGCAGCGAGGGCGGCGAGGAAGCGACCAGCGCCGTCTGCCTGGCGGCACTGCTGCGCGAGGAGACCGGCCGCCAGCGCGAACTCGGGCGGCCGCTGGCGCTGGCGATCGACGATTCCGCCGAGCGCTGTCGTGTCGCGGTCAGCAGCGGCAACCTGCGGCGCATCTTCGACAACCTCATCGACAACGCGCTGCAACACGGCGCGCCGCCGGTCGAGGTGGGACTGAGCGTCGCTGCCGATGGCGCCGCGCTCCTCAGCGTCCGCGACCACGGACCGGGAATCGCCGGCGCCGACCGGCAGCGCGCCCTCGAAGCCTTCGCGCAGCTCGAACCGGCGCGCGCCACCAACGGCAGTTGCGGCCTCGGACTGGCGATCGTCCGCCGCATCGCTGCCGGCTGCGGCGGCGAGCTGACCCTCGCGGACGCGCCCGGCGGCGGGCTGCTGGTCGTCGTCAGGCTGCCGGCGAGCTAGCGCGCTTTGCCGCGACCCTCGCGCCGATCGGCGAGCTGCGCTATGCTCGCCGCCACCAGGCAGCGAGCTTGCCGCCGAGCCGGAACTTCCCACCCGCCAGCGGGCCCAAGAGCCTGCTTTTGACAGGAGATGCGCAGCATGAACGAGCAGGAACAGAAGGCCATCCTCATCCTCAGCCTGATGGCCGCCTTCGCCGACGGCAACAAGAACGAATCCGAGCGCGCCGAGCTGAAACGGATTGCCGATGCGCTCAGCGGCGAAGGATCGATCAACCTCGCGGCGCTCTACCAGGACGTACTGCTCAAACGCGTCTCGCTGCCGGCGGCGGTCGCCATGCTGAGCAGCCCCGAAGCGCGCCAGCTCGCTTTCGAGATGGCAGTCTGCGTCTGTGATGCCGACGGCGTCCAGTCGCCGCCCGAGAAGCAGTTCCTCGCCGACCTGCGGGCGGCGCTGGCGCTCGACGCGCAGCAGTCGGCGGCTTATTCGCAACAGGTGGAAGAGATCGCCGCATTGCCGGTGGCGTGGGGCCACAGCGCCGGCGAGTCCCCTGCCGGCGCGGCGGCGGCACCGGTGGCTGCCGCTGCCGGCTACGCCTCGACGATGAGCGAACAGGAAATGGACAAGGCCATCCTCAACGCCGCGATCCTCAACGGCGCGCTCGAACTGCTGCCCGAGTCGCTGTCGACGATGGCGATCATTCCGCTGCAGATGAAACTCGTCTATCGCATCGGCAAGTCGTACGGCTTCGAACTCGATCGCGGCCACATCAAGGATTTCCTCGCCACCCTCGGCGTCGGCCTGACCTCGCAATATCTCGAACAGGCCGGGCGCAAGCTGCTCGGCGGCCTGCTCGGCAAGGCCGGCGGCAAGATGCTCGGCAAGATCGGCAAACAGGCGGTCAGTTCGGGAATGAGCTTCGCCAGCACCTACGCCCTCGGGCACGTCGCCAAACGCTACTACGCCGGCGGCCGCAGCTTCTCGACGCAGACGCTGCGCGACAGCTTCGACCGCGTCCTCGGCGAAGCCAAAGGCCTGCAGACGCGCTACCTGCCCGAGATCCAGGCGCGCGCGCGAAGCCTCGACACGGCGCAGGTCCTCGACCTCGTTCGCCGCGGCTGAGCGGCCCTGGGCGCCGACAGGCAGCCAGCGACGGTGCCGCCGCGGCTGCTCGCACGATGCTGAACTTCGACAACCGCTTCCTGCGCGAGCTGCCCGGCGAAGCAGCGAGCGACCCGCTGCCGCGCCAGGTCCTCGGCGCCCTGTGGTCGCCGGTCGAGCCGACGCCGGTGGCGGCGCCGCGGCTGCTCGCCCATTCGCGCGAGGTGGCGGCGGCGCTCGACCTCGACGACGCGGCAATGGCCTCGCCCGAGCTGCTCGCCGCCCTCGCCGGCAACCGCCTGCTGCCCGGCATGGCAGCCTATGCGAGCTGTTACGGCGGGCATCAGTTCGGCCAGTGGGCCGGGCAGCTCGGCGACGGCCGCGCGATCCTCATCGGCGAGCTGATCAATCGCCGCGGCGAGCGCTACGAACTGCAGCTCAAGGGCGCCGGGCCGACGCCCTACGCGCGCCGCGCCGACGGTCGCGCGGTGCTGCGCTCGTCGATCCGCGAATTCCTCTGCAGCGAGGCGATGCACCACCTCGGCGTGCCGACGACGCGCGCGCTGAGCCTCGTCGCCAGCGGCGAAAGCGTCATCCGCGACATGTTCTACGACGGCCATCCGGTCGCCGAGCCGGGCGCCATCGTCTGTCGCGTCGCGCCGTCGTTCACCCGTTTCGGCCACTTCGAACTGCCGGCGGCGCGCAACGATCTGGCGCTCCTGCGGCAACTCGTCGCCTTCACCATCGACCGCGATTTCCCCGGCTTCGCCAGTGACACGCCGGCGGCAGTCGTCCGCTGGTTCAGCGAAGTCTGTGAGCGCACCGGACGCCTGCTCGCGCACTGGATGCGCGTCGGCTTCGTGCACGGCGTGATGAACACCGACAACATGTCGATCCTCGGCCTGACGATCGACTACGGCCCCTACGGCTGGGTCGACAACTTCGATCCCGGGTGGACGCCGAACACCACCGACGCCTCCAGCCGGCGCTACTGCTTCGCCCGCCAGCCGGCGATCGCGCGCTGGAACCTCGAGCGCCTCGCCGACGCGCTGGTGCCGCTGCTGCCGCAACCCGACGATCTGGCAGCCGGCCTCGAGCGCTACGACGAGAGCTACGCCGCTGAATTCTGCAGCGCCTACGCCGGCAAGCTCGGCCTGCGCGAGTGGCGGCACGACGATGCCGAACTGCTCGAGGATCTCTTCGACCTGATGCACCGCGCCGAGATCGACATGAGCGCGTTCTTCCGCGCGCTGGCCGGCATCGACGCGGCGCAGCCACAGGCCGCAGTGCTCGCCGACGCTTTCTACCGGATCGACCTGCGGCAACGCCACGCCGCCCGTCTCGACCGCTGGCTGCAGCGCTACGCCGCCCGCCTGCAGCTCGACGCGCTGCCCGCCGGCGAGCGCGCGGCACGCATGAACGCCGCCAACCCGCGCTTCGTCCTGCGCAACTACCTCGCGCAGCAAGCGATCGACCGCGCCGAGGATGGCGACCCGACGCTGATCGGCGAACTGCTCGAAGTCCTCCGCCGGCCCTACGACGAACAACCCGGCCGCGCCGCGTTCAGCGCCCTGCGCCCCGACTGGGCGCGCCACCGCGCCGGCTGCTCGATGCTCTCGTGCAGCTCCTGAACAGCGAAGAGCGGCTGCAGGCGCGCTAGAATGGCGGCGACACGCCGCGCCCGTCCTCTTGCCGCCCCAGGATCCGCCATGCCCTTCACGCCCGAACTCGTCGCCGAACTCAACACCCTGGTCCATTTCGACCTCGACAGCACCCAGCAGGGAATCAAGATCCACAGCACCGCCGACCCGGCGATCATCGCCGCCACCCGCCGGCTGCACGCCAAGGGGCTGCTGACGCAGGTCGATGGCGGCTACCTGACCAGCCTCGGCCGCGACGCCGTCGAACACGCGCGCGCCGCGCTGACCATTCTCAGCTCGCAGCCCGGCCACTGAACGCCGCCAGCGGCGCCGCCTGCCGCTGCCGAACCCAGCTGCCCGCCGCGGCAGCCCTCTCGCCTGCTGACTGAAGGACCCCAGCCATGCAACGCCTGATCCTCATCATGCTTCTCGCCCTGAGCCAGCTCGCCGCCGCCGGCGAAGCGCCACCGCGGCCGCGCGTCGGCCTCGTCCTTGGCGGTGGCGGCGCCCGCGGCGCGGCGCACATCGGCGTCCTCGAGGTCCTCGAAAGGCTGCGCGTACCGGTCGACTGCGTCGCCGGCACCAGCATGGGTGCGCTCGTCGCCGGCGTCTACGCCAGCGGCATGGCGCCGGCGGAAATGCGCCGCGAACTCGCGAAGGCCGACTGGGACGCCCTCTTCCAGGACGCGCCGCCGTTCTCCGACCGCAGCTTCCGCAACAAGGTGAAGGACAAGCGCTACCTGCCGGCGTCGGAGACCGGCGTCGGCGAAGACGGCCTGCGCTACCAGACCGGAATCGTCACCGGCCAGAAGATCAAGCTCTTCTTCAACCAGCTCGTCGGCGATGACCGCGGCCTGCGGCGCATCGAGGACCTCGCGCTGCCGCTGTCGATCGTCGCCACCGACATCGTCCACGGCAAGCGCGTCGTCTTCCGCAGTGGCTCGCTGTCGTCGGCGATGCGCGCCAGCATGTCGGTTCCCGGCCTGATGTCGCCGGTCGAACTCGACGGGCAGAAGCTCGTCGATGGTGGCCTCGTCGACAACGTGCCGATCGGCGAAGCGCGCGAGCGCTGCCAGGCCGACGTCGTCATCGCCGTCAATGTCGGTTCGCCGCTGCTCAAGGCCGACGAAATCGGCAGCCTGCTCAGCGTCGCCGCACAGATGATCAACATCCTCACCGAACAGAACGTCGTCCGCTCGCTGGCCACGCTGAGGCCGAGCGACATCTTCATCCAGCCCGACCTTGAGGGCATCACCGCCGGCGACTTCAAGCGCACCTCGGAAACCGCCGACCGCGGCGTCGCCGCCGCCGAAGCCGCTGTCGCCCAGCTCAGCCGGCTGTCGGTCAGCGCCGCCGACTACGCTGCCTGGGTCGCGCAGAAGCGCGTCGCCCCCGGGCCGCTGCCGCGCGTCGACGACATCGAGATCGCCGGCCTGCAGCGGGTTCATCCGGTGATGATCGAGAAGCACCTGCGCCTTGGCCCGGGCGAGATCCTCGACACGATGAAGCTCAACGATTCGCTCAACAAGGCCTACGGCGACAGCTACTACGAGAACGTCGACTACTCGCTGATCACCACGCTGCGCGAGCGCAACATCCTGCGCGTGACGCCACAGGAGAAGAGCTGGGGCCCCAACTACCTGCGTTACGGCGTCAACCTCGACACCAACTTCCAGAGCGACTCGACCTACACGCTGCGCGCCGCCTATCACAAGACGCTGATCAATCCGCTCGGCGGCGAACTCGTCTTCGGCGCCGAGATCGGCTCGACCAACGCCGTCGATTTCGATTACTACCAGCCGCTCGACCCCGCGCAGCGCTACTTCTTCGAGACCAACCTGCGCTACGGCAGCCAGCTCAGCACGCTCTACGAGAACAACGACAAGATCGCCCAGTACCGCGTCCTGCGCGGCAGCGCCAAGGCAGTTGCCGGCATCAACCTCGGCACGCTCGGCCAGATGCGGGCCGGCTGGGAGCACAACCTGTGGGATCCGAAGCTGAACATCGGCTCGCCCTTCCTGCCCGAGGAGTCGAAGATCTACGGCGGCTGGTTCGGCCAGATCGACCTCGACGAGACCGACCGCCTGTACTTTCCGACCAACGGCTGGTTCGCCGGCAGCCGCTACTTCGACTCGCCGGCCGAGGACTACAGCCGCCTCGACGCGCGCGCCGGCGTCTATCACAGCATCGGCGACTGGGTCCTCAGCGGCCGCCTGACCTACCAGGGATCACCCGTCGGGCAACTGCCGGTCTACGACGCCGGCTCGCTCGGTGGCATGTTCAACATGACCGCCTTCGGCGTCGGCCAGCTCAAGGGCGACGACATCCGCTACGGCAACCTGCGCGCCGAGCGCATCATCGGCCGCCTGCCGCTCGGCCTGCGCGGCGACCTGCGCGCCGGCCTGATGCTCGAAGCCGCGCGCATCGGCACGCCCTACACCGAGACCCAGCTCAAGGGCTGGATCAACTCGACGGCGCTCTACCTCGGCGGCGAGACGCCGCTCGGACCGGCCTTCCTCGGCTACGGCTACTCGAGCTCGGGCGGCGGCTTCCACAACCTCTATCTCTTCCTGGGGACGCCTTGAGGAAGATGTCCACGGCCTCGTACAGAAGCAGGAAACCGTCGCCAACCGGCATGACCATTGGCACACCTCTGGGCGGGAACGTGATGACCATTGCCCCCATCGCGTGCCCTCTCCCGTGGTCGTGAACAGGGAGATTCGTGCGTCGCCGACGCAACAACCGTCACATCAAGTGCTCCGCGGCGCCACGGCACGCAGCCACATTTTCTCGACTGGCCGCGTCATGTTCCTGGGCAGGAACTCGACTTCCGGATGACTGTTCGCATAGACCCGGAACAGCTCGTCGGCGAAAGCCTGCCCGATTTCCGGCACATCCGAGAAGTCGAGTATCACTGTCCGGAATCGGTCGAACCGGGCGATCAGTCTCCTGGCTTGGGAACGGGAGATCAGCTCCTCGTCACCGAATCTCGCCAGCCGCATCGGCACGATGGTCTTCGAGAAGTCGTAATCATCAGGCGCATCAGTGAACCGGGAATAGACTTCCGCGGTGCTTCGGCCGGCATTGAGGGCGATCTCCATGAAGACTGCCGTCCCATCGGTGAACACGCCCGGCGCCTCCTGCAGCCAATCGTGACGCGAGCCTGGGTCGTGGTTGAACTGCAGACCATTGGCACTGATCTCGAAGGTGTCGAACATGCGCGAGGTGAAGAAGACCCCCTCGCCCGTGTGCTTGCTCGGGTCGGTCGTCAGTTTCCCCTTCGCCAACTCGAAGAGCGCCTGTCGCATGTCCGGCAGACCCAGTGCACCGGCAATCCTGGCGAAGATTCCGACGCCGTCGTCGGCCACGATCATGCGCAGCGGCTGGCTAACCGCCGACTCGCGAGCCGACGGTAGCGTCCCAGCGAGGCCGTGCCCCGCCGCTCAGCGTCCCGCGTTACGGCCGAGCAGGCTGCGGACTTCCTGATTGGCCGGCAGGACGTAGTCGTGCGCGGCGAGGACTGCGTTGCTGACGGGTTGGACGATCTTGAGATTGAGGTAGACGGCGCTGGCGCCGACGGCGTAGCTGCCGAGGATGATCGCTTGCGCCTTGTTCATGCGCGCGATGTCGCTGATCTCGCGGGTGAGGATAAGTTCGCCTTCGCCGCGGCGCATGTAGATGGAGCCGCGCAGCTTGAGTTCGACCATCTGCCAGCCGCGCTGCGAGAAGCGAGCGGAGAGCTGTTCCGAGACCAGGCGGCCGAGGGTCGAGGACTGTTCGAGGGCATCGATGTTGACGACGGTGGCAACGATGAGCGGGCCGCCGCCGGGGTTGCCCCCGAACTGCGCCATGAGGGCGTCGGCGGCACGGTAGTTGGTGGCGACGAGCTCGCTGGTGGCTGCCTGGGCGTAGGTGACTTCGGGGGCAGCTTGGCGCGCGGCTTGGTCGGTGGCGCAGCCGGCGGCGAGGCAGGCGGCGAGGGTGAGGGCGACGGTCGGTGCTCTCATCGGTCGCCTCCGACGGGGATGCTGTAGAGCGGAGGCGCTTCGGTGTAGAGGGCTGCGTCGCTGTCGGCGGCGTAGTAGACGGCGGCCACTCGGGCGAGGTAGCGCGTCGCGTCGGCAGCGGAAATGGTGACGATGACTTCGGTCTGCGGCGTCGGACCGGTGGCCGATTCGGAACTGGCCCAGCGCCAAGCGTCACCGGCGCCAACCAAGGCGGCGCCGGCCAAGCCGGCGGCAGCCGGTGTGGCGTTGGCGGCAAGGCCGTAGACGGCCCAGGCACCGGCGTAAACGACGGTGGCGGGCATGAATCGGGCGTTTGGCCGGTCGGGCGAGAATCGGACGGTCTGGACGTCGATGTCGATGGCGATGGCGCCGGCAGCCGGGGCGTGGGCGACGGCGACCCGGTGACGAACGAGAGCTGTGAGGAAGGCGGCGCGGAAGTTCTGCGCGAATGCGGTCTGCTGCGCGGCCGGGCGGACGTAGACGCGCGGGCAGACAGCTCCTTGGTCGGGACAATCCAGGCGCGCGGCGAGAGACTGCACGAGGGCTTCGGCGCTCTTGTCAGCGATGAGGGTCCAGTGTGCCGCGGCCTGGAGCTTGGGCTGCTGCGTGGTGGGAAAGTTGGTGGCGAGCGGCGTGGCGCTGTAGGGCGTGGCGCAGGCGGCGAGCGTAGCGCCGGCGATGATGGTCAGGGCGCACCGCGCCCCGTGCACTTGCTGCATGTGTTCCTCCCTCTGGGTTGGTGTCTCGGCAGCCGCAGCGTAGAGGAAAAAGAAGACGGCCGCAAGTTCCGCGAAGCACCTCGACGGGGAAAGCTCGCCTTGCAACTGCCGAGCGATAGCCAAGCCACAGGCACCGACAAGAGTTGCTTGAGCCGCCATCAACCAACGCCTCCTTTCCCGATCTTGGGCGCCAGCAGGCGGCGGTCAGCATGATGGGCTTCCGGCGTCCCCGCGCTGCATGGCCTGATCGAAGATCCGGTGCGTGCGTGTGTCGTCGGCGGTCAGAGGCCGCGGAAATCTGGGGGCGGAGAGCGCGTGTCAGCATGGCTGCAAGCGCGAAGATTCTGCATTCCCAGCCACACGCCAGCGTGCCCACCCTTTCGCCGCGTCAAGTGTTGGCGTGTCACGCCACCTGGGCCAGCGGGCGCACGATCGCGACCGCCGCGCAGGCGACGGACAGCAAGCCGTCGTCGCCACGCTCGCTCAGACTCGGTTCCTGCAGGCTGCCGACCCTATATGAAAGTCGCCGCAGCGACTCGCGACTGCGCGTTGCTGTGGTCGTCGCGCCACGACCGAATTTTGTTAGCATGTCCGTGCAAGCCCAGCGAGCAGCCAACCTCCAGGACCACACTGCCGACATCGCCGCCGAATTCGCGGTCGCGCACCAGGGGCACGCTGTGCTGGAACCACCGCACCAGTCTTGAATGGGGTCCGGATCATGAACACACAACTCTTGCAGCAGGCGCGCGCGCTCGACATCGATGAGCAGATCGAACTGGTCGAGGCCATCTGGGACGGCATCGTGAGCCGTGGCGCGGTGCCGGCGTTGACCGAAGCGCAGACGACGGAACTGGACCGCCGCCGCGCTGACCACCTTGCCAACCCCGATGAGGTCGTTCCCTGGAATGAAGTCAAGGCTGCCGCCCTGGACCAGATCAGGCCGTGAGGCTGCCCGTCGCTTTTCATCGCGCGGCCCGTGCGGAGTTCATCGAAGGAGTGCGTGGTATGAAAGCAAGCGGGTTGGTCTGGCTCTCGAGTTCATGGCCGAAATCGACGGTTGCGTGAGCTTGGCGGCCGAACATCCACTCCAGTTTGCCATTGTGCGCGAGGACATTCGCCGTGTCGTAAACTCAAGTCACTCATGTTGTAAACAATGAGCGTTCCCGAGAACACCCATGAGCACCCGGATCAGCCATCAGTCGGCGGTGCTTCGATTTCGTCGTAGCGCTCGCAGGCTTGGCCCACCGGCTCGGCTGCGAGGGCTCTTCACAGGCCGCGCATCGCTCTGGCCAACGATCGAGCACGGCGTTGACGGTCCGTTTCCGGATTCAATCAATCCCGGGCGCGCCCGACTGCCGACCCGGGCGACTCGCCGCAGGGGCCGCGGCGTTGGCAGGCGCATCGGCCGTAGGGGCTCCGGCCAGCTCGGCACGCTCCACCAGAATCGGCGGTGGAACGACCACCGGGACTGCCCCATCAAGCCCGACCCCTGGTGTGCAGGTGGCCTGATCGTCACTCGCACTGTCGATGGTACCCCCGCGCAGCAGCCCTGAAGCATCACCCGCGCACCCCAGTCGTAGCAAGGCTTGACGGCCACCGCAAAAAAAACTTTCGCAAAGGGGGGCTAGACAATT
>ERZ761592.57-NODE-57-length-63343-cov-7.600983_pt1 | contig 63343 bp, 58 predicted proteins | sample MGYA00433095_ERZ761592 | MGnify/ENA primary metagenome ERZ761592 (study PRJEB28899, sample SAMN03785554) | bioreactor sludge metagenome | biome: EBPR Sludge; feature: EBPR Bioreactor; material: 0.22µm filtered reactor supernatant | place: Saint Lucia: Queensland... | reverse complement strand
CCGGCCCGCCGTGGCGGCGGCGCCGGCGCCACTTCGACGGCCCGCGACAGGCCGCCGACACCCTGCCGGCCGAGCGCCGCGCGCTGCTGGCGCGCTGGCTGCGGCGCGGCGGCAGGAGCTACTGGGAGACCCTGGCGGGCGATGCCGGCAAGGCCTATCCGCTGGCGCAGGCCCTGCTCGAATGGCTCGTGCAGGGCGGCTGGGCGGTGCTCGACGAAGAACTGCGCGGGCAGGGATGGTGGCCGCGCCAGGTCGAGATCATCGATCCCGGAGCGTTGCGGACGGCCCTCGGTCTGCCCGATCCGCAGGCTGCACGACAGGCCTGGGAGAGCGCCGAGCGCACGCACTTCGTGCATCCCGAACTGCTCGCCGCAGCCGAGGCGCTGGCCGTGCTGCCGCCAGCGCGTGCGCTGCGCCGCCTGGCGCTGCTCGAACGGCTCGATTCCTGGCAGGCGGAAGAGCGCAGCGGCACGCGCCGCGATTTCGCCTGGTTTGCCCGCGGCGATACGAAGAGCATCAGTGAGGCCGAGTGGAACTGGCTGGGCGAGCACTGCGATCTCGCCGGCTTCGGCATCAGTGGCCATACGCCGCAGCTCCTGATCGCAGCGCCCGTGCTGCTGCGTGTGCAGGTGCCGGGACGCCGCTCAGCCAGCATCGCCCTCGATTCCGCGGCTGACTGGATTGGCCTGACGCCGGCGACGGTTGCCGCCATCGTGGCTGCCGACTCCTGTCTGCGCTGCTGGCGACTGGTCGAGAACCGCAGCAGTTTCGAACGCGTTGCCCGGCAGCGTGCGTTCGCCGACGGCGTCGTCTGGCTGCCCGGTTTTCCGCCGGGCTGGTGGCGGACGGCGATGGCGCGGCTGCTCGCCTGTGCGCCGGCAGCCGCCGACATCTCTTGCGACCCCGACCCGGCGGGCATCGCCATCGCGCTCGAGGCTGGCCGCATCTGGGCCGCCGCCGGTCTCGAATGGCAGGCGCCGGAGATGGCCGCCGAGCGCTTGCGCAGCCTGCCGCAGCGCAAGCCGCTGACGGACGGCGACCGGCAGCAGCTGGCAAGGCTGCGCTCCGCAGGGTTGCCGCCAACGCTCGCCGGTCTCGCCGCGGCGCTCGACGAACTCGGCGAGAAGGGCGAGCAGGAGGGCTATCTGTGATGGCGTCGCAGCCGGACGCGACGGCGGGCAACCTGTTCGCCGGACTGCCGCCGACAGGCGAGGCCGAGGAGCAGTTCGTGCAGCTCCTGCAGCGACCGGGCCTGGTCATCGAGCGCATCGTATCGAGCGGCCAGGCGAGCCCGCCGGGCTTCTGGTACGACCAGCCACGGGCGGAATGGGTGCTGCTGCTGCAGGGCGAGGCGCTGCTGCGCTTCGCCGACGAGGACGAGGCTCGCCGGCTGCGGCCGGGCGACTGGCTGGACATCGCCGCACACCGTCGCCACCGCGTCGAATGGACGGCAGCCGATCGCCTGACGATCTGGCTGGCGGTTTTCCATGGCGAGGAGGGTGCACCGCCGCGCACGGCAGTCGGAGCGCAGCACTCGTGAGCGGACTCGCGCGACCCCAACCGGTGCCGCACGTTCCGCTCACAGCGCTCGTCGGACGAAGCCGCTACTCTGCAGGCTTCGCCTTAATGACGCGCCGAAACCATGTTTGCGGGCGTGGCGCGGCAGGGGAACGGCCGCCTGGGGAAGGTCGACCCGGTACGACGGGAACTCGCTGGGACGGAACTCGAATTCGGCCTGGCCAATGTCACGTACGGTGCTTTCCTAGCGCCGTTTGGCGGCAGAGCAGGGAGCGAGCGAGTTCCTCGATCAGTCCTTCCGGGAGGCCGAGAGCGCCTGCGGCATGGCCGAGTATCAGGGCCTCCACTGGCGGGCGTGGCACCGTCACATGGCCCTGCTCATGATCGCGACCCTGTTCCTGGCCAAGGAGCGCATCGCCCATCGTGACAGGGCTGAGCTGCTCTCTCGCCGCGATCTGGCGGAGATCATGCGCCCTCGCTTGCCGGCCACGATCCTCACCGCCGAAGACCTCGCGGCATCGACCGTCGACAGGCATCGACGGCGGCGCCAAGCCTGGGTTTCCGCCTACGGAACACGCAAGCCGCCACGCTCTCCGGATCGGGTTGCAGGGCGATCTCAAGAGGTCGCACTAGCGACCAAGCGGCAAAGCCTATGGGCATGTATTCCAAACGTAACGACGGGGGCTCTTTCGGTCCACAAGAACACGAAATCCCTCCGTCGGATGTTTGGTAACGAGCACTCCATAGTCGTCGCGGAAGCCTTTCTCGTTCGCCATTTCTCTCGCCACCATCCAAGTGTTACTGAGTGTAGCCAAGGGGCGACCGCTGCTGACCGCATTCATGGAATTCGTCCTCACGCGCGTAATATGTACGTGCAGTTGATCGTCCGTTCGATCGTCGGCAGGGTTGACAAAGAGCGCCACCTCGCTCTCAGGCTGAATCCTCGCCGCCGCTACCTTCCAGGCGAATTCCCAAATGCCGTCCGGACGCGCCTTGTCTTCGACGCCGGTCACCTTCGATCGGGGTATCGCCAGACCGTGAATGAAGCTGTTGGACGGCGTCGACGCAGTGCATCGGCACATCTCGTGGTCTCTTATGGCCACAAAGTCTGCGTTTTCATCCCAAACCTGAGTCGTTCTGCTGCAGCACGACTCCTTGGCGCCGCACTGATCCTGCCTGGGCGACTTGCACAAGCCGGCCGTCGCGCCAGTGGTCCCCACCCCCGTATCAGCAATGCAGTGCGTGACCACAGGCAGTAGTCTGTCTCGCGGTTCCCCAGCGTTGGCCAGGCTGGTGCCAATACTAAACGAGAGCGCGATGGCAAGCACCATCAGCTGTAACGTCTCACTTCTTGCTTGATTCGAAAGAGACTGATAGCTACTCTTCGCCCCATTGACTTCGGGCTGGAAAAAGACTCTGCTGCTACGAAAAGCGCTCATCGGACAAACCCTGTACCGAAAAAACGGTTCTCCCGATATCCGGCAGTGCGCTCGGCAATCCTGGCGAGAAAAAAGTCTCTACGCAAGTCAATTGATGACCTGCAAGCGGCTGTCCTGAACGCGGCGCCAAGCCAAGTCTTCAGGCTGTCGCCAAGTGCGCCGCGCCGTCATGCAATATTGGCGTAAAAATTATGGCTTCCGATGCGTCGGAAGACCGGTTCGCCCCTCGACCAGTCAGCTGAAATCGTGGCGGTGTGGTAGTGCAGCACGCTTGCGGGCAACACCGACTGAGGGCCACTAGCGATGAGCTCATCCACAATCTTGCGCATCCTGATAAAGTCGCGATCCGTCTCCTGAAGCGCGTCGATCTTGGCGCGGTTGGGATCGTTGCTGTTCCAGCAGGAGAACTGTTTTGGCTGCCGGCAGACCCCCGCCAGCGTGTTGGGATAGCGCGAACTGGCGAGCCGATTCAGAATCACTGCGCCCACCGCTTTGACTGCTTCGTCGCTCTGCTCGCTGCGGGCTTCGCCCCAAAGCGTTTTCGCCATGATGACCTTGTCCTCGTCGGAAATGGCGGCCATATCCCCCGTCCCACGCGAGAAACCGATCCCGCCGACATCCTGCGCCACGTTCAGCCAGCGAACGGCCGAGATCCGGGCAATCGGATAAGAGGATTCCGTTACCGTATTGCTCTGATTGCCGCCAAGACCAATAAAATTGCTTTCTCCATCCCGCCTGACGAAAAACGTCACGTGGCCCGACGGGCCGGAGTCGCTGGTCTTTGTCAGCGTCACGACGGCGCCTTTGGGCACCTGATCGATCGACCCGGCAGTCAGGTCTACGTTCCCCCAGTTGCGCCAGTTTGCCGCCTTCGCCGCGCCGGGCACAACGCTTTCTGCAATCGCCTGGTCGTCGCATGAAGCAAGGCAGTAGGCGATGAAGGCGCCACACCAGTGCTCCACCCGATCGGGGTGATAGCTCGTCGCCATGAAGTACTGCTGCGTGATACGCTTCCTTCCCGCCTCGCTCGTCTCGGATAGATCTTCCGCCGGGCTCGCCCAGTCCGTCATTTCCTTGCTGGCGACGCCGAACCATGGCGCCGCGTCAGAGGAGGGCGCGATGACGAAGTCGGGAAAGTGCTGGACGAGCAGCTCGTGCCCGTGCAAAAGGCCGTCGCGCAACGTCGTCTCGGTGTGAGCATCGAAATCAGCGACCGTTCGCCAGGTGCCATCCTTCTTCAGCCATTTGGCGCGGCGCGTCGCCAGCGCATCGATTTCGCCGGCGGGGATGCCTGCGCTGCGCATCGCGGTGTCGACTGTTTGCTGCCCGCCACCTGTCGCGCCGACAACCTTTGCGATTTCGGCCGCAGCGGCGGGACCGATCAACCGTGCCTGAAACAGGTTGAGGTAGGATGGCGCCACCGGCTCGCCTTCCGGCGCAGTCGGCATCGCCTTCACGAACGCCGCCCAGTCGCGCTTGGTCAGGAAGTCGGCACACTGGATCTGGTAGGCGGGCACGAAGCGCTGGCCCGGCCCAAAGCGATCATCCACGCCGCTCGCAAGGAACGCGCTCCATTCCGCGTCTGTGATCTGGAACGGACCTATCGCGTCCGTTCCGGGCAACTGGGTGTCCAGATCCCTGAGCTTTGTCTCGATCACCGCCAGTGCGATCAGGTAATCGGCAGCCAGGACAGTCGCCTCGGCCTCGCCGGCGCCGTTGGCGGAGGCCATCTCCACATAGGCACAGTCGCGAGTGAACCGCTCGACGTCGACCGGGTGACTTCTCTGCTCAAGTGGACTGCCGAGATACCTCTTGAGCATCCACCCGCTTTCTTCGGGCGTAAAGATGTCGTTGTCGAGCGCGTCCGCGTACTCGACGAAAAGCCATTCATCCTGAACATCGTCAAGTGGGGCGAGATCGAGGACGCGCACTGGTGCGCCGCTGTCTATATTCTTCTGTTTCGTATCAAGGGCGATCCGCTTCTCCGTGAAGAGGCCCTTGTTGAGGACGCCGTCTACCCTCTGGGCAGCCCGGTTGGAAATGAGCCAAAGCGACATTTGATTTCCTCCTGGTTCCGGATTATTTGCAGTCGGTTTCAGACTTTGCAGACAGCCGGTTGATCTCGCGGGTCAGCGCGACCGTCAGCTGCTCGTCGACCCCGCTCAGGTTTTTGTCCTCGCTGAGTGCATTGGTGTGCTCCGCGCGCAACTGCTTGATCCTGACGCGTAGGGGGCTTCCGACGACGAGGGTTGCGTCCTTTGGGATGCAGGCACGTGAGATGCGATTGATCTTGTCTATCAGGCCGTCGACCTGCAATGGCAAGTGGTACTGCTTCGCTTCATGGTAGTTTTGTGCACGGATGTTGGCGCAATCCTTTGTTTGTAACACCAATTGGTCATATTCGACCTGGTCGATCTTGCCGTCACGTCTTCGATCGTCCGGTCTCTTGGAATAATACTCGGCCTCCGCAATGGCAATGCTGGTTGCCATCCGTCGTCCGGGCCGGCCATCGGCTCCAAATACCGGGCCAGCAGACCGCTCGTCGTAGCATATGGCTTTCAGCAGTTTGCCCAGCTCCTTCTCCTGTGGGTTCCACCCAGGGGTGAGCACGAACACCTTGTCGTAGGCCAGCGGGCTCTCGACGTCTCCACGGATTGGCGGCGTGATGACGCTCTGTCGAGGATTTAGGCCCATAGCCTCAGCCTGCTGCTGTATCTCCGCCCGCAACGGGGTGCCGCGGCCGGTTATGCCGTAGCGCGAATAGGTGTTGACGTCCATGGTGATCGCCTGGGGCGTGCAGATGCGCAGATATGAGCGTAGGGCGTAGACCGCGTCCGGCTTGTTAGTGAAACTCACTTGGCGCCATTCCGCACGCAGCGTCAGGCGACGCTCATGCACGATGGTCTTGATCGTGCTCGACTCCAGGCCCATCAGGATAGAGTTCTGGTAGGAGTTGTACACGGTTCCGACGAACCCCAAGCCGAGGGCAACATAGCTGAGGGCGCTGGTCTCCGGCGCCGCAAGGCCAAGAACGCCAGCGGCCAGCGTCGATATCGCCGTGATGGTCTCGTTTACCAAGATGCGCTCGGTGCGTTTTTGGTCAATCCACGTCAGGTAGTTATCACACCGCAGATCAATGTCGTTCATACCGGTCCGGACCAGAATATCCCAGTTCGTCGCAGGCAACACAATGACCTCCTCCCCTGCGCCGGTATTCTGCGTTGTCGGCAAATCAGCCTGCCTCGCCAGCTCGACGAAATACTTCCGAAGATTTTCCGTCGCCACAGGCGTTTCTATGGAATAAAGCTGGTTTCCAGGTCCCTCGTTGCGGTAGCGGCTGTCGGTCGCGAAATTCGTCGCGCAGCCGCCGACTGCAAAAGCCAGCCAAAGTACCATCAGTGATCTGTGCATCAGGGCCCCCTCTTTACACCGCGGAAGAAAGATACCTTACATAATTGTCGATGGATAGAAAACCAGATCGCAGCAAGCAATCAATTTATCGTACCGGGCCTGCCTTCTGCGGGCCCATTCCTTTGGTTAATCGTTCATTCTCCCTGCGCGACAGCTTGGACAAGTCGGGAGCGGGGGGCTGTTAGCCTTTGTGGGCGGCGGCGATGACGGTGCTGAAGAGTACAGCTTCAGCCGCCGCCGGCGGTGGCCGGCGGCACCCAGGGTCTTGGTTTCACCGTGCGCTTGGGATTTCGCGCTCGATGTACGGCAAGTGCTCAGACCACCCGTCTAGACATGCTTGATAGGCACCGTCTTGACAGACTTTGGCGTCCCTTCTCTTCAGGGCGAAGACGTGCTCGCGCGGAATGCCTGCCTTGGCGTATGCGGTGAAGTCGGTTGAGGAGTCTCCGTAAGCGTAATCCAGGCTCCAACCCTTCTGACTGTAGAGAGCAAGTATTCCGGCTTTGAAGTCCGACGGGTCCGCGCGCTCCTCCGAGGTCTGAGCAATGTGGAGGCTGCTGCCGTCCGGAAAGCCGTTGTCCTGGAGCCATTTTGGCAACATCGACTGAAAGAGAGGGATGCGGGTAGTGACGTAAACGATCTTGTAGCCCTTCTTGGACAGAGCACCGACAGCTTCCGCCGCACTTGGTCGAGGTTCGAAGACGTCAGCGTTGTTTGGAGTAAGGGTGCCGTCGATGTCGAGAACAACGACGTGGTGTTGCGTCGCGGAAGTTGGCGGAACTTCGGCCGGTGGAACTTGCGCGCATCCGGAAACGCCAAGCGCCATCGCTGCAAACGCAAAGAGTCGCATGCTCTTTTCCTTCGTTAGTGAACGGAGGCGCTTTTTTTGCATTACTCGGACGACTGCCACTTGCTTGCGGCCGTTCGATACTGTCAGTTCGATACCAGCGGAAGAACACTCTCACCGCCCATTGGGCTGCCCGCGATGGCAGGACCGAAAAGGTACAACACGTACCCTTCAAGTCGAGATTGCCGCCTGCCACGGGCAACAGCAAGAGTATCCTGGGTCGCGACACTATCCCGTCACTCGTCGTGCGTCAAATAGATATAAATGATGGGCTTCGGCCGTTTCGCGCGCGATTCTCACAGGTTGGCATAGAGGCATAATCGCTCATAGGCGTGCGACAGGTGCCGTTTCGGCTGCGGTCTTCGAGGTTGAGAGCGATTGCGGACGAGCTTCTGGAGGTTGAGTGCGATTTCCTCGAGGATGGGCTTGAGGCAGCGAGTGGTGGCGGTTGCAGGAAGAAGCCAACGACCGATCTGTCGCTTGGGCTTGTCGATCTTGCTCGATGCGCTCGTTGTACGCGTCAATCCCCACTCTGTTCTCCACCAGCCATTCTTCGCGTTGCCGTTGATGCATGAATTGATGCAAGGCCGGCGCGGACGGCCGCTTGCCTGCATCGGCTTCACTTCGGCACCGCGGCACCTCGCCCCGAACGACGGCTTCATCGGCTGCTCGCCGCAGGTGCGCGGGGACAGGCGCACCAGATCGCCTACCGGTGCCGCTGCCTCAGCGAAGGCTTGACCCCGGCCGCCGGGCGCTTACAATCTTCTGGAAGGACCGACGCGCCAAACCAGCGGTTTGAGCAGGCGTCTTCGGCGCGGCAGACGAGCGGTAGTCGGGAGAAGGCGTGGGCCATCGGAGGCGCGGATGAAGCAGATCGTTCTGATCGTCATTGTCGTGGTCATTGGCTGGCAAGCTCACGCCAGGTTTCAGAGCGCCCGGGTCAACGCCGCCACGACCCACGGCACAACCGATATTGCTTCGCGAGGAGGGTCGGGTGCGCTCAGCGCTGACAGCACGGCATCAGTCCAGTTCAGGTGCGATGGCCGCACGCACTGTTCGCAGATGACATCATGCGCCGAGGCAACCTACTTCCTGAGGAACTGCCCCGGCACCAGGATGGATGGAAACAATGATGGTGTGCCATGCGAGCAGCAGTGGTGCAAATAGGGGTCCAGGGCTGTCGCGCCCGGACGTCCGTTTTCCAACTGGTGGATCGAGTGGACCGCCGACTGGCGGCGGAGCGTGACCAGCCGCCGGTTTGCGGGCCGCCAAAGCGGCAGCGGCGGCAGCACCGCGGCGACTCGAATTGTCGCCCCGACCTGTCGAGCCACCGTGTGCCTGACCTGTCCGCCCGGTGGTACGGAGGTGGCGTGCCGTGAGCCTTCTCCCTCTGCCGGTCATGCACCTCGTCGATTCCGCCCGGAGCATGGTGGCGGTTCTGCGTGCCAACTCGGCGATGGTTCGTGCCCATCGGTTGCAGGCACGCGGCAAGCTGGCGGCGGCATTGGCGCTCGCCCGGAGCGGCTTGGCCGTCCTCCGGAAACCCTATGTTCGCCGCCACAACCCAATGGAAGGACTGGCGCTTGCCTCGCTGACGATCCTGGCAGAGGAGATTTCATCGCAGCTGCAAGCCAGCGGCGCCACGGTTGACGATCTGGCCGACGCCATTGCCTACCTCAAACAGCTCAGCGATGACCCACCGCCCGATCTGTGTGCATCCATCACCTTCCTCGAGACGCGTCGTGCCACATCATCGCGACAGCCAGACGCATGACGGGCTGCTGCTAAAACGGTGAAAACGGTGGAAAACGGTGACAGTATACCAATCTCGCCTTCGCGCCCGAGCAGGTTCCGGCGAAGCCTGCAGCGCAAACGGGCTGCCCTCGACGATGGCGGCTTCATTGAGGCGTTGCGCCTGAGGTGCCGCCGGCACAAAGCCGTGCCGGCGTGGCTGGCGATGCGTCCGCCGCGGTCGCTCCAGCGCGAAAATGCCGGCGCAGATGCCGCTGACAATGGCGCGCGCTGGCTGCCGCGCCGGCGTTCAGCCGCGATTCGCCGCCTTCAGGCGGAATTCCTTGCGTGCGCCGTCGGTGCCGCGCATCTCGAACAGGCCGGCGGCAGCCAACGCCTCGTGCAGTGTCGCGTAGCCGCTCTCCTTGAGCTCTCGCCCCATCGCCTTCAGCTGATGCCCGATCGCTACAGCGGACGACCAGCCGTCGGGTCCCTGACTCCTGCTGACCGCGTCGCCGAGTGCCCGGACATAGTCCGCTGCCACTGCGCGGTCGAGGTGATGCGTTGCGATCGGCTGCGTCAGGCTCTTCTTCGGCCGGCAGAAATGGGTCTGACCATTGCCTTTCTTGCGGACGACGACATCGAAGACGGCGGTGGCCTCGAGCAGCCGGGAGAAGCTGCTGGCACCATGGTGCCGCGGATCGAAATCGCTTTGATTGGCCCGCACGTACTGGGCAACGCGCGCGATGAGCGCCCAGCCGTCTTCTTCGGCGACATTGGCATGGGCGCGCAACAACTGGGTCTGCAGCCGCAGCGGATCGAGCGGCGCGGCCGCGACCGCGGCGCGGGTGCTGGGGGTCACCGCGGCGACCACTGCTGCGGATGCCCCTGCGGCGGCCGGCAACGGGGCAGGCGCGACGGTCTTTGAGCCTGCGTCGCTTTCGAGCGCAAGCGTTGCCCGGCCGGTCGGTTCAAGGAGGTGCTCGATGTAGGTGAAGCGCTCGCAGGCATTGACGAAGCTCTTTGCTGCGTCATTGCGACCGTAGCCATACATGCGCAGACCGTCCTCGCGAATACGCGTCGCCAGTCGTGTGAAGTCACCGTCGCTGCTGACGAGGCAGAAGCCGGCGAAGCGGCCGGAGTGGAGGAGGTCCATCGCGTCGATGATCAGCGCGCTGTCGCTCGAGTTCTTGCCGACCGAGTTGCGGTACTGCTGAACTTTCGCAGGACATGGATGGACCTGCGCCATCATCCGGCTTCCTGGTCCGGTGTTTTCGCATTAAGATCGGCTCCTGCCCATGGGCATGGGCGGGACGCGCGTGCCGCAGGCCCGCCGGGAGCGAGCGAAAGGAGTTCCACCGATGCCGTACACAAGAGCCCTGGTCGCCATCGTGCTGGCCATCGTCGTTGCCCCGTGGTCGCTGGCGCAGAGCAGCCTGAAGCTGCCAAGCGGCGACGACGATTACCGTGAACTGATCGAGCAGCCGCGCAGCGGGCCATGCGAGCGCTGCGGTGTCGTGACGGCGATCCGCCAGCAGACGCACGAGGGGCCACGGCAGCGCCCGCCGGCGCCGGCAATCGCTCCGAGCCTGGTGACCGCGCCGATCATCGGCACCGGCAGCGTCGTCGAGGATGCGCGGCAGGTGAACGCGCCGCTGCTCAGCTACGTCGTCACGGTCCGTTACGAGGATGGCACCTACGCCTTCATCGAACAGCACGACGAGCCGACGGTCCGCAAGGGCGACCGGGTGCGGGTCGTCGACGGGCGCGTCGAGTTGCGCAGCGACTGACTGGTTGCGGCCGGCAGCGCTGGCGCGCCGAAGGCTGATCGCGGGTCGCCAGCCGGCTTGCCGCGCCGCGGCTGTGGCTCACCGCCAGCGGCGAGGCCGCGTCGACGAAAGCGCTTGACAGCGGTCCCGGCAGACGGAAATCATTCGCCTCGATCCTGCACGAAAGCGGAGGTGCGAAGAACATGCCGGCATCGCTTGCGCACATCCATCCCGGGACGCCGATGGGCGCCAACCTGGTCGCCGACGGCGCGACCTTTCGCCTTTGGGCGCCGGGCGCGCTCGCGGTCTACGTGACCGGCGACTTCAACGACCGTCGGCGTGACGACGCGAGCCTGCTCAGTCGCGACGTGAATGGGCACTGGCGCGGCTTCATTCCCGGTGTGCGCGATCGCGACCGCTACCTCTACCACGTCGTCGGCACGGGCAGCGAGGGCCCGAAGCGGGACCCCTACGCCCGCGAACTCGAGGTGCCGTATCCCGGCGAGTGCGTCGTCCGCAGCAGCGATTTTCCGTGGCACGAGACTGGCTACGTGACCCCGCGCTTCCACGATTTCGTCATCTACCAGTTGCACGTCGGCGCCTTCCATGCGCCGCGGCTGCCGCGCCAGGGTGGCACCTTCCTCGACGTCGCGCGGCTTCTCCCCTACATCGCCGAGCTCGGAGTGACGGCGATCCAGTTGCTGCCGATCCAGGAGTTCCAGACGCGATTCAGCCAGGGCTACAACGGTACGGACTACTTCTCGCCGGAGATGGATTTCGCCGTCGGCGATGCGGATCTCGCACCGTACGTCGCTGCCCTCAACCAGTTGCTCGATGCGCGGCAGCAGCGGCCCTATCAGGTGGCGGAGTTGCGCGGCGAGATGAACCAGCTCAAGGCGCTGATCGACCTCTGTCACGTGCATGGGCTGGCGGTCATCCTCGACGTGGTCTACAACCACGCCGGTGGCGACTTCGGCGACCAGAGCATGTACTTCCTCGATCGCCAGCCGGTCGCCGGCGGCCATCGCAACTCGCTCTACTTCAGCGATCGCGGGCATGCAGGGGGGCTGGTGTTCGATTTCGGCAAGCCGGAGGTGCGCGATTTCCTGATCCAGAACGCCCGCTTCTTCCTCGAGGAATACCGTGTCGACGGCTTTCGCTACGATCAGGTCAGCGTCATCGACCACGACGGCGCGCCGCATGGCTGGAGCTTCTGCCAGGACCTGACGGCGACCCTCGACCACATCCGGCCGGGTGCCCTCAACCTCGCCGAATACTGGAACGTCAATCCGTGGATCGTCCGTGCGCGGCCGCAGGGTGCGGGCTTCGACACCACCCTCAGCGATGGGCTGCGCATCGCGCTGCGCGAGGTCATCGGCAACGCCAGCCAGCCCGACGAGCGGCCGCTGCCGATGTCGCGACTGGCGGCGAGCCTCTGGCCGGAGGGCTTCGACGCCTCGTGGCAGTTCGTCCAGGGACCCGAGAACCACGACATCGTCTTCGCCGGTCGTGAGTTGCGCATCGCTCGCCTGGCGCAGCCGGACGATCCGCGATCGTGGTACGCGCGCAGCCGGACGCGCGTCGCCAACGGCATCAGCCTGACCGCGCCGGGAATCCCGATGCTCTTCATGGGGCAGGAGTTCCTCGAGGACAAGCAGTGGTCGGATGATCTCGAGTCGCAGCCGCAATTGCTGCTGCACTGGGCGGGGCTCGCCAGCGGCGACCGGCAGATGCTCGATCATCTGCGCTGCATGCGCGAGCTGATCGCGCTGCGCTGGCGCTTTTCCGGGCTGCGCGGCGAGGGCCTGCGGGTGGTGCATGCCGACGACGGCAACCGTGTGCTCGCCTTCCATCGCTGGGTCGTCGGGCAGGGCGACGATGTCCTCGTCGTCGCGCACCTGGGCAACTTCAATCGTTTCGGCTACCGCATCGGCTTCCCGGGTGGCGGCCGCTGGCGCGAGGTCTTCAACAGCGACGTCTACGAGAACTGGGTCAATCCGGGCGTCGCCGGCAACGGCGGCGCGGTCCATGCCGAGCCTTGGGCGCTCCACGGTTTCGGTTTTTCAGCGTCCCTGCTGCTGCCGGCGAACAGCATTCTCGTCTTCGCCCGCTGAACGGGGCTCGCCGTGATGGCGGCACGATCTGGCAGCCGAAGGGGCTGTTGCTGGTGCAGGATCGTGCTTCAACGCATCAACCCGGTCGCCGTCGGGCTGCCGGATCCGCTTTGAGGAGGGTGTCATGGTGCCAGTTCTGGCGGTCGATAACGAGTACCTGTTCGGCCTCATCGGCAAGTTCCTGGCGCGCGACGATGCGGGACCGCGCCACGACTACGGCCACCTCGGCGCTGACCCGCGCGCCGCGATCCTCGAAGCCTGGCGCTTTCCCTGGGTCGATGCCGTCTTCGACGCCGACGATGCGACGCAGCCCGACAATGCGGCCACCTTCGTGCACGCGGCAGCCGACCGCCAGCCCGGGCATGTCGTGCATCTGGTCGGCAGCTTTGCCGATCTGCACACGCCGATTCCGCTGTTGCCGCTGGCCGACACCCACTACGCGACCGTGACGCTGCGCATCCGCAAGGGCGAGGTGCATCACTACCGCCTGCGCATCGACGGCAATTGGCAATACCGTTGCTCGAGATTAGCGCGCATAGCGTTGAAATCGCGAAAGGGCTGGTTGCTTCAGGTATCGTGCCGATCAAGGCGAGCGAGGATGCCATGCATATTTCGATCGCCACAGTTCATTTCGTGGACTATCTGCTGACGTGGAACTGCCGGCATATTGCCAACCCGGAAATTCAAGCGCGAATCGCCGAGCATTTCCGACCGCTGGGTTTGTTCTTGCCTTTCATTTGTACACCTGACGAACTCTTGGGAGACGACGATGACTGATAGCATCATCCACGAAGTACGAGCCATTCGGGAACAACACGCCGCTAGTTTTGGCTTCGACCTCGATCGCATTTTTGCCGATCTACAGGCGCGCCAAAGCAAACACGCAGCCGAGGGGTGGACGGTCATTCCTGCACCTGCCAGCCCACCACCAGAGGCGAACTTGGCATTGCAGCGGACTCGCTTCGCTCGCCGCTGAATTTCAACGTTAGGCGTCGAATGTCCACGTCCACCGGATTCACCCTGCTCCTGACTGCGCTATTTCCAGTTTGTGCTCTTTCGGCTGAGTTTCGACTTCACCCTTCTGGATTCGGCCCCGTTCGCATAGGCATGTCGGTCAATAACGCGAGCAGGCTGCTTGGCACCCCCTTGATCAAGCTAAGCGCAACGTATCAAGACGATCGCTGCGTGGTCTACCCGAAAAGTAAATTCAACGGGTTATCTTTTGGTGTTACTCCGGATGGGAGTGTTGACAGCGTTTATGTCGGTTACACGGGTAGACGCTTCAAGACAGACAAAGGGCTCCACGTCGGAAGTACGGCGAATGACCTTCGACGGTTGTACGGAAACAGAATCGAACTAAAGACCTACCAATGTGCTGATCTCTTGCACGAGTACATTTACCGCCAGCCTGGGCATTCGAATCAAGGATTTCATTACACTGTCAATGCCAAAGGGAAAATCGAGGGAATCATGTCTGGCAATCTCGGCGCAGTGATACCTCCATGCTAAAACAAGAGAAATTTCAGGTTGTGAGGCATAAGGACCACTACGTAGCCAAGAAATCGGGTCGAGAGCGAGCAGTTCATTACAGGCACATTCCTGCGGATGATGCCCAACCCTGCGGGGCGGGAGACGCTACGCGATAGAGCCGCGCAGCGCTCCTGACCTTCCGTGAACGTGTGCGGCGGGCATGGCGCGTTACTTCACAGGTGGAAGTCCTATGGCCCGGTCTTGCCGCACCTGCGGTGCGTCGAACCCCGCTGCGCAGAGCCGAAGGCGAGGAGAAGGGCAAGCGCTTCGTCGTGAGGCGAGGTGCGGAGGAGGCCCAATCCAAAGCTGCCGGGCGATGAACAAAAACCGGATACGAGGCGTGATGCATCCGGGCATCGACGGCATGACGGTCGATGCCCTGCCAGAGTACCTCCGACACCACTGGCCGGAAATCCGCGAGCAACTGGAAAGGGGCTGCTACAGCCCGCAACCGGCCAAGCGCGTGGCGATCGAGAAGGCGGACGGGAAGAAACGCCCGCTGGGCATCCCGACGGTATTGGACCGCCTCATTCAGCAAGCCATCGCGCAAGTTGTCCGCCGGCGATGGGGTTCACTTGCCAGAGTAGTGGACAGGATCGGCACGAACAGCGCCGGGATTTCGCCGAACGCAGCACCAACGACTGTCAGCGCGTGGTCGACGATCGGGTTTCCGGCCGCCGCCTCAACAACCGTCCGCGCCTCAGTGACGGGCAAACACCTTCGCCGTGCCGTCGCTGCCGATCAGCAGCACATCGTAGGCTTCCTTGCGCGCACTCTCCATGCCGGGTGAGCCACCGGGCATGCCGGGCGCAGCAAGGCCGACGGCCTTCGGCCTTTCCCGCAGCAGGCGTTTGACGTCGATGGCCGGCACATGGCCCTCGATCAGGTAGCTGCCGACCTTCGCCGTGTGGCATGAGCCGTAGCGCTCGGGCATGCCGAGCCTGGCTCGGCTGGCGGATACATCGTCGATGTTGACCGACTTCACCCGGAAGCCGTTGTCGCGCATGTGCTTTTCCCATTCCGAGCAACAACTGCAGTACGGGCTCTTGTAGACCTCGACCTCGGGCAGGTCGGCGGCGCCGAGTGGCGTGCTGGCGAGGGTGGCGGTGACGAGCAGGGCGGCAAGCAATGCTTTCATCGGGTACTCCTCAGTGTCTTGCAGGGCTGTCGTCGAGCGTGAAGCGCAGCGTCTTCGGCGGCTTGCCCGGCACATTGAGCGCCGCGACCACCTTGGCGCCCTTGATGTCGAAGCTGCCCTTCGCTTCGAAACGGTTGTTGCCGGCCGGCACCAGCGTCACCTCGGTCTTCTTGCCGCCGGCGAGCAGCGTCAGCCTGGCGGAGCCACCCGCCGTCGGCAGCGGGGTGCCGTGCTCGCTGACATGGATGCTCAGAGTGTCGCTGCGGGCGACGAGTTCTGCCTGGTAGTGCCCGGCTTCGGCGACGACGCCGCCGAAGCGTGGCTTGTCGTGGTCCTCGTGGGCGACTGCGGCGGTGGCCGCGACAAGCGCGGCGAGGGCGATGGGAAGCAGGATCTTCATGGTGAGGCTCCTTTCGTCGGGAAGGTCGCAAGCGTTCAGAATGTTTCGCCCTGATGCGATTCGAGCAGCCGGGCGAGCGGCTTCTCGCCGCAGGCGAGGAACAGCGCCGGCGTCACGAAGGCGTCGAGCAGGGTGGAGGAAATCAGGCCGGAAAAGATGACGACCGCCACCGGGTGCAGGATCTCGGTGCCCGGCGCCTCGGCCTCGAAGAGCAGCGGCGCAAGCGCGAAGGCGGCGACCAGCGCCGTCATCAGCACCGGCGTCAGGCGCTCCAGCGAGCCGCGGATGACCAGCTGGCGGCCGAAGGTCTCGCCCTCGAAGCGCACCAGGTTGGCGTAGTGCGAGAGCTTGAGGATGCCGTTGCGAGTGGCGATGCCGGCGAGCGTGATGAAGCCGATCAGCGTCGCGATCGACAGTGTCTGGCCCGAGAGCCACAGGCCGATGACGCTGCCGATCAGTGCCAGCGGCACGTTGGCGATCACCAGTGCGGCGAGGATGGCCGAGCGATAGCGGCTGTAGAGGACGATGAAGATCAGGCCGAGCGAGATCAGCGCCAGCACGGCGATGATGCGGGCGGCTTCCTCCTGCGCGCGGAACTGGCCGTCGATGGTGATGAAGTAGCCCGACGGCAGCTTCGTCTCGGCGATGACGCGGCGCACGTCGTCGACCACGTCGGAGAGCGGGCGGCCCTGCGCGTTGGCCGAGACGACGATGCGCCGCCGGCCGTTGTCGCGGCTGATCTGGTTCGGCCCGTCGCCATCCTCGATGTCCGCCACGCGCGCGAGCGGCACGCGGCCGTTCGGCGTCTCGATCATCAGGCTGGCGAGACCCGACAGCCCGCGCGCCTCTTCCGGCACGCGCAGCACCAGCGCGAAGCGCCGCGAACCCTCGATCACCTGGCCGATCTGCTCGCCGTCGATCAGCGTCTGCAGCTGGCGCAGCAGCATCGCCGGCGAGACGCCGAGCTGTTCGGCGCGCGCGTAGTCGATGCGCACCTTGATCTGCGGCGCCAGGACCTGTTTTTCCAGCTCGAGGTCGGTGAGCCCCGGGATCGTCGCCAGCCGGTCGCGCAGCGCTGCGCCTTCGCCGCGCAGCACGTCGAGGTCGTCGCCGACGATGCGGATGGCGATCTGCGCGCGCACGCCGGAGAGCATGTGATCGATGCGGTGCGAGATCGGCTGTCCGATGCTGACCGCAGCCGGCAACGAAGCGAGCCGCGCGCGCAGGTCGGCGTGGATTTGCGACGGCGGACGGCCGGGCTCGAGACGCATGTCGAGCTCGGAGACGTGTACGCCCTCGGCGTGCTCGTCGAGTTCGGCGCGGCCCGAGCGGCGTCCGACGTAGCTTACTTCCGGCACCTCGCGCACGAGCTGCTCGGCGAGCGTGCCGATCTTCACCGATTCGGCGAGCGTGATGCCGGGGTTGAGGCGCAGGCCGACGAAGGCAGCGCCCTCGTTGAACGGGGGCAGGAAGGTGGTGGCGAAGAAGGGGACGCTCGCCGCTGCCAGCAGGGCGGCGACGGCAGCGGCAGCGATGACCCGCCTGCGCCGGTCCAGCGCCGTTTCCAGCCAGCGCCGGTAGTGCGACTTCAGCCAGGCGACGAAGCGCGTATCGCCATGCCTCGACGCCTCGCCATGGCGCAGCAGGTACCAGGCCATCACCGGCGTCAGCGTGATCGAGACGACGAGGCTGGCGAGGATCGCCGTCAGGTAGGCGACGCCGAGCGGGATGAAGAAGCGGCCCTCGAGTCCGGGCAGGGCGAAGAGCGGCACGAAGACGAGCGCGATGATCAGCGTCGACACGACGATCCCCGAGCGCACCTCGTTCGAGGCGTTGACGATCACCCGCAGCGGCGATTCCGGTGTCGGCTTCTGGCGGTTCTCGCGCAAGCGGCGGATGATGTTCTCGAGGTCGACCACCGCGTCGTCGACCAGTTCACCGATGGCGATGGCCAACCCGCCGAGCGTCATCGTATTGATCGACAGCCCGAAGTAGCGGAAGACCAGCGCTGCGGTGAGGATCGAGACCGGGATCGCGGTCAGCGAGATCAGCGTCGCGCGCAGGTTGCCGAGGAAGAGATGGAGCACTGCGGCGACGAAGACGGCGGCGGCGGCCAGCTTCAATTCGAGGTTGCGGATGCTGGCCTCGATGAAGTCGGCCTGGCGGAAGGTCACGCGCGGCGCCGCCATGCCGACCGGCAAGCCGCCCTTCAGCTCGGCGAGCGCCGCTTCAACCTGCCGCGTCAGCGCGACGGTGTCGGCGGCCGGCTGCTTCTGCACCGACAGGATCACCGCCGGCTGGCCGTTGAGTCCCGCGTCGCCGCGCCTGATTGCCGGCGCGAAGCCGACCGACGCCACCTGCGCCAGCAGGATCGGCTGGCCGTTGCGCGCCGTCAGCGGCAGGCGCTGCAGGTCTTCCAGCCGGCTGGTACGGCCGAGGTTGCGGATCAGGTATTCGCGCGAGTTGAGTTCGAGGAAACCGCCGCTGGTGTTGGCCGCGAAGCCGCGCAGCGCGTCCTCGACCTGGCCGAGCGTGATGCCGAGCGCGGCCATGCGCACGGTGTCCGGCTGCACCTGGAATTGCCGCACCTCGCCGCCGATCGGGATGACCTGGGCGACGCCGGGGATCGTCAGGAGGCGTGGACGCAGCACCCAGTCGGCGTACTCGCGAGCCGCCATCGCCGGCCGCTGGGCGGCTTCCGGCGCGCTCTCGGTCGGCGCCGCAGCGGGCGCAGCGATCGGGATTCCGATGAGCAGGATCTCGCCCATGATCGACGCCACCGGCCCCATGTGCGGCACCACGCCTGGCGGCAGCTGCGACTGGATCAGCGACAGGCGTTCGGCGATCATCTGTCGCGCGCGGTAGATCTCGACCCCCCAGTCGAACTGCACGTAGACGATCGACAGCCCGGCCGACGACACCGAGCGCACCGCGGCGACGCCGGCCATGCCGTTCATCGCCGTCTCGATCGGGAAGCCGATCAGCGCCTCGACTTCCTCGGGCGCCATGCCGCCCGCTTCGGTCATCAGCGTGACGGTTGGCTTGTTCAGGTCGGGGAAGACATCGACCGGCGTCTTCTGCACGACCAGCGCGCCGTAGAGGATGAGGACGATTGCCGCCGCCAGTACCAGCAGGCGTTGCGACAGGCTTTTCTCGACGATGGTCCTAAACATGGCAGGCATCCTGGCGGTTCGCCGCGGCGGGCAGCGAAGGTCGGGAACGTGCGGGCCGCTTCATTCTCAGCGTACCTGGTTGAGCAGTGCCGCGCCCTGGACGACGACGCGCACGCCGGCCTCCAGCCCGTCGACGACGGCGACGCGTGCGCCGTCGAGCGGTTGCGTGCGCACCGGGCGTGGTGCGAAGCGTTCGGCGCTCGTCTTGACCCAGACGATTTCCTGGTTCGCCGCATTCTTCACGACCGCCGCAGCCGGCAGTGGCACGCCCTGCAGCGGTGAGCGCGTCTGCGCGATCACCCGCAGTGGCTGGTTCAGCGCCAGCGTCGCCGTGCCGCCGTCGACCCGGAAGAGCAGCGGGATCGCCTGCTCGCGCAGCGAACGGCCGGCGCCGACGAAGCTGAGCAGCACCTCCTGACCCGGGCCGGCACTGCCGTAGGCGCCGGCAATCTCGGCCGCCAGCCGCGGGTCGTAGGCGAGTGCCTCGACGCGCAGGTTGGCCGGATCGATGATCTCGAACAGCAGTTCGCGCGCCTCGACCACCTGGCCGGCAACGACGCTGGCCGAGGCGACGATGCCAGCGACGGGTGCGCGCAGATCCTCGGGCTGCGCGAGGCTCCCGGCGATCGCGGCGAGGCGCTCGCGCAGGCTCCGCACGTCGGCCTCGGCGGCATCGACGTCCTTGCGCGCGACGGTTGCTTCCAGCTCGCGCAGTCGCGCCAGGCGCTTCTCGGCGACGCCGAGCGCGGCGCGCAGTTCGGCTGCCTGCGCCCGTTGCCCACCCAGTTCGAGCGGCGAGACGGCCGGATGGACGCGGGCGAGCAGTTCTCCCTTCTTCACTGCCTTGCCGAGCGCCGGGATGCCGCCGGCCGGCGCTTCGACGCGGCCGGTATTCATCGCCTGCACACGGCCGCCGCTGGCCGGATCGAGGACCACCTTGCCGGCGAGTTCGACGGTGACGGGATGCGCGCCGGTCGCGCTGAGCTGCGTGCGCAGTGCGAGCTGGCGCTGGGTCGTCTTGGGCAGGAAGACGCTGCCGTCGGCCAGCCGCTGCGGGCCGTCGCCGCGGGTCAGCGCGGGCGCCGGCTCGTCGCCGTGATCGTGGCCCTCGTGCGCCAGACCGGCGCTGGCGACCAGGCTGGCGGCGAGGCTGGTGGCGATCAGCAGTGGCTGCAGCATGCGTTGCAGAAGCGTCGGGGCGTTCATGCCGTCTCTCCCTTGCGCCGGCGCAGCCGGACCGCGACGACGGCGGCAAGCAGCGTCAGTGTCGCGGCGATGCCGATCTCCTTGCCGCCGATTCCGGCCGCAGTGGCGCCGGCGGCGGAATCGCCGACGACGAGGTCGGTCGCAAGCAGGTCGCTCTGCTCGCCGGCGATGACGGTGATCGTCAGTGGGTAGGTGGCCGGTGCGGCGAAAGGGGTGGCGTCGAGCGTGTACGTGCCGTCGGCCTCGGCCTCGGCAATGCGGCTGTGGCCGGCGAAGTCGATCTCGATGCGCGCGCCGCTGATCGGCTCGTTGCTCGCCCAGTCGTCGAGCGTCAGGGTCAGGCGACCGTCCCTGATGCGGCCGACGAGTTCGAAGAGCTCGCTGTGTGCCTCGAACGAGGGGCGGGCCGCCTCGGCGGCTGCCGCCGGCGGGGCTGGGAGGAGCAGTGCGGCCGCGCAGACGAAGGCGGCGATGGCGTGTCGCAGGGGATTCATGGCAGGACTCCGATGGCCTGGTTGTAGCGCGAGACGGCACGCGCGGCTTCGAGGCGGGCGCGCACGGCGGCGAGTTCGGCAGCGAAGGCGTCTGCATCGACGCGCAGGCGCTGCGGCAGGTCGATGTTGCCGAGCGCGAAGGCGCGGGCGTACTCGCGGCGCATTTCGATGGCCAGCGCACGCCTGGTTTCGGCGAGCGCGAGTGCTTCGTCGGCCCGCTGCAGTTCGCGCCCGGCGGCATCACGTTCCGCGTCGACGCGCTGCCGCTCGTACGACAGCAGAGCCTCGGCCTCGACGAGTTCGGCGTTTGCTGCGGCGACGCGCGGACGATTGCGCGCGTCGGTGGCGAGCGGAATGCGGACGCCGACGATGGTCGAATTCTGCCAGTCGGCCTCGGCGACAGGCCGCTCGCGACGCATTCCCAGCATGATCTCCGGCAGGTCACGGGAATTGCGGGCCGCCACGTCGAGCCGCGCGCGGGCGGTGGCGATGGCCGCCTCGAGTGCGGCCAGCTGCGGGTGGGGGGTCGTCGGAGCCTGCCGGCGCTGCTCGTTCATCCCGTCCGGATCAGGCCGCCGCGGCAGGCCGGTGAGCGCGAGGAAGTTGCGCTCGGCGCGGTGGGCGCGCCCGTCCGCCTCGGCGATCGCCGCCGCCGCAGCCGCTTCGGCGGCGCGCGCCTGGTGGGCATCCATGCGCGGCAACTCGCCCGCCCGCACGCGCCGCTCGACGTCGTTCGCCAGATGCCGGGCGGCATCGCCGCGCGCTTCGGCGACGGCGCGTTCGTTGCCGGCCAGCATGGCCTGCCACCAGCTCTCACGCACCTCGCCGGCGAGCCGCCAGCGCGCCTGCTCGACCAGCGCCGCGTAGGCCGACTGCTCGCGCTCGATCAGCGCGAGGGTTCGTTCCTGATGGCCGGGCAGCCAGAGCGGCAGCGCGATGCCGGCCTCCCATTCGCTCTGGCCGGCATCGCGTTGCAGGCGGTCGTTGCGGTTGGACAGCGCCGCCGTCGGCGCGCCGGAAAGGAAGCTGTCGGCGGCATCGCGGCGGGCCGTGAATTCGTCGTGGCGGGCAGCGGCGGTGCGAGCCGCGGGGTGGCGCTCCCAGGCGGCGGCGAACGCCTCGCCAAGCGTCAGCGTTGCGGCGGCTGCCGGCGGACCGCCCAGACTGGCGGTGATGAACAGGATGGCGGTGAACAACCGCGACGGCGTCGATCGGGTGTCGTGCATCGGATTCTCCGGTGGTGCATGGAAAAATCCGGCGGAGCGCTGGGAAGCAGCCGCCGTGCCTACGGCGACGGTGATGAGTCAGTCCGGAAGGCCCCGCCGGTCAGGCGAGGCCGGTCCATTGCGGCCGTTCAGGCCGGGCGAGCGTGGCGGAGGGCTTGCCGCTTGCGGCGGCGGCGATGATGGCGTCGCGGAGCAGGGCGATCGTTGGCAGGGGCGCCGGCGCGAGTGGTGCGCAACAGCCGGCGTGGCAGCAGCTGCAGTGGTCGTCGGGCTCCTCGCACTGGCTGTGGTCGGCGAGCTGCGCCAGGCCGGCACAAGCCTCGTCCGGCTGCCCGTCTTGGCCGGCCGCGATGTGCGGCGGCTGCGGGCCGGAAAGCGTGCCGACGAGCGCCGATGCTGCCTGCAGCGGCAGAAGGGCGATCAGCACGATGGCAAGGAAACGACGCATGCGGTTGCCGGGACGATGCAGTGGGCGACGGCGGGATTATAAGTCCGCCAGGTCGCGACCGGTCAACAGGCTCCTTGCCTTTCCCGTCGTCTCGGCACCAGGCCCGACGCTGCGGCAAGGGCAGCCGCGACAGGTCGCAGCCGGCTCTGCCGGCAAGCTGACCGATCGCCAGATCGGCAACGTGCCCGCCTGGATCGAAAGCCAATGGCCGGCCGAGATCCGGCAGCGGCGCGCCGGGATGCGGCACAAGCGTTGAGATGAAAGTCGCTGCAGCGACTCGCTGATCTCCCTTCTGCCGCGCGCGAGAAGGGCCGGTAATGAGCATGCGAGCGCAAGGTCATGCCATCGATCACCCGGGGTGTCTCGACAGCCATCAGCATGAAGGCAACACATGGCAGCCGCAGAGCCATCGGGCAGCCACACCTTCGGCGCGCCGGATCCTGCCTGCGGCGACGTTCGCCGTCCGGTTTGCCGTCGCCGGGGCGGTCAGTCGAAGTAGGTGCGCGCGGCCTCGAAGCGTTGCGCGTAGTAGCGGGCGCCGAGCTGGTCGATGCGCACGCGGCCACTGCCCGAGGGCGCATGGACGAAGCGTTCGTCACCGATGTAGATGCCGACGTGCGAGAAGGGTGCGTTGCGCGTGTTGAAGAAGACCAGATCGCCGGGGCGCAGGCCGGAACGGTCCACCTCGCGTCCACGGCGGGCGATGTCGGCGGCGCTGCCGCTTACCCGGATGCCGGCGGCACGGTCGAAGATGTACGAAACCATGCCGCTGCAATCGAGACCGGCGTCGGGGTTCTTGCCGCCGAAGCGGTAACCGGTGTCGACCAGCCCGAGGGCAAAGATGACCACATCGTGCGCCCTGTCGCTGCTCGCCGGCCGCACAGCAGGCTGCTGTGCCGTCCGCCCGGGCACTGACGGAGTGCTGCTGCAGGCCAGCAGCAGCAGCGGGACGAGACAGGTGAGCAGGGTCCGGACGCGCATGGTGCACAGTATAAGCTGCAGCTCGCGCAATCCTGGCGGAGAATCAGGCCTCTGTCTGCTCCGCGCAGCCTGTGCTGGGCGCCTTTTCCGGTGCCGTGCCGGGTGTTTCGTTGCGCATCCACGCCGCGGTCATGCCGCCGAGTCCGGCAGAGCAGACGAGATCGATCTCGCCCGACTGTGCCCATTCGGCCAGCGGTCGACGCGAGCGGGCGAGCAGCGCAGCGGCCGACTGCTCGCGGGCAGCAAGCGCTCCCAGCCAGCCATTGCGGCCGGCGCTCTTGACGGCGTAGAGCGCCGCATCGGCAATATTCACCATCGCATTCCAGTCCAATGCGTCGGCATGCTGCGCCGACAGCGGAAAGCAGCAGAAACCGATCGAGCAGGTCCTGGCGAGCCGGCTGCCGTCGTCGAGATCGAATGGCTGGTCGGCGATCGCGGCGCGGGCCCGTTCGGCGAGTTCGGCGGCGTGCGCAGGCGGCGTGGCACGTGCCACGACGAGGAATTCCTCGCCGCCCCAGCGCACCAGGTAATCGCTGTCGCGGAAGACGGTACCGAGCCGGCTGGACATCTGCTTCAGTACGGCGTCGCCGGCCGCGTGGCCGTGGTGGTCGTTGACCTGCTTGAAATGGTCGAGGTCGAGAAGGAAGAACACCAGCCCGGCATCGTCGCGCAGGTAGGCGCCATAGTTCAGGTGGCTCTCATACGCGCGCACCGCCAGGGCGAGATCGGCCTCGACGTGCTGCGTCAGGAAGCGGCGATTGCGCAGGCCGGTCAGCGGATCGGTCAGACTCGACTCGGCAAGCGCCGCCGATTCGCGTTGCAGGGCCAGCGCCAGTCTCTCGAGTTCGGACGTGCGCTCGCGCACGATGCGCTTGAGTTCGGCCTGGCGCGAGCGCAGTTGGCGGGTGCGCAGTTGCACCAGGGCGTAGATCATCAGCAGCGCGAGCGCGGCGAGCGCCAGGCGAAAGGCCGTGCCTTGCCACCAGGCGGGCTGCACATGCACCGGGATGGCCAGCTCGTGCCGACTCCAGGTGCCGCTGCGGTTGCTGCCCCGGATGCGCAGGACGTAGTCGCCGGGGTCGAGGTTGCTGTAGCTGGCGACGCGCGAATCGGCAGTGGTTTCGATCCAGCCGGCATCGAAACCCTGCAGCTGGTAGGCATAGCGCAGGCGACCCGGGTCGCTGTAGTCGAGCGCCGCAAAGCTCACGCTGAAGCTGCGCTGCTCCGGGGTCAGGCGCAGTCCATCGCCGATGCGGCCGGCCGGCTGGCGCTGCCCGTCGATGCTCAGTTCGGAGATCAACAACGGCGGCTGATGCGTCGAGGCGTCGAAGCGCTCGGGTCGGACGACGAGGATTCCCTTGCTGCCGCCGAACAGCATGCGGCCGTCGGCCGTCTGCGCATGTGCCTGGAACCAGCCGGTACCGAGATCGGCACCATCGGCTGCGGTCAGCTCGTCGAGCCGGTCGCTCGCCGGGTCATAGACGTACATCTGCGTCCAGATGCGACCGCGTGCGTCTGCCAGCAGGTTGCCGCCATAGGGTCGATTGACGATGCCGTGGCGGGCGCTGATGCCCTCGAACGTCGCCCGCTGACCGTCCCAGTGCGTCATGCGGTGCAGCCCCGTGACGGCAGTGTCGAGCCACAGCGTCTGTTGCCGGTCGAACAGCAGCCCGATGACGATCGGGTTGCCAAGGCCAGCGCCCGCGGGCGCTTCGACCGGCTGCAGTTCGCGGCTTCCCGGCGGGGCGCGAAAGAGGCCCTTGGCGGTGCCCACCCAGACGCTCTGATCCGGCGCTTCGACGACGGCGTTGACTTCGGCGCGCAACGGCCGGCCGCCCTGCTGCGCGACGCGCACGATTTCGCTTGCGCCGGGTGGCAGGCAATAGACGCCATCCTGCGTCGCCACCCACAGCGCGCCATCGCTGCTGTCCAGGAAACCGCGCGTGACGCCGCCGTCATGCGCCAGGCTGCGCAGTTGCCGGCGGTCCGGAGTGAACTGGTAGAGCCGCGAGTCCGCTCCCAGCCAGACGGTGCCATCGCTCGCCTGCGCCATCTCCTCGATGCGCACCGGCGGCAGGGACTCGCTGACGGCCGCCACGGCCACCCGGGCTGGTCGCGGCGGTTGCGGCCAGACGGCGCCGATGACGCGGAGCTGGCCGTCCATCACGGCGACGCCTCCCTTGCGCGTCGCCGTCCAGATTTCGCCGTTGCCCAGGCGCAGCACGCTGCGCACGTCGGCTTCGGCAAACGGGCTTGCAGGCGTCGTGTCGGCGCTGCGCAACCAGATGGCGCGATTGTTGGGATCGTGGCGCTGCAGGCCGAGGCCATAGCCGCCGACCCAGATCAGGCCCGAGTGATCGCGCATCAGCACCGCCACCTCATTGCCCGCCAGGCTTGCGGGCCGGCGTGGGTCGTGTTGCAGCCGCTGCAGCAGGCGGCCATCATGCAGGTCGTGGACTGCGATGCCCGAAGAGCGGCCGGCCCACATCAGGCCCTCGGGTACCTCGACGAGGCTGCTCACGCCGTCCGCGGTGGTGCTGCCGGGTCGTTCGTCGACCAGCAGACCCTCGCTCGTGGCGGGGTCGACGATCGCCAGATCGCCCTGCTGCGTGCCCGCCCAGATGCGCCCGTCCGACGCCTCGAACAGGGTCTGGACGATGCGTCCGGCGAGGTTCGTGCCGCCCGCTCCCGGTGCCGAAAAGACCGGCTCGAAACGGTCGCTGCCAGTTCGGCGGCGACTCAGGCCCGCCCAGGTGCCGACCCACAGCGTGCCCTGGCGATCGACCAGCAGCGCCTGCACGCGATTGTCCGGCAGGTCGCCGGGCTGTCCCGAGTGCCGGTAGCGGGCGAAGTGACCGCTGCCCGGGTCGAAGCGCTGCAGCCCGCCGCCCTCGCTGCCCACCCAGATGCCGCCGGCGGCGTCTTCGGCGAGGGCGCGAATGGTCGGCAGCACGAGGTCGCGGTCCTGGCGCTCGTCGCTGCAGGCGGTGACGGTTTCGCTCGCCGGATCATAGACCGCCAGTCCGTCGGATTCGGTGCCGATCCACAACCGGCCATCACGCCCGGCGAGCAAGGCGCGGATCCAGCCGAGGTTGCGCGCCGCCGGGTCGGGGCTCTCGCGTTCCTGCGGGCGGAAGCGGTAGCCGTCGAAGCGCACCAGGCCGTCACCGGTGGCGATCCAGAGAAAACCGGCGCGGTCCTGGGCGATGGTGGGCACCACGTAGCGCGGAATGATGCCGACGCCGACCGAGGTGAAGCGCGGCTCGGACAGCGGGTTGTCGGCGCCGGGGAAGTCGCGGCTGGCGGCATCGAGCGGGCTGGCCGCCAGCAGCAGGAGGAACAGGACGAGCAGGGGCAGGGTGTGGGTGAATCCAGGCAGCCGCAGGGCGATGTGCCGCAGCAACGCCGGCTGCCCCGGGTGCGCCGGGCGCCGCCCTGCGAGCGCGCTCGTCGGAGCATGCCGGCAGACACTGCGCACCAACTGGCGGTGTTCGGCAATGCCTGCAACCACACCGGGCTCCCGAGTATTCGTCACACACGCAAGTGTATTTCATTCCGGGTAGACTGCAACTTCCGGGATGTCGGGGGCGGGAACCATGCATCGGGTCGATTCGCGCCGGCGGCTCCGCGCAGGCTGTTTCGACGGTCGCTGGCAGGCAGCCGATGACGGTTGCACGCCGGCGGTCAGCGATCCGGCGAGCGCGCTTCCATGCCTGCCAGAACACCGCCGCCAAGGAAGTGGTGGCCAACTTGCGCAAGGATCTGGTCGCCCGAAGATTGCGCGCAGGCGGTGCACCGCTTGGGCTTGCAGTCCACGCCGATGAAGAAGCAGAAAATCAACATCACGCTCGACCCGGATGTGGTGGCGTGGTTCAGGCAGCAGGCCGGCGGGCGTGGGGCTACCAGACCCTGATCAACGCGACCTTGCGCGAAGCAATGCAGCAAAAGACGATCGAAGAGACGCTGCGGCGAGTGATCCGGGATGAATTGCACTCGGCCTGAAAGCTGGGGTTCGTCGGACGATCGCGCCGCATCGGCTGGCGTTGACGTGGACGACGAAGAGGACTACGGGTCAGAAATCTTTCTTGCCTATTTTGTCCTGCTGATCGCAACCCCATCTTTGCCCCCGACGCTGCTATTCCCTGATTCCTGCCCAGAAAAAATCGGCGCGTCGCCGTTTTTCGTCGCTCTACAAGGAGCCGATATCGATGATCTTGACCGTAGAACAAATTGCTGAAGAAGCCCTTGCCTTGCCGAGCGAAGCACGTGCCCTGCTGGCCGACCGCCTGGTCGAAAGCCTCGACCCAGCGGAAGACGGTTACGTTCAACAGCTTTGGGGCACAGAAGCGTGCCGTCGCCGAGACGACGTCCGGAGTGGACGCGTGGAGACGATCCCAGGTGATGAGGCCTTGGAACGAGTCAGGCAGATGTTTGCTCGATGAGGTACGAGTTCCACCCCGAGGCCCTGGCGGAGTACGGGCATGCTGCCCGATACTACGCAGACTGTCAGGAGGGCTTGGAACTCCGTTTCATGGCGGCCGTGGAACACGTTATCGACCAGATTCTCGCAGCCCCATCGCGAACCCGGCTACTGGCAGCACCGCCGTGTAGGCCGCTCTTGATGAACGGACAGGGATGGAACAGCATCGACTTGGATGTTTCAAGGTCTGTGGTTCTGGTGCGATGCTGGATGGGGTATGGGATTCCGATTTCCGGTCCGTCAAACCCAATAAGCCGTTTTTATTCTTCCTGAAAGGGCTCTGACCCCTTTTCTCGCCTTTTCTCCGCGCGCAGCTTCTACGAGAAGGTGCTCTGGGCGCCGGTTGAATCCGCACCCGTCCTGGTGGGCTTCCTGCCCGCGCTGCGGGCGCGGCTCACGCCCTCACTGCCGGCGCTTCCACGGCGGCAGCACGATGAGGCCGCGCTGCACCGCCTTCGCCATCATCAGCACGCCCGCCGTGCCGCAGACCAGGAGGGCGACCACGGAAGCCTCCATTCCGAAGCTGCCGCCGGTGAGCCACTCCGAGCCCTGCAGCTGGAACGACAGCACCCGTCAGTGCGTGGAGGTCGTCTCGCGCGATACCTGGGTCAGCTATGTCGGCGAGGCCAGTGCGACGGCCTGTCGGAAGTAGGCGGCAGGACGGGAATGCGGCGTGATGGCTCGGCATTCTGGCGGGATCGCCAGGGCGCGGGGCACATGCCGCGTTCGCCGGGCAAGCCGGCAATCATCGCATCGCCATCATCGTGGCCAGGGCTGATTCTCGTTCGCCTCATCCCCGTGGATCAAGGCGTCAGCAATCAAGGAACGGGGGTGAATGGCCAGGTGGCCTTGAAGCCATCAACCAGGTTCTCGCAGCACAGTCGCAGGTGGTCGCGCAGCAGCACGACCAGCGGCGACAACTGGCGACGATCGGCACAGACCAGTGACAATGGCGCCGCCTCGGTCGTCCATTCGGTACAGAGCGGCACCAGAAGGCCGGCTGCGATGCTCTTGCCGACATCCAGTGCCGACTTGTAGGCAATGCCGTGGCCAGCAAGGGCCCAGCGATGCACGGCATCACCGTCGTCAGCGATCCGGTTTCCATTTACGGTCACCACGACCTCCTGCCCCTCCAGGCTGAAGCGCCAATGCTCGTGCAGGGCGTTCCCGAGACGGAATCGCAGGCAATTGTGTCGCGACAGGTCCCCCGGAACCGCCGGAACGCCGTGGCGCGCCAGGTAGTTCGGCGCTGCACAGAGGACACGCCGGTTGCCAGCCAGGATGGGCAGCGCGACCAAGCCCGAATCCGCCATGTCCGTATAGCGAATGGCGATATCGACCGGTTGTTGGTAGAGGTCTACCGGGCGGTCGGAAACATGCGTGCGCAGCGTCACGTCGGGGTGTTGCAGCAGGAAGCTGTCGAGCCAGGCCAGCAGGTGATTCCGCCCAAGGTCGGAGGGCATCGAAACGCGCAACTCCTCGCGCAGGCTGCTGCGCAACTGGGCAATGTCGTCGAGCGCATCACTCAGTCCAGCCAGGGCGCAACGGGCTGCCGGCAACAGGCTTTCTCCTTCCGGACTCAGACGCAGGCTCCTCGTGGAGCGTATGAGCAATACCGCACCCAGATCGGATTCCAGCCGTTTCAGGCTGGCACTGGCTACTGCTGGAGACAGATCGAGCGTGTGGGCCGCTGTCGAGAGGCTCCCGCTGTCGGCAGCCAGCACGAAGACACGGAGATCCTGCAGATTTCTGATTTTCAATTTTCTAGCAAGAGTGTTTCGTCATGGCGCTAGTGTAAGGTCGAAAGCCGTTCACCGATACTCATCGAACCACCGAGGGCCAACACGATGACGACAACCAAGTCGACCGCAACGAAATCCGGCACCAGCAACTGGTCGGCGCGTCTCAACGGAGCGTTCTGGCTGGCGCTGATCCTGTTCGCAGGGGCCGGCCTGCTGGTGGTGGGCAAGCTGCCGCCATGGATCATCGGCCTGGTCGTCGCCGCGGGCGTCGCGCTGGGCGCGCTGCTGTTCCTGCTGCGCTGGCTGGCCAAGCGGCGCGACCCGGCCTACTCGCCTGGCCGATCCTTCGGCGCCTTTGCGCTCGGTGGTGCGCTGGGCATGGTCGGACTCGCCTCGCTGCCGGTGTATTACCTGGCCTTCTGGGTGCAGAGCGGGCCGACCGCGGTGCCGCTGGCGACGCTCTCCAACGGCCAGAAGACGGTGATCTTCCAGGGCATGCAGCACATCGGCTCGGAGGAGTTCTACAAGTCGGTCGTGTTCGACCTCGAGCAGGCGCTGGCCGATGGCTACACGCTGTTCTACGAGGGCGTGACGCCCGTGGACGGGCGCCCCGACCTCACCGACTGGTTCAACCAGACCCTGCGGGGCAGCAAGCAGGACCTCAGCGCCGGCTACAGGAAGATGGCTGCGCAATGCGGCCTGAGCTTCCAGCTGAACTACTTCGACGCCATCAAGGCCGACATGGCGATCCACCCGTCGCGGCACATCACCGCCGACGCCAACTTCCTGGAGATGAAGACCGAGTACGACCGCCTGCTGCGCGAAGACCCGGCCTTCGCCGCCGGCATGGCGGCCAAGGCGGCCAGGGCCAAGCCGGCGACGTCCGATTCCGGCGATCCGTTCGCGCTCTTCCTCGGCATCGTGGAAGGGGCCACGCCCGAGCAGAAGAAGCTCGCCGGCATCGTCTGCCGCGGCGTGCTGGGCATGGCCGTCTCCGGCGCGCTGGGAGAAGCGAATGACCCGTCCAACCACATCATCGTCGACTTCCGCAACAAGACGCTGGCGCGCTTTGTCGACGAGTCGAAGTCCGAGAAGATCTACATCACCTACGGCGCGGCGCACTTCCCGGGCTTCTTTGCCGAGCTGCAGCAGCGCGACCCGAAGTTCGCCATCCGCTCGGTCAAGGGCGTGCGACCGATGACGCTGCCGGACGAGCCCCGGCTGGCGCCGTCGGCGGTCTCGGGCACGACGCAGTGATGCGCTCACGGCGGAGCGCCCGCACCACCACGGCGTGCAGTGGTCAGACCCGCTGACCGGCGGCGCAGGGCAAGGCTGCTCGCCGATGAGCTGGCTGGCGCACGGGCTCCTCTGCCCGGTCGGGTCGAACGGGTGCAGGAATCAGCAAGTTGTTGCTGGCTTGGCAACGCGCACCCGACCATGGTTCAGCCTGAGCAAGGAAGGGAGGTTGCAGGGATGATGATTGCGATCGGACGCAGGTGGCTTGTGATGCTGGCCCTTGCGCTTGCGGCATGGCTTGCCGGGGCCGCGAGTGCGGTGGCGCAGAAGCTGCCGGACTACAAGGCCACGGCCGGGATGCTCAAGATCGGGACGGACCCCGAACGCCCGGACGCCGAGATCTTCCACGTCGCCTATACGCTCAAGGGCGCGGATCCAGCCAAGCGACCGGTGACCTTCGCCTTCAATGGCGGCCCCGGTGCCGCCAGCATCTACCTGCACCTCGCGGCGATCGGACCGAAGACGATCCAGACCGCCGGGGACGGCAGCTTTCCTGCGGTGCCGGCGCGTCTGGAGGAAAACCCCGACAGCTGGATCCGCTTCACCGACCTCGTCTTCATCGACCCGGTCGACACCGGCTACAGCCGCATGCTGCCCGGGCCCGACGGCAAACCCCGCGACGGCAAGCCCTACCACGGGGTCGCTGGCGACCTGGACGCCATCGCCGGCTTCATCCGCCAGTGGCTGACGGTCAACAAGCGTTGGGGCTCGCCGAAGGCCATCGCAGGGGAGAGCTATGGCGGGCAGCGGGTCGCGGCGCTGTCGCGCATCCTGGCCGAGCAATACGCCATCAACCTGAACTGGGCGGTGATGCTCTCGCCGGCGTTCCGCCTCGAGCTGTCCGATCCGCACTATTCGCTGGTGGCGCCGATGACGCTGCTGCCCTCGCAGGCTGCGATCGCCGCCCACCACGGGCTGAGCACGATCAGGAACGAGCCGGCGGCCGTCAAGGCGGTCGAAGACTATGCGCTGACCGCTTACCTGGCCGGGCTGGCGACGCAGGGCCGGGCGAGCCCCGAGGAACTGGCCACGTTCCATGCCAAGGTCGGCGGCCTGATCGGAATCGAGGCGGCGCTCGTCGCGAACCATCGCGGCCGGATTTCCGAGGTCGTCTTCGCCGCCAACCTGCTCGGCAAGAAGGGGCAGGTGATCGACACCTACGACGGCACCCAGGCCAGCGACAATCCCACGCCCGAGAAGAAGGACGAACTCGGCGCCTTCGACCGCTCGCTCAGTATCCTGTCCGGCGTGCTGCTGGCACCTTTCATGGACTATGTGCGCAAGGATCTGGGCTATGTCAGCGAGCGGCCCTACATCCCGCTCAATCTCCCGGTCAACATGAGCTGGGACCGCAGCGCGAAGCTCGGTGGCCCCGATGACCTGGCGCTCGCGCTCGCGCAGAACCACGACCTGAAGGCGCTCGTGCTCCATGGCTACCACGACCTGAACGCCAACTACCTGATGTCGCGCTACGTGCTGGAGCAGACGGTGCGTGGGGCGGACACGCGCAAGCGACTCTTCTTCGGCACCTACCCGGGCGGCCACATGTTCTATCTGCGCAAGAAGAGCCGGGCTGAAATGGCCGCAGATGTGCGCGGATTCTACGAAAAGGCGCCCTGAGGACGACTCGAACCCGGGGACCGGTGGAAGCGACGCGCAGGACTGCCAGTGGCTGCAGAAGCTGACGAGTCATCGCGCGCTTCCCGGGGTTTTTCGCCGAACTGCAGCAGCTCGACCCGGAGTTCGCCATCCGCGCGGTCAAGGGCGTGCGCGCGATGACGCTCCCGGGTAGACTGCAGCTTTCCGGATCTTGGAGGGAAGGACCATGCATCTGGCCGATTCGCGCCTGCTGCGCGGCGAATGCTACGTCGACGGTCGCTGGCAGGCAGCCGATGACGGCCGCAAGCTGGCGGTCAGCGATCCGGCGAGCGCGCTCGTCATCGGCGAGGTGCCGCTGATGGGCGCCGTCGAGAGCGGGCGGGCGATCGCCGCCGCTGCCGCCGCGCTGCCTGCCTGGCGAGGGAAGACGGCCAGGGAGCGCGCCGCCGTCCTGCGCCGCTGGCATGATCTGATCGTCGCCCATGGCGGCGATCTGGCGCAACTGATCACCGCCGAGTGTGGCAAGCCACTCGCCGAGGCGGCAGGCGAAGTCGCCTATGGCGCCTCCTTCGTCGAATGGTTCGCCGAGGAGGGCAAGCGCGTCTACGGCGAATCGATCCCGTCGCCGGCGAACGATCGTCGCCTGCTGACGATCCGCCAGCCGGTCGGCGTCTGCGCCGCGATCACACCGTGGAACTTCCCGCTGGCGATGATCACGCGCAAGCTCGCGCCGGCGCTCGCCGCTGGCTGCACGGTGGTCGTCAAGCCGGCCGAACAGACGCCGCTGACGGCACTGGCGCTGGCCGTTCTGGCGCACGATGCGGGTTTGCCGGCGGGCGTGTTCAACGTCCTGACCGGCGATCCGCTGGCAATCGGCGGTGCATTGACCGCCAGCCCGCTGGTGCGCAAGCTGTCCTTCACCGGCTCGACCGAGGTCGGCCGCCTGCTGATGGCGCAGTGCGCGGCGACGATCAAGAAGATCTCTCTCGAACTCGGTGGCAACGCGCCGTTCATCGTCTTCGATGACGCCGACGTTGCGGCTGCGGTCGACGGGGCGATCATCGCCAAGTATCGCAATACCGGCCAGACCTGTGTCTGCGCCAACCGCCTGCTGGTCCAGGACGCCGTGTACGACCGCTTCGTCGCACAGCTCGCCGAGCGCGTGCGCTCGCTGCGGGTCGGGGCCGGCAGCGAGGAAGGCGTCACGCAGGGACCGCTGATCGACGCCGCTGCGCTCGCCAAGGTCGAGGAACATGTCGCCGACGCGCTGGCACACGGTGCGCGGCTGGTCACCGGTGGCCGCCGGCATGCGCGCGGCGGCACCTTCTTCGAACCGACGGTGCTGGCCGACGTGACGCCGGCGATGCGTGTCGCCAGCGAAGAGACCTTCGGCCCGGTGGCGCCGGTCTTCCGCTTCAGCGACGAGGCGCAGGCGGTGGCGATGGCCAACGACACCGAGTCCGGTCTCGCCGCCTACTTCTACTCGCGCGATGTCGCGCGCTGCCTGCGCGTCGGCGAAGCGCTCGAGTACGGCATGGTCGGCATCAACACCGGGCTGATCTCGAACGAAGTGGCACCGTTCGGCGGCGTCAAGCAGTCGGGGATCGGCCGCGAGGGATCGCGGCACGGCATCGACGAGTACCTCGAGATCAAGTACCTGTGCTTCAGCGCCGTCTGATCCGGGCCGTGGAGGAAGCGGGATGAAGCTGCTCGTCGGCCTGCTGTTCGTCGGCCTGATCGTTGCGACGATCATCTGGTGGCGGCGCGCCCTGCACCGTCACCGCGCCGAATTCATCGAGAACTACCCGTACGCGAAGTTCCTCGACGCGCGCCTGGCAGCGCGCCGGCCGGAACTCGGCGCGGCGCAGCGGACGCTGGTCTTCGAGGCGCTGCGTGACTACTTCCAGCTCTGCCACCAGGCGAAGAAACGGCTGGTGGCGATGCCTTCGCAGGCGGTCGATGACGCCTGGCATGAGTTCATCCTGTTCACCCGCCAGTACCAGCAATTCTGTCAGCGTGGGCTCGGGCGCTTCCTGCACCACACGCCGGCCGAGGCGATGCGCTCGCCGACCGACGCGCAGGAGGGAATCAAGCGCGCCTGGCGGCTGGCCTGCCGGCGCGACGGCATCGACCCGCGCGCACCGCAGTCGCTGCCGCTGCTCTTCGCCCTCGACGCCATGCTCGGCATCGCTGGCGGCTTCACCTACCAGCTCGACTGCCTCGCGGCAGCGCAGGCCGGCGCTGCCAGCGCCTACTGCGCCGGCCACATCGGCTGTGGCGGCGGTTGCAGCGGCAGTTCGGGCGACGGCGACTCCGCGGCGGGTGACGGCTGCAGCGGCGGCGGTTGCGGCGGGGACTGACGCCACCCGCCGCCGGTGGCGAGAGGCCTAGTAGACCACCTCCCAGGCGCCGCCGGGATTGCGCACGACGACCAGGCGCGGCGGGAAGGCGGCAAACAGCGCAAAGCCGGCGCAGGCGCGGGCGTCCTCGCCCTTGATCTTCTCGAACCTTGCCGGATCGGCCGGACGGAAGAGGTCGCCGTTCGTCCGGCGCAGCACCACCTCGGCGTTGCCGGTCAGTGTCGCTTCGAGCTGGTCGGCAGCCGGTGCGTCGATGCGCACGCCTGCCGCCCAGGCCTTGTCGAGGCACTTCATCTTCCTGATGTCATCGACCCGGATCTGCGGGTTGCCCTGCAGCGCCGCGTAGATGCCGTCGAAGTTCGGTTTGAAGCTGTCGGCGCGTGCCTTGACCAGCTTCGCGAGTTCCTGCCGGTCGGCGTCGCTGAGCGAGGTCACCGCCGCGGCGCGATGCCATGGATGTTCGCTGGCGAAGGGCGCATCGAACTGGCGCTCGATCCGCAGCCTGCCGGTGGCGGCCTTTTCCTCGACGCCCTCGCCGCTCTGGTTGGTCGACTTGAGCTGTCCGCCGCTGCGCTCTTCGGTCACCTGGTCGTTGACCTCGGCCCAGCGCAACTGCGCGCGGTAGCTGGCCTGCGCATCGGCTGGCTCGAAATCGATGCGCAGCGTATTGCGGCCCTTGCGCACCGCCGGTCCGGCGGAAGCCACGGGCAGCCACACCGCGGGGGCGATCTCGCGCGCCTCGAAGAGCACCGGCACGGTGCCCTTGCGCACCTCCTGCTCGGCGAAGAAGATGTTGTTGATGTACAGCCGCGCCTTGCCGGCGACGGTCGTCACCTGTTCGTTCTTCTGTGGGTCGCCGACGAAGGGGGTGAACTTGAACTCGACGTTGATTACCGCCGCCGAGGCCAGCGAGCTGCCGAGGCAGACGAGAACCGCCAGGATCGCATGGCGCATGGGTTGTCCTTTCGTGAGAGTGGTGGCGCGTCGGCCGGAGATGCCGCCGCCGCCAGCAGTATAGCGATGACGGCCGGGAACGGGGGGCGCGGCTCGCCGACGTCGCTGGCCCATCTGCCGGTGCGGCCTGCGGGCGCGTGCCGTCGGCCGGTCGCCACGGTGCAGCGACCGTCGTTCATCCGCCGGCGGGCGGCGCGGCGTTCAGCGTAGAATCCCGGCTTCGCCGCCACCGCCTTCCGCCCGCCAGCCGTGTCTTCCCCCTGGTTTTTCGCTGCCGACAGCTCGACCGCGCTGCTCCTGCCGCTGGCGGCGGTCGCCGGCGTGGCGCTCGACCATCTCCTCGGCGAGCCGCGACGCGGGCACCCGCTGGTCGCGTTCGGCAAGCTGGCGAACGCCTGCGAGCGGGTGCTGAATGCGGGCCGAGGACGTCGCCTGCGGGGTCTGCTGGCGTGGGCGCTGCTCGTCCTGCCGTTTGCCGGGCTGGCGCTGTGGGCGATCCCCGGCGGGCTGCCGGGCGCGATCGTCGACGCGCTGCTGCTCTACCTGGCGCTTGGTGCGCGCAGCCTCGACGAGCATGCACGACGCGTCGCCGACGATCTCGCGGCTGGCGATCTCGGCGCGGCGCGCGAGCACGTCGGCTGGATGGTCTCGCGGCAGACGGCAGACCTCGATGCCGAAGCCGTCGCCAGCGCCTGCATCGAATCGACGCTCGAGAACGGCAACGACGCCATCTTCGGCGCGCTGTTCTGGTTCGCCCTGCTCGGTGGTGCCGGCGCGATCCTCTTTCGGCTCGGCAACACGCTCGATGCGATGTGGGGTTACCGCAACCAGCGTTTTGCCGCCTTCGGCTGTGTCGCGGCGCGCATCGACGACCTGCTGAACCTCGTCCCCGCCCGCCTGACGGCACTCTCCTACGCGCTCGGCGGCGATGCGCGCACTGCTCTGCGCTGCTGGTGGCGGCAGGGCGCCGTCTGGAAGAGCCCGAACGCCGGCCCGGTGATGGCCGCCGGCGCTGGCAGCCTGGGTCTCGCGCTTGGCGGCGAAGCGACCTACGACGGCCAGCGGCAGCAGCGGCCGCCACTTGGCGAGGGCCGGCCGGCGAGCGCTGCCGACATTCCGCGGGCGCTGACCTTGGTGCGGCGCAGCCTGTTGCTGTGGCTCGTGCTGCTGCTCTTCGGCGGCTGGCTGCGCGTCTGAAGCGGGCGACAGCCGCCGCCGGCCGGCAGCTGCACAGCGCTGGCTGCCGCCGGCTTGAGCGATGTCAAGGACGGCCGTTTGCCGTCGCCGCATGATGCGGCGATGAAGCGCTCCCCGGAACTGATCCAGCTGTCGCGCGAGCACCAGCACGCGCTCGCGCTTGCCCTCGCCGCCAGGCGCGCGGCCGTCGCGGGTTCGGACGAAGAGGTCACGGCGATGGCGGCGCGGCTGCGCGCGACGATGGCCGGCGAACTGGAGACGCACTTCCGCTGCGAGGAAAGCGATCTGCTGCCGCTGCTGGCGGCGGCCGGTCATTCCGCGCTCGTCAGCCGGACACTCGCCGAGCATCGCCTGCTGCGACAGTCGGCGGCGGCGCTCGTCGATCCGCAGCGCGGGCTTGTGCTGGCTTTCGCCGAGCTCTTGCGGGCGCACGTGCGTTTCGAGGAACGCGAGCTTTTCGAGGTCTGGCAGGAACAGGCGCGGTCGCGTGATGGCGCCGCCGCGACCATCGCTGCAGCCGACGAGACGGCGCCCGCCGCAGTCGTCAGGGTCAGCGGCAGTCGCCGATGAGCGGGTCGCCGCGGCGACCGCAGGGTGCGCTGCGGTCGGCCAGCGGCTGCGGCGTGCCGTCGTCGTCGATGCGTGCCGTCACCGTATTTTGCGTCGGCTGGCGTTACCCAAGGCCGAGGCTCGGCGCGCGCAGCGCGCAGCACGCGATTGCTGGCGCGCATGCGCGAGCGAGACCGCCATGAAATGGCAGTTCTTGCCATTTCTTGCTGCTTGTGGCAGGTTTGGCTGAGACAAGGAGGTGCTCCATGCAAAGCATGAATATTTCGCTGCCCGACCCCTTGAAGAAGTTCGTGGACGCACAGATCGCCCAAGGCCGCTACAGCAGCGTGAGCGAGTATGTACGCGAGCTGATCCGCGCCGACGAGAAACGCAAAGCCGAAGAACAGCTTGAAGCGAAGCTGTTGGAAGGACTGAGCGGCGTCGAGAGTGAACTGACCCCGGCGGACTGGAGTGCCATCCGCAGGGAAGCCCTGGCCAAGGTCGAGGACCGAAAGCAACCGCGCTGATGCCGCCGGTCACCCAGCGCGCGGCGGCGCGGCGCGACCTGGTGGAGCACTTTGTCCATCTGGCCGAAAACGCTGGGCTGGACGTGGCCGAACGCTTTTTTGGCTCTGCCGTGGCCGTCGCGCCCGGCGAGGTCGACGCCGCCGGCGGGGTCAGGGCCAGCGGCAGTCGGCGATGAGCGGGTCGCCGCGGCGACCGCAGGGTGCGCTGCTGCCGGCCAGCGGCTGCGGCGTGCCGTCGTCGTCGATGCGTGCGGTCACCGTATCCCAGGCCAGCAGGCCGCTGCCGTCGAGCGTCAGGCGCAACACCCAGCCGCTCCTCGCCGCCGCATAGTCGAAACCGTCGAAGACGAAGTTGCCGAGGCTGTAGACGATCAGCCGGCCGCGGTAGTATTCGACCCCCTGCGTGACGTGCGCGTGGCCGCCGACGACCAGGTCGGCGCCGGCGTCGATCATCAGGCGCGCGAGCTGGCGCTGCCGCGCACTGGCCTGCGGTTCGCGTTCCCAGCCCCAGTGCATGAAGGGGATGACGAGATCGGCACCGGCGGCGCGGGCGGCGCGGATGTCGGCGACGACATGGCTGTCCTCGCTCCAGGCGATTCCCGGCCAGTCGGCACCGGCCTCGAAGGAACGCGGCTTGAACTCGTTGTAGGCGAGGACGGCGATGCGCAGGCCACGGCGCTCGATCCACAGCGGCTGGTGGGCCTGCTCGAGGTTGCGGCCGCCACCGAAGGCGGCGATTCGCTGGCCCGCCAGGAGATCGAGGGTGTCGACGAATGCTTCGCGTCCGTAGTCGCTGGAATGGTTGTTGGCGACGGCGAGCGCGTCGAAGCGTCCCGCCAGTACCCGCAACACGCGCGGGTGGGCGCGAAAGGTGGCGATCTTGTTCGCCAGCGGCGTGCCGCTGGTCGCGATCGGGCACTCGAGGTTGCCGATGCGGTAGTCGGCGTCGCGCAGCAGCGCGGCAAAGGGCGACAGTGGATCGCCGCCGGCGGCGACCAGCCGGCCGGGCCCGTCGTCGAGCATGATGTCGCCGACGAACAGCAGCCGCAGCGGTTCGCCGGCGAGTGCCGGGCCGAGCGCGCAGCAGAACGCGATGAGCAGCCAGCGCAGCTGGCGCCTGCCGCTCATGGCGCGCGCCCGGCCGTCACCGACAGCTCGCACCAGTACTGCAGTTCGCCGTCCCGTACCGGCTCGTAGACGCTGTTCAGGCCGGTGAATCCGTAGCCCGGGCGCGCGGGTGCCGGCGGCGGGTAGGGATGGGTGAGCTGCTGGATCGGTGCAGCGCCGCCGTCGCGGTCGGCGAAGACATAGACCTTGATCGCGGCGAGATCGGCAGGTTCCTTCTGCCAGACCATGCGGAAGAGGAAGTACGAACCGATCGCCTGCACCGGCACCGTGTAGGGTGAGGCGACCGGTCCGGTCCGCAGGCTGCGCGTCTCGCCACCGTAGCTGACGTGACAGAGCAGAGTCTCGGCGTGGCAGGCGCCGGCAAGCGGCAGGGCAGCGGCGATCAGGCAGGCAGCGCGACGGCGGCGACCGGCGAGTGCGACGGGATGATGCGGCATGGGCGGCAGGAAGGGGCGGTCGACAGGGGACGGCGAGCAGTATCGCGGCCGTCGCCGCCGCGGTCAATCCGCTGTCATCGCTGACGCCGCTGCCATCGCTTCCGCCGCTGCACGGGCTCTGCTATATTCCTCGCGGCTGGCAGCGCGTCGTGCGTGCCGGCCGGTGAGCGTAGGGGGATGGGGTGAGCAGCGGGATGAGCCAGCCGGAAAGCGTTCGGGAAGTGCTGCGGCGCGTGCTTGCCAGCCAGCGCTATGCGGTCCTGGCGACCGATAGCGCCGGCCAGCCCTATACCAGCCTGATGGCCTTTGCCGCCAGCGACGACCTGCGCGAGTTCACCCTGATCACCGAACGGAGCACGCACAAGTACGCCAACCTGCGCGCCAATCCGCGCGTCGCGCTGTTCATCGACAACCGCGAGAACGTCGGCACGGATACCCGTGACGCGGTCGCGGTGACGGCTCTCGGCGAGGCGCAGGAGGTCGCCGGCGAAGAGGAGGCGCGCCTGCGTCGTGGCTACGTCGCCCGGCATCCCTACCTCGAGGCCTTTGCCGGTTCCGCCTCGTCTGCCGTCGTGCGCGTCAGGCTCAAGTCCTGTCTCGTCGTCCGCCGCTTCGAGGAGGTGCTGGAGTGGCGCCCCGATGACTGACGGCCACCGCCGGCTGCCGCCGGCGCCCGCGCGAGGGTGCCGATGAGCGCCGGGCGCGCGCCGCTCCTCGTCATCTTCGACTGCGATGGCGTGCTCGTCGATAGCGAGCCGATCGCCAGTCGCGTCCTCGCCGAAGCCCTCAGCGAGATCGGTTTTCCGCTGACGGCGCAGCAGGCGATCGATCGCTACACGGGCATCAGCCTCGGTGCCGTGCTCGCGCTGGTCGAGGCCGAGTGGCGGCGGCCGTTGCCGGCCGGATTCGCTGCACGCCTCGGCGAACGCGACGAGGCCGCTTTCGCCGCCGAACTGCAGCCGGTCAGCGGGGCGGCCGCGATGCTCGCCGGCCTCGGCCTGCCGTGCTGCGTCGCATCGTCGGGAACGATCGGGAAGATCCGCGGCAACCTCTCGCTCACCGGCCTGCTGCAGTATCTCGAGCCGCATCTGTTCAGCGCGACGATGGTCGCGCGTGGCAAGCCGGCACCCGACCTGTTCCTGCATGCGGCGGCGATGATGGCGGTACCGCCGGCCGACTGCGTCGTCATCGAGGACAGCATCGCCGGCGTCCAGGCGGCACGCGCTGCCGGCATGCGCGTCTTCGGCTTCCACGGCGGCGGCCATGCCCGCCCGGATTCAGCGGTGGCGCTGCAGGCGGCCGGTGCGACCCGTGTCTTCGACCGCCTGCGCGATCTGCCCGGCCTGCTTGGCGGGCAGGCACCGGCGGGGGACTGAGCGCGTCGCGCCACTGGCGCCGGGTGGTCGGGTCATCGGCTCTCGCCGCCGGGCTCCGCAGCGAGCGGAGCGACTTTCGGCAGGACGATGTCGAAGCGCACACCCTGCCCAGGGTGCCCAGCCACCGCGAGCGTGCCGCCGAGGACGCCGCTGACCAGATTGTGGCTGATGTAGAGTCCAAGCCCGCTGCCGCCGCTGCCCAGGCGGGTGGTGAAGAAGGGATCGAAGATGCGGTGGCGGATGCTGTCGGCGATGCCCTTGCCGTCGTCGCTGTAGCACAGCCGGATGCGCTCGCCATCGACCTCGCTGGCCGTGAGCCTGATCGCGCCGCGATCGACGCCGTCGAAGCCGTGCAGGAGCGAGTTGCTGACCAGATTGGCGAGTACCTGCTCGAGCGGGCCGGGATAGCTGTCGAGCTGCAGTCCGGCGGGAATGTCGAGCTCGACGCGCTGCGGGCGACCCTTGAACTGCGGCCGCAGGCTCGCTAACAGCTCTTCGACCGTCTGCCGCAGGTCGAAGACGCGGCGGCGGATGCTCGTCTGGTCGATGGCCACCTGCTTGAACTGGCTGATCAGTTCGGCCGCGCGCCCGGTGTTGCGCTCAAGCAACTGCGCGGCTTCCTGGCACCGCTCGACGAAGGTGGCGAGTTGCGAGCGGCGCAGTGAGCCGGATTCGCAAGCGCGGGCGAACTCCGTCACCTGCTCGGCCAGCGCACCGGCGACGATGCGGGCGTTGCCCAGCGGCGTGTTGAGTTCGTGCGCGACGCCGGCGACGAGATGGCCGAGGGCCGCCAGCTTTTCGCTCTGCACGAGCTGGCGCATCGCCTGCCGCAACTCGGCCGTACGCTCGCCGACAAGCGCTTCGAGGTCCTGCCGGTGTTGCCGCAACTCCGCCTCGTCCCGCTTGCGCTCACTGATGTCGCGCACGAAGGCGATGCTGTAGGCCTCGCCGCCGTACTCGAAATGGCTGGCCGAGAGTTCGACCGGGAAGGTGGTCCCGTCCTTGCGCCGGCGTTCGCTCTCGCTGGTCAGCGAACCCGCCGACCGCAGCCTCCGCCAGTGCGCCTGCCATCGCGCCTCCGGGTCCGGCAGTGGATCGACGTCGACGACGCGCATCTGCAACAGCTCGGCGCGACGGTAACCGAGAATGCGGCACATCTCCTGATTGACGTACAGGTAACGGCCGTCGGCCCTTGCCCAGGCGATCGCCAGCGAAGCATGATCGATGGCGAAACGGCTGAGTTGCAGCGCCTCCTCAGCCAGCTTGCGGGCGTCGATGTCTACATGCGTCCCGACCACCCGCAGCGCCCGCTGTGCGGCATCGCGCTGGCTCACCTTGCCGCGGCCGTTGATCCATTTCCAGCCACCGTCACGGGTGCGCATGCGGAACTCGATGCTGAAACCGCTGCTGTGGTCGGCGAGATGGGCCGTGATAGCCGCCTCGGCTGCCGGCAGGTCGTCCGGGTGGACCCGGTCGCGCCAGGCCGCGTAACTGGCCGGGAAAGCGCCGGGAGCGTAGCCGAGCATGGTGTACCAGCGGTCGCTGAAGTACAGCTGGTCGGTCGCCAGGTGCCAGTCCCAGATGCCGTCGCTGGTCGCCTCCATGACCAGACGCAGACGCTCTTCGCTGGCTCGCAGGGCGGCACCGGAGCGGGTCGTTCGGGCAGCCGGCCTCTTCATCTGCTGCCCGTCCGTGCGGCGGTGGGAGCACGCCGCCGCGCGATTCTTCGCCGGATGGCCTGACGCGTCGGGCGCCGCGGTTGTCCGGCTGAGGGGCCAGCCTGGCGCACGCGTCTCAGCATTGCCGCCGGATCCACACGGCAATCGCCTCCGCTGCCGCCTGCCAGTGTGCGTCGAGCATCAGCGTGTGGCCAGCGCGCGGAATCACGGCCGTGTCGGCCCGCCAGCGGGCAGCCGTGAAAGCAAGGATCGCGGGTGGAAACACCGCGTCCGCCTCGCCGCCGACGACGAGGACCGGCAATGCCGGCAGCCGGCGGCCGAAGCGCATCGCCAGCAGGCTCAGATCGAGCAGCGCGCGGCGTGACTCGTCCTGGAACAGCGGCGCGAAGCGCAGCAGGTCGTCGGTGCTGGTCTCGGCCGAGTAGTAGACCTCGCGCAGCGTGCGCAGGCTCTCGGCCGCGTACTCGCCGCGCGTGCTGCGTGCCTGCTGGTCGAAGAAGGCGGGCCGGGTGAGGGCGATCTTCATCGTTGCGCCGAGGATGCCGCCCGGCGGCACCGGCGCCATCAGCACCGCAGCCGGTGCCGCCTCGCGTTCGAGGTGGCGCTCGACGACGACGCAGCCCATCGAGTGGCCGATCAGCACGGGCTGTCGCGCGAGTCCGCGCACCACCTGCGCGAGGTCGTCGGCGTAGTCGTCGATGCCGAAGCCGTGCAGGCTCTCGCGGCCTTCGCTGCGGCCATGACCGGCGAGGTCGAGGGCATGGCAGGCAAAGCCCTGGCGGCTGAACCAGGGAAGGAAATACTCGTCCCAGCAGGCGGCCGTGGCGTAGCCGCCGTGGACGAAGAGCAGGGGCGGCAGGTCGTTGCGGCCGGCGGCCGGCCGCTGCAGGGTATGGATGCGTCGCAGCTTCATGGTCGAAGGAAGATGGCTATCGGGGTGGTCGCCGGCTTTGCGTCGCCGCCGCGCGAAAACGTGGCGACGCCGCCGGCAAGAGTATCGCAGGCTCGGCCGGCAAGCGGCAAGACCGGCGGAACCGATCGCGGCTTTGCACATCCGCTTCACCCCGCCGGAACCGTGGCTCCCCGCAACGGCCGGCAGCCACCTGCGCACCGGGATCGGTGTCCGGATGGGCGGTGCCATACCCCGCTGCCGGCGGATGGCCACTGGCGACGCCTCTTCTACGGTAGAATCGGCGTTGCCCGGCAGGAAACGAGGTGACGGTCCGGGTGACAGTCCCCACGTTGAGCGAGTCTGGAGAAAGCGATGCCACAGCAACCATTCGATCTGAATGACATCATCCACGAACCCTCTGACGAACAGCTCGACGACCTGATGGAAGCCGTCGCCGCAGCAGCACGCCGGCATGCCGATGCCGCGCGGGCGCAACTGCTGCTCCGCCTGCGGGCCGAGATCTCGGCAATCAATCCGCCTTTCCGCCGCGAGGCATGACCCCCGGGGCAAGACCCCGGTTGATCGTCGTCGCCGGACCGAATGGCTCGGGCAAGACCTCGATCACGCAGCAGCTCCTGATGCACGAGTGGATGGGCGGCTGCGTCTACGTCAATCCCGATTTCATCGCGCGTGACGAATTCGGCGACTGGAACTCGCCGGCGGCGGTCGTCCAGGCGGCGCAGCGGGCGACCGAGATTCGCGAACAGTGCCTCGAGCGCGGTGTCAGCCTGGCTTTCGAAACGGTGCTTTCGGCGGCCGACAAACTCGACTACATTCGCCGCGCCCGCGACGCCGGCTTCTTCATCCGCCTTTTCTTCGTCGGCACCGACGACCCGTCGATCAACGCCAAGCGGGTTGCCATGCGCGTCATGGAGGGCGGGCACGATGTGCCGATCCCGAAGATCATCGCCCGCTACACCCGGTCGCTCGCCTACTGCTATTTCGTCGCCTGGCTCGCCGACCGCACCTACCTCTACGACAATTCGATCGACAATGCCCGCGCCCGGCTGCTGTTCCGCGCCTCGGAGGGTCGCATCGTCAAGACCTACGGCGAGATCAACCCGTGGGCGCGGGAAATCGCGCAGAGGCTCCTGCCCGCCGTTGCGGACGACCCGTCGGCGGCGCCCGCTGGCATTACCCCGCCGGCCTGAGCGACTCGCGCAGCACCCAATGCGACTGCGGAAAAGGGCGCACGTGCGTCGATTTGCCACATTCCTGCCGGCGACGGCGCTGCCTGGAATGCCGCCTGTCAGCAAGCAGGCGGACGAGGCCTGCTGAGCGCCGTCCCGGTTCAGATTCGCTCGGCGCGCACCCTGGTTGCGGTGCGCGCGTCGGCTTCGATCACCGTGTAGCGGTATCCCTGTTCCTGCACCGTATCGCCGACCTGCGGGATGCGCCGCAGGCGGTTGATCAGGAAGCCGGCGATGGTGTGCGCTTCGCCGACCGGCAGGCCGAGCTTGAGCGAATCGTTGAGTTCGGAAATCGGCGCGCGGCCGCTGATCAGGTGCGCATCGTCGCTGATCGCCTCGATGCTGATGCGGCGGCTCTTCATGCCGTCGAAGTCGAAGCCGGAATCGACCGGGCCGACGACCTCCTCGAAGATGTCTTCCATCGTCAGGATGCCGATCGCCGAGCCGAACTCGTCGACGACCACCGCCATGTGGTCGGCGCGCGAGCGCAGCAGCGGCAGGACCTGGTCGAGACTCTGCCGCGGCGAGAGATAGAGCGCCGGCTTGACGAAGTCGCCCACCGGACGCTGCTCGATGTCCGGCAGCAGGAGGTCCCAGGTGCTCAGCGTCATGACGCCGGTGACGTTGGTGATGTTGCCGCGGAACACCGGCAGGCGGTTGAAGCCGGAAGACCAGACGCGGCGCACCGCTTCCGCCATCTCGCGCGTCTCGTTGAAGCCGATGACCTCGGCCAGCGGCGTCATCACCTCGCCGACGGTCGTGTCGGCGAAACGGAAGATGCGCCGAATCCGCTGCTTGCTGGTCGCCGCGCTGTCCGATGCGGTCTCCGAGAGGTCGATCAGGACGCGCAGTTCGTCCTTGCTGATGAAACCGCTCGCCGCCGAACTGGCGCCGCCGAAGAGGCGGGCGGCAAAGCGGGCGACACGGCTGAAGACGAAGATCACCGGATAGAAGACGTAGGAGAAGAAGCGCAGGCCGTAGATGATGCGGGTGACGATCGTGTCGGCCTTCTGCTGGAAGATGCTCTTCGGGACGATCTCACCGAAGATCAGCAGGAAGGGCGTGAACACCAGGATCGAGACCAGGTCGCCGGCGTCGCCGAAGAGCCGGACGAAGATCAGGGTTCCCAGGGTGGTGATCGTCACCGTCGCGATGTTGGTGCCGACCAGCGTCGTCCCGAGCATGACGTCGGGCGTGCGGAACAGGTTGAGCACCAGTTTCGCGCCGGCGTTCCCCATCCGCGCCTCGTGGCGCAGGTGGATCTTGTCCGAATTGACCATCGCCAGCTCGGAGCCCGAGAAGAAGCCCTTGAGCAGCAGGAAGATCAGGATCACGAGCAGTTGCAGAATCAGGTCCATCGTCTTCTCCCTTCCTAACCCGTGGTCCTTGCTGCGCCGTCCGGCGCCGCGCTGCCCGCGCCGTCGCCCTCGACAGCGCCTTCGCCGGTGGTCGCTGCGCCGGCCAGCGGCTGTTCCTGCTCCGCCTCCGTTTCTTCGGGCGGCGCTTCGTGCAGCAGATCCGCCTCCTCGTACTCCTCCTGCGCCTGCTGCTCCTGATCCTCGGCCGAGACGTCAGGCAGCGGCGCGGCGATGCTCTCGATCTCCTCGGGTTCCTCCGGTGTCTCCTCCGGTTCGTCCGGGGTGCGGCCGCGCGTCACGCGCACCTTGGTGATGCGCATGCCGACCACCTCGCGCACGGTGATCTCGTAGTCGGCGTAGAACACTTTCTCGCCGACCCGTGGCAGGCGCCCGAAGAGGACCAGCGTGACGCCGCCGATGGTGTTCATCAGCGGGTCGTCGATGTCGAAGTTCGTCAGCGTGCGCAGGTCGGCCAACCGCATGTAGCCAGGGACGGTATAGCTGTCGTTGTCTTCCTCCTGGAAATGCTCCTGGCCGCGCAGCTTGCCCGAGATTTCGCCGAAGATGAAACTGAGCACGTCCTTCATGGTGACGATGCCGAGCACTTCGCCGTACTCGCCGATGACCACCGCGGCGCGCGTGTTGAAGCGCTGGAAGTACTCGAGCATCTCGTCGACCTTTTTCGTCGGCGGGACGAAATGCGCCGGCCGCAGGATCTCGCGCAGCTCGATCCGCGCCGAGCCGCCGCTGCGCACGCGGCGCAACAGATCCTCGGCCTGCAGGAAGCCGATGACGTTGTCCCAATGACCGCGGTAGACCGGAACGCGCGGGTGGCGGTAACTGCGGAAGCGCTCGATCAGCTCGTCGACCGGCAGCTCGCCGTCGAGAAAGCGGATGCGCGGCCCGGGCGTCATGATGCGCGCGACGTCGGTTTCCGCCGCCTCGAGCACCTTGTCGATCAGCACCCGCTCCGACGCCTGGATGACCCCGGTTTCCTCGCTGTCGGCCATCAGCGTGCGCAGTTCGTCGGCCTTCAGGATGTTTTCGCGGCTGACGTGCTCGCCGACGACGAAGGTGGTGACGCGGTCGGCGACCAGTCGCACGACGTTGCGCAGCGGCGTGACGATGAAGATCCATTTCGGCAGGAAGCGCGCCGAAAGCAGCGTGGCGAACTTCACCGGGAAGTTCACCGCGATCGTCTTCGGCGTCACTTCGCCGAAAAGCAGCAGCAGCGGCACCATCACGACGACGTTGATCCAGCCGGCATCGGCCTCGCCGAAGGCGCTGATCAGGATCATCGTCATGTTGGCCGCGGCGGCGATGTTCACCAGTTCGTTGCCACAGAGCAGCGAGACGATCAGGCGGCGCGGCTCGTCGAGCATCGCGTGGATGCTTTCGGAATGAGGATTGCGGGAATTCCGCAGTTTCTGCAGATCGATCCGGCTGAGCGAGAAGAGCGCGGTCTCCGACCCCGAGAAGAAGGCCGACATCGAGAACAGGCAGCACTGCACCAGGATGCGGATCACCAGTTCCCAGTCCACCGAAGCCAGGCTGCCCAGGACGCCGGACATGCTCAATCCTTCCATCCACCCCCCCTTCAGGAAATCGCGTTGACTTTCGCGGATGCCGCCGGTCGTCGCGGGATCGTGTCCGACGCTGCTGCGGGCATCTCGCCGCTCGCCCGCGGGCGCCGCACGCAACCGTGAAGGATAGGCGCATTGCCGCGGCGAAACAAGCACTCTTGGCCGCTTTCTGCTGTTTTCCTTGGCCTTTCCGGTGCTCGCCGCTGGCCAGCAAAAGCTTGATGCGCGCGGAATTTATTGTATCTTTGTCGGCTGAGCCTGCGGCTTCCGCCAACAACCGGCAATTTGCACCCCCGATTCCGGGCGCTGCAGGGTGCCGGCGCGGGTGTCCGGGCGCTTCCGCCGTGCCGACCGCCAGCCCGGACGGATGGTTGCGGGCGCGTCGTCGAACAAATTCTTTCGGAGGAGTACCTGCAGATGGCTGAAAACAAGCAAGGTGAATCCCGGCCTTCAGGCCACGGGCGCGGGCCGATTCTCGTCGCGGTCGATTTTTCGGCGCATTCGGAGGCCGCGCTGCTGCTCGCCAGCGACCTCGCCGACGGTCTCGGCGTCCGCCTGGTGGTGCTGCACGTCGTGCACGATCCGCTGAACATGCCGGGTTACTACGCGCGCATGGCGCGCAAGAAGACGCTGACGCGAATGGAGGACATCGCCGGCGAGATGCTCGACGCCTTCCTCGCCGAAGCGAAGAAGAAACACCCGCAGCGGCAGGCGCTGCAGAAGCCGGAGGTGCTGCTGGTCAAGGGAATTCCGGTGACGCGCATCCTGCAGGTGGCGCAGAAGCAGAAGGCGGGCCTGCTGGTACTCGGCAGCAAGGGAATGACCGGGCTGCGCCACCTGCTGCTCGGTTCGGTCGCCGAGCAGGTCGTCAGCCTGGCGCGGCTGCCGGTGACCATCGTCAAGGAGCTGGTGAAAGACTGATTCGCAACCACAGGAGGAGACAGAAAAATGAATCTCGAACAGTTCCACCGCCGGCAGCCGATCGTGTTGCCGCTCGCGGTCTGTGTTTTCGCGCTGCTGTCGGCGCTGCTCGCGCGCTCGGCGCTGGCGGCGGAAGCCTCGGGCAGTGATCCCGACTGGCTGATGATGACCGTCGAGCTCCTCGGCGGCCTGGCGATCTTCCTCTTCGGCATGATGCAGATGGAGGAAGGACTGAAGGCGGTTGCCGGCGAGCGGATGAAAGGCATCCTCGCCAGGCTGACGGTCAATCGTTTCATGGGCGTCGGCACCGGCGCTCTGGTCACCGCGGTGATCCAGTCGTCGTCGGTCACCACGGTGCTCGTCGTCGGCTTCATTTCTGCCGGCCTGATGTCGCTGTCGCAGTCGGTCGGCGTCATCATGGGCGCCAACATCGGCACGACGATCACCGCGCAGATCGTCGCCTTCAAGATCACCAAGGCGGCGCTGGGGATGATCGCGGTCGGTTTCGCCATGCTGTTCATCGCCAAGAGCGACAAGACCAAGCACTATGGCGAGATGCTGATGGGCCTTGGCATGGTCTTTTTCGGCATGCACGTGATGAGCGAGGCGATGGAACCGCTGCGCAGCTTCCAGCCCTTCCTCGACCTGATGAAGTCGATGGACAACCCGCTCGTCGGCGTGCTGATCGCCGCCGCCTTCACGGCGCTGATCCAGTCGTCGTCGGCGTCGACCGGCATCGTCATCGTCATGGCCAGCCAGGGCTTCATCAGCCTGCAGGCGGGAATCGCGCTCGCCTTCGGCGCCAACATCGGCACCTGTGCGACGGCGCTGCTGGCGGTGATCGGCAAGCCGCGCGAGGCGGTGCGCGCAGCGATCGTTCACCTGCTGTTCAATGTCTGCGGGGTGCTGATCTGGCTGCCCTTCATCGGCTTCATCGCCAGTTTCGTCACCAGCATCTCGCCTTCGTATCCGGATCTCAGCGGCGCCGCCCGGCTGGCGGCCGAAACGCCGCGCCAGATCGCCAATGCGCACACCTTCTTCAACGTCGCCAACACGCTGATCTTCATCTGGTTCACGACGCAGATCGCGCGTCTCGTCGAATGGCTGGTGCCCGACAAGGCGCTCGAGGAGGAAGCGATGATCGTCCGCACCCGTTTCCTGCAGGAGGAACTCCTGAGCACGCCGTCGCTGGCGCTCGACCAGGTGCGGATGGAAGTGATGCACATGGGCGAGACGGTCAACCAGATGCTGAAAGGGATCATGCCGGCGATCATCAAGGGCGACCGCGAGGCGCTCGAGGAGATCAGGAAGATGGACGACACCGTCGACATCCTGCACGCCGGGATCATCGACTACCTCGGCCGGATCAGCAAGCAGCAACTGAACGACGAGCAGACGCGCGAGTTGCTGCAGTTGATGGAGGCGGTGAGCAACCTCGAGAACATCGGCGACATCATCGAAACGAACCTGGTGGTGCTCGGCTACGACCGCATCAAGGACCAGATTCAGATCAGCGAGGCGACGCAGGGGGTGCTGAACGGTTTCCAGCAGGCGATCACGCGCGCGGTCACGGCTGCCGTGCAGGCGGTGGCGCAACGCAACCAGCGCGCGGCGCAGGTGGTCACCGGGATGAAGGAGGAGATCAACCAGATCGCCGATTCGGCGGCGCTGCACGAGGCGCGCCGCCTGGTCGCCGAGGAACCCAACCGCATCCCGGCGTACACGATGGAGATCGACCTCATCGAAAAGCAGAAGCGGATCTACTACTTCGCCAAGCGGATGGCGCGGACGGTGCTGCCGGCGGCGATCCTGCAGCGCGAGTAGGCGGCGAACGGCCAGGTGGCAGCCGGCGTGGCGGATCGCCGCGCCGGCGCTACGCGGGCGGCGGACTGCCGTCGCCGGCGCTGCCGCCGGCTGCCTTGCAGGCAGCGGCATCGCTGGCTGTCGTCGCCGACGGGCGCCTGATGCGCACCTCGTGGATGCGGCGCCGTGAGGCGCGCTCGATCTTCACTTCCAGGCCCTCGATCTGGAAGCTCTCGCCGGGGGCAGGAATCCGTTCGAGATGGCGGATGATCCAGAGATTGACCGAGTCGTACGGTTTGCCGGCGAAGTCCTGCTCGAAATGCGCTTCCATGATGCGCAGTTCGGTCGTCCCGTCGACCACCAGTTCGCTGCCGTCAGGCTGCATCAGCAGGACCTGCTCGTCCGGCGGTGCTTCCTGGTCGTCGTAGATCTCGCCGACGAGTTCCTCGAGGATGTCCTCGAGCGTGAAGATGCCGAGCAGGCCGCCGAACTCGTTGACGACGACGATCAACTGATCCTTGTTCGCCCGCAGCACGTCGAGCAAGCGGTCGACGGGTTGATTCGGCGGCACGAAGATCGGTTCGCTGCCCGTCTCGGCGAGGGTCCTGTCCAGGTTGCCCCGCGCGACTTCCCTGAGGATCTCGGGCAGCGTCACGACGCGGCTGATTTCCTCCGGATTGCCGGCGTAGAGTGGAATCCGGTAGTGCGACTGGCCGGCGATCTCGGCCAGGCAATCGCCGATCGTCCGCTGGCCGTCGAGCGAGAAGATCTGGTGACGGTGGACCATGATGTCGCCGGCGCGCAGCGTGCTGAAGTCGAAGATGCGCCGGATCATCTGGTGCTCGCCGGCTTCGATCGATCCCTCCTGGGTGCCGTGCTCGGCCAGCGCGATCAGTTCGCTCTCGGTCACCGTCGGATCCTTTGGCGGGCTGGTCAGGCTGTGCATCCAGTCGATGAAGCCCTCGAGTGCCCAGACCAGTGGCAGCAGCAGTCGACCGAGGAGTTCCAGCGGGCCGGCCGCGAGCAGGGCGACGGCGATCGCGTAGCGCGAGCCGAAGGTCTTCGGCGTGATCTCGCCGAACATCAGCAGCAGCAGGGTGATCACGCCGACCGCCAGACCGGGGCCGAGGTGTCCGAAATGTTCGGTGGCGACGACCGTGGCAAGGGTTGCGGCGCCGGTATTCACCAGGTTGTTGCCGATCAGGATGATCACCAGCGTGCGGTTGAGGTTGCCCTTCATCCGGTGCAGCGCGCGTGCTCCGAAACGACGCTCGGCCAGCAGCGCCTCGACGCGCGCCCGCGAGAGCGAGGTGATCGCCGTCTCGGAACCCGAGAAGAAGGCCGAGAACAGCAGCAGGATGAACAGCAGGAAGGCTTCGAACATCTGGCGGCGGTTAGTGCACTCGGCAGACCGCTATGGCCGCCGCGTGCAGCATGATGGATGACAGAACGGTTATTTACACGAGATCGTGCGCTTGGGCAACCTGCCGTCGCGAGGTGGCGTCGGCGCCTCGGCCCGCGAACCCGCGGTCGCGCCGCCCTTGACTCTGGCATCAAGCTGGCGCAGAATCCGCGTCCATGTCGTTCTCGGGCTGATTCCCCATTTTATCCCGCCCATCTCGCTGCAGCACGGCTGCCGGCGACTTGCGTCCCCTCTTCCTCCTGCAGCCGGACACCCGCTTTGCGGCAGGAAGCGCCGATCGTTGCTCGGGCTTTCGCCACTTCCGAGCCTCCCTGCAAGCCTGTCGTGACCGTCGGCTCCGGAAGTCCGCCGTCGACGGTCTGTCTGGTTGGCCGTCCCGGCAGCGCTGCTGTCGCCGGTCCCTCTTGCAGTCCTGTCGCCGCCAACCGCGGATGTCGTGCCATGTCCCTTTTCTGGAGGAAGGTGTGAACCATGGATCCTGCCCTATGGATCGAACTCATCGTCTTTGTCGTCCTGCTCGGTTTCTCGGGTTTCTTCTCGAGCACTGAAACCTCGCTGTTCTCGCTCAGCCAGTTCCAGCTCGACCAGATGCGCGCGGCGAAGAATCCGCGCATCGAACTCATCGAACGCCTGCGCGCCGAGCCGCGGCGGCTGATCGTCACCATCCTGATCGGCAACGAGTTCGTCAATGTCTCGGCGTCGGTGATCTCGGCGGCGATGATCATCCACCTCTTCGGCGCCGAGAACGAGATGATCAACCTGCTGGTGATGGTGCCGATCCTGCTGCTCTTCGGCGAGATCACGCCGAAGGTGCTGGCGATCCGCAACAACGTCGCCTTCGCCAATGCCGAGTGTCGGCCGATCGCGCTGTTCGCGCGACTGATCACGCCGCTGCGCGAGGTGATCCGCCACATCTCCGACTTCTTCATCACATTGATCGTCGGCAAGCAGCGTTCGCAGGGCAACCTGGTCACCGAGGACATGATCCGCACGCTGGTGCATGACGCCGTCGGCGAGGGCGCGCTCGACAGCAAGGAAGCGCAGTACATCGAGAAGATCTTCGATTTCGGCAACAAGTCGCTGAGCGACATCATGCGGCCGCGCTCGGACATCCAGTTCCTCTCGGCCGACCTGCCGGTGAGCGAACTGCTGGCGCAGATCCGGGCGACGCGGCAGTCGCGCTATCCGGTGTTCAAGGGGCATCGCGATACCATTCTCGGCATCCTGTACACGCGCGACCTGCTCGGGGTCGATCTCGCCCGGCTCGAGCGTGACCCGCAGGGAATCCGCAAGCTGCTGCGGCAGCCGAGTTTCTTTCCGGAATCGAAGCCGGCGGTCGAGCTGTTCCACACCTTCCGCCAGCGCAAACTATCCTTCGCGCTGATCGTCGACGAGTACGGCGGCGTCACCGGCCTAGTGACGATGGAGGATCTGCTCGAGTGCGTCTTCGGCGAGATCGCCAGTCCGTCCGACAGCGACGTCGTGCCGCGGCACCTGATGAGCGACCTCGCCGACGGCCGTCGCCTGATCGACACCAGCATGTCGCTCGACGACTTCAACCAGGAGTTCGGTGTTCGCATCGAGAGTGAGGAAGTCGAGACCCTCGCCGGCGCATTGCTGCAGGCTTTTGGCGAACTGCCGGCGAGCGGCGCGGCGATCGAGCGTCATGGGCTGCGCTTCACCGTCGAGACCCTCGAGCACAACCGGATCACGCGCGTCCTCGTCGAACGGCTGCCGCAGCCGGCCGCAGCCGCTGCGGATACCGGCGGGGCGGCGGCGAGCCAGGAAACGACCGAAGACAAGAAGGGGGACGCATAAATGCCTGATATCCTGCTCACGGCCCTGCTGATGGTCGTCTGCCTGATCGCCGAGGGCTTCTTCTCGGGCTCGGAACTCGGCATCGTCAGCGCCGACCGCATGAAACTGCGCCACGACGCCGCCAAGGGATCGCGCGGCGCGCGGATGGCGCTCGAAATGCTCGAGAAGCGGCCGGAATGGCTGCTGTCGACGACACTCGTCGGGACCAACATCGCCGTCGTCGCCAACTCGACGATCGCCACCGCGCTGATGATCCAGCTATTCGGCGATGCCGGCAGCTGGCTGGCGGTCATCCTCGTCGCGCCGCTGATCTGGGTCTTCGGCGAGATCGTCCCGAAGAGCGTCTTCCAGCAGCGCGCCGACGTGATCACGCCGTACGTCATCTACATCCTGCGCTTCTTCTCGATCCTGTTCGCGCCGATCCTGATCGTCTTCGTCACGCTGTCGAAGTTCCTTTCGCGCCTCGCCGGAGCTCGCGACGAACACAACCCCTTCACCCTGCGCGAACAGATCCAGAGCATGGTGCAGATGCCGCCGCAGGAGGGGGGCGACATCCAGCAGATCGAGAAGACGATGATCCGGCGCATGTTCAACTTTTCCGAGACGACGGTGTACAAGGTGATGGTGCCGCTGATCGACGTCACGGCCATCGACAGGCGGTGCACGGTCGGCGAGGCGGTGCGCCTGGCGGTCGACAGCGCGCACGTCCGCCTGCCGGTGTACGACGGCCGCATCGACCGCGTCATCGGCGTGCTCAACACGATGGACCTGCTCGGCGTCGATGCCGCGACGCCGATCGAGGGATTCGTCGGTCCGACCCGCTACGTGCCGGCGAGCAAGAGCGCCGAGTCGATGCTCGTCGAACTGCGCAAGGACGGCGACGCGATGGCGGTGGTGATGGACGAGTTCGGCGGCGCCGAGGGCATCGTCACCATCGAGGACATCATCGAGGAAGTGGTCGAGGACATCGAGGACGAGTACGACCGGCAGGAGAAACCGGCGGAATGGTTCCGCAAGCTCGGACATCACGACTACGTCGTCAGCGCCCGCGCCAACCCGCTGCTGCTGGTCGAGAAACTCGGCCTGAAGCTGCCCGGCGAGGGCAGCCACGACACGCTTTCCGGTTTCCTGCTCGAGTTCGCGCGCGAGATTCCCAAGCCGGGGACGACGATCGAGGTCGAAGGCATCCGGTTCACCATCCAGCGCGCAACGCCGCAGGTCATCCAGGAGGTTCAGATTCGCTGGTAGGCGGCGCCTGGCGGCGGCGCCCTGGCGCCCCGCCAGCCGCTGCGCGGTGGCCCGCTGCCCGTACGGTCACGACGGCCTTTCCACTGGTCGTGCCGTGGTGGACGAGAACACCAGCGGCGGCACGGTGCGCAGGCGCAGCGGCGCCTTGCCAAGCCCGCTACGTTCCATCCAGGCGAACACCGAGTCCACGGTGACCGTTTCGATCTGCCCCGCCATTCGTCGCCCGAAGGGATGGTCGTCGAAACTGATGTGGGCGGTGGCGACGCGCGCGCCCAGCCGCTTGAGCGGATCGATCTGCAGGGTGGTCGGACGGTAACCGCTGGCGCGCAGCCAGTCGCGCGCCGCGGCGCGGCTGTTGACGGTGGGCTCGGCGAGCATCGCCAGGGTCTCGATCGCCCATTGGTTGCTCTGCTGGTAGGGGCCCGACCACGGGTAGGCGAGCATGTTGTAGCGCGGCTCGTGCAGGCTGGCGAGCAGCGCGTCATCCTTGATCCGGCCGATGACGCGGGCCGCGAGCCCGTGTTCGAGCGCGACGACGCCGGCCTCGTGCAGGTACAGTCCGTCGCCGAAGAACTCGGCGAGGCCCTGACGGTACAGGCTGCTGCGGCCGCTGCCGCACTGGTTGAGCTTGTGCAGCACGCGCCAGGCACCGCGCCCGTCGAGCGCGGCGTCGTCGCGATAGGCGATGCCGAGGTGTGAGTAACGCAGACCGTACTGCGAGAGATCCTGCCCGGCGCGGGCGATGAGCACCACCTTGCTGCCGTCGCGCTGCGCCAGCTCGTCGAGTTGCCGGGCGACGCTTGCCGCCAGCGCGAGGTCGCGGCTGATCGCATCGACGGTCGGACGGCGCGCCTCGCAGTTCTGGCCGGCAAGCGCCGGCGCGGCGAGACACGCCAGGCTCAGCGCCAGCACGACGCTGCGCCAGGCCCGCCGGATCGTGTCGCCGGTGTTCATCAGCGGATCCTTTCGTTGTAGAGCAGTGACTCGCCCAGGGCATTGGGCACCAGGCAGATCACCTCGCCCGCCATCGAGAGCAGCCAGCCGGCGGTGACGACCGTCACCGAGACGACGGTGCCTGCCGCCACCAATGATGCGGCGGCCACTTCGCCGGTGAAGCGCAGGCTGGCGGTGGCACCGTCGGACGCGCGCCGCAGCAGCCAGACGGCGCCGCGCGCCGAGCTTTCGACGGCGACCACGGTGAGCGCCGCACCGGCGCTGAGGATCATCACCGGTGCGGCGCTGAGCACTGCGACCGGCAGGGAAAGCGAGAGGCCGGACGCCGTGCTGGCTTCGGCTGCGCCGCCATGCGCAAGGCAGTGGCTGGCGTACGGCGCGACTGCCAGGGCGAGGCCAAGCCCGCAGAGTTGGCGCAGGGCGGAGCGGCGGGAGGTTGCGGTGTTCATGATCGACTCCTTGCGTGTGGGTTTCAGTGCTGCGCGCTGTCGGCGGGGGCGTGGGTGGCGCAGGACTCCCGGCCGTGTTCGAGGCGATCGGCCTCATGGGCGTCGCGCAGGGTCTTCGCCAGGGTGAAGGCCGACGAGATCAGGTAGAGCCAGCTCACCAGCAGATAGGCTTTCCACGTCGGGTTGATGTCCATGCGCCACAGGCCCCAGCCGGTCAGCGCCATCGCCAGCGCGAACCCGCCCCAGACGACCAGCGACCAGGTTGGCGTGTCCGCTTCTGTCGCGGCGTTGTCGCGCACGTATTTGGCGAGTACGAAGACGGAAGAGAGGCAGAAGGAATAGCCCATGACCATGAAGGCGCGGTCGAGATCGTCGCCCGGCAGCCAGGCCAGTCCGCTGCCGCAGACGAACACGGCGATGCCGAACGAAACCCAGACCTGCAGGCGCCAGGCGGCGGTGTCGCGGCGGATCGAGTGTCGTGCAGGTTCCATGCTGTGCTCCTTTTCTGGGGTGATGAGGTGACGGACGCATCATGGAATGAGTGCTTCGGCGGTACAAGAAAGAGATACGATGTCTTTTCAGGAGTGACTCGTGGTATCCTGAAAAGATACTCTTGCCCGGAAGACAGCGTGCCATGAGCACCACCGTCGACCTCATCGCGCTGCTCAAGTCCGAACTCAGGTCCGCCGGGATGACTTACGCGGCACTGGCGGAGCGCCTCGGCATGGCCGAGTCCAGCGTCAAGCGCATGTTCGCCAGAGGGGGTGACATGCCGCTCTCGCGCATCGACGACATCTGTCGCGTGCTCAACGTCGATTTCGCCGACCTCGCGCGGCGCATCGCCGACACCCAGCCCTTGCTGCTGGAACTGACCCTGGCGCAGGAGAAGGCGGTGGTCGCCGACCGGCTCCTGCTGGTGGTGGCGATCTGCGTCATCAGCCAGGTACCCGCCGAGGAGATCCTCGCCACCTACCAGCTGAGCGAGGTCCAGCTGGTGAAGGCGCTGACCCAGCTCGATCGCATCGGCATCATCGACCTGCGCCCCGGCAACCGCTATCGGCTGAAGGTGGCCAAGGGATTCCGCTGGCTGCCGCACGGGCCGGTGATGGACTTCTTCCGCCGGGAAGTGCTGCACGACTACTTCGCCGGCGGTTTCGACGGCGAGTCGGAGATGCTGATGGTGGTGCACGGCGAAATCGGTCGCAGCCTCGCCAGTTCGTTTCGCGAACGGCTGCTGCGCGTCGGCCAGGACTTCGCCAATCAGCACCTGGCCGACCAGAAGCTGCCACCCGAGCAGCGCCGTCCCTACACCATCGTCATCGGCATGCGTTCCTGGCTGATGGCGGCGCTGGCCGAGATGCTGCGGCCTTAGCGTCGCCAGAACGCCGGCATCAGCAGCACCAGCAGCGTGAAGATCTCGAGCCGGCCGAGCAGCATCGCCCACGTGCAGATCCACGTCTGGAAGTCGCTGAGCACCTCGTAGGTCGTCGCCGGCCCGACCAGGTTGAGGCCGGGTCCGGTGTTGTTGATGCAGGCGACGACGGCGGAAAAGGCGGTGATGACGTCGAGCCGCGTGGCGACCATCAGCAGCGTCAGCGAGACGATCGACACGACGTAGATGAACAGGAAGCCGAGGATCGAGTGCAGCACGTGGTCGGGGACGACGCTCGTCCCGAAGCGCACGCTCTGCAGGCCGCGCGGGTGCATCGCCCGCATCAGCTCGCGGAACACCTGTTTGTAGAGGATCACCGCGCGCATCATCTTGATGCCGCCACCGGCCGATCCCGAGCAGGCGACGAAACTGCCGAGGAAGAGGATCCACAACTGTGCGAACAGCGGCCACTGCGCATAATCGGTGGTGGCGAAGCCGAGCGAGGTGGCGAGCGATACCGAGTGGAAGGCGACGTAGCGGAAGGTGGTCAGGAAATCCTCGTAGATGCCGTCGGGCATCAGGTAGAGGGTCAGCGCGAGACTGCTGAAGGCGAGGAAGCCGAGGAAATAGTGTGCCTCGACATCGAAGCGGTAGACGCGCAGCGAGCGCTTCGACAGGGCGAGAAAGTGCGTGCTGTAGTTGATGCCGGCGAGCAGCGCGAAGAAGGTGACGACGAGCTCGATCTCGAGGCTGTCGAAATGGCCGAGGCTGGCGTCCTTGGTCGAGAAACCACCGAGCCCCATCACCGAGAAGGCGTGCATCATCGCATCCCAGGGGCTCATCCCTGCGTGGTAGAGGCTGATGCCGCAGGCCGTCGTCAGGATCACGTACACCACCCACAGACCCTTGGCGGTTTCGGTCAGACGCGGGGTGATCTTGCTGTCCTTCATCGGCCCCGGCGTTTCTGCCTTGAGCATGCTGCGACCGCCGAAGCCGAGCAGCGGCAGGATCGCCACCGCCAGGACGACGACGCCGAGACCGCCGACCCAGTGCATGAAGGTGCGCCAGAAGTTGATCGACAGCGGCAGATGGTCGAGACCGGACAGCACCGTCGCGCCGGTTGCCGTCAGTCCCGACACGGCCTCGAAATAGGCGTCGGTCCACGACAGCTCGCGGATGTGCAGATACAGCGGCAGCGCGCCGAAGGCCGGCAGCAGGGCCCAGATCAGCGCCACCAGCAGGAAGCTCTCGCGCACGCGCATCTCGCGCTTCTGGTGGCGCGCCGTGAAGGTCAGCAGCCCGCCTGCGGCCAGCGTGATCAGGACGGCTTCGTCGTAGGCACTGTGGGCGCCGTCGGCGGTCAGCCACGACAGGCCGAGCGGCAGCAGCATCAGCCCGCCGAAGCCGATGATCAGGATGCCGAGAATGTGCAGGACGGGCGCGAAGCGGTCGATCATGGGCAGGCCTTGCGGCGATAACTGATGGGATCCGGTCCCGGTGGTGACCACGCGGCGATCAGCTCCGCGATCGGGCCACCAGGACCGAGTTGCGGAGGTCTCTCCGGCAGCGCGCCGGAACCTCGATGATGCGGACATGAGTATGGCCTTTGCGGTCTGCCGTCGTCAATCCTCGACCGGGCGTGCCGGGGCACCACGTGGCACGAGCGCCGCGGCATCCGCGCCGGCAATGCCAGGGTGATTTGTCTTGCCGCCTCTTGCCGCATCCGCGAACTTCCGGCATCATCCGCCGCCATGGCCAGAACGACCGATCGAAGGGCTGCTCCGCGGGGCATCGCGCAGGCGCTGATCCATCTTGGCAGCTCGCCGCTTCTCCCCGTCCGTGCGCGGCGAGCGGCGGCGGCCGGGAGCTAGGATGAGGCTCGGCTCGCTCGTTCGCGTCATCCGTGAGCTGCTGCACGAAGCGGCGCGTGATCTGGCGCCGACGCTGATCGTCGTTCTCATCTTCCAGATCTTCTTCATCCAGCGCATGCCCGACAGCCCGGCGGCGCTGATCGGGGGTTTTGCCGTCGTCCTGCTTGGCCTCGCGTTGTTCGTCAAGGGGCTGGACGCGGCGATCTTTCCTGCCGGCGAGACAATGGCTTTCGATTTCGCCCGGCGCGGCTCCTTCCTCTGGCTGATGTTCTTCGCCTTCTGCGTCAGCTTCGCCTCGGTCGCCGCAGAGCCGGCGCTGATGGCGGTCGCCTACAAGGCCGAGGCGGTATCGGGCGGCAGCATGGGCGCGCTGACGCTGCGCATGGTGGCGGCGCTCGGCGTCGGGCTGGCGGTCGTCGTCGGCGTCTGGCGCATCGTCCTTGGCCACTCGATCGGCAACTACCTGATCCCCGGTTACCTGGTGGTGATCGTGTTGACTGCCTTCTCGCCGCCGCAGCTGGTCGGCCTCGCCTTCGATTCCGGCGGCGTCGTCGCCTCGACGGTCACCGCGCCACTGCTCACCGCGCTCGGCGTCGGTCTGGCGACGAGCATCCGCGGCCGCAATCCGATGCTCGACGGTTTCGGCCTGATCGCCTTCGGCGCGCTGGCGCCGATGATCATCATCCAGCTCTACGGCATCGTCTTCTTCGTTCCCGCCGCGGCGGGTACACCCGTGCTGCTGATGCCGAGCGACGACCAGCACCAGTACGCCGCACTCGAGATGCTGCTCGACTTCCTGATCATGGTGCGGAACCTGCTGCCGATCATCGCCGTCGTCCTGTTCTCGAGCTTCGTCATCCTGCGCCGGCCGCTGGCCGATCCGCGCGGGCTGGCGGTGGGCATGGTGCTGGTGGCGGTTGGCCTGTTCATGTTCGACGAGGGGCTGCAGGTCGGGCTCTTCCCGCTCGGCGACGAGATGACCAGCGGCCTGATGCGTGACGGCGTGGCGATGTGGGTGCTCTACCTCTACGGCTTCCTGATCGGCTTCGCGACGACGATGGCCGAGCCGGCGCTGATCGCGCTGTCGATCAAGGCCGACGAGGTCAGTCTCGGGCAGTTGAAGGGTTTCTGGTTGCGCACGCTGGTGTCGATCGGTGTCGGCATCGGCATCGTCATCGGCTGTGCACGCATCGTCGACGGCACCAACATCGCCTACTGGCTGATCCCCGGCTACCTGCTGGTGCTGCTGATGACCCGCTTCGCACCGAAGTTCATCATCCCGATCGCCTACGACTGCGGCGGCGTGACGACCTCGACGGTGACCGTGCCGCTGGTCACCGCACTCGGCGTCGGGCTGGCCGAGCGCACGCCGGGGCGCGACCCGATGATCGACGGCTTCGGGCTGATCGCCTTTGCCTCGCTGCTGCCGATGATCATCGTCATGTCTTACGGCATGCTCGCCGGCTGGCTGCAGCGTGCCGCGAAACCTGCCAAGGAGTAAACACGATGAAGTTTTCCGCCGTCGTACTGATCGTTCCCGACGAAGACGAGAACCGCGCGGTCGATATCCTCAAGGAAGCGGGCGCCACCGGCATCACCATCCTCAAGGGCAAGGGGCTGCGGCACAACGAGCGCAAGACCTTCCTCGGCCTCGGGCTCGAGCGCAAGGAGTCGCTGCTGCTCTGCGTCGTCGAGAAGCAACTCGCGATGCGCATCCTGCGCGCCGTCAAGATGCAGATGAAGATGGATCTGCCGGGCGGCGGACTGGCTTTCTCGCTGCCGCTGGGCAGCGTCGTCGGCATCGGCCTGGCGCAGATGCAGGCCTTCCGGCGCGAAGTCGAGGAGGGTCTGTGAGCGGCGGAAGCCGGTCCGCGTTTGTCCCTGCCTGCCCGATCATTGATTGAAGGAGTCCCTGCCATGCTGGTTGCCGGAATCATGAAGAAGAAGGTCGTCACCATCAGCCCGATGGCGACCGTCCGCGACGCGCTGATGATGATGAAGGAGCGCGGCGTCAAGTCGCTGGTCGTCGAGAAGCGCCACTCGGGTGATGCCTACGGGCTGATCGCCTATCGCGACGTGGCGCGGGCGGTGATCGCCGAAGACGGCGACATCGACCTGCTCAACGTCTACGATATCGCCCAGAAGCCGGCGCTGCAGGTGTCGCAGCACCTCGACGTGCGCTATCTGGCTCGCCTGATGATCCAGTATTCGGTGAAAAGCGTGCTGGTGATCGACAACAACGAGCTCGAGGGTTTCGTTTCCGACACCGACGTCGTCAGCAGCCTGATCGACCGTGCGGTCGGCGGGCGCTAGTCGGGCGAGGCAGCATGGACAAGCTCGTGCACCGCTACTCGGCCTTCTTTCCGCGCTGGTGCCAGGCCTTCGGTGACCATGCTCCGGATCCGTTCGGCGAGGCACGCGCCGTCGAGTGGGTGATCGGCGTCGACAGCGTCGGCGTCATCGTCCTGCCCGAGGTGCGGCACTGGCTGATGCACGAGCTGCTGGCCGAGAAGCATCCCGAGGTGGAGTTCAGGCAGCGCTCGATCCGTCTCAACCGGCGCGATTACGACGAGGTCGAAGTGCTTGCCACGGCCGGTTATTCGGCGCTGCGCGAACTGCTGCTCGGTTGCGACGAGGCGCACATGTTCCTCACCTACCACCTGATCTACCCGCCGGGAACGCGCATCATCACCATTTCGAGCAAGCCGCCGCTCGGTCTGCTGTATCGGGAGATGGAGCCGCTGACGGTGATCGTCGGCGAGTAGGGGAGGGGCCGGCGCTGCCGGCCGGGGCTCGTTCTGTTGCCTTGGACGACCGGCTTGGCTTGGCTTGCCGCGAAGAACTTCCGTGCAGTTGAGGCGGAGCTTGCCTGGGGGCCACGCAAACCGCGTGCACCGTTGTGCGAACCTGCTCCACGAAGGCGATCGTTTGGCTGTTGGAATGTTCGACTGGACCCCGCTGTCTGACCGAAACGTGCTCTTGGCCTTTGTCGGACTTTCTTACACCGCCCGCGCCGCAGCGACCCACGGGTCGTGCTTTAATGAGTGTTTTCCAACGGGCACGAATCCTGCTTTGTCATCGCTGATGCTGTTTGCCGCCTGCGGTTGGCGAACCCGGTCGTCGCCCGTCGCGAGAGCGCTTGGTCCGGGAACGTCGCAGTGGCGGCTGCAGCCAACCAAGGCAGGCCTTTCGGCGGCCGCATCGACAGCGAGCCCCCCCCGCTCGTCGAAGCGGTCTGCCGGAAGGCCGCCTCCTCGCGTTCCTTGCGCGGGCATTGCTTGATCGCCTTGACGTCGCCGGCTGCCTGCAGCCCAAGCGTGCAGCCCAGCGAACGGCCATGACTGTTGAGACGCCCGTGCTGATGGTCATGGACGTTCCTCTCCCCGACCCTTCGCCCGCGTGCGGGAGAAGGGAGATTCGCGAGTCGCGGACGCGACTGTCATGTTAAACATGATGGAAGCGCCAGCCTGTCCCGAAAGGACCGTGTCTGGAAATCGGGACCTCCGGCCTAGGTCGGGCCGAGTGCGTTTCTCAGCTTTGCCGGCAGAGCGCCGCCGATCACGATCAACAGCTTGCGCCCCTCTTCGAGCAACAGCGTCAGACAACCTGATCTCACGGATTTTGCGAAGTACCGAGTTGGAGGATCAAGCGG